>Ga0209092_10001139_pt1 | contig 26597 bp, 16 predicted proteins | sample FraStrMetagenome_FD_187446 | JGI IMG/M metagenome (GOLD analysis project Ga0209092, IMG submission 187446) | Marine eukaryotic phytoplankton communities from Arctic Ocean - Fram Strait ARC3M Metagenome (SPAdes) (version 2) | ecosystem: Environmental > Aquatic > Marine > Oceanic | place: Fram...
ATATTTAAAGAATTTACAATGGGGATAAAGCTATTAGATTCCCCTCGTAAGAAAAATGTTAAGCCTGTTAAAGCTCCTCCTACTCCTACTCCTACTCCTACAAAACCTTCAGAAGATGGAAAAAAACCTTCTGAAGTTAAAGTTAAAGAACTAGAAACAGAGTTAGCTTCTGTAAGAAAGAGAATAAAAAGACTATCTAACTCATTAAAGTCAGGCTCTTCTACAAATATAGTTGAGTCAAGAAATAAGCTTGATGAACTTATAGATAAAGAGACAAGTTTGATAGAAGAATTAAATGATAAAGAAGATGAAAAAGATAAAAAGGAAATAAATAGTAATGCTAAGGCTATAGAATTTCATGTAGGTAGCGTCAAAGGAAGAGCTAAAAAGAAAGCTTCTGATGTTATAGATGATATACTAAATAATCAAGATTCATTATTAGAGAATCATAAAAAAGATTTGTTAAAGTTTATACGGAAGTTCATACCAAAAAACACAATTATAGACTTTAGTCCTACGGTAGGTGCAGCAGGAAGTATTACATCAAGTCGTATAAATGGGGTTGTTGATAATGTTGTTAATATAAATACAAACAATGTTCATAAATCAGGTATAAATTCAACTATTCTACATGAACTTGTTCATGTTCTGACAGTTGAAGGACTTAAAACAAACCCTGAATTTAGAGCTAAAATACTTAAAGTTTATAAATACGCTAAAAAAAATGCTAATAAATTAGATTATTACGGATTCAAAAATGAAAAAGAATTTATAGCTGAAGCTTTCTCTAGCAAAGAGTTTCAAGATGAATTAAAAAGTATAGAATACACAGAAAGCAAAAGCCTATGGGATTCTTTTGTTGGATCTATAATGGATCTACTTGGTGTAAAAAACAATAACGTATTAGCTAGAACATTAAAAGACTCATTTGAGTTTATTAGTGAAAACTTTGAACAATCAACACAGCAAAGTAAAAAGGGAGAAGCTATAGACTCTAAAAAAGCACAACAACAACAATTTAATATTTCTATTTCTTCTAATGCTCAAGTTTTAAGAGGAAATTCTGGTAGAGTAAATGAAAAAGGAGAAGAGTTGCTTAAGACAGAGGATGCAAGGAATGTCTTTAAAAGAAATGGGTACAATTTAACCGAAAATCAAGGTAAAGTACAATTTTTTAAGGATGAAAGAACAGGCAAGTATGTTTTAGGTTCAGTAGGAAGAGATGCAAAAGGAAGAGAAGGGTCAGCCGCAGCTATCTATATAAAGTTAAATAAAAATTTAACTAAAAAAGCTATAGAAGAGCTGAAGGGAATTATATCTCCTTTATATTTAACAGCTTTTAATGAAAACGGAATAAATATTTTACAAGGAGTTAATAATCCTTTAAATACACAATCTTTTTTAGATAAAGTTCAAAATGAAATACAAACCTATTTAGAAAATAAATTAAAAGATACACAAAGTAACAAAAAAACAACTCAACCAACACAACAAGATAGTGTGGAAGAGCAGATAGAGGAAACAAATGATCCTGAAGGTTACTCAGGTGTTGTTTTTGATGTAACAAGTAAGGGGTTTGAAATTATAAATCCTGATAATCAGGAGGGACCTGCATTTGAAATAAAACATAAGTACGAAAGTAGAGAAAGATCTGAACCTGGAATGGAGGAGGGTTTACCAACAGAAGAAATTATTGAAAAAGGTCATTACTACAAGATTGTAAATCAAATGTATGAATCTAATGATACTCAATGGCTTTCAAAAGAAGGTTTAGAAAAGTACATTAAAGACACTTATAAAGGGGATATAAAAACAACTCAAACACAACAAACTAGTGGGGTTGATATTAGTACTTCTGAATATAAAATATCTGAAAGCAAAGATGTTTTAAAAGAATATGACAGGAAAGAGATTAGTAAAATACTAAAAAGCGATGATACAAAAGTTATAGAAAATTATTTAGGTAAAAAAATAAACGAGTCTATTGTTAATTATGAAAAAGGAAAGGCTGTAAGAAATACTTATCAATATGGAATTATAGATAAAGTTTCTGCCTCTGATGGGAGTGTAGTTAGTAGATTATTAGATTTAGAAAATAACCAAGTTGGAACTTCAAATATGGAGATCAACATGGGTGCTATGGAAAGGTTTAACAAAGCTAAATTTGGAGATGATGGAGTGTATTTAGGTAATGAAGATATAGTTTCTTTAATGAAAGATTCTTTAGGTAAACCAACCCAACAAACTAGTGATGCAATAAATATATATGCAGGAACTAATGAAAATGCTGAGTTAAGTAATTTTGCTAATAGACCTTTCAAACCTGATGGAGGGATAGTACCTTCTATAACTTATAAGAATGTAGAATCTGCTTTTCAGCATGCCAAGTTATTATTTGCAGATCCTATTACAGAGCAGTCTCTAAATATACAATCCACTAAGTGGTATGAAAATAGCGGAGCAATGAGTAAAAAGTTAGGTAGACAAATTAAAGGTTTAAATACCAAGAAATGGGATGAATCTGCAGGCGAAATAATGAAAAAATTTATATTAGAATCTTTTGAGCAAAACCCTAAAGCACTAGAAAAATTATTAGACACTGGTAATGCTGTATTAACTCATACACAAGACAAGGGGAAATGGGGTGAATTGTTTCCTAAAATATTAATGGAAGTAAGAGAAGAGTTAGGTGGGGTTAAATCATCTAGCATAGATGCAACTGAAGGTACTGTTCAACAGCAGGCTAAACAAGGAGCTTTTAAAAAAAGAAAGAATAGAGGGCTTCCTATAGGAAATAAACTAACTAGTCCTGTTCTAACTAATAATAAAGAAGAAATACAAGAAGGAAATTGTAAGAATAATATTCCTTTCTAAATTCAATTTAAGATAATGAATAAAATTTACTATATTTACATGAATATTAATTATACATAAATGGCTTGCATATATAAAATTAAAGGTAAAGGAGTTAGTGCTATTGAAAAAGCAGAATACGATCAAGGAATAAGGGATGAGAATGGTAATTCATTCTCTCCCTCTAATGAAAAGTCGTCTAGGCTTAATAAGAATCTTAAGAACTTTGAAGAAGGGTTTAAGAATGAAGTCATTAGATTCATGATGAACGAATTAGTCAATATCAGTGGAGCATTAGTAAGTCATGAAGGTGAGACTATAGTTAAAAAGAAAGCATTAAAAGAACATGTATATGCAATTATCAGTAACAATATGAGCATTGCTGATGATAAAAATCAAGAATCAGTAGGTGATAACTTGTACTCAATAGTTGAAGGGACTTATGAAAACGATAATAATAAGATTGTTTACGGAGATGCATTTAACTCTTTCTTTGACATAGCTGTTTCTGAATTAAAGCAGTATGGCTTAAATATGGAGAAACAATCTCTTGATAATATTGAGAGAAATGAAAAAAATAATATTAAAGAAGAAGACATTTCTGGTAACTTAGGTATTGACGATCAGCTTACAATGAGTAAGAAAAACTCAGCTAGAGAATCTACTAAGTTAATGGTGGAGTTTTTAAAGAATCCGTATATGGACTCTTCTTATTTTGGAAGTTACTTAAATACAGGAGGTAAGTATGGAGAAAATTGGATGTTATTAGGAGACGCATTGCAGGGAACTGTTGATAGCTCTACTGAATTAGCAAGTGAAATAATGCTAAAGAAGATTGAGAAATTATCTGAGACCCATGGCCAATTTAAACATCTAGCTAACTTATTAAACTCTGATCAAGTAGCAGATCATGTAAAGACTAAGTTTTACAGTGATTTTAGTTTCTATTCTGTTAACTTTAAAGGAAGTCAAGTCTATAAAGATTATAAAAATGATGTAACTAAAATAGAATATTCTCATGGTAATAACAGAGGAGCTGTTGCATTATTGACTAACGGTAACATTGCTAAGTTTGAAACTGATCATGTAAAGAACGATAAAGTTAATCCTAAGTTAAACGAAGCAGTAGAATTATTTAAAGAAACTTTAGCAGAGGTACAAGATAAAAGAAAAGTCACTTCTGTTAAGGACTCTTTTAATTATTTAAATAATGTATTACCTTCTATCTTTAAATCAATAGGAGTCACAGTAAGTAGTGAAGCATTAACAGATTATGCTAATACAGTAGATGGAGTTGATAGTTTAATAGGTGATGAATTACAACATTTATTTGTAAAAAGTTCATCTAAAAGCAACCAATCTTTGTCTGAAATGATAAAAGGTTCTTGGGACATAGAAAATAACTTATTTAAGAACAGTAGCTTTGCTAAGCTTATGGGGTTTCAAGCTAAGTATGAAGGATTACCTGGAGATAGAACTATATATGGGCCGGATGGTAAAATGATGTTTACTGAAAGTTTAAATAGTTCAATGTCTAAGACAATGCAAAGGTTTAAGAATGGTGAAATGTTTAATGAGTTACTCAACACTACTTATCACAGATCATCTAAATGCCTTAAAGAAATAAAAAATCAATATGATAATGGTAATTCTGTTGCAGACTTTAGCGTATTCCTTTATCATAAAGAGATTACTGAAGAAGGTGATAATGGAACTGACAATGTAGGACTTCAACTAGTTGATGATTACTTTGATAGATTTAATAAAGCTATGGAAGGATCTTTAAATAGAAGTAGAGATGGTTCTGAGTTCACAGTTCTTACAATGGCAGATAAGAGTAGGAGTTATTCATTAAATGGATTTAAATTTGAAAGATTTGAAATAATTAATGATAGAGCAGTTGATTATTTTTATGATTATGCGAAAGCTGAAATGGAAAGGATCCAATACTCTATTGCAAATCCAGGAAAAGTAGACTTCTACGATACTAAAGGAGGGGCATTAAAGTCATACTGGTTTCCAGACTTAAGTAAAGGTGGTAAATTAGACCTTGAACTAGATTTATATAATAGTACATTTAAAGAAAATGAACAAGCTGTAAAAAATTACATTAAAGAAAGCCTTCTTAAGAGAATATCTAAAGAAACTGAGTTCTTTAGTAAATACGGCTTAAAAGACATTAACCCTAAAGTAAAAGATAAATATGGAGTCACTGTCGTAAACAGTGATAACCTACAAAGAATGGTTACTGATTATGCTCTTAATTCAATAAAAATGAATATAGAGTTTACAATGATGTTTACCGGAGATCCTGCTCATTATAAAGACCTAGGTAAACGTGTACCTTCTACTAGTGCAACAGGTTTAGATTTAATAGCTATCAGATTAGCTAATGGTGAAATGTCTATTCCTGAGAAATTCTATGCTACTGTAAGTAATGATATAGAAGTAAAATCTAAGTTGTATGACCAATATGCTGAGTACTTTAGAGATAATGACCTAGATGTTAATGTATTAGCCCCTTATAATAAAGATGAAAATAATGACGGTGTAAATGTAGCAGATGCTCAAGCTTATATAACTCCTAAAAGATTTAGAGATATAGCTAGAGGATTAGGTAAATGGGAAAAACGTCATGATAAAATGTATAACATGCTTATAGGAAAAGAGAAAGTAGAGCCTAAAGTATGGAATGATTTACAAGAGTTAATGCAAGAGATGGGAGTTCCTGCAGGACAACCTCAAAAAGGAATGCAACAAGAATTAGTTATTGGTGAAAATAAAACTACACCTGTATTTTTTAAATATTCTCAAGCTGTGCTATGGCCTTCTGTAATTAAAGGAACAGGTCTTGAAAACTTAGCTAAAGCAATGGGAGATAAAGTAGATGAGCATATATTTAAAAGTGGAGTTAAAGTAGGGGCTACAGATGTTAGAGATATTGACTTTGATAATGTTGAATTAGGAGAGCCAATGGAGTTGAGTAATTTCTATTGGAAGTTACAGCAAGATCTTCCTGCTAAGTATGCAAAGAAAGGTGAGGCTCTTGTTGGATCACAACCTAAAAAGAACATACTAGCTAATGTGAAGAATAGAATGATAGGTGATCGTACAGGAGAAGAAGTAGCTAATGATATTCATGCAATAGAAGGAGCATTGTCTGATTTAGGATTGTCAGAATTATCTGATTTATGGGATATTAGAAATGGAGTAGTTAATGACTCTAATGGTTCAATGAGAAATAACATCATTGATAAGTTTAGAGAAGATGGAGTATCTAATAATGTAATAGGTGCACTTGAAGATGGAGCTCCTTTAGATTCTATATTTCAATTTACAGAAAAGATTGAATCTGAATTACATTCTAAAATAACTAAAGCTACTGTTAAGTTAACTAGTCCTGGAGGAGCATTTATACAAATGTCTAATGCTGGATTTACTAAGCCTAAAGGAATGGATAAGTCAGAAATGGGAGACCCTGACTTAAATGGTATAATTTATTTAAAGCCTAATGAAGAATTATTAGGGCCTAGAAAAGTAGATGGGAAAACTGTTCCTGGAGATGTATTTTTACCTTTCAATGCTCTTAATAAAATACCTAATCTTAAAGAGCTTATTGCTAAGAAAGATAATGCTGCAATTGTAAAGGCTTTAGGAGATACTCATAAGCGGTTAGTAGGATACCGTATTCCTAATCAAGGTATGTCTTCAATTGACTTATTAAATATCGCAGGTATATTACCTCCTAACATGGGTGATACAATCGTAGTTTATACTGAAGTTACAGCTAAGACAGGTTCTGACTTTGATATCGATAAGATGTATGTAATGATGCGAAATGCCGAGTACAATTATGACAGTAAGCAATTAGAATCCATACCTTATTTAGATGACTCTAATAGTAATTCTACAATACGTAGAAATTATAAATACTATAATGAAATACTTAAGAACTTAGACAACTCTGATATCTCTAAAATAATATCTCATAATAAAGAGAATCAGAAAGTGTGGGAGGGGATCCTTAAAATGATTGATAATAGATGGGAGGAGACAAAAGAAGAATATGGTTATTATAATGCTAATGATGAAGAGTACAAAGAATTACTAGAGAAAAAAGATGAAATAAAAGAAAACTTTTACAACAGTGAACAGAAAGAATTTATAAAGACAGAATCTTTTAGAGATGCAATAGACGCATCAGTTGAAAGTGGAGCAATTCCATCTATTTCTGAATTTGAAAAACTTTCAATTCCTAATCAAAACAGTAAGAAAGCTTTACAGAATCAACGTATTAATTTATGGGCAGAAATACTAGAAGCAGATGCAACTTATGGAGACTTAGTTACACCTCTTGATTCAGAAGACTTAAAGGAATATGCTTATTACGTAGCTTTCTTAGAAGAGATGAGAAAAAATCCAGAGAGTGTAGTAAAAGTATCAGATAAAGAAATTGAAGAAATTAATAACTTATCCAGATTAGAAAAAATTAAAATAGCAAATAAATACTTTAAAGAGAAACCTTTAGAAGCACTTGAATTTGCAAGTCCTACTTATCAGTTAGAAATTAAAAGTAGGAATATGGCAGGTAAAGCAGGTATTGGACAAACTGCAAATCATCTTACTAATCATGCTCTAGCACAATTGGCTTATTGGAACTTAGAATACAAGTTAGGAATAGGTAATATGACATCAGATGGAGGCGTTGATTTATCAGGAGTATTTGTAGATGAAGAAATTGAAATAGTTCCTAGTTCAACTGAAAGTAGTGAAGTTAAAAAAGATGTATCTGAAGTGTTTCAAGAAGCTCCTGAATTAGCTTCTATAGGGACAGAAAGACAATACTCTGAGTATTTAGATAGTGTATTTCCTGATAGTAAGGTTAAAGATATTGTTTACCACGGGAGTCCTTATTCATTCACTGAGTTCTCTAAAAAAGAACTAGGGAAAACCACTGGAGCTGCCTCAGCTAAAGAAGCTTTCTTCTTTAGTGACAGTTACTATAACATGCGTCATTATTCTACATGGAAAGCTATACAGGATTCAAAATCATTAAGTAATGATTTAAGTAATATGTCCTCCGCTGTTAGACATAAGGATAATAAATCTTACCAAGAAGCTAAGAAGAGTATATCATTATTAGCTCCTCATATAGTAAAAGAGATAGATAGACTTAAAACCAACAAGACAGAGGTTATAGCATATATAGAAGAGCAGGCTAAGCAGCATCGTGAACTAGAGAAAAAATACAAATCGTTCGAGAACTCTACAGCTTATGTAGATACTCTTAGAAGTTATTTAGCTGAAGGTTATAACGAAAACACTTCTATAACAAAAGGTTTTGAGACGCTAGCCTCAGTCAATGTAGATGGAGAAGTTATAATGTTTACCGATGACGAAGAGGTGTTTAGAAAACCTTATAACGAGATGACATCTCAGGATTTTAAGGAACTGGACAAAAGAACTAAGTCGGCTATAGATTTCTATGAGAAAGAGTCTAAAGATCTTGATAAGGGATATGTATATCATGTGTTGCTTAATTCTGAAAACCCTATGGTAAAGTCAGACAAAGGCAACGACTATAGAGAAGAAACTTATTTTGACAGGTTAAGAGAAGCTCAAGAAAAAGGTAATGATTCTCTAATAATAGAAGAAACTAAAGACCCTAATTTATCAACTATATATACTGTTCCTGAAACAAATCAAATCCACATACTAGGTTCTAAAAAAGATATTCAAGGATTTAAAGATTTTGTAGGTAAACCACAAAGTAGTGAGGTTACAAATCCGAATCGTAAAGTAGGTAGTAATAAAGGTAAGAAGACTATTACTGCTGTAATATCTGCTTACTTAAATGCTTATGTAGATAATGCTAAAGATCCTTACATTAGTTTAATTAACAATAACACTAAGACTGCAAATGTAGTATTCTTAATGTTAAGAGCAGGAGTTAATCCTGATTATGTAAATGCATTTGTATCTCAACCTGCAATTAAGAAATATGTAGAGACTCAATTTTACATGGACAGTAAATCATACGTACCTATATATGTAACTCATCTTACAACTGTAATTAAAAATGGAGTCATAAGTAAAGAGGAAAATAAGATGGGTACTCCTTTAAACATTGCGTATGAAGCTGGAATTAAAGGAAGATTGAGCACTAAAGAACTTCAAGATTTATCTGAGGTTAACTTAGAAGAACTTGAGTCAAACATATTAGAAGGAGGTTCTGATAATCAAGTTGCATTGCTTAATAAGTTTATTGAGATTTATCATGAAGCAGATAAGTTAAATGATGCTGTTAAATCAACTAAAGCTGATACTGAAGGTACTTTTGGTAATAACGCAGGTCAATTTGCCCATACTGAGTTAGTAAGGAAAGTTGAAGAAAATGACTATGTTAATAATTACTCTAAGATTTACGAAGGGTTTCTAGGTAACATGGATAAAAATTCACAAAAGGGAGCAGGCGCACTAGCCTCTTTATTTTTATCTACTAGTAACTTTGCTAAACAAGCAGCAGTTAGAATTTCAGAAATGACAGGTAATGGATCTTATGCAGTGAATAAAGATTTAAATAATAAAGTGTTTAAAGCATTAAGAACTTATGTATACGCAGATCATCCTATGCTTCAAGTTTCAAAAAAGGAAAAGGATAGAATATTAAATACTGTTCCTGAAGCATTAATGAGACTTAAAGATAAGTATCCTTCAAATCTACTATTCAAAGCATTAAATGTTCCTAAGATAGAAGGTAAGTTAAGAATAGGCGCTGGTAGTAAGGCTATGGGTTCTGAAATAGATGGTATATGGGGGACTTGGGAAGATTTATTAAATGGAGATAAGAAAGAGAGAAAGTTTGCAAATGATCTTATTAAATATTCATTTATTAGTTCAGGGTTTACTTCTGGATTAAGTTCTTTTCACGATTACGTACCTGCTAGTTATATGAAAAAGCAAGGGTTTTATAAGTTAATATATGATAAATTAGAAGAGTTTCAAATGGGAATGATGAGTGATGATTTCATAACTAAGTTTTTAATTCACTCTGCTGCTGATTCTAAAGTAGTACCTAAAGTTTCTAAGAATCATGTGAAGGCTGGATTTATTGCGGAGTTAGGTACGTATAAAGGAAATAAATATGCAAAAGCCATAAATATAAGTACTGCTCCTTCTAAGTTAACCTATACAACTAAGGATGATGATGGTGAAGATGTTACTAATATGAAACAGATTTTTCTTTTTTCAACAAAATCTAATAATGAAAAATTAGAAGTAGTTTACAAGTTTAAAGAATTTGATGAAGGAAGAGCAATATATGTACCTACTGAAACTTTAAGTACTTATAATAAAGGTTACAGAAGTAACAGTTATTCTCAGACAGATATTGCTTTAAATTCGTCATTTTCAGAAATAGGTAAGGATCTTGGTGACCTTGTAGTAGATGATGTAAATAAAATTCTTAAGTATGATAACCTAGACGTTGACTTTAAACTAACTAAAAATTCTAATGAGTTTGACTATTCATTAGACATGATGATAAATAAAGATCAAGAGACCTATAAAAAACATATAGATAACTTTGATGGTACGTTTGAAAACGTTATTATTGAATCAGATAAATTAATAAAAAGAATGGGGTATGATAAAATAGTATCCACAATAAACAATTGTCATTAATATGAGTGCATGTCCAAATAAAAACAGTAAGGAATGGGAAAATCTATTAGAACAAGTAGATGGTAATGAAGTAGAAGCAGAATACGCTTTTATAAAAAATGGTTATGAAATACCTACTGATATTGACGCTGTTAGAAAAGAAGAGGAGTATGTGTTTGATCAACATACTCCTGATCAATTGAAAAAACTAACAGATGCTAGAACTAATATAATTCATGCGTTACATTCTAAGTACGCTATATATAGAGACTCAGATAATGATGCTTATATTGAAGAATTAGAAACTCTAATAAGGAAATTTACTTCTTCTAATTATGAAATAGCATTCTCTTCGTTTGTTGAAAAGGCGCAATCAAATGTCAACTCATTAAAAAAGAAGATGGAGAATGATAATTCTAATCCAGAGACTCTTAATTTAATGAATAACTTTGTAGGTACATTTGAACTTATAAAAGATGTAATTCCATTAATGGATGATAATAATATTATTAATTTTGATCCAGAGTTAATCAGAAAAGCAGAAAGATTATCTTCTAGCATTGGTAAATTTAAAGCTAGATATAATACATACGCAAATAATTCAATGGTTGACATATTAGCTGCTCGAAGTACTAGAGAAAGAGAGAATAAAAGAATGGAGTTTTCTAAAGAGTATGAAATACTTAACAGTAACTCTAAAAGAGACTCTTTATTTGAAACTAATAAAAGAAAATATGTAGAAGATAAATTACATGACGCTGCTGATGAAATATTACGAGCTGAGAAGAATAGACTGAGAATACATTTTACAACTTCTCCTGTTGATATTTCAGCATTCACTAAGTTATTTGTAGATGGGAGAAGTGTCAATGAGCCTATAGTACAGTTATTAGTTAACATGATAGATGAAGCTGACTTTAATTCTAATCAAGACTTTATAGAAGATAAAAGAGCAGCTAATAAAATACATCAAGCTTTCTTATCTGGAGATTCAGTAGACACTAAAGACATAGGTAATATTAATGAAGTAATTAGTAAATTAAAGAACAATCAAAACTTCATTAAGCTGAGTGCTGATGAAAAGAACTATGTAAACACTAAGACGGGTAAGAAGTACGAGAGAGTTACATCTTATATCTCTGATAGTGTAGTTATGCAAAATGACATACTTACATCTGCTGGTAAGATTGGTACCAAAGTAGATGAAATGATTAGAGATTATTTTAGCACTAATGATTTTAATAAGAATAAATATGATGTAATACCGGATGATATTAAAGATTCTTTCATATCACAATTAGCAGAACTAGAAGAGAAGTTTAAAGAGTCTGGAGAAACAGTAGTATCAGAAGACATTCTATTATTTGATGATGAAATAGGAGTGGCAGGTACTGTAGATATTCTTAAGCACGATAAAGATGGTAATTTCCGTATTTATGATATGAAGACAATGAGGAAAGAGCAACATGTCATGAATGAATATGGAGAGCTTTTATATGATAATAATAAAGTATTTGAAGATACAGGAGAAAAGAAAGAAGATGGTTCTCCTAAAATGAGAATAGTTAAAGGTAAGACTAGAGACAGTAATAGAGTAAAGCATAGTAAACAATTATCTATGTATAGTCATTTACTTAAGTCTCAAACAGGTAAAGGAGCTACTGAATTAGGTATAATTCCAATTAAAGTTCAATATAACGGAGGAGATACTGTAAGTACAGAAGGTGACATTAAAGAAATAGTAAATTTAAATCATACTAAAGTTAAGAAGTTAAACATTACTAAAGAAGCTAAGTCTAATTCAGCTTCATTATTTGGAGAAGGCGTTAATAGAAAAGGATTAATTACTAAACAAAAGAAATTATATGAAGGTATAATTGAAAAGATAGATGGTAAAGAAACTCAATATTATGTAAGTAAGTTTTTCTCTACGTACAATAATGAATTGAGAGAAAAGAATAAAGAGGTTTCTGAAATTAAATTAGAAATCAAAGATGAAATAGAACAAAAGAAAGCAGTAAGAATAGTTCAAAAGAAATGGGACAATAAGCATTTAATAGACCCTTATTTGAAAAAAGGTAAATATGAATCATCTAATGTTAAAGATGAATTTAAAAATCCTCAGTTTAAAGAACTAGATAGTAATCCTTCTCGTAAAGAGATGTATGATTTCTTAATAGAGTTTAATAGAGAATCAGATTCAATGGTGAATAGAGGCAGATTAGGTTATAAGTTACCTAGTATGACTCAGTCAAGTGTTCAGAAATTAAGTGATAAAGGACTTAAGGAATTTGCTAAAGATAAATATGAAGATATTACTAAGTTAAGAGTAGATGAGGAGGGTTATGGTGACTTAACATCTGAAGACGGAGTAGTTAAAGTACTTACAGATCAATTTGGAAATGAATTAAAAAGAATATCTATTCCATTTAGAGGTAATTTAGAAGTCAATGATCAGTCTTATGATCTTATGGGAATGGCCTTGAGTAATAGAGCTGTAAGTAGAAACTTTAAAGAAAAGAATGCTATCTTACCTACTGCTGAAATTATTAAATCATTAATGGGGAGTAGAAAAGTAGGTAAGAGAAAAGGTAAAGATGCAATTAAGCGTAGTTTTAAAAAGTTACCAGGAATTAAAGATGAAGAAATTGAGGATATATTAGATACGATAGAAGGTTCTGATTCTGAATCTTATAAATTACTTGAAGGCATTATAGATTCTAGAATTTATGGAAGAAGTAATGTAATGTCGTCTAGTGGAGTATGGGTAGATAAAGGAGTAAATGCTTTAATAACTGCTTCTTCTCATACCTTATTAATTGCTAACTGGTTTGGAGCAACTAGTAATGTTATCTCAGGTAAGACTATGAACTTTTTAGAATCTGCTAAAGGTAGATACGGGGTATTTAGTAAGAGTGACTTATTGAAAGCTGAGCATTTATACTGGGGAGATATTGGAGCGATAACTAAAGATGCAGGTGAGTATGATCCTAAAAGTAGGACAAATCAACTACTTGAAAAGTTTGTAGATACTTCAATGAACTTTAGTACAATGGCTAATGATTTAACTAAGGATACTAAGTTTAAAAGATTAAATAATGTAGGTACTTTACATGCATTTAATGGAGTAGCTGAGCATTACATTCAAGGTACATTAATATATGGAGCATTAAATAATATAAAAATTAAAAATAAAAAAGGACAATATATAGGGAAGAACGGTACTGTAGTTGCTACGAGAAAAGAAGCTGTAGGAATGTGGTATGGATATCAGAATGGTAAAGATGGATTACAATGGAATAACTCATTTACCGTAGAAGGTTACAGTTCAGTAAATAGAAAAACAGAAGCAGAAATAAACAGTAAGATTAAAGACGTATTGGCTGATCTACAAGGAATGTATGATAAAAATAATAAGTCATTATCTGAAAGAGAATGGTATGGTAAAGCGGCTACGTTCTTAAGGAGATGGATGGTTAGAGGTACTCAGCGTAGATGGAGAGGGATCGGAATAGAGAATATAGATAAAGACTTCAATGAAATTCCTGAACATAATAAATTTTACTCAGAAGGAGCTCAAAGTTATAAAGAAGGTACTTATGTATCAATGCTTAGATATGTAGTTACAAGTTATAAGAGTTCAGAATTGCTTAAAGGTAAATTAACGCTTACTGATTGGAATGGACTAAGTGATATGGAAAAGGGAAATATCAAATCAGGAGTTGTTGAACTAGCTTTATTATTTGGAAGTCTAATAGCTGCTAAGTTCTTAGCTGGATTGGCTAAAAATAATCCAGACGAAGAAGAGAAAGAAGATTTGTATATGGCTGCATATTTCATGAGAAGATTATATGGAGATTTATCTATGTATTTGCCTGTACTTGGAACAGGAGATGCGTTGAGAACATTGAGAACTCCTTCTGCTACTTTTACAGTACTTGAATCTATTAATAAGATAGGTAGTTATTTATTAGATGATATTTCAGAAATGGAAGTTCAACTTTATGAAAAAGGGGAAAATAAAGATAAGTCTAAAACTCTTACTACATTGTTTGATTTAGTAATCCCTGGATTTAAACAATTTGGCAATAAGGCTCAAGATAAGTATTTATTTATATCTAATCAGCAATAAGTAAAAAATTAACAAATAATATAACTATATTTGAACATGAAACTGTCAGAATTAACTAGTTTTAAATTAATAGAGTTGCTTGAAAGTGCAACTGAATTATTTAGAAATAAAAAATACTATGGGAAAGACTTTGTTGAGAAGTACTTAGGCCTTTCACTACAACGTTCTAACTTTTACGGAACTGTTAAAGAAGGCCAGTATGTTGCTGAGAATAAGAATAAAACTTCATTTAACTCAGAACAAGATGTTAAAGTAGTAGTTGAAGGTATATTACTATTAGACGAAGAGCCTGTAAATGTAGGAGCAGGTAGTATAGAATATGTAGGATACGGTGTACTAGAAGTAGATGGTACAGTGATATATGATGGAAGGGGAGGAGGAGACACTACTCCTTCTCTTTTCTTAAATGATATACCTGTAATATTAGACAATGGTAAAAGCTTAGGTAAGTATTTAAATGGAGACACTATCCCTGCAATAGGTAAGACACCAGAGCAAGTCATAACAGATATTGCTGCAGAGTATATAGCTCCTTCAATTACATCATTTAGTATGGGACTCCCTGTTACTGTTGAAGTAGGTACTATATTTACAGATATTACTACAGCTACATGGGTAACTAGTCAACCAGGAAATGTACAACCTAATAGTATACACATTGAAGACTTAACTAATAATAACTTATTAGTAGGGCCTACTATAAATGATGGTAATGAAGCAATTGATGTTGATTTATTTGGCCCTATTCAGAAAACAACTGAGTCATCTCATAGCTGGAGAATATCATTAGATAATACACAAGGAGGGTCTGCACTTAAAAGTACAAGTACCGCTTGGTCTTATAAGCAATTTTATGGTACAGGAACTATCCCTACTAATTCTTCTGAAGTTAGAGCACTAGGTAATGAAAGATATAATAACATAGGCAATAGCTTTACATTAAATACAGGGTCAACAGATAGTAATTTTATAGTAGCTTTACCTCCTGGAAAATCTATATCTTCTGTTATAGACTTAGATGCACTTAATTCACCTCTTACTTCTGAGTATGTTAATACAGGATCTATTACAGTAACTCTTCAAGAAGGAATAACAGCTACTTATAATATTTACGTAATGAATCAAGCAATAGCTTACACATCAAATCACAGACACTCTATAACACTCTCATAATATGTTAGAATTACCTTTCGGAATAACCCCAACAAATCCTGTATATGTAGATGCATATAGAGGTCCTTATGCAGATGTAGCAGAAGCTCTTTCAACTGTTCCTCAAGCAGTTAGAGTATTAGGTCAAGTTGTTTTTGTGCAAGGGCTAGGAGAATATTGGTGGAAAGATGGTGTTACAGACTCAGACTTAATAGAAAAAACATCAGGATCTTCAGATGTTTATTACGTTACTACTGAAGCTGAATTTATAGCTGCTATTGGCGCAGCTAGTACAAATGGAGTCAATAAAAGAATATATTCTAAACCACTTACACTAACTCAATCTTCATATACCTTTAATGGCCCAGGAGCAGTAGATATAATAGTAGATGAATTTTATACAGATGGTTTAACATTTTCACAAGATGTAAATTTAATATGCAATACTAGTGTAACAGTTAGTAAAGTTGCATTTAGTTCAGGACCTCCAGGTAATACACAGTTAATAGAGGTAACTGGTGCGTTTCCATCATTTGTAGTAGGAATTATTAATTTATATAATAATGTACAAAAAACTTCAGGATCTCCAATATTGGCTGAAATACTTAATGCTGGTTCATATACAAATGTAGGTTTTGGTGGAACAGGAACACTAATTCAAGAAGACTATTGGAAAAATACTAATAGATTAAGAGTAGATGATTCTAATATTAATACTGTAAATACTTGGAGTAGTAATAAAATAAGTTCTGAATTAGGTGCTATTACAGTAACTACAGGTAATGGTATAGAAGATATAGGAAGTGGTACTATTGGATTAGGAGGAACATTAACTCAAGACACTACTATAGATTTAGATTCTAACGAATTTAATCTTGTTAATCTTGAACTTCTTAACATAGTATCTCCTACAGGTGCAGGAATAAGTATAGAAGAGTCTTATGATACCTTACGTTTTGGTACAGGAGATGGTAATGGATTAAGTATAGAAGGAGGAACAACTAAATTTATAAGTCTAGCTACAGGTGATGGAAGTAGAGTAGATCTTGGAGAGTCTCAAGCTGTACTTGCTTTATCAGGAGATCAAGTCTCAGTCAACTTAGACTCAACAGGAGCTCGTATACTAGATAATATTAATAATAACTATGTATTAATAGATGGAGACGGAATAAAACTAACAGATTTCTCTAACAATATATTAATTCTTGATGCAAATGGAATAAGATTAGTCGATTCAATAAACAATGTATTCATAAGAACTAATGCAGGAGGATTATTACTAGAAGGAGATTATACTAGTGGTCTTACTGCTAATAACTTAATAACTAAGGCTTACTTAGAATCACAATTAGGTAGTAGTACTTATACAATTACAGATATTACAGCTGATTTAACAATACCAAATGATACCAACAACGTTACATTTAACTTAGATGCAACTTCTAATAAGAATATGACTATTACAACTACATCATTTACTAACGTAGGAGATGCATGTGAATTTACAAAAGAAGGTGATGGATTTCCTATAATTGTTGCAGGTTCAGGTGTAGTATTTCTAGATGGAGATTCTGATAATATTGCTACAGAGTTGTATAGAAATAAAGGATTAAGAAGAATGAAAGATAATGGTGGAAATGTAGTTATAAATCTTTATTAAATATAATATGAATTTACATAAGATAATATCTATTAGAAATAGAATAGTTTCAGCATTACTTACATGGGAAACTACAACTGCAAATGAAGTAATAGAATTACCTATGACCGATTCAGTAACTATTGATTGGGGTGATGGTACAATAACTAATGGAGTAACTTCGCACACTTATGCTACTGCTGGTACATACCAAGTAAAACTTAGTGGTGACATAACTACTTATAATAATACAGGAGGAAACAAACCTAATAAAGATAATTTACATATTGTTGAAAGATTTGGTGGAATAGAAGTAGGAAGTCAATTCATGTGGAATAATACTAACATGGATATAACTGCTACTGATTCACCTACAATAACTAGTTTGAACTCAGCTTTTAGACAATGTACAAATTTAGTTGGTAATAGTTCAATTAATGATTGGGATGTAAGTAATGTTACTGCAATGGGAACAGCATTTGCATCTTCTCCATTATTTAATCAACCATTAGGTAATTGGGATACATCATCTGCACTTACTACTGCTAAAATGTTTGAAGGAGCGACAAATTTCAATCAAGATTTAACGTATTGGGATTTAAGTAATGTTACAACTACTCAGGAAATGTTTGAAGATGCTACTAATTTTAATGGAGATATTTCTGAATGGAAATTAGGTAGTTTAGAGAATACTTTTCTTATGTTTAGACAATCTGCATTCAATGGTGATGTATCAACAAAAACAGTTACTAATTCAAAAGGTACTTATACAGCATGGGATATGAGTACTGTTACTAACATGAATGGTATGTTTAGACAATGCCCTTTTAATCAACCTTTAAATAGTTGGGATACTAGTAGTGTAAATAACATGTCGGTAGTATTTTACTTAAACTCAGATTTCAATCAAGATTTAGATCAATGGGATACTAGCTTAGTAACTACACTATTCTATACATTTAGAGAAGCTACTAATTTTAATGGAAATATAACGACTTGGAATACCTCATTAGTAGAAACGTTAGATTACTGTTTTTATTTCGCTAGTGCATTCAATCAAGATATTAGTACCAAAGCCGTGACAGTAAATGGAAATACATATACTGCATGGGATACTTCATTAGTTACAAATATGACTGCTACATTTAATGGTGCAAGTGATTTCAATCAAGATATAGGTAATTGGAATACTAGTTCATTAGAATTAGCTAATAACTTTTTACAAGGTTGTGTTGATTTTAATCAGGATCTAAGCACTAAAGTAGTAACTGTTAATGGAGTAACTTATACAGCATGGGATATGTCTTCAGTTATTAATGCAAGAGCAATGTTACGTGATACTATTAGCTTTAATCAAGATATTAGCTCGTGGGATACTAGTTCAATGACAGATATAGGTTATTTATTTGATGATGCATCATCATTTAATCAAGATATTAGTACTAATGTAGTAACAGTAAATGGAGTAACTTATACTGCTTGGAACACTAGTTCAGTTACAAAAATGGATAATATGTTTAGGGATGCAGATAGTTTCAATCAAGATATAAGTTCGTGGGATTTTAGTTCAGTTACTACTGTAAGGTCATTTATGGCTAATAAAACATCAGCTAATTACGATGCTACATATTACGATAATTTATTAATTAAATGGGATAATGCAGTAGGTGGTTTAGTATTCGCTAATATGACTGATGTAGTTATAGGCATGGGAACTATTAAATATACAGCAGCAGGTGCATCAGCCAGAGCGAGTTTAGTTTCTAAAGGATTTATTATTACTGACGGTGGACTAAATGATATTTATATTCTCCCATCTGGAACAAATGCAGTAGATTTAACTCCTAGTAATTCTGATTATATAGTAATACCACAATCTGAAAAACTATATCAAGTACCTTCTACTGGAACATTCTCACTAGGTGTAGATATAACAATACCTACAACCAATCCTTCAGCAACAACAGGATTAATAGGATATATCTATAAAGGTGCAACACAAAATGGTAGGTATGGAATGTATTTAGGATCAGATGGTAGATTATATATACAGTTTGGTGCAAATAATTCACAAAATCCTACAAACTTAACTACATTATATGGTGGTCAACGAATAACTATTCATATTACGTTTACAGATAATAGCAATGTTAAAGTATATATAGATGACACGTTAATTAATCAGTATGGATATGGCAATCCTGTAGTTTCTCCTCCACTAAGTCACATGTATGTAGGTGCGTATGGTGATAGTAATCCACTAAATCCTACTTCAGGTAGATACTTTGATGGTAAAATACATAGTTTCTTTATAGGTGACGACAGATTTGCAATGGAAGAAGCGACAGGTAATGAAATATTCAATCAAGATTCTACAGTAAAAGCAACTATTAATACTTCAAGCAGTACTGCTAATTATATTGATAACATGTGGACATTATCATAAATAAAAATAAAATTAATTAAAATGGATAAATATATATTTCTAGTAGAAAAATCAAGTCAAGAGTTTATATCAATAAGTAAACATTATAATGACATACACGTAGGTGCAAATCTTGACTTGTACTCTGCATTATTATGTGACGAAGAAACAGCAAGATTGAGTTTTACCGCAACTGGTCATTTACCTAGCGATAAGTTTGAAGAATTATTAAACTTAGCTAAAGAAATAGTTGTAGAAGATGAACTAATATAAAACATAAGATATGAGATACACTTGGTTATTAGATAATGGGCATGGAGGAGTAGATGAAAATGGAGTATACACTACTTGTCCTAACTGGACAAAGAATCCTGACACTTGGCATAAAATGCATGTGCATAACGGAGTACCTATATTTGAAGGAGAGTTTAACAGAAAGGTAGTAGATGCTATTGCAGAGAAATTATGGTATTTAGAAATAGCATATAGATTAGTGGTAGATGAGGATGAGGATATAACGCTTAAGGAAAGGGTTAATCGAACAAATAATTATCAATCTACATTAAAAAATTGTATATTTATATCAATTCACGGTAACGCTTTTAATGGGAATGCAATGGGGTATGAAGTCTTTACTTCTAAAGGTCAAACAGACTCAGATCTTATTGCAGAAGTATTTGCAATTAAGATGGCATTAGCTTTTCCTAAGAAGGTAATGAGATGGGATTTAAGTGACAAAGATAGAGATAAAGAAGCCTCTTTCTACGTATTGAAGAATACTAATTGCCCAGCATTACTTACTGAAAACTTCTTCTTTGATAATAAAGAAGACGCTAAGCTTATGATGAGTGATGAAGGTGTAGAAAGAATAGCACAAGCGCATGTAGATGCGATAGTAAAAATAGAGAAAAATGGATTTTAATGAACAACTTGAAGGTTTAAAAAGCGATTTACCAATAACAGAGAAACTAGTATCTATTCTAATTATAGGAGGTACCATAGCTCTAGAGTACATTATAAAACACCCTGGTAGTTTTCTACTAATGGGAGTTACTTTATTATGGACTTATGAAAGATATCGTACACAAAAAGCAATAAGGAAAAGAGAAGAATTAAAATTAAAGAATGATGAAAGAGGTATTACAAGCATTGAAGAACGTTAAAGGTGGCCCTAAGACTACAGTAATAGGAGCTTTAATGATGATATTTGGAGGAGTGTTGATTTATACTGCTGATTTTACTTTTACATGGGCATCTGTAGAGGTTGGTATATTCATTGTAGGAGTATATCTTTGTTTAATTAACGATAGTAAAAAAGATGAATAGATTAATAGTAGGGTCATTAATATTGGCATTAGGTTTAAGTTCACTGTTTAATTATTGCAGTACCATAACTACAATAAGCCTTGAGAATAAAGTACATGCAAAGTCAGCAGTTATTGACTCTATGTTAATTATAAATAGATTACAGAGAGATAGCTTACGAGTAATGGAAGACTCTATCAGAATTGAGCATACAAGATCAGTAAATAGAACAGTGAAAGTAGTAGAAGCAATAGAGGAGTTAACTGAAATTGAAATTAAAGATAGCGATATCAAAGAAGCATTAGAATGGTTAGAACAGCAATAATATTATTAATAAGCTTAAATGCTTATAGTCAGTGCTCAGATAAAATTGTATTGATACAAGATACTTGTCCATTAGTTACAATGAGCCCTAAAACATTTACTTATTACTATAAGTTAAATGAAAGAATGAATGATATAAAAGACTCATTGCCTTCACTAGTTAAGAGCATAGAAGAAGAAAGAGATGCAGCTGAAGAACTAGCTAATAATTTAGAATCTCAAGTACATCAGAGTAATAGAACTAATGAGTTAGTAACAGGTACTCTTAAAGAATGCTTTAATAGAGAAGTTCAATTAGAAATAAGTAACTTATCTTTAAGAAGAGATATAGTTAGAATAAAGAAAAGAAATAAAACAGTGACTTTGATATTCTCTGCATTATCATTTGTTACCGGAGTATATTTAACATCGAAATTATGATTTTAAAAGTAAATATCTTACACATGGTTGCCGGAGTTCCTACTCCTAAACTAGTAGTAGCTGGAGGAATATCTATAGGAGGAGATTCTAATGCGGTAGATTCTACATCTCATGTAGTAACAGTAGCTGATGGAACATCTGTAAGTTTACTAGTAAGTGCATTAAATACTCCAGAGTATAGTATGGATATTAGCAATGTATACGATACAGATAAAGAGATTTATATAATGATAAATCCTTTAATTACTAATGCTAATAACCCTGCTTATAAAGAACCTCATCCTATGTTCTTTTACTTTGAAGACCCTTGTTCTTTTAAAGTAGATTATTACAATGCTAGTAATCAGACAGGAACTATTAGTTGGTATTTAGATAATGTAGAGCTCAGTACAGATAATGTTAAGGGTTCTTTTACTCTATGTCAGATTGGATTGAATCAGTTAAAAGTAAGAGGAGATGCATCTATAATAACTTATGTAAATGATAATCCTGCATGTCCTTCTGTAACTACATTATGGTGTAAGCAATGGGCTAATACTGAAGATGCTAATAATCAATTAACAGGATTTCAATTAGGAGCTGGAGAAACAGGTAATACCGACCCTGGAGAGATTACATCATTAGCTGAGTATCTAAAAGAAGATTTAGAGAGTAATATAAATACAGTTGAATATAGACCAGGTATAGAACTTGACATAAGTAGTCCTGTAGATCAAGTTGAATCTTCTTGTTGTTATACTAAAGATGAAACTGTTACAATTACTCCTACATTAAATATTACAACAGGGGTATTAGAAGACTATGTAGTAACTTGGTCATTAGAAGATCCTGAAGGATTATTAACTAGCTATACTACTCCTGATTTAACATTTGATTTAACTAAGTTAGGAACTTACTCTGCTGAAATAACAGTAACTCATACTGCATGTGGTTCTGTATTCACTAAGACTACTGACGTAAATACTTGTAACTTTATAACTTTTGAATATGAAGATTGTAATGAGTATGTAATGTATAATAAAAGTTTTGATACTCAAGTTGACTATACAATAAGATCAATAGATGATACTTTCTCATTGACAGGTACGTTGAATGGAGGATTATCACAACCTCTTGTATTTACAACACCTTCTATTTATATTATAACAATATCTCAAGCTAATGAGTTAGACCAAGAATATGTAATACATAATTATTGTGAGATTGAGAATTGCTTAGGAGATTATATATTAGGTTTAATATGTGGAACTAGTTGCGGAGATTGTCCTAGCGATGTAGAGTTAAATAGGTTTATACTATTATATCATACTTATTTCTTAGAGTTAAACAGAGAGTATGGAACTAATAATTTCTACAACGGTTTATCTGAAAGTAAATTAGCTAAGCTTACTGATATGAAAACAGTACTTGATAAGATTCTAGAGTTCTGTTCATTGAGAAATTGTAAATCATTTACTAACCCTGTAAACATAAAAAGTAATGACTGTGGTTGCTAAGACACTATTACATCCAAGTAAATACAGAGTAAGCATGACAGAGGAGGAAGAACTCTTCTCTGAAGCTTACTCTATATATGAGAATCAATTAATTACAGCTATTAATAATGGTTGGAATAAAGAAACTAAAGGGAAGAATGCAAATGATAGCTATCTAGGAGGTAATATGCATGTATATCTAATGTACTATGCATTGACTTTAAGAAATAAAATGCAATTAGAAGGATTCTTTGATGAGTCTACTATAGAATGTCTAGAAAAAAGATTAACTTGCCTGAGTGTAGAACTAGGGTTTGATTATGTTACTTTCTGGGAATCAATAAAAGACTTATTTGGTTTATATAATAGCTCAGAAGATGAAGACTGTTGCCCTGGTATATCATTGATGGAAATAGATGGAGATGATTGTACAGGATTTACAATAGGAGATTGTGTAGATATACCTTACGTTTCAGAGATGCCTACAGGAGCATTTAGATATGGAGCATTTAGATTAGAAGGACTTAAAGAAATAACAGGAGATATAAATTTAATATAATGGCAGATAGAATAACAATAGCAGCATTAAAAACTGCTATAGAAACAGAACACTTACCAGATAATAATGCATTTGAAATAGATGAAGCAGACTTTAGAGAAGCTCACAATGATGTAATAGATACATTAGTTAATTTAATAAACACTAGTTCTGTTTCATTTACTGGGACATCAGGAGATGCTACTATCTCATTAGTTAGAACAGTAATTGGTTCGAGTGTTAATATAACAGGAACTATTGTAAATAATGATGTAAATAATTCTAATATAAGAATAGATTTGAATAATGTAATTACTCAGAACTTTAAAGGGTTTAACTGGTTCAGACTTACTGAAGTAATTACAGTATTAAATCAAACTAGTACTGCAGGAGGTCATAATGGCTTTATTGAATTAGATGAAATGAGCTCTTATAATGCAGGATCTGATGAGTTTGATAAGACAAAACTTCACATACCAGGAACTGCTAAAGGAACTACACGTATTTATAATATTGCTATAAGTCTTCCTCTAATAGCAGATAGAACAGAAGATACAGAAACGGATGGCTATAGTACTTATTCTCCTTTACATATTTCTACCAAAGGTCTTAATATTTCATATGTAAATGTTTTACAGTCTAACACAGAAGAAAATATAACAAATAGTCAAACACCTTCTAAAGGTATGGATGTTTCATTTTCAATTAAAGGAGAATTGCTGTGATAGGTAACGGACCAATATATTGCATACATAGGAATCAAGATAAAGAGAGATATAGTCAGTTAGTAGAAGAACTCTCTAAATTAAAAGAACCTTATACGATTATTGAGCCAGTTAAAGCAGAAGACAGTGTAAAATCTAGAATAGCATCTCTTAGAAAAACTACTATTAACTTAGTAAAACACGCTAAAGATAATAATTTACCTCATATAACAATAATAGAAGACGATTGTAAAATAAATAAAGAAGTGTATGATTATTTCTATGATAAAGAGTTCCCAAAGCAATTTGACTTTATTAACTTATCTGTAACAGGTAAACAAGTATTTGGTTTAAATACTATTAATAAAGTATTTAGAAAGTTAAATGGGGGATTAGGTTGTGTATTTTATATAATAGGTGAAACTGTTTATGACGAGTATTTAAAATTACTTGAGTATGAAACTCCTATTGATGAAATAACAAAATACTTACACATAAAAAGAAACAATAGTTATGTAGCTGATCCAGAACCTGCATATCATGAAAAAAATAAATATAGTACATTAAATAACAAAATAGTAAAATACTAATGGCAAATAAGAGATTTAAGAACTGGTTTTTTAAAACTAGTCAAACCGCATTAAAGAAAGGTACTCGATTAAAAAATGGAGATAAGCCTCCTCAAGCTACGTTTGAAGATTTAGTTGAGTCAACATTATTTAAAACAGAAATAGGAGACAGTGCTAAAGAAGATACAGGTACGTTTAGTTCAGATACAACAGGACATGTATCTCTAGCTACAGATGCACAAGCTAAATCAGGCTATGTTAAGCCTGCAGGTAGAGCTATTGCTACTCAGCCTAGTCAATTACCTACTGTAGATTCTAATGATCAATTAATCATTACATCTAATAACTTACCTGTAGCAGGAGAAACTATTAGTATTTCAGAAACAAGTCAGACTAATAATAATTATAGAATAGGATTGTCTGATCCAATTAAAAATTTCTTTAAGTCATTAGTACTTTTCATTGATGATATGAAGTTGACTGCTGACACTTTAAGAAATGAATATGATGTTACTAAGTTAGCAGTAACAACACTAACAACGAATAGTGGAAATGGTAATGTGTTAATAGGTTCTATCATACCTTGGTTATCTAATACAATACCGACTGACTATCTATTACTAAATGGTCAAGAAGTTAGTAAAAATACATATTCTTCACTGAAAACAATATTAGGAGAGGGTTACGGTACTCCTAGTGTAGGAACTAATTTCGTATTACCTGATTTAAGAGGTAGAGCGTTAAGAGGATTAGAGACAGGAGGCCCTACTCTTCCTCAAATTAATTCAGAGGGAGATAAAGATTATCAAGCTCAAATACTTGGTCAATTATATGGTGCTGACTCAGTGTTTTTAGAAGTTAATAATATACCAGGTCATACTCACCCTGCTGGAAGCTTAACCATAGATGGTACTGATGGAGAACATCCTCACACTTGGAGTAATGGCCAGCCAATGGATGATGTAAGTGATACAAAAGTAAGCGATGGTAGTGGAGGAACACGTGCATCTAGAGATGGAAATCCAACAGACATTAATTCTAACTCTGGGCAACACACACACACAATTACAGGTAATACTGGAGAAAATATAGTTAATACTGCAAAATTAAACGTAACTAACCCTGCTATATTAGTTAATTACATAATACGAGCATTGTAATAGGAAAGTAAAAAAAAGTACAACGGGACTATCTCCTGTTGTACTTTCTTCTTACTTTAATAAAATCTTTTTTAGCCTTAGCGCAACCTTCTAGCATTCTTTGATATATAAGATTTATATTTACATTTCTGTCTGCTAATGGTATTTTATCTAATACTTCTTTTGAATAATCCATTTTATTAATGTTTAAAACGACCGAATTAACGGCCGTTATTTGTTTATTGTTCTAATAATATAGT
>Ga0209092_10001140_pt1 | contig 26573 bp, 31 predicted proteins | sample FraStrMetagenome_FD_187446 | JGI IMG/M metagenome (GOLD analysis project Ga0209092, IMG submission 187446) | Marine eukaryotic phytoplankton communities from Arctic Ocean - Fram Strait ARC3M Metagenome (SPAdes) (version 2) | ecosystem: Environmental > Aquatic > Marine > Oceanic | place: Fram...
TGTTTGTCGTATTTCAGCATAAAAATAATATCATACAAAAAATACCCAGAAGACCAAATTCTAGCTACATTTACAGCATTTGTATCATATCCTGTATATAATGAAATCCCTGCAAGCGCGACTGCTCCAGAAGCATGTAGAGCCGAAACAAAATTACGAGAAACACCCATAGGCATTTTTTTACTAAGTCCCATTGTTAAATATGAATTAATAATTATTTGACCGGTCACTTGATAAGGGTATAAAATATTGAGTGCTAATAAAGCCATTTATATTTAACTAATTGAAAATTCTTAAATAAGTTTTCAATTAGTTAAAACTACTATTATTTATATTCGCATTTGATAGCAGTCCATTTATCATCAATTTGTATCAATTCGTATGGTTTACCGCACCCATAAATAAGATTTTTTGCCTTGTATTCATCGCATAACAACTTGGGAGCATGCGGGTCTATTTGTTTATAATTATGTTTAAATATACCATGTCTAAAAATTTTACAATTAAAATCTTTGATATAAATTTGTATTAGTAGATCACAATGAGGACACGAAACAATTATATTTCTCTCCGCCATTATAATAACTATATTTAATTATTTTATTAACTAATAATTTTCTCTTAACCAATCACCAGCTATTTGTTTTGCTTCGTCACTAAAATAAAATTTTAATAATTCACGTAAATCTTTATCTGATTCTTCTTTTAATCGTATATCATGTAAATCTTGATTTCTGGTTGTTTCTCTCTCCCATGCATTTCTAAAACGGCGTAAATATTTTATTAACTCTTTGCGCGACATTTTATTCAATTGTTTGGGTTGAGATATCCACATACCTTTATAATCAATTATATGTTTTTCATTACGATCTGATAAAAGTTTTTCAGCTTCTTTTTTATCCCATTTTGAAAGCAAAGGAATAATTAATGCTAAATCATCATTACTCATCGAACCTCCGTGCACCGTCCATAAACCTTCTGCCATCTCTTTTTTATTACCAGTAGTTGTTACGCCATATTTTTTTTTAAATAATTTTAATATCTTAACAGTGATTTTTTTTTCCTGACCAACCTTTTTAAGTTTACTTTTAAATATTTTTCTCGTTTTGTTTTTTCTTTTCCTTTTTCTTTTTTTTTGTGTTTTTTTCCAACGTTTTACACCATTTTTATTTTTTACAATACTCCAAACATTTCCATCATTTCCTTTTTTTTTAATTCCTACAGAAAACTTGGTTGCAGATTCTTCAGGACCCTTTCTCATTATAATATAAATAGAAAAATAAAATAGAAAATATAGTTTAAATAAATTGAAGAAAAAAATTATTTATATGTATTTTATACAAATAATTATCATGATTGTTGAAGAATTTCAAAATACCGTGCTGCGATTAGGAAAAAATAAGACCGAAAATGACCAATTAATAACAGATGCTTCTGAAAACGATTATTGGGTGCATATTTCAGGACATCCAAGCGGGCATTGCATTGTATCAAATCCAGAAAATACTAAATTAAACAGAAAAATTTTAAAAAGAGCATGTTGTTTGGTAAAACAACACTCTAAATGCAGTTCAATAAAAAAATTAAAATTTGATATTACTCAAATCAAATATATTGAAAAAACTAATATATTAGGACAAGTTATTGTTAATAAACTTTTGAAACAAATTACTATTTAATTTTTAGAAGTATAATCCTCCATCTCTTGCTTGTATCGAATTGAATCCTTAGCGGCCAGTTCGGTATACTTTTTCTTTGTTTTTTCAGTAAGTGTCTTCCAAGACTTACCAAGCTGTTGCTGAAGCTTCCCCACGTTAATTTTTTTACCCTTTTTCTTCAAATCCGCCATAAGAGCTGGACGCTTATCGTTGCAGTAAAACAGATAAGCTGTTCCTGCCCTTTTAGGCTTATTGGGATCCTTTAACTTAGGCATTTTCATTTGAACGCCTAGAAATTCATTAAGAAGAGGCTCGATTTGGTCTACTTTATCAAGCTTAATACAAACGCTGGTCAAAAGCCTCTTGTGAGACTCAAACCAAATATGATTGAGAGTGCTGGTGTCATTATGGAATAAGATACTGGACATGATTGTTTATGGTATAATTAGCAATGTTATTATTAAATCAATTTTTTTAAATATATAATTAATTACTTAATTAAGAAATTTTGGATGCTGTTTATTTTCTCTTTCTGCGAGTTTTTCTCTTTCTGCGAGATTTTCTCTTTCTGCGAGATTTTCTTTTTTTGCGTTTTCTGGTTTTTCTCTTTTTGCGAGATTTTCTTCTTCCTCCTTTTTTCATCTTTGAGGTTGTATAAAATCCTATAATAGCCCTTTCCTCTTCTGTATCACCATTGCCGGGGGACGTTACCGTTACTCTGAGTTGACTTTGTAATTTTTGAGTAGATTTATTGCATTTATATGGTATTGTAAGAGTTATACCTTGTTTTACAGGATCGCTTACCATTAATCTCCAATTATCATCTTCTTTTTCGTATCCATATACACAAACAAAATGCGCATCGTTATTAGGGGCTAATCTAAGTATAACGGGACGGTCAACATCAATTTCTGCTTTTATCATTGATAAAAGCGTTTGTTGAGCGCCAAAAGAATTATTGTTTTTTTTACCTATACTACCTCGACCAATTGGTCCAAGGGTCGCAATATTATGTTCTTCTAACCAATTGGGGTCGGCCAAGTCTTGTGGGCGTTTCATACACATCTTTTTTTTTGAATCATCTTTTGATTCGCCTTTGCTATCCTCTTTGCTATCCTCTCTGACACAATACCATTGAGCTATATTAGACATTCCTTCCTCGTGATCTTCCATGTATGTAGGATGATAATAGTTTGTTAACATTTCAATACACGCAGCATAACACAAGTGACTACCTTGAGGTTGTTTGCTGTGTGGAAAATTTCCATCATTCGCACCAGGGGTTGATCCTAATTCTTTTGATTCCATTATATAATATATTAAGAAAATTATAAAAAAAAAATTTTTTATAAATTATATAAGTTGTTGTAAATTATTTATTTTGCTTTGAGCTTCTTTTTCTTAATTTTAAGTTTCTTAGATCCACCACCAGTCAATCTATCCGTGCGTTCTTTTTTATATTTTTTATACTGTGTTTGAAGAACTGAGAGTTCTTCAAGCCACATGCTTTCAATGGTTTTCTTTTTCAAGTCGTCCAATTGTTTCATTTTTTCTTCACATTCATTCATGATTTTTTCGTAATTTTCTTCTTCTACGCTATCAATAGTCATTGAACGCAGGTATTTAAAACCATTGTCTCCATCAATAATATCAAAATTCATACTTTTTAATAATTCAATAACAACAGCTTTCTTTTTCTTTCTCAAATCTAAATTATCGTCACATTGTTCCTTAATAAAGCGTGCTTTATTGCTTAAAACCATTACAATCCTCTGTAATTCTTTAATAAGGTAAGCTTTTCTTTTATGGTAAAGATTCAGTCTAACTGGATAATATGCTTCGATAATATTTTCAACATTTTGATATTTTTTTAATCGTTGGTTCTCGTCAAATAAATGCAAGTTACTGGTTTTTTTGGTTGTATATAACCTAAGAGCTTTTTCTAAACCATTGCATCCATAATCCGCTTTTTTGGGGAGAAGCTTGTTTGTTGTTCCACTAACTAAATTAATTGTAAATTGAACTGTCGCATCAGTACACATATCCACATATGATTTAATGATTTGTTTCTTTGCGGATTTACTATCAGCAATAAGTGTTTCCAAAAAGATTTTATAGTCCTCTGTCCATGTTCCAATGGGAAGTTCTGTGATTTCTATTTTATCTGTTCCAATAATTTTATACTTGCCTTTAATTAAATATTTATCGACCTCTATCTTGGTAATGGTTCCATTAAACCCTTCATAATATGGATTCAATTCTTTGGGAACAGATTTGTTTTGTAGCTTACATTTAATGTAATGAATAATCTCATCAACGTTATAACACATTACATCTGTAGAAAACCCAGTTCCGATCCCTTTTGTTCCATTAACAAGAATCATTGGGATAATTGGGGCGTAATACTCTGGTTCAACAAGTGTTCCATCGTCATCCAGGCGATTTAATACATTTCTATCAGTATCAATAAACAAGTTTTTAGTAAGTGTTGTATTTAACATTGTGAAAATATATCTTTCACTAGCATGGTCCTTTCCACCCTTCAATCTAGTCCCAAACTGACCGTTGGGAAGCAAAAGCGAGATGTTGTTTGAACCAACGTATTCTTGTGCTTGTCCTACAATCGCTTCTGTTAACGATTTCTCACCGTGATGATAACAAGAATGTTCTGAAACATAACCTGCAAACTGAGCGACTTTAATTTCTTTGATTAGGTTTCTTTTAAATGCAGCAAACATGATTTTTCGCGTGCTGATTTTTAACCCGTCCATCAAATTGGGAATAGACCTTTCACAATCGTATTTCGAAAAATGAATCATCTCTCGGTCTACGAAATCGGTATATGAAATTTCACCTGTATCTGGATTTAATACCGATTCCTTATCATAATTACCCAACCATTCTTTTCTATCATTCGCTCGTTTTTTATTGAATACTTTATCCATCGAATTATCACACTCTTCGCCACTCCATTTAAAACAAACTTCCTTTTTATTTTTAAAATATTCTTTGAATTCCTTAGCACAACTCGTGCCAAGACCCTTGTAATATTTAATTTTCCAACCTTTTCCATCATTGTTCTTTTTTTTCCAATCCTCATACTCTTTCTCATAATAAAAGCTTTTTACACGCGAACCTTTTGTAGCTTTAATAATTGGCGTATTCATAAATCCCAGAAACGATTTCATTTTGATTAAATCATGCCATTGAGAATGAAATAGATTCAAACAAAGACCTTTAATGTGAGCACCATCTAAATCCTGATCAGTCATGAATAAAACTTTTCCATATCGCAAACGCTTGTGGACTTCATCAATATCTTTATATGTTTGGTTTGTTTCCAACCCCATGATTTTTTTAATATTTGCGATTTCGGCGTTAGAATTTAGCTTCGATTGATTGATGTCTAACACATTCATCAACTTACCCTTCAGTGGAAATACACCATATTTATTTCGGTCATCTTTTGATAACCCAGAGACAATCCCAGCCTTGGCTGAATCCCCCTCGCACAAAATTAACACACAGTCTTTGGAACGAGTTGTTCCTGCCCAGTTTGCGTCCATCAATTTTGGAATACCACGAATACTCTTGGTTTTTCTACCATCGGTTTTCTTTGCTGCCTTATTTTCTTTTAACTCTGTAAGACTAATAGCAGCGTCCATTACACCAAGTTTAATAAGAGATTTGATGAAATCATCTGGAACTTCGCATCTTGACCCGAATTTAGCAACTGGTGTATTAAGTGTTTCCTTTGTTTGTGAATCGAAAGCCGGGTTTTCCACAACACAATTAACAAACAACATGAGTTGTTCTTTGATTGTACTGGCTTTTACCTTGATCTTCTTTTTTTTCTCGATAAAAGCAATCGTTTTCTTGATAATTTGATTTAAAATATAGTCAACATGCTTGCCCCCTTTCATTGTGTTAATACCGTTCACAAATGATACTTGTGTGAATTCACCATGCGGGGTTAAACAAGTGGCAAATTCCCAACGGTCGTTCATTTTATGAAATACTCTTTTGGTCTCTGTTTTATTACCGATATATAAATTGATATATTGTTCAAATGTTCTACACGGAACGGGTGTTTTATTGAATCTAACCTTAACATTTTTATTGGTTACTGCGCCAATATCATATGTGCGTTTTTTCAGAATATTGAACAAATCAGGTGTGATTTTATCAACTCCAAAACGCTCAAAATCAAGTTTGAACGAAACCTTTGTATAAGGTTTCGATTTGCTTTTCCGCGTCACTGGTTTGCAAATTTCAGAAAGATTGTTTTTGAATTCTTGTGTGTATTTAAGCCCTCGCACGTGATCAACCGTTTCAACACTTCCCCATGTTGAATAAATCAACACAAGTTTGAACCCAAAACCATTTTTTCCTCCCACAATCTTCTTCTCGTTTTTATCATAATTTGTAGAAGTCATCAAATGTCCAAAAATCATTTCAGGAATCCAAAGATTGTGTTCGGGATGTTTTACTACATCAATCCCATTCCCATCATTTGTAAGTGAAATAATACCAGTTTCAACATCAACATCAACGTCAATGGAAGTCACTGGGATGATATTCTTTTCTTTCTTTTTCCCCTCGAGTCTGATGTAGTGGTCGCGACAATTAACAATTGCCTCATCAAAACACTTATAAAATCCAGGAATCCACTCAAATGTCTTGTATTTCATTTCATCATCTTGAAGAGTCCAATTTTTCACTTCGTCTTTCTCAACAGATCCGATATATGTATCGGGAGCATCTTTGATGTGTTCGATTTGGGTTTTTTTTTGATATTGTTTAGACAATTCTTGTTTTGTAGATTTAGAGGGCATGGTATATTCTATTGTTTGTATAATTCTTCTTATATCGTTTTTCAATTTTTTTATATTTTGTCCAATAGTTATTTAATTAGATGTCGGTTTAGAACCGACATGGATATTATTAAACGAAATTTTACCAAATGGGGTTCCCAGCACAAATTATATTTTCCAGTTCGTTGGTTTGAAAAAGCGTTAAAAATGAAAGCTTTTTCCAAAAATAAACTTTGAGTTTTTGCTAAGCTTTTTAAAAAGCTTTTCCAAAAATAAACTTCGAGTTTTTGCTAAGCTTTTTTAAAAAGCTTATATTTAGGATAATTGATTTAAAATTTGTTTTTTTCTCTCTAACATACATAATGGTTAAGAGACATCACAAAGCAGCTGACGGACACTACCACATCAACGGACATTCTTTCGACAGACTTATTGGCTCGCGCGCAGAGGTCATGCACGGCACTGTTTACAAAACGGCTGGAGGTCTTAAAAAGAAAGACTTGAAATACAACAAACATGGTAAAATCGTTTCCAGAGCTAAGAGCGCCAAGGGTCCATCGATCCTCAAGCGTTTAACTAGCAAAGGTTACTTTACTCGTAAAGGACACTTTGGTGTTTTCAGAAAAGATGGTTCCAAAGGAAAATCCAAGAAAAAACGACGCACGGTCAAACGCAAAAAGAGAAAGGGAAAGAAAACGAGACGTCGCAACAAGTTGGGTCGCTTCTACGGTTAAATAGGTTTTAATTATCCAAATAATAACCCAAACCCTTTTCATCTTTTTTAAAAATATACCCACTTTTACCACCTACAAATGTATTACTTTGTATAAAATCAATATTTTGATTTGTTACTGTTTTATTTGTAGACATTGGTTCTAGTTTTTTTCTGTATATGTATACAATAAAAAACACTACTACAAGTATGATAACAAATTTGTAGTTTTTTATAAAAGATAACAAGTTTTCCAAAATATGCGACATTTATATTTATTATATTGATATTATTTTTATATAAAAATTATCCAAAAAGCCAAAAAATATTCCATTGCTTTTTTGTTATTATATAAGAACCTGTTGTAGGAGTTCCTTCTACTTTAATTAATGTTTTCTTCCCAAAATTTCATATAACATTTGGAAGTATCATATTTTTCTTTTTCATTTAATATAATTATATAATTATTTTTATATTAAAATTTAGCTTTTTATTAGATCTCTTAATTTTTGATCGTATTTTTCATTTTCATCATACGCCTCCCCTATATATATTTTGTCTTTTCTTTCACAATTTATTTTAAATTTAACTTTTTCAAAATTAAAAAATTCATCATTTACATATATTTCACTTTTAATATGATGATATAGTTGACTTAAAAAATATTGATCGGGTCCTCTGTCTGGTCTCTCATTTAAATTTATATAATTTAAACACCAGTTCATTATATGAAATCTTAAATTTGGGTAACTACAATTTCTTGCACCCCACATACCGCCTAATATTAACGTACCATGCCAAGGATGGTCCCTCATAATATGAAATCTTTTTTTACTCAATATCCATTGAGACATTGCTTTTATTTCCCTATTTATTAATCTACAATCGCAATCTCTTGACAAATAAAATTTATTTTCTGGGTTTTCAAAAGGTAAAAATCTACAAAACATCATATACCAATTTATCATATTTACACAATTTATTATTACACCGCCCTTTTTTTTTATTTCTTTTATTATTTCTATTGGAACATCTTCTCTTATATAAAAATAACATTTCGCTTTTGGATATTTTTCTGTATATTGTTCCAAATTTCTTATTGCTCCTCTTAAATACATTTTATCTTTGCCATACAAACAAAAAGATACTATATTTTTATCATAATCGCAATATTTTTCTATTTTATTATTTTCCATATTTAATATACCTCCATTTTCATCATAATTATTGGGGATTATTTCAAAATTTTTAAATTTTATTTTATATCTTTTATCAGGATTTATAAATATACATTTTAAACAATGTATTTCTAACATATTTTCATTATATTCTCCTTCTATTTTATAATCGTAATTGGCTATTTCTTTTTTACATATTATTTTTATTCCATTTTTTTCTATTTTTTTATTATACTTTGTTTTAAATGTTATCATTAAATATAAATTATAATTAATTCTTAAATGCTATATAAATTATAATTTAAAATTCAATCTTAATGTTTTCATATTTTGGTTGTATTTTTTTACTATTCAACATTTCATTGTATAATTCTTTATTATTTCCAATAATTTCAATATTTCGGAGTATATCATTGTCTAGACGAATATATGATTTTGGACTAATGAAGTTTTGCAAATCAGGCGCTCCGTCGTATATTGGTATCGATTTTGAAAAAAATACATTGAAAATTTTCTCTGTTATGTATCCTGGGGTAGATGAATTTTCAAAACAAGCTATAAATTTATAATTGCTGAAAAGTGTTAATAATTCTTGTGAATGATAACAAGAAGAATTTTTTAAAAAATTTGAGTATTGTGAAATATGTTCGACTTTTCGTTTATATTTGTTTAAAAAATTTGCTAGTTTTAATTTATTATGATTCAAACCATTTCGACTAATAAAAAGTATTAATTTCTTTTTTTCAAACGGGACTTCTGGAATAGATTTTTTATAGTATTCCCTCATATTATTATAATATTGTATCCGACAATGAACTGTCGGGATACATCTATGAGGAGAAAACGTTTCGATATTTTTATCATTGTGTATAAAAACGTTGGTTTTTTTAGAATTAAAATAATTATACCGAATAAAAAAATAATAACAATGATTTGTAAAAGTACCTCCTCCACCAGGTCCCCAAAATTTAGCGTTTTCTATTCCAATATATACGTTTAGTTCATCATCTCTTAGTACACTATCATCTTTTAATCCAATACCATAACATGCAATATCTGCTTTTTCATTTTCATCAACAATATTATAAGAACAATCCTGGGGGAAAAAAGTTTTTAAAAACACATCTTGGGGCCATCCAAAATATTTTTCCTCGTTGAGTCTAATAAACAATCCGGAATCTTTTACTATTCGAATTTTTTTCATCTGATTGGTAATATTTGTTATATATTTTTTATGTTCCTTTATCCAATAAGTATTTAAAGATTATTAAACGAATTTACTTATATGAGTAATTCAAATGTACTTGAAATCAAAACAGTGCAAATTGCCCCCTTCAGAACATTAATGACAGCATTAAAAGATATATTATTAGAAACCAATATTACTTTTCAACCCGATGGGATTCGAATTGTGAATATGGATAAATCGCATACTATCTTGGCCTACTTGTTTTTAGATGCTAAAAAATTCGAACACTACTATTGTAAATATCCAAAGATTGTGATTGGTGTTAACATGTTCCATTTGTTTAAACTTATTAATTCGATTGATAATGATGATACCCTTACAATTTACATTGAAGAATCGGAATACAGCGATGGGATTGTCGATTATCTTGGATTAAAATTTGAAAACGGAGAGATTAAACAGTGTAAAAATCAAAAGTTAAAACTTATTGAACCAGATGAGGAAGAACTAGACGTTCCAGAAGTTCCCTTTTCTTCTATTATTAATTTACCATCAACCGATTTTCAAAAGATTATTCGCGATCTTTCAAATATTTCGGAGCGTTTGGAAATTAAATCAGTGGGCAATGAGCTTATATTTAAATGCCAAGGACCCTTCGCCAGTTGTGAAGTAAGACGTTCTGAATCCGATGGTATTATGGAATTTGTTAAAAACGAGGGTTCTTCTAAAATAATTCAAGGTGAATTCTCTCTTAAAAACTTGGGATATTTCATTAAATGTACTAATCTATGTGGTTCCATTGAAATGTATCTGGAGAATGACTTACCCTTGATTGTTAAATATTCTGTAGCCAGTTTGGGAGAGATTAAATTATGTCTTGCTCCTTTACCGTCTAATTAAAAAATAATTATGAATAAAAATATATTCTTAATTATTTACAATTTAAATTATAAATCGTTAATAAATTAATATTCTGGTTTGTGTTTCTTGAAAATACAACCAGTCACTGTAAGTCCGGGTATTTCAGATAATAGATGTGGACTCTGCATATTACAATTTGATAGCCAAACTTTAATAATACAAAAGGATTTCTTGGGAGAAATTGTAATTCCCGTAATAGTTGATAAAAGTTTATTATCATTGGTAATCGTTTCACCCATCAAAGCGTAACTTAGTCGTTTCCAAATAACAGGGACCGCTGAATTTTTTACTTTAAATGAGAAGCACCCACCTTGGCGGTTTTTTGGGTCTTCCCATGTTGGAGAAATGCCTTTTCTCATCAGGAAAAGCATGCAATTTTTAACTAGTTTTTCGGGTAGAGCACGGTTCAATGCTAGAGCATCTTCCAATGTTTTCATCGTCATAATTGGCTTGTAACTTTTAAGGGACCAGTCAGTATCATGTGGTAAATGAGCCCAAAGAGTCCATTTATCATACAAAGGGTGTGTAACATTTTGTGACGAAGAGTCCATTGAACTTGTTTGATACTCGCTCATTATATATAATGTAATCAATTTTTTTTTAAACTATTTATTAATATATACTATTCTACACTCGCTCATATCCAGATTCGTTAATTATAACATATTCCTTTGCTCCTAAATCAAACATTTCCACGTTTTTATCGATTATTTTCAAAATATAATCACCTGATCTAATTTTATCTAAAGCGACATCAATATATCCATAATAACTCAAAAACCATATAATAAAATCTTTATCTAAAATTTTATTGCCCTCGTAGTAATGTTCTTTCAAATTACAATGAATATCAATTTCTTTTCCATCAACAACAAGTTCTACTTGAATAAACTGTTTATCGACTGGTTTAAACTCTATTTTCTCATCTGTTTGTTCATCAATTCTCCTAAATTTAATCTTATCTGTTTCATCTCGTAAAAAGATAACAGAAGGATTAAAATTATTACTTGAGATATCTTTCTCCAAATCGGCATAATTTTCACCCGTCAAACAATTCATATTTTTTGAATCAAAAAATAAATAACATTGTTGCGACATTGCGTCTGAATCTTCCTCATCGTCCGAATCCGTTTCAAAATCACTATCCGTTGCTTCATTTGTTTTATTTAAAAGGTCATCGATATATGATTTTACTACAAAATATGCATGTGTGCCTCGCCAAGATACATTAAATATTAATTGTTTCGCATTTTCTTTATCGTAATAACAATATGAACTAAAAAGAGCTGACGCCAATAAACCAGATGATATAAAATAATAACAAAAATCCATCAACATATTTTATTTATATTAAATGTTATTATTTTAAATGGTTATTTATTTCTTTGTAAAGGATCGGTTTGTAAATCAGTCCTTTTTTGAACCATATCCGTTAATACATGTTTTTCGTCCTTTGATGTTTTAGATTCATCATAATCAATCATTATATAACTGTAATTATCTTTCGTGTAAGGAGGTGAATTATCGTCATTTCCGTAAACATTCGCATCCACTTGTTTGGTTTTATTTTTATGACGATGGTCGTGGTGATGGTGGTTTTTGTTTTTTTTCGGTTCTTTCATTTTTTTCGAGACTTGTTCTCTCGCATCCAATTTCTTGCCCTTTGAGTGAGATTGGATTTTCCCCGTCGATGGGTCTAAACCAAACATAAATAACAACATTGAAACTATGATGGTCATCAAAATAAATGGAATAAATACTATTAACCATGAAACTACTCCTAAACCAGATAAACATAGATAGTTCAGCAATATTGTGAATACTAAAGATACCCATATTTTAATAAAAGCAAGGTTATACATACCTTTCATTGTATCTATAGCAACTTGTGTTATCGAAAAAACCAAATAAATTAATGCTGGAGGACATATTGTTTTTAATACCATCTTATACTATATTACGAAAAAAAGACCTTGCCTTTTTTGAAATATCCAATCTCTTCTCCTATTTCTTCATCTTCTAAACACTCGAAAATAGGCCCATCCGTTTTATCAGTGATATAATATGCAATACCTTTATGTTCCCACTCTTCTACCTCTAGGTCGTCTTCCTCGTCCTCCTCGTCTTCCTCGTCTTCCTCGTCTTCTTCATCGTCGACTTGATCTTCTTCCGTTTCGATTTCTTTATCTCTATCATTTTCAGCACTATTAACTTCGACCGCTTCATCTGCTTCCTCCTCTGCTTCTTCGACAACTTCATCTGCTTCCTCCTCTGCTTCCTCCTCTGCTTCCTCCTCTGCTTCTTCGACGACTTCGTCCGCTTCCTCCTCTGCTTCCTCCTCTGCTTCCTCCTCTGCTTCTTCGACAACTTCATCTGCTTCCTCCTCTGCTTCCTCCGCTGCTTCTTCGACGACTTCGTCTGCTTGCTCCTCTGCTTCCTCCTCTTCTTCCTCTGATTCTGACTCTGCTTCAGATTCGGCTTCCTCGCCACCGTGATCATTGTTCATATCATCAATAACATTATGTTGCTTATTCACACACTCTTCTTCCTCTTCATCTTCGCACCCTAGTAGAAATGGGTTATCATTTAAAATAATTTGTTTAACATCATTTGTCCCTTCAACATTCATTTCGGAAACATTTAATGATAAATGTGGTGGAATTTGATGGGTGTTTTTTGATGAAAGGTCGTTTTTTAAGACAGCTATCTCGCTCTTATATTCGATGATTGTTTTTCTTAGCATTATATTTTCTAATTGAAGATTTTTAACGATTGGTAATTGGCTTAAAATTTTTAATGTTACTGAATCGTCCTTTATATTTTTGATTATATTTATCAAATGTGTTCTAAGAACATTTGAAACTTCGTCAACCATGTTATCAATATCTTGTGTTTGAATTTCAGTATTTTCCATAATATTATATAATTAACAAAATCGTTTAATATGGTTTAGAAATTTATAATTTAATATCAATATGTCAGAATTAAAAAATACAAAAGCTGAAAGTTTACTAGAAAACAAAATCCACCAAACTGTGTTATTGGTCTGTAGGCAAACTGGTTATAGCGAAGATACAGCAAGAGAGAAATTGATACAATGGAATAATAATTATTTAAATGTCATAAAGGAATACATGAATCCAGATTTTCAAAACGAGGTTGTGGAAAAAAAACATACTACTAACCAACTGGTATTTAAAGAAATACGTGGATTTATGGATAATGTAAACGATGGGTATGAGAAAAGAAAAAAACAAAAGGCAGATGAAGAAGTTAATCGTCAAAAATTTGCTACTTATTTTAATAATAGAATCAATTCTAGAATTGAAGAAGCAAAAAAAATATGGAACGACGCACCAGCATCATGTTGGGTAGATAAAGAAGTTGTTCCATTGTTGATGAAATTTGATTTCACAGACCAAAATGGCATTTCAGGCAAAACATTTTGTGATTATTTTTTTACACCTATTCCGAAAAATGATGAATAAATAATTTTAAAATATAATATCAAGTTTTTGAAAATTTGATATTACTAAGTCATATTGAAATTCGCACTCATAATGTTTTTTTTACTAACTTTTTTATTTTTCCTTTGCAGTCTGTATTTTTTCTTTTTATTTGTCGATGTATTATTATTTAGTATATCATTGTAAATTAATGGATTTTCATGACTTTCTTCGTATAATTCAGGCATTATTTTAGTTAATGGTTTATCAACCACTAATAACAATCTATCGTTCAAAAGTAATTTTCGATATTCCTGAATGGAAAGATTTCCATAATATTTATCCAATGTATAATATGGGTCGGGTGCCGGTTTTATATTTTTCTCATAACTATAGATTTTACAATATATGTTATTTAGCAACGAATATCTCTCCCATCGAGTAGATGTATCTATTGGTTCGTTTTTTAAATGAGAGACGGCACACTCGGGACTGCAAAAACATCCATATACTTCTAATATCCCATTTCGTTCTTTTTTAGGTATATAAACAGGTGGGTTAGAAAATCCGCACGTACACCAAAAACAATCTGATTTTTTATCCATAATATCATTACTATGGAGTTTATATTTCAACTCTCGTAATTTCCCCCATATTTCTTTTAAATTTAAATCTTTACCACCGCTATCATCTGGTTGATATTCAATATTGTTGTTTTTTTTGTAACCATTGTCTATTTCATTGTATTGCATAGTCTTGTTTTTATTACTAGAGAGAATAAATGGTTCAACGGCATCAGCATCAGCATTAAATTTAATGCTTTGTAAATTTTTATTAATTTCTTTGGATGAACATTTTAAGTGTAATATACAATTTACTTGTATTTTTTCATTGGTTTTTTCAGATTTTTTCTTTAATTCAACTATTTTTCCACCACGTGGTTTTCTACCTCGTTTTTTTTTTGGTTTTGCTATACAATTGGTTGCTTCGTCTGACGCGGCCGCTTGAGCGATTTTTTTATTTTTTTTACTTGGTCTTCCTCGTTTTTTCTTAACAACTTCTTTGGTTTTATTAGGCATTATAACCTAATAACTGTGTTTCTGATTTAAATACTTTTATTAATATCTTTTTTATAAAATTCAATAAAAAATTTTATAAAATACACAATTGCTTAACTTAAATTATGACACTTTCGGCAAGTTGCTTTGTAAATATCATCGGTTCCGATAATTTTTTGCTCATTGCTACCACTGCTACGCATCGTAAAATCAGCCTGTCCTCTACATTTATAACACACAGCATGTAATTTTTCGACGCTATTGGCGAGAGGTATAAGATCGAGAATTTGTCCGAATTTTTGCATTTTATAATCGCCGTCCAATCCGCTAACAAATACAGAAATGTTTTTTTCTTTTAACAAATTCTGGACGACATCATGCAAATCTGGGAAAAATTGTCCTTCGTTAATTAAAATACATTGTATGCGTTCTTTTGATTCGTCAATAAGAGAATAAACTTCTAGCATTTTTGATAATTTAATACATGGAATTTCTACTCTGTCGTGAGAGCTTAGATTTGTTTGGCTATAACGATTGTCTTCTGAGTAATTAACCACTAACGTTTTAATGTTTTTTAACTTATTTATCTTCCACTGTTTTATAATTGAGGTTGTTTTGCCTGAAAACATTGGACCTATAACGATTTTCAATTCAGCGGAATCCATTTTAATATTTGAAAACATTTGTAATATTTAATCAATTTATTTTTATATAAAAATACAAGAGTAACTATTACAATGAAAAATCACGCTCCATGGGTAGAAAAATATAGACCAACTAAACTCTCAAATGTTGTTTTAGATAGCACAAATAAAAAAATACTAAATAATATTATAGAAAATAATTATTTTCCCAATTTACTATTCTATGGACCACCAGGCACTGGAAAAACCACCACTATTATAAATTTAATTAATAAATACCAAGAAAAATACCATCAAAAAAAAAAAGAACTGAAGATTCATTTAAATGCTTCAGATGATCGAGGTATTGATATTATACGAAATCAAATTTATCAATTTGTAAATACGAAAACATTTTTTAGCGGTGGACTGAAATTTGTAATATTGGATGAAGTTGATTACATGACTAAAAACGCTCAACAAGCATTGAGATATTTAATTCAACAATATTCGGATAATATTAGATTTTGTTTGATTTGTAATTATATTAGTAGAATTGATAATTCGTTACAAAATGAATTTGTAAGATTAAGGTTTTGTCAACTACCATCGACCTCAATATATAAATTCTTAGACACAATTCAAGAAAAAGAAAAATTAAATATTTCCAAAGCTCATTTATCATCAATTATTTTGTTGTTTAAATCCGATATTAGGAGCATGATAAATTTTTTACAGTCAAACCATGAATCTCTTATTTCAGGAAAAAACATTAATTATATCATTACTGGTGAAATATGGGACAACATAATAACACAAATATCACAAAGCAAAAATACAGAAAAAATTAATAATATAGTAAAGCAATATGCTATACAATATAATATGGGGAACAAGTGTTTTATAAAGGAACTGTTGATACATATAATAAACACTAATGATAAACTGGCTACGCCAACTCAATTGATGAAATTTAAATATATTATTCACAATCTTGATACAAATGAACAATATTTGCTTAATTATTTTTTCAATGAAATGCGATTATTAGATAATGTATGATAATAAGCATTCATGCGTCTGTCCAATTTTTTCATAAAAATATTTGGCGAAGGACCATTGGGATTGAAGTGTATTCTTTTTAGACCATATTCTTCCTGAATCTCGTCTAAAATATTTTCTATATTAGAATTTGTCGTTTTCTTCTTTACAATATTGGAATAACATTTTTTACCATTTGAACTCATTTATTTAAAGCAAGAAAATAAATAAATAAATATTCCTAAAACACACAGATTTTTATTGAATACTTATTAATTCTTTTCCCTTTTTGGTTTAAAAAAATTGATATAGAATAGCTTAAAGAACAAATTACATCAAATATATGGAATGCATTACAAGTACAGCTGACGCTTGGGAGAATTTCGTAAGCAATAATTTTAGTAAAATAGATAAATGCGAGGAGGACGAACCTCTTGAAAATAAAAAAATAGCACCAATCGCCAGTGATATTTATATTTCTACAAAAACAATGATTGGGTATTTAAACCAACCAATAAAACTCCAAGAAGTTTTTTGGAAATTACATGTTTCGCCATATCAAACAAGATCCAATTGTATTTTGAAAAAACAATTGAAAGTTAATTGTAATGAAAAAAAAGAAGTTGTTGAGTTAGAAAAACATATTTCAGAAGAGAAAAACAATAATGATATTAATAAGAGTAATATCATGTCGGTTGATATTATATCGAAAATTGATAATCCAACCGCAAGAAAGGTTACTTTTAAAGATGTCCGAAAAATCAATATTGGAATGACTAAAAAAGATATAAACTGTATAAGAAAAAAGAAAAAGGGTGCGTTTTACAATTGTTTTGTCTTGGTTTTGCGTATAAAATTCAAAGAAGTGTTCCGGGAAATACATATTAAAGTTTTCAATACTGGGAAGTTGGAAATTCCTGGAATTCAAACAGACGATTTACTGTGGATTACTTTGGATAATTTAGTTCGAATTTTACAACCACATATAGAAACACATTTGGAATATAAAAGAGAAAACATACATAGTGTATTAATTAATTCTAACTTTTCAGCCAATTTCTACATTAACAGAGATAAGCTTTCACAGACTTTAAAATATAAGTATAAAATCCACACAGCATTTGACCCATGTTCTTATCCTGGTATACAATGTAAATTCTACTATAATGAGATTAATCCTCAAAATATGGGCATTTGTAATTGCCCAAATAGGTGCAATAAAAAGGGAACTGGTAAAAAAATCAATGACTGTCGTGAAATATCCTTTATGATATTTAGAACGGGTAGCATATTAGTTGTGGGCAACTGTGATGAAAAGGTTATTCATATAATATATGGGTTTTTAGTCAAGCTTTTACGAGAAGAATATAATGATATTTGTATACCAGGTGTTGTTGTTAAGAAAAACAAAAAAAATAAAAAACGTAGAAAAAAAATAATTTTAGTTGCTAAAAACAAAGTTGACTAATTTAATATGGCTCAAATTATCAATAAATAATTTAATTTCCACACTATTTAATTTATCGTTTATTTGTTTTTTTGTTATATTTTTCTTTTTAATTTTTTTTATAAAATAATTAACAATATTTGTATAAAATACAAATTCAAACTCAAATAATTTATCAATTAATTCGATGAAATACGATACATTGATCATGTTAGATAAATTTCTATCAATTGAGATTTTATTATTATAAATGTTCGAAATGTTTTTATCACATGTATCAGTTATTAATACAATGTTTTTCTTTCTATTATCCAATGTAATCTTTAGTTTTCGAATCAAAATTTTGTAATATATCATATATAAATCTATATTTTCAGATAAATAACAATAATATTTGTTTTCCTTTTCAGATTCTAAATAATTTTTTTTATAATCTGTATTAATTTCAAAAATGGTTTTTTTATAAACAAATAATGTCGCGTCTGTAGAATTTAGTTTCAAAAAGCTGTGATTGTTGTAACCTATTTGACCTATAAATTCTACATAATATATATATGCTTTTTTTGAATGATAAAGCGCTAGCTCCACATTTTTTGTATATAACAACAAAAGTTTAAAACAGTGTATAATTGTTTCAAAACCCCGTTGTATTATAAATAAATTGTATGTGTTATTTTCAACGTTTTTAATTTGCATTGATATGTATTTGGTAAAATCTGTTAAAAGAGAATTAATCCTAGACGAGATATTACCAGTATCAGTAATATCAAAATTTACATTATAATTTTGAGTATCGCAAATATTAAGATGTTTATTTTCCATATAATAAATATATATATATACTTTTTTCATAAATACTTATTTTTCCTTTTTAAATAAATAATTTAATATTTGTTATTTATATAATGGCGGATCAATTAACTTTTTACATGAAAAATCCCGAACACGTTGGCGTTGGATATTCCATAGTGCCTATACCCCAAAATCATACTAGTTCTGTGGGGTTTAGTAGAGGACCCGAACCAGATACAGCTTATGTTTTATGGAAAAAAAACACCGTCAAAGAAAAGAACGATGACGGTGAAATAAATCCTACAATAGCTAGTCATAAAGGCTGGACAATGATTGCTAAATGTATTTTTCGAGGATGGAAAGGTCATAGTTATGATGAATGGGAACCAAATATGTCTACCTTGATAAAAACCAATTCCTCTATTTCTGACGCGGATTTAAATGAAGCAATAAAATTTAGACGTCAATATAGACACAGATATGGACGCAAACATGAAACAAATCGAATGGTTAATAATTTTTACTGGGAAAAAATTATAAAACCTTCGGAACATAGTGATTTATTTTATAATGAAGGAGTAAAAAACCAAACCGTTTTGAATGTATTATCAAAAAAAAATAACACTCTTAAACAAAATATGGGAAAAGATACATCGACTCTAATGATGGGGTATCTGGGAGGAAGAAAAAGACGAAGAAAAACGCGCAGAAAAAGACGAAGAAAAACGCGCAGAAAAAGACGAAGAAAAACGCGCAGAAAAAAACGAAGAAAAACACAGAAAAAAAAACGAAGAAAATATTAACACTCCTAATAATTCATTAAAACACATAATTTTACTTTAAATAAGTATTTAAAGGTTTTAAACAAGATATTAATATAATGAGTACAGAATCAGCATCATACAGAGTCCCTTGTGCTAATACATTACAACATGCAGTAAAATTATCCATTGTAGATGACAAGCCAATTATGATGGACTATTGGGCATCTTCTTGTGATAAAGATGTTCTAATCGGTATTAGAGAGTCAGGTGAAAAATTATTAGTAAAAAGTGAAGACGAATACACCAGTCCTGTTTCGAAGATTTATAAAGTCGGAGAGGGTGAAGACGCTGATGGAAAGGCTCTTGAAGATTATATTATTATTACGGAGAATTCTATTTATTTGATTAATGCCGATATTGAAACCAAACGTATTTCCTAACTATTTAAGCCAAATATTTTAAATTAATTTAAAATATTTAGATATGTTAATGATGACCTCACCAAAACGCCGATTGGCGTTAGAAATTGAAGAAAAAGAACAAAATAATATAGAAATGATGGATTTATCTCAAAATATTGTAAAAAACGTATTGAAAAATCTTATAAATAAAGTAGACACTGTTGTTAAAAAAAATCATATAGATTGTCGTGAAAATATAAATCATGTTATTGATGTAAAAACTATCAAAAGGAGAAAATCCATTAATTCTTTAAAGAAGCATGACAACCATAAGCATCCCGCTATATCCAATGACGAAGTCATTGATGCTTTGAAAATCATCAATAAAAAATATCAGAATGAAAAAAATGCCGCCATAGATCACAAAGGGTATTTTAGATTTGATGCTAAAAAAACATCTTTTAAAGACGTTGAACGTGAATTAACCACCATCTATCATAATAACAATGAATATTTTTCATCTGCTATGGATATACTGGCTAGTTACGTGAAGGGACAAAAAATCATTTATATGGAATCAGAAGCGTTTTGTTCAACACAGCTGAATTTTCTTATGTTTCCAGCTATATTTTTCTCGGCGACAGCCTCAGTGCTTTCGCCTGCTTTTGAAGGGACTAATTTTGGAGCTATTTCCATAGCATCAATTAACGCCGGTATATCATTTCTCCTGGCGATTGTAAGTTATTTAAAATTGGACGCTCAAAGTGAGGCGCATAAAACATCAGCACATCAGTACGATAAATTACAGTCCATTTGCGAATTTTTCTCGGGGTCTTTGTTATTGTTTACAGATATGACTGGTTTTGATAAGGAAGAACAAGTAAAAGATATCAAAGACCCCGTTAAAAAAAAAGTTAGGAGAGAAGAATTACAGTTAATAGAAGTTGGTTCTAAAATTCAAAAAAAACTAGAAGAGATAGAAGCGAAAATTAAGGAGATAAAAGAAACAAACCAATTCATTGTTCCTCGCACTATCCGTTATAGATATAAAATCGCATATAATATTAATATCTTTTCGGTAATTAAAAAAATAGAAGGACTAAGAAAACACTATGTTACATTTATAAGAGATAGAATTAATCAAATCAAATATCTTAAATTACAACATAATAATTTGTTGGATAAATCTAAAGCTTATAATGACCCAGAAATTGTTAAATTAAAACAACATATAGATCAGGAATATTTTGAAAAAAGTTATGGTTACGAAAAAATATTACTGTTGCGTTCGGCATTCAGTATAATAGACCAACTTTTCTCTGATGAAATGGTGTATGCGGATATTTTAAGAAATAGATGGTGCAGTGGATGTTGTTATAAAAGTTTGGAGCGTCCAGATAAAAAAAACACATTAACACATTTGATAATAGATCCCTTTGGTTCTCTGGATAAAAAATGCGCTTCAAAGTATTACACTCACCTGACTAAAATGCGGCAAAAATATGATCTAAAAGAGGATATTTTCAAAGAGCAGTTTGAATTATTAACAAAAATTAAAACAGAAATGGAAAATAATAATATGAGACAATCTTCAAATTGTTTCAAATCAACTAGCAATAATTATTTAAAAGAGCTTATGGGAATACAAACATTCACTGATAAAAAAAAATACCATGCTGACGATACTGAATTAAATATATGTTGTTCGCCATCTTGTTGTTGTCTCGTAATTGGAAGTTTTGTTGCTATTGGTGGATTCATATTTTTATTTTCATATATTATATTTAAATTATTATAAAATTTCTCTCAACTTTTCTCTGTTTTCATCATTTATGGTTTGAGGGAACGCAATATTAAATAATATTACTAATTTCCCTTTCTGCGGTGGCGCAGGGTGTTGTTTTTCCCGAGACATTCCCATATGTGGGATGATTTTTTGATACCCAGGTTGGATTATTTTTCCATCTGAATTATTTATCACGTATGTTTTGCCTGATAAATGTTTCAATTCAAACGTAAAGCCGGTCAATGCTTCTTTTAATGTGATATTTTGTCTATATATTAAATCTAATCCGTTTCTTTGAAACGCACTTTCATTTTTGATTTTAACAAAAATCTTAATATCCCCTTTCAAATTTTCATTAATTGCGTTTCCTCTATTTCTTATTATTATTATTTCATTATTATCAATACCTGCCTTTATATTCACATATATTCTCTCCTTCTCCACTTTTTTAACCCCTGCTTCTTGAACCCAACGCTCTAGTTCCAATGGATAATCCATTCCCGAAAAGGCTTGTTTCAAAGTTATATTAATCGTTTTAACTATTGGGGTTGGTTTCGACATCTGATTAAAATTTACAGGTCTACCATTGTGGAACACATGCATTCTAGCACCGCCCATATTAAAAGGCATTCCACCCCCTTCACCTCCAAAAAACATTCTTAATATATCATCTTGCATGCCCATGGCGTCCATCCCCTGCATCCCCTGCATCCCCTGCATCCCGGGCATTCCGGGCATTCCCCCCATACCACGTAGACCAGCAAAGGGACTATTTCTTTGCATGTTATAAACTCTTCTTTTTTCAACATCGCCCAATATTTGATATGCTTCATTGACCTCCTTGAAAACATCCTCGTCACCACCTCTATCGGGGTGATGTTTCATGGATAATTTTCTAAACGCCTTCTTTATAACATCGCCGTCCGAATCATTACTCACGCCTAATATTTTATAATAATCTTTACTCATTTGTATAATAAACAAATAGATACTTAAATACTTATTTAGAATGAAATTATGGACCAACCATTTTTAAAAAAATACCAACCTCAAAAATTTGAAGATTTCATAATAGAAAAAGAATATATCGAATTATTGAATATGTTAATTAGAACAGATTCTTTGAATTTATTGTTTATCGGCAATACAGGTTCTGGTAAAACATCTATTTTGGATGCGACGATGAGAGAATATTATAAATTAGATAAAATTCCACACAATAATGTTTTATATATAAATAATTTGAAAGACCAAGGTATTTCATATTATAGAAACGAGGTTAAAACATTTTGTCAAACCAAATCAGACATTAAAGGTAAAAAAAAATTTATAATACTTGATGATATTGACTCAATTAACGACCAAAGTCAACAAGTATTTCGCAATTGTATAGATAAGTATAGCAATAATGTTAATTTTATGGCTTCATGTAGTAATACCCAAAAAGTCATAGAAAGCATACAATCGCGTTCTACATTAATTAAAATCAAAAAGTTAAGCAAAGAATCTCTTACCAAAATAATTTTATTGATAAAAGAAAAAGAACATATTATTATAAACAATCAAGCTCAAGAATTTATATTAAATATCTGCAATAATTCAGTTCGATTGCTTATAAACTATATGGAAAAATTTAAATTACTCGATGAGAAAATAACCCTGAGTATAGCCAAAAACATATGTACCAATATTAGTTTCTTTGACTTTGAAAAATATACTAAATTTTGGTTTAAAGAAAAAGATTTGATAAAAGCAAAAAATATAATTAATAAAATATTTAACAAAGGTTATTCGGTAATGGATATTTTAGATAGCTACTTCCAATTTATTAAATATACCAAATTAATACCAGAAGAAACAAAATATAAAATTATTGCTATTATATGCGAGTATATCGCACGCTTTAATACACAACACGAGCATTCTATTGAATTGACTTTTTTTACACTCGATTTGTATAATTTGTAATCAGCTTTAACTATCTCCCAATCTATTCCCCTTTCCGCCAAAAGGTACAAACGCATCCGATGCACTCTTAAAATTTTTTAATAGTTTGTTTCTGGAAGCAACTGGTGAAGCAACTGGTGAAGATACTGGAGAGGGTTCTGGAGTTGGTTCCGGGGAAACATAATCAAACGCTCTTTCAAATGATAAATTAACATCGCAATTTATCATTTTTACACTTTTGGCAGGTTCTAATTTTGTTACAGATAAATTATAAATTTTATTTAAATAATTTACCCTGATAATATCATTTAAAGAGAGAATTGGATAGTTTTTACTAATAAATTGTTCCAAAACCACCTTCGGGTCATTGAGTGTTATAAATTCGTGTTCGTGAGGCATTAAAGTTATTTCTGTAGCAGAAGGTAGCGATTCGTTAATCATTTTAATATCAACCTTATCACCCTCTTGTAATTTCAGTAAAGTTAAGATATGCCACGGAATATAAACCACGCCAGGTATTTCTGTAAATTCTAACACACCAACATTAACTGAAATATCTTTATTTTCAAGAGTAAAGAAAACGGGAAATTCAATATCTTCATTTTGTAGAATTTCTGGTGGAAGCAATACTTGGTTGCTGTTTTCCAGTCTGTCGCGTTGGGGATTATCACTAAAAGACAGAGGATATGCGATAACATTATAAGTATCCATTGTATAAATAATTTTAATATTGTATTGTTATAATTATTTATTTCAATTTATTCTAGTGCATATGATGACGTTATGAATTTTTCAAATTCTAAAAAAAAATCTATTGTATTGTCTTTTTGTAATTTCTCAATTGTTTTTATTGAAATTGGTCTTAATTTTGAATCAGTCATTATTTTTGAAAGTAAAAATATGATTATGTGTTTGTCCAATTTCTCTCCAGAAATTTCTAGATACTTGTTTTGAAATTCACTGTATAAACGCATGTATATAGAAGTACATTTTAACGTATTCCAATCGCACATATATTTTTTATAAAAATTCACAAACTTTTCATTTTCCATCAATTCACTCAAATCTTTCATAAATTCATTATTAGCAATTTTATTTTTACCAATACCAATCATTGTTTCATTATTGTTGTAAGCAATTATATTCATTTCTTATAATATGTAATTTATATTTAAATATATTATAACGAATAATTCTTCAAATAATATATATGAGATAAGTATATGACCAGTCAAATATTCAAAATTCAACCCTCTATAGAAATATTCCATAAGTTTATCCGAGAAAACAGTACTTTTAGTAATAATAAATATGTGTTTTCAAAAACTTCATTCAAGAAAGCACAAATGAAAAACGAAATTAGCGAGTTTGTTAATAACATCAAAGATAAATATTACTCGTCTAAGCAATTTTATACAGAGAGAACTATGAATTATAAAAATGTGATTACCATTATTAGACAAATTTGTAGATTTCATCATATCCCGTTCACTTCAAGTATTAAATATAGTAATTCGAAATACGAAATCAGCTACGATATAATTATACCTGAGCCAACAATAGATACTTAGCAATCATATTATCACATTCTCTTAATTGTTTTTGCGATAAACGCGCAAACCACTTATATTTGACTCTTTTTAATATTTCATCTGCTGGGATATAAATACCGTATAATTGTGCCGCATCGAATTCTATAAATGTATTTCCCATCAATTGCTCGATTTTAACTAATTCGCAGTTTTTATCAACCATGCCAAACATTTTGGCGCTCACGAGTGCTAATTTATCTTTTTGATATTGTTGATATATAAATTTATTTGTTTCTCCCAAAAAATTCCATTCATCGGTTGAATCATTTGAGATATTTCTCTCTAGAAATTGCTGTAAGTCCTTGATACAGGGGCTTCCTTTATAACAACCTATAATGCTAGTCATTGGTATCATTCTTAGCATTTCGGCAGTTGAACTTTTATTGGGACCATCGACTACAAAACATGATTTTTTCGATAAACCCTCGTTGTATAAGGGTTTTAAATCTTTCATCACGATTGTTGAGTTTGGGAGCAATAGTCCACCATAATCAAATAAAATTTTTGTTAATCCCAATTGTCTAACATGTTGTTTCACTGGATCAGATAACCCATCTAAATTAATCTTCCAAGAGGGAAGCAATGTTTTTAATGAGTTATCATCTATAAGACAAATGTTGAAACTGTTACCACAATGTTTGATAATGGATTCAACACATGATATTATGTATGGCTGGTTTACCTTATTGCTATTTCTTGAGTTGAAACTTAACCAATTTCTGGCGTTTATATCTCTCTTGGTATGTATCCATAATATTGGTTTACCTAAATCATCTTTTTTTTCGTTTAATAAAAATTCCCGAATCAATCCAATTTTATTTAGTTCGTTATCGGGGTAATATTTCATTTTGTATTTTTCGTATAAAATCCCTATAGCTGTAATTAAAACAAATCCAAAAAAATATTTAATCATTTAATATATATACATAAATAAATTAATTAGTTTTCCAAAATCTTTAAATTTCTCCACCAGTCTTTATTACTTTTTTCAACCTCTTCGTCCCTCTTAATTAAAGCAAATGCTCGTTGCATCGATTGTTTTTTTTCATCTTGTGTTCTTTCTGATAAATATTTATTGGCTTGTTGGAGAGATAATGGAGTAGTTGATTGTCTACTCCTGTGTTGTACATAACTGTCCACACTATCAAATTTGGGTTTATTTTCAAAATCGGCTCTAGTGACTGGTACAACAGATTCGGTATGA
>Ga0209092_10001142_pt1 | contig 26559 bp, 38 predicted proteins | sample FraStrMetagenome_FD_187446 | JGI IMG/M metagenome (GOLD analysis project Ga0209092, IMG submission 187446) | Marine eukaryotic phytoplankton communities from Arctic Ocean - Fram Strait ARC3M Metagenome (SPAdes) (version 2) | ecosystem: Environmental > Aquatic > Marine > Oceanic | place: Fram...
TCCCATAGTATAATATATATTATAACATAAAAGCATTTGGAAAGCAATATAATAGTTTTTTAATCTAAACTGAGGCCATTTGTTTCTAAATTTCCTACATAGATAATATGTAGAAAATTTAACTTTTATTATGTTAAAGATATAGAGCAGAATACACCTGGATCTAAATCTAAATCAGCCAATAAATCCACAATAGATACATCTGGGTCTGAGTAGACCTCTAATAATCGTTTGTGAGTTCGGATTTCAAAGTGCTCTCGCGAATCCTTATCAACGTGTGGTGATCGTAAAACACAATAAATTCGCTTTGATGTTGGTAATGTTACCATTCCAACTGAATTTACAGCCGTTGGACTTAACGTTTGAGTAATTTTTCGACATGAAGAAACTAAAAGTTCATGATTAAAAGATTCTAATCGTATACGAACTTTTTCATTCGTTTTATTATTCATAAAATTTTTTAACTATTTAACAATTTTAGAAACTACACCTGCTCCAATTGTACGACCACCTTCACGAATCGCAAATCGCATACCATCTTCGATCGCAACTGGGTAAATTAATTCTGCTGTCATTTTAATACGATCACCTGGTAATACCATTTCAACTGCTGACCCATCATCTGCAGTGAAAGCTGTGATTGCACCTGTTACATCCGTAGTTCGAACGTAAAATTGTGGACGGTAACCAGTGAAGAATGGTGTTGTACGACCACCTTCATCATTTGTTAAAACATATACTTCTGATTCAAAGACTGTGTGTGGAGTAATTGTACCTGGTTGAGATAATACCATTCCACGTTCAATGTCTTCACGAGTAACACCACGTAATAAAATACCTACGTTATCTCCAGCAAAACCTTCGTCTAATGTTTTTTGGAACATTTCAATTCCAGTAATTGTTGTTGTTTGGGTATCAGCAACACCAACGACCTCAACACTCTCACCAACTTTTACTACACCACGTTCAATACGACCTGTTGCAACAGTTCCTCGACCAGTAATTGAAAATACATCCTCAATTGCCATTAAGAAAGTTTTTTCAGTATCACGTTCTGGTGTTGGAATATACTCATCTACAGCATCCATTAAAGCAAAAATCTTATCGACCCATGGGTTGTCACCACGTTTAAGATCTGGGTTTGATGAAATAGCTTCAATTGCTTGTAATGCTGAACCTGGACAAATTGGAATATCGTCACCTGGGAAATCATAAGCAGATAATAGCTCACGAACTTCTAATTCAACTAATTCTAATAATTCATCATCATCTACTTGATCTTGTTTATTTAAGAATACAACAATATCTGGAACACCTACTTGTTTTGATAATAAGATGTGTTCACGTGTTTGAGGCATTGGACCATCAGCAGCTGATACAACTAAAATAGCTCCATCCATTTGTGCTGCACCCGTAATCATGTTTTTTACGTAATCAGCGTGACCTGGACAATCTACGTGTGCGTAATGACGACTTTGCGTTTCATATTCAACGTGTGCTGTATTAATTGTAATACCACGAGCACGTTCTTCTGGTGCTCCATCAATATCAGCATAGTCTTTCATTGCTGAACCACCTTCTAATGATAAAGCTGCAGTAATTGCTGCTGTTAATGTTGTTTTACCGTGGTCAACATGACCAATTGTTCCAATGTTAACGTGCGGTTTTGTACGTTCAAATTTTTCACGTGCCATTATAAAATTCCTTTAAGTTTTAAAAAATTACAATTAAATTGTTAGCTTGTAGCGAGATTGTTTTTTAATTTGATTTGGACTTAGTATCTAAAATGTGCAAAAGCTTTATTTGCTTCAGCCATCTTATGAGTTTCTTCCTTTTTTTTAATAGTATTACCAATTTCGTTAGCAGTGTCAATAATTTCATTTGCTAATTTGATTGCCATACTTCTTCCAACTCGTTGTTTTGAATATTGAATAATCCAACGTAACGAAAGATTTGTTGCTCTAAATCGACTTACTTCGATCGGAACTTGGTATGTTGATCCCCCAATTCTTCGAGCTTTTACTTCGACAACAGGACTAGCTTTTCGAATTGCATTTTCAAATACTTTTAATGGATCATCATTAGTTTTTTGTTGAATGATTTCGAATGCATCATATACAATCTTTTTAGCAATTGTCTTTTTGCCTGACTTTAAAATTCGTGTAATAAGTAAACTAACTAAATAACTGTTATAAATAGAATCCGTTTCTGGAAAACGTTTCTTTGAAATATTTCTACGTGACATAAAATATAATTACTGAATATTTTTATTTCATTTAATAAATTATGATTTATTAAGCTTTTGGCTTTTTAACACCATATTTAGAACGACCTTGTCGTCTATCTTGTACACCACCAGTATCTAATGCCCCACGGACAATATGATATCTAACACCAGGTAAATCTTTTACCCGACCACCACGAATTAAAACAACTGAATGTTCTTGTAAATTGTGACCAATTCCAGGAATATAAGCTGTTACTTCAAAACCTGAAGTTAATCTAACCCGAGCAACTTTTCGAATAGCAGAATTTGGTTTTTTTGGTGTTGTTGTATAAACTCGTGTGCAAACTCCTCGCCGTTGTGGACAATTCACAAGAGCCGGTGATTTTGTTTTCTTCTTAATATTGATACGTCTTGAGCGTACTAATTGCTGAATAGTTGGCATAAAAGTCTTAAAATATTTTTAAATATATTATTGATCGGTTGAGCTTAAACCATATTTTTTCATGAATCTTTCCACTCGACCTTCACTATCAATCATTACTTGATTTTTTGTATAAAATGGATGGTTTGCTAACCACATATCAACTTGTAGTTCGGGCTTGGTAGAACCAATTAAACCCAACGGCTTTCCATCACATAGAATTGGTGCTTCTGCAAACCATTCTGGATGTATATCTGTTTTTGGCATAATAGTTTTTGAGAAAATTTTAACGTTTTGAATATTGAGGAGCTTTTCTTGCTTTTCGTAAACCATATTTTTTACGTTCTTTAATTCGTGAATCACGAGTTAAAAATCCATGTGGTTTTAAGCTTATTCGATGTTGCTCATTAATTTTACATAGTTGTCTAGCAACTCCTAATTGAATTGCGTCGGCTTGTCCTGTAAGACCACCACCTTTTACTAATGCAACAACATTAAATTGTGAATCTAGGTTTAAAGTTTTTAATGGTGCTAAAACTGTTGATAAATATGTATCATTGTATTGTAAATAGTGATTTCCAGAAACTTTATTAATTATAATATTTCCTTCACCTGGTACTAAGAAAACTCGCGCAACCGCTTGTTTTCGTTTTCCAAGTCCAATATCACTTTTTTGAAAAGTTAACTTTGTCATAAGTATTTCGTATTATTTTATTTACATAGTATTGAAATTGAATTATACCTCGCAGTTTCTAAATTTGAAACAATTAGAATATTTCAATTTCTTTCCTATCCAATTTTAAGACTTGAATATAAATCTGTAACATCAACTTCAATTGGATTTTGAGCTTGATGAAGATGGTTTTCACCATTATAAATTTTTAAGCGTCTCATTAAGCGTTTTGATTCAGTGTTAGATAACATTCGTTTCACTGCTCTTTCGATTGTAAATTGTGGAAGACAGTCAACAACATTACGAATCTTTAACGAACTACCAGGTCGACCTGGATTTCGAACAATATAATGTTTACTTGTTTCATTTACAACAATCGCATCAGCATTGATTAAAACAACGTAATCTCCTGTATCAACAGCTGGATGGTATTGTGATTTGTTTTTACCTTTCAGTAAACCTGAAATTATAGTTGCTAGTCGACCCAATGTTTGTCCACTGCAATCAATAAGATACCAATTACGGTTCTTATAATCTTGAGTTGGTAAGAATGTTTTATTTAGTGAGTTCATAATTTTTTTTAATAACTAAAAATAAGCATATATATAGGAATTATCGTAAGATAATACCTAATTTATTTTTTAATGTCGAAAAAACTTCAATAGATGATTTTCGACCAAAGTTTTTTAGTTCTTGAAGTTTTTCAGGCGAATATTGTAATAAATCTCCAACTGTATTGATTTGAGCTTTTTTTAAACAATTATAGGCTCGAACAGATAATTGCAATTCTTCAATCGCAATATTAGTATAAGGCTCAATGCTTATAGATTGAATTTTAGGTTCTAATTTATTAATTTTAGTTGTTTGTTTCGTTTCTACTAATAAACTAAATAAATCAATTGTAACCTGAGCTGCAGCTTTAAATGCTTCATCTGGCGAAATACTACCGTTTGTCCAAATATCTAAAAATAACCGTTCTGTAATGTTATTGGCATTATCATAAACGTTTTCGATTTTGAAATCAACTTTTTGGACAGGCATAAAAATTGTATCAAGTTGTAGATAATTTTCATCATCTTCTAAAAACGTTTGGGATGCTAATTTATATCCAGTACCATATTCAAATTTAAACTCAATTTCAATTACATTTGCAGTTGAAATCGTCATAATATAATGGTTTGGATTTACAAGTTCTAAATCAGATGGTAACTGAATTAAATCGGCTGTCACAACGATCGGTCCTTGAATTTTTAAACGACCAAATTGTGGTGATTGTGGATTCCCTCGTAAGATAACTCCTTTTAAATTTAGTAAAATTTCTAGAATATCCTCCCGAACACCAGGAATTGTTGAAAACTCATGACTAACCCCAGCAATTCGAACAGCGGTAATTGCAACTCCACCTAAGTCATTTAAAAGAACGCGTCGTAATTGATTACCGATTGTGATTCCTTGGCCTGATTTTAAAGAATTGATTAAAAATTGTCCATGACAAGCCCCTGATTCGATCTTGTCAGATTTTAGGCATTTTACTGAAATGTTATTTATCATTTGATTTTTTAAAACTAAACGCTAAACGCGACGACGTTTAGGAGGTCGACACCCATTATGTGGAACAGATGTGATATCCTGAATTGATGTTATTTCTAAACCTGCTCCTTCAATGGCTCTAATAGCAGTTTCACGACCTGATCCTTGACCTTTGACTAAAATGTCAACACTTTTGATCCCAATATTTGCTGCGTCAATCGCTGCTTTTTCAGCGGCAGTTTGAGCTGCAAACGGTGTACTTTTTCTTGCTCCTTTGAATCCAGAACTTCCAGCCGATGCCCATGAAACAGTATCACCGTTTACATTTGTAATAGTTACAATTGTATTGTTGAAAGTTGACTGAATATGGACAACACCATTTCTTAAATTACTTTTATCTTTTCTAATTGTTGATTTTCTAGTTGTTTGTGGCATATAAAAATTTCAAATAAATCCAAAGCTAGTATAAAATTATTTTTTCTTACCCGTAACCGTCTTCTTAACTCCACGGCGACTACGCGCATTTGTTCGAGTTCGTTGACCTCTTACAGGTAAACCATTTCGGTGACGTTTTCCTCGATGACAGTTAATTTCATTTAATCGTTTAATATTTAAACCATTAAAACGTCGTAGATCACCTTCTAATGTTAAATTAGTACTTTCTAAGGTTTGACGTAAGGCAACTGATTGCTCTGTTGTTAAATCATAAACACGTGTATCTGAATCAATTTCTGCAATTTCAATAATTTTTTTTGCAGATGTAAGGCCAATCCCATGAATATATGTTAATGCGTATGCAATTTTTTTATTTCTGGGTAAATCAACACCAACTAATCTTACCATTTTTTAGACTCCTTTGTAATATTACCCTTGACGTTGTTTGTGTTTTGGATTGGTACAAATTACCATAATTTTACCATGTCTTTTAATGACACGGCATTTGTCACACATTTTCTTTACTGAAGGACGAACTTTCATGTTTTTATTTTTAAATAATAATTTTTATTTTATCGATACATATCCGTATAAATTTCAGAGAAGTAAATATTACTAACTTCACGTTTTAAATCTAAGACTACACCACCTAAAATTAGAAATGATGTTGTACTTAAACCATTTAAACTTGTGATATTTAACGTAGATTCAATAAAATTAGGAATAATTGTGATGAATGCAAGTAATGTAGCACCCATTAATGTAATTCTTTGTATTTCTTGTTTTAGATAAAATATTGTTTGAACACCTGGTCGAACACCAGGAATTTTAACCGCTGATTTTTGAAGTTGATCGGAAATATCTTTTGGATTTAAAACAATTGATGAATAGAAGGAGCTAAAGGCTAAAATTAAAACAAAATAACCTATCCAATAAATCCATTTGAAATTGATAAGAAAATTTAAAGATTGGAAAATGCCTAAATTAATAAGATAATTTGGAATTACCAAAAAACTAGTTGTTAAAATAATTGGCATTACACCAGCTTGATTAAATCGTAATGGAAGGTAACTGATACTATCATTCCCATTATATTGAGCAGAAGCTCGACTTAATCGTTTGGATGAAATTAAATTAATATTAAGAGTAGAATTTTGTAATAATACAATGGCATACAATGCACCTAAAATTAAAATTCCAAGTCCAAACATCGACATAGCTGAAAGAACCATTGTGTTCTCAGTATTATCTGTAGCTATTTTACTAATAAGGTTTGGTAAATTTGAAACAATATTAGTATAAACTAACAACGATGTTCCATTTCCTAAACCATAATCTGTAATGACTTCACTAAGCCATAAAACAATCATTGCTCCTGCGGTTAACCAGATAACAATTTGACTTGCTAAAAGAACATTCCAATCAAACAAGATGGGACGAAGATATAAAGTCACCCCAATACTTTGAATAATTGCTAGAATTACGGTAATATTCCTAGTTAAACGACTAATCTCACGTCGCCCTTGGAAATCACCTTCTTTTTGCAGTTTCGCTAATTGTGGAGAAAAACCGATCAGAAATTGAAGAATAATAGTTGAATTTATGGCTGGAAAAATATTTAACGTAAACAACCCAATAATAAAAATCTTATCTCCTAAAAATGTACGTATCAAATTTTTAGCAACTAAATTCTGTTGAATCGAAAATGCTAAATCATTATGATTAATTCCGGGAACCGGAAGAAATGTACCGCTTCGAATAAATAAAAGAATTATCGAAGTAATAAAAATACGCGGTAATAAAATTTTTATAAGTCTCCAACTAATTTTAATTATCACAGTTTATTTTTTTTTAGATTTTATAAATGATTCTTAATTCAAGTCACGAATTTTTGCGACCTGTGATTTAGTTGTTAAATTTTGTAGCGCACAAATTGATGCTCTTGCATTATTCAATAAGTTATTTGATCCTAATTGTTTTGCAATTACATTTTTAACGCCTGCTACTTCTAAGACAATTCGAACGGCACCACCAGCAATTACGCCAGAACCCTCAATTGATGGTTTCATCATCACTTTACATGCACCAAAATTTCCAACTACATTGTGTGGAATACTTAAGGATTTTGTAATTGGTAATTCAATCAAATTTTTGTGACCATCTGCTTTTGCTTTTTTAAATGCATTTACTACATCATCAGCTTTAGCCACACCAACACCAACTTTTCCATTCTCATCACCAATTACAACAACGGCACGAAAACTTAATTTTTTTCCACCTTTTGTTACCTTTGAAACTCGACTAATTTTAATTAATCGTTCTGCAAATTTTGGTTTGTTACGTGAATTTTTTTTTACTCTGCTTATTTTTTTTAAATCAGTGCTCATAACAGTTAATCTATCTATATTATTTTACAAATTTTGAAATTAAAATTTTAATCCACCTGCTCGTGCGCCATCTGCTAAAGCTTTGATTCGACCATGATATAGATAAGGACCACGATCAAAAACAATCTTTGTAATATTTTGTTTTAAACTTAATTCTGCTAACTTTTCTCCAATAAGACGAGATGCATCACACGTACGGCCAGTTGCTAAAGTAAGTTTAATAGAACGGTCTAGTGTTGAACAAGTTAATAACGTTTTTGAAGTAGTATCGTCAATAATTTGTGCATAAATATTTTCATTAGAACGATAAACTGATAAGCGTGGTCGTTCTTGTGTACCCTTTACTGTTCCACGTAATGCTTGACGTTTTAATTTTCTATATTTATTTGGTTTTAATTTTTTATTTTTGTTTTTTAATTTTAATAAAGTCCGTCTAGAAAGTTTCATAATTTTGTGGGGTTTAATATAAAATTTTACGAATTCAATAAAAACGTGGAAAGGTTCACTAGCTAAATTATATTTAGTAATTTAGATAATTGAACTTATTTCCCAGCTTTTCCAGCTTTTCTAAGAATCTGTTCATTTTTATAAAGAATTCCTTTTCCTTTATACGGTTCTGGTTTTCTCCAAGCACGAATGTTAGCTGCGAACAAACCTAATAATTCTTTATCACATGACTTTAAATTGATTGTCGTATTTTGAACAACTTCTACAGAAATAGTTCCTGGAATCTCAATCTTAACTGGATGACTGTAACCTAAACTTAAAACAATTTCTTTTCCTTGAACTGCTGCTCGATAACCCACACCTTTTAGGATTAATGTTAGTTCAAACTGTTCTGAAACTCCGATAATCATATTGTTAATTAATGTTCGATATAATCCATGCATTGCACTAAGATTACGAGCGTCATTTTTTAAACTCACTTTTACGATATTATCAGCGTGTTCAATCCCAATTGTGTCAGGAATGGCAATTTCTAAGGTTCCAAATTTACCTTTGACAGTAATTTCTGAACCGTTCCAATTGACATCAACATTATCAGGGATAGTGATTGGTAATTTTCCTATACGTGACATTTTTGAAACTCCTTATTTACCAAATATAACATAACACTTCACCACCAATACCAAGCTCTTTCGCTTTTAGGTTAGTCATTACACCACGAGATGTCGACATAATAGCGATTCCTAAATTATCTAAAACTCTTGGTAGTTCTTTTGAATTAGCATAAACACGTAAACCAGGTTTACTAACTCGTTTAATTTCACTAATTACTGAGTTTCTAGATTTTCCTGTATATTTTAAAGAAAGCAATAAGTATTTACGATTACTTTCTTCGTAATTTTCAAAACTTACAATAAAACCTTCTTCATTTAAAATAGTTGCAATTGCTACCGACATTTTTGTAACAGGAATCTGAACAATTTGGTGCTTGACCATAGTAGCATTGCGAATTCTTGTTAACATATCTGAAATCGTATCTGTTACCACAATTTTCTCCTTATCAAATATAGTTTTATTTATTCTTGTGACCAACGTTTTCGCTTTAAATGTCTCTTACGATCCCAAACTTGACTTACTTCTGAGAATGACGAATATTTATCATAATACCCACAATCATTTAATGGGAATCGTAAGAATTTGAAAAGAATCATTCCATTTAAAATTTTGTCCATAGATTTAGACTGGTGTTTTGGAGAAGAGTGCTCTAAAACAATTGTAATTGTACACCCACGAGCTTGGTCGACATCATCATAATTAATTTCGGGAAAAATTAATTGTTCTTTTAAACCAAAAGTATAATTTCCCGCTTTATCAAAACTACGTAATGATAAACCACGAAAATCACGAATTTGTGCAAATGTAAAGAATAATAATTTAGTTAAAAATGCATACATCTTTTCGCCACGTAAAGTTACACTTAACCCTAATTCCATATCTTCACGAATTTTAAATCCGGCAATCGCTTTTTTTGATCTTGTAATAAGGGGTTTTTGACCACTTACTCTTTCAAATTCTTCAATATTTTTTTTCAAAATACTTGTATTTTGCGCTGCTAATCCAAGACCACGATTGATTTGAATTTTTTTTAATTTTGGAACCGTATGAGGGTTTTTAAATCGAGAAGGAGTATTTTTGATTAAAATCGGTTTAATACCTTCTTCATATTCCTTCTTTATATCTTCTAATAGATTATGGATATCACCAATTTCTTCTAATGAATGTTGATTTAGCATAGTAAGTTCTATTTAATTTATTTTTACATTCGAATGATGAATAGGAGCTTCAAATTGTTTAATTTCACCTATTTCATTCTCAGTGGTTGGTTTCACATGTTTAAATTTAAAATTAATTCCTTGAACAACCACCTTTTGTGTCTTTTTGTCTATTTTAATAACTTCTCCAGTTTCATTCTTATGAAAACCAGAAATAATTGTTACTTGATCACCAACTTTTACATTAAGTTTCTTAGTTTGTGCCATCTATAAAACCTCCGGAGCTAATGAAACAATTTTTGACAGGTTTTTATCACGAATTTCTCGAGCTACAGGACCAAATACTCTTGTCCCACGTGGGTTATTTTCAGGATTTACAATAACTGCAGCATTATCATCAAATCTAATATACATACCGTCTTGTCGACGAATAGTTTTTTTAGTTCGTACAATAATTGCTTTAACTACATCAGAACGTTTGATAGGCATGTTTGGAATTGCTTCTTTCACAACGGCAATAATAGTATCACCAATTTCAGCATATTTCTTATTTCCACCTAATATTCGAATACACATTACTTTTTTCGCACCTGTGTTATCAGCTACGTTTAAAATTGTTTGAGGATAAATCATAAAATACTATTTAACTGATTAACGATGATTTTGAAAGAATTTCCACTAATTCCCAACGCTTTCTTTTACTTAGCGGTCGACATTCTTGAACTAATACTTGATCTCCGATGTTACATGTTTCTTGTTCATCATGAGCTAAGTATTTTTTAGTTTTGATCAATGTTTTAGAATAAATGGGATGTGGGTATCGATTTTCAACTTTGACTACAATTGTTTTTTGCATCTTGTTGCTAATTACAATACCAATTTGTTGTTTGACTGGCATTTTTTAACTCCTTAATTCCGAATTAATTATTAATTTCGTCTGTTTGCTCTACGTTTTCTAACCGTAATGTTAAAAGAGTTTTTAAATGAGCCAAATGACGTTTTGTATATTTTATTTCATGCAATTTTAAATTTTGTCGTGTTGCCTTTTTAAACCGTAAATTAAATAATTTGCTTTCGGTTTCAATAATCGCTTCTGAGATTTCTACATTTGAAAGTGAAAGAATGTCAGTAAATTTAGGTAAACTCATAGCTTATTTTAGAGTGTCTTTATTAATAAATTTTGTTTTTAAAGGTAATTTATAAGCAGCTAGACTTAATGCAGCTCTTGCAACTTCTTCTGGAACAGAACTAATTTCAAAAATGATTGTTCCAGGCTTCACTACAGCTACCCAATAATCTACAGCACCTTTACCAGACCCCATTCGTGATTCAGCCGCTCGAGCTGTAACACTTTTATCTGGGAAGATCCGAATCCATAATTTTGCTCCACGTTTTGTGTAACGCGTAATTGTTCGTCGAGACGCTTCAATTTGACGTGAGGTAATCCAATTTGGTTCTAAAGCTTGTAAACCGAAACTACCAAAGCAAATTTCATTACCACGTGTTGCTTTTCCTCGCATACGGCCACGGTGGTATTTTCTATATTTTGTTCTTTTTGGACTTAACATAACAAATGAATGTAATAAAAATATAAATTGTCGTAATAAATTTTATTTATTTAGATAAAATTTCACTTTTGAAAAGCCAAATTTTAATTCCTAGAATGCCATAAATTGTCTTGGCTTCCGTTGTTGCATAATCGATATCTGCACGTAAGGTTTGTAGAGGTACACGACCTTCACGAACCCATTCACTTCGTGCAATTTCAGCACCATTTAAACGTCCAGAAACTTGGATTTTAATTCCATTTACATTTTGTCGTTGTGCGCGTTGTAATACAGTTCGAGTTGCACGTCTAAATGCAATACGTTTTTCTAACTGTTCCGCAACTAAATCTGCTAAAAGTTTAGCTTCTAAATCAACAAATTCAATTTCCGAAACCTTAATTGTTAATTGACGACCAGCAGGTAATAATTTTTTAAGATTCTTTAATAGATTTTTTAATCCATTACCCATATCATCAACTAAGATTCCTGGTTTTCCAGTCTCGATCGTTAATTGGATATGATCTTTTAATACATTTCGGTAAATTTTGACCTTTGAAATATAATTTGCTCGTGAAATTGTATTTATGTAAGTTCGAATTTTATCATCTTCTTCTAAAATGCTAGCGTACTGATTAAAATTAGCATACCATACAGATTGATGTTCTTGTACAATACCTAATCGAAACCCTAAAGGATGTGTTTTTTGACCCATATATGAATTCTCTTAATTTAAAATCATAAATTTCTAATTTAATTGGTTTCTTTCATCACAACTGTGATGTGACAAGTTGGTTTTAAAATTTTATATGCTCGTCCTTGTGCACGAGGACGAATTCTTTTTAATTTTGGTCCTTCATCCGCAAAAATTTCATCAATAATTAATTTTTTTTTGTCTAATCCATAATTATGTTTAGCATTTGCAGCTGCAGAGTGAACTACTTGCCAAATAGGCCCACCAGCATCATAAGGTAAAAATTCTAAAATCATTAAAGCTTCTTGATATGAGCGACCTCGAATTTGATCAATCACTCGTCTAATTTTGTGCGGAGACATCCGAATATATTTTGCTACTGCTTTTACTGATTGCGAGTTGGCCATAGTAAGTTAATTAATACATGTATTTCTAGTTTATAAAAGTAACTTTCTTTTAGTAAAATCCAAGGTTACCATAAAGGTTCAGGTTTTTTAACCGGAAGTTTAGTTGTATATAAGAATTTAATCGTTATATAACTAAATGGTTCTAAATTTGGAATATTTTTTGCTAAAAATTTATTAACTTTGGATTCTTGATGAATATAAATTTCATCAATCCAAATATCAAAAAAATCAATAGAAAAATTATTTTGTAAATAAAGAACAGGTGAATAAATAATAGCTAATAGATTATCCCGTTCAGCGGGTTTTGATTTTAAAGAATACATAATATCATCAATAACATGATATAAATACTTATTCTGAAAATTATTCAACATAATTTTATTAACTACTGATAATTCCTGATCATATTTTATGTAAAACGTTTTTGATTTAATTTCATTCAAATTAGGATAAGAATGTGTCCATCGAGTGAATAATTGTCGACCTTCATAAGGTAACTTTAATTTTTCATTAATCTCAATACGTTCTAGATCCGTAAAACTTTTTTTATCCAACGATAAGGATATCCATTCACTCACCGCATTTTCATTTTGGAGATAGACATCATTTTTAGTTTCTTTTTTTTTAACTTTCTGTCTATTGTAAATCGAAGATTCTTCCATACCTTGACCTTTCTGCAAGGTTTCCGAAGTTGTTGGATCTCCAATGACTTGTACAAGATAACGAAATAGATTCCAATTCATTAGTTTCAAATAATTAACGTTGTGCTTTTCTATCAGCTTTAATATGAGTTTTGAAATTTCTTGTTGAGACAAATTCACCCAATTTGTGTCCGACTAATTGATCCGAAATAAAAATTGGTACATGCTGTTTACCATTGTAAACTGCAATTGTGAACCCAACCATACTTGGTAAAATTGTTGAAGATCTTGACCAAGTAGTAATTGTATCTTTTTTATTTGCCTCATTCATCTTATCAATTTTTTTTAATAAATGATAAGCAATAAAGGGACTTTTTTTTAATGATCGTGCCATTTTTAAAATCTTTTTATTAATAATCGTAAATAATTCTGCTATACACGTCGTCGAAGAATATAACTATCGCTTAATTTCTTGTTCTTGCGTGTTTTCATACCTAATGCTGGTTTACCCCATGGAGTTAATGGACGTGTACGTCCAATTGGTGCACGCCCTTCACCACCACCGTGTGGGTGATCGCATGGATTCATTACCGATCCACGTACAGTTGGACGCTTTCCAAGCCAACGAGTTCGACCTGCTTTTCCACTTCGAACTAAAAATGCATCATTGTTACTGATTTCACCAATTGTGGCAAAACATTCTTTTCGTAGTAATCGAATTTCTTTCGATGGTAAACGTAAAGTAACATAATCGCCTTCTTTTGCCAAAAGTTTTGCAGATGTACCTGCTGCACGAACAAGTTGTCCTCCCTTGTTTGGAATTAATTCCAAATTATGAACAGATGTACCTAAAGGAATTTCACTTAATGGTAAGGTATTTCCAATGCTGAATGCTGATCCTGATCCAGATAAAATTGTATCACCAACATTTAAACCTTTTGGATGTAAGATATAACGTTTTTCACCATCGCTATAACAAATTAATGCAATTCTTGCATTTCGGTTGGGATCATACTCAATAGTTGTTACAGTTCCATTGATTCCGTATTTACTACGATTGAAATCAATCAAACGGTAGCGTCGTTTATGTCCACCACCACGATGTCGAATAGTAATAACACCTCTATTGTTACGTCCTTTCTTACGGTGGTTTTTTCGAATTAAACTTTTTTCTGGTTTAGCTTCTGTAATTTCAGTAAAAGCTGAAAGAGCACGGTGCCGTGTTCCGGGTGTATATGATTTATAAAGACGGATACTCATAAACGTTTCTTTTTATATTTATTAATTTTCGGTAAATAAGTCTATTACATCACCTTTCGCTAAAGTTACAATTGCTTTTTTATATTGTGCTTTCCACCCAATATATTTTCCTACACGTTTCTTTTTACGAGGAAGGCGGCAACTATTAACTTTGATAACTTTTACATCAAATAAATGTTCAATTGTCTTTTTAATCGTAATTTTATCTGAATTGCGATCTACAATAAAACTATATTGATTGTTTTCTAAAAGCCTTGTTGCTTTGTCAGTTATAAGAGGATATTTAATAATATTTGCGTTCGTAAGAGTTGAATTAATCACAATAAGTTTCCTTTATATCAGTTATTGACAATGAGCTTAATATAATTTGTTTCGCTTTTAATAAACTAAGAGTATTTAGATTTGAGGCTAAAATTAATTCTACATTCTTAAGATTTTGTGTTGCTAATTTCAATGGAAGTGTCTTTTTTGAAACAACTAATAAAACCTTTTGATTCGAATTAATATTACAATCATCACACATTTTTACAAAACTCTTTGTTTTTGATTGTGTAAGTGTGTTTTCTAAATCTTCAATAACGATAACATTATTTTTTTTGTTATATAACAAAGTTTGTAAAGCTAATTGACGTTCTTTTTTATTTAACTTTAAAGTAACGGCTTTTGGTTTTGGACCAAAAATTACACCCCCACCTTTCCATAATGGAGATCTATTTGAACCAGCTCGAGCACGTCCACTTCCCTTTTGTTGCCATGGTTTTCGACCACCACCTCGAACTTCACTTCGAGTCTTTGTTGACACTGTACCTTGTCGTTTAGAATTTAAATGTCTTACAATATCTTTATGTAATACATAATTCCCTGATTTATCAAGAATATTTAATGTTAATTCATGTGTAGAATTTAACGGTTTTCCAGCTATATCTACTGGAGTATATTTTATAAATTTTTGAACAGTCATACTTAATTTTGCTACTATAATTTTCTTAATTAGAAGGAGTAATACTTAATAAATTTCCTGGTTTTCCAGGAACTGATCCTTTGATAATTAAAATATTTTCTTCTGAACTTAATTGAATAACTTTCAGCTTTTTAATGGTTGTAAGTTTATTTCCTAATTGACCAGCCATTGGTTTACCTGGTAAAACACGACCAGGTGTTGTACCCATACCAATCGAACCAGGTGCTCGATGATTTTTTGAACCGTGTGTCATTGGCCCACGTGTAAAGTTATGACGTTTTTGTAAGCCAGAAAATCCCTTACCAACAGTTTTACCTTTGATATTTACTAATTGATTAACTGAAAGTAAATCAACGTTTAAAACTTGACCAACTTCAAAATCATCCACTGCATCTACTCGGAATTCTTTTAAATACTTTAAAGGTTGAATATTTGACTTTTGTAAATGACCTAATTCTGGTTGCGTTAAAGATTTATTTGATGTGTTACTATATCCAACTTGAATAGCATTATACCCATCTTTCATTTCTGTCTTGATTTGCGTTATGATACAAGGTCCAACTTTTAGAATCGTAACAGGAACAATATTTCCTGACTCATCAAAAATTTGTGTCATACCGATTTTATTACCTAATAAACCTATACTCACGATAGTCCTCCCAATATTTTTATTATGTTTCATTCACACAGCGTCAATTCAACATTAGAATAAAATAAACTAATTAAAATTAGTAAATTATAACTCTAGTTTACGAGCGTTCTAATTGTTTTGTCTATATAGGGTAAATTGACACTATTATTTTATATAAAACATTCATATATATAAAACTATTAGAGAAATAGCCGAAAACTTAAAAATATAAATGGTAGTAATGTTATTTTTTAATAATATTACCATTTATATTTGCTTCAACGGAATAGTATGGTATTCAAATTTGTGTTAGTTGAGAGGTTTTAATAAGTAGTTTTAAGGTAAATTAACACATTTATTTAAAATAAAAAATTAGTACGGATATTACTCTTTGAAAAGGTTAGAAAACAATTTATAATTATATATAGAATAGATATTTAACTAATTTTGAGGAGATAAAAACTATGTCAAAAGTTGTTGGGATTGATTTAGGTACAACAAATTCAGTTGTTGCAGCAATTGAAGGTGGACAACCAAGTGTTATTATTAATAGTGAAGGGTTACGTACAACACCTTCAATTGTAGCTTATACAAAAAAACAAGAATTATTAGTTGGTCAAATTGCAAAACGACAAGCTGTTATTAATCCAGAAAATACATTCTTTTCAGTAAAACGATTTATTGGTTCTAAAGAAACAGAAGTTTCAGCAGAAGCAAGACAGTTACCGTATACAATTACAAATGATTCAAATGATAATATTAAGGTAAAATGTCCAGCATTAGGAAAAGAATTTAGCCCAGAAGAAGTTTCAGCTCAAATTTTACGAAAATTAATTAATGATGCATCAGAGTATTTAAAACAAGATGTAAAACAAGCAGTTATTACTGTACCAGCGTATTTTAATGATTCACAACGTCAAGCAACAATGGATGCTGGAAAAATTGCAGGGGTTGAAGTTTTACGAATCCTAAATGAGCCAACGGCAGCATCATTAGCATACGGCTTAGATAAGAAACAAAACGAAACAATTTTAGTATTCGATTTAGGTGGGGGAACATTTGATGTTTCAATTTTAGAAGTTGGTGATGGGATTTTTGAAGTTTTATCAACAGCTGGTGATACAAAGCTAGGTGGTGATGATTTTGATAAAGTATTAGTAAATTGGTTAATCAAAAACTTTAACGAAAAAGAAAGTATTGATTTATCAACAGATATTCAAGCATTACAACGTTTAACAGAAGCAGCTGAAAAAGCGAAAATGGAGTTATCAACAGTCGAAGAAACAAAAATTTCTTTACCATTTATCACTGCAGATCAAGCTGGACCAAAACACATTGATGAAGAACTAACGCGTGCTGATTTTGAACAATTATGTGAAAAATTAATCGAACGTTGTCGAATTCCAGTTGAAAAAGCAATCAATGATGCTCGATTAGATAAATCTGATATTGATGAGATTGTATTAGTTGGAGGTTCTACACGTATTCCGGCAATTCAAAATTTAGTAGAATCATTAACGGGTAAAAAACCAAATCAATCAGTAAATCCAGATGAGGTAGTTGCAATTGGAGCGGCAGTTCAAGCTGGTATTTTGGCTGGTGAAATTAAAGATATTTTATTATTAGATGTGACACCACTTTCATTAGGTGTTGAAACACTTGGTGGTGTAATGACAAAAATTATCGCACGAAATACAACAATTCCTGTTAAAAAATCAGAAATGTTTTCAACAGCCGTTGATAATCAAACCAATGTTGAGATCCATATTTTACAAGGTGAAAGAGAATTAGTTTCAGCTAATAAGAGTCTTGGAAACTTCCGATTAGATGGTATTCCTGCTGGAAATCGAGGTGTTCCACAAATTGAAGTAACCTTCGATATTGATGTAGACGGAATCTTATCAGTAACGGCGAAAGAAAAAGAAACTGGTGTCGAACAATTTGTAACAATTCAAGGTGCTTCGACACTAAGCGAAACTGAAGTTCAAACAATGTTAGAAGAAGCTGAAAAGAATGCTGCAGCGGACAAAATTAAACGTGAAAATATTGATTTAAAAAATCAAGCTGATTTATTATGTTCGGAAGTTGAAAAAGAACTTGAGAATTCAACTCTTTCAGAAGATGAACAACAAGAAATTAATAAATTAATTGTTGATATCAAGCAAACAATTCAAGAGGATAACATTGATAGCTTAAAACTATTAATCGAAGATCTAAAAGAAAAATTAAACGGAATGAAATCAAACGATACTGTAAATACATAAAAAATAAAAAAATATAACGTCATTGATAACTTTATTAATGACGTTATAGTATATTTTCATTAAATTCATTTTAAAGTTTCAAACCCCATTATTTTTAGTTTGTCGCAAAAGCTTGTTCTTACAACCGTAGTCTTTTGCAACAAATTATTCATTGATAAAAATTGTAATAGTCAAAAACGAAGGTTGAACTCCTTGTGAATTAGTTAAGAAACCCAACCATAACTATGTAAACCTTTACCTAAAAAATTCACTCCTAAGTAACAAATCCAAATTACGAAAAAGCCTAAACCACCTAAAAGAGCAGTCTTCTTTCCTTCCCAGCCTTTTGTAATACGAGCATGTAGATAAGTTGCAAAAACTAACCACGTAATTAATGCCCATGTTTCTTTTGGATCCCAACTCCAATATGAACCCCAGGCTTCATTTGCCCAAACTCCACCAGAAATAATTCCAATAGTTAAAAAAGGAAATCCTAATCCAATAATTCGGTAGCTCCAGTTATCAATACTTTGTAGTAATTTTAACTTTCCAAAATCTGAAACTTCTGAAGATGAAGAGATTAATTTTGCTTCATAATAATCTACCATAACATTATAGAAAGCAGATGAAGAAGTATCTGTCGATTTTAAATCAACATCTTTATAACCTGAAATCACTAAAAATAAGATGCACAATAATGAACCCATAATTAAGGTTCCATAACTTAATAACATCATACTTACATGCATCATTAACCAATTAGATTGCAACGCAGGAACTAATGGACTTGATTTTTGCATTTCGGGAGAAAGTGTCAAATTTGCAAATCCGCTAATTAACAATGTAATTGGAACAACAATGGCACCGATTAAACGGCTACCTGTTTTTGTTTCAAGATACAAATAGGCTGCTAACAAGATCCAGGTTAAAAAAAGTAAAGATTCATATAAATTACTTAATGGGAAGTAACCGGCCACTACCCAACGAGAACAAAGAATAAAAAATAGAAATAAAGTAGCAATACTTGTACTTATACGACCAAACGTAGATAAGTAGGATTTATCATTGAAGAGTAATAAATTAACCCAATAGATTACCATTGCAATAAGTAAAATACCAAAAACAGCGTTTGATAAAACGTTTTGAATTTCATTCCAATCCATGAAATTTCTCCAATAAAATTTTTTTGTATAAATTATAATACGCTTTACTATTGTACCAAAAATGATCAAATTATAGTAAAGTATAATTGTTAAAACCTCTTAATTTTAATTAGATATATTTATGACCAAAATATATATAATTTTTAAAAATTTTGACCAAAATATATGTATTTATCACCTATTTTACACCTAATTATGGCCCATTTTTACTATTAATTTTATCCAATTCCTTGAAAATACTGTCTACTAGAGATTTGTCGAAGTTATTTTGGTCAACTTTTTTTCTTTTTAAGAAATTTAGAAAAGATTTTGTATTAATTTTGATTTCTATATCAGGAAAAATGTTTCTAAGAACCTTTTTTTACAGCATTTTGTTTCTTGAAATGTTTTAGTGTTTCTTTTGTTATGTTTAGAATTTTGTTGTTATGAATTTTTAATATTTCTAATCGATCTTTACTTAATAGATCTGGATTAACTAATTGATTACTTGAAATAATTATATGAAATTTATCTTGCAGAACAAGTAAATTTTTTCCATACATAACATTCATGAATGCACCTGATTTTAACTCTTCAATTACTCCCATTAAATCAGTTATTCTTGCTGAATCTTGTGGACCTAATGATCTTGGTAAGTCACATAAATACATGTCTTTGTAATCTGTTTGACTTAATGCACTTCGTAATTGAGACGTAGTTCCTGATGTTAAATAACCAATTTAACTTGCATTTTTCAACAACAACAACCATTTGAAGAAAGTTGATTTCCCTGAACATCCTTTTGGATCAAATAAAAAGTATATTTTTCTATCTTCTGGAGATGCTCTTTTCATCTCTCCATTCTTATAAAAGAATTTTCCATAAAGTTCTGTTTACCATGGATGCCAATTTTTTTTATCTTCAAGAAGTAGTACATCTGACCCATTATAATTAGGGAATTCTTCTGAAATTTCTACATTTTTAATTCCTTTATTTTTTTCTAGACGCTTTATTTTTTCATAAAAATCTTTTTTTAAGAGAGATTTTATGCTCGCTCTAAGTATTACTTCTTCTAGATTTGTTTTGAAGATATATTTGTTGATCAATTTTAACAATTGTCCTTCACGTTTTCTATTCTTTGTACTGAAAAGATAAATTAATTTACTTTGCTTCGTGAATCTATATGTTTTGTCAAATAGTGAAAATAATTTGATAAAATCTTCTGAAATTTCAATTGAATATAAATAGTTTTTCTTCTCCTACAATTTACGTTGACATTCATTTCGATATATCGTTATTATCATTTTACTTTTAATTAAAATTATTATCGTATGGCAGTGCAAAGAGACTATGAAATTATGATTCTTCTAACTGAAGAATTTAATGACAGTGAATTAAAAACTTGGGTATTTAATTATGCAAAAAATTTAAAAAAATTTAACGTATCTGATATTTCAGTAATTTCACGTGGAAAACATAATTTGGCTTACTCGATCGTTAACAAAACAAAAGGTAATTATGTTCAATTAAATTTTTCAAGTATGCCAAAATATATCAATAATTTTTCAAATACTTTAAAATTAGATTCTCATGTTTTAAGATTCTTAATCTTTAAGAAAGAAAGCAATTGATAAAATCTTAATTTTATCAATTGCTTTTTTCAAATTACAATCGTAAAGCAAAGGAATAATTTAAAAAAATTTGTTTATTTTAGAAAGCTATGATATAATAAGGATATATATAATATCCTCAGTAGCTCAGTGGTAGAGCAATCGGCTGTTAACCGATTGGTCGTAGGTTCAAGTCCTACCTGGGGAGTAGTAAAAACTAAATAATATATGGAAAATAATTCTGATAAATTAATAATTGGTAATAAAACCTTTACCTCACGATTAATGTTAGGCACAGGAAAATACAAAACGACAAAAGATGGTATAGATAGTATTAACAGTAGTGGCTGTGAAATTGTTACTGTAGCAATTCGACGTTTACCTACAAATTTAAAACATGATACAACAAACTTTTTAAATAATTTAGATTGGAATAAACATTGGTTATTACCAAATACGGCAGGATCGCAAACGGCTGATGAAGCTATCCGAATGGCATTTTTAGGTCATGAATTAGCTTGTCGAATTGGACAAGAAGATAATTTTTTTGTTAAATTAGAAGTCATTTCGGATCCAAAATATTTACTACCCGATCCAATTGGAACCTTAAAAGCAGCTGAATTTTTAATAAAAAAAGGTTTTACAGTTTTACCTTATATAAATGCAGATCCAATGTTGGCTTTACATTTAGAAGATTTAGGTTGTGCTACTGTTATGCCATTAGGTTCACCTATTGGATCAGGACAAGGTTTAACAAATTTAACAAATATTCAAATTATTGTGGAAAATGCACAAATTCCAGTAATTGTTGATGCAGGTATTGGAACAACCAGTGAAGCAACTATGGCAATGGAATTAGGAGTTGATGGTGTATTATTAAATACAGCTGTAGCTCAAGCAAAAAACCCAGTCCAAATGGCATATGCCATGAATTTAGGAGTGAAAGCTGGTCGATTGACATATTTAGCTGGTCGAATGGAAAAGAAGTATTACGCAAATGCTAGCTCTCCACTCAATGATATTAGTACATTATTATAGAAATGTATGTACAATAATATGATAGATTAGATACTCTCGAAAATATCTATCTATAAAAATAAGTGAATAGAAACTACTAAAAATTTTAAAAGAACAATAGCTAAGTAATTATTATGTTTGAAAAATTTACAGAAGGGGCGATTAAAGTCATCATGTTGTCTCAAGAAGAGGCACGTCGCATGGGTCATAACTTTGTTGGAACTGAGCAACTTTTATTAGGTGTAATCGGTCAACGACATGGAATTGGTGCCCGAGCCTTAAAAAAAATAAAAATTACCTTAAAAAAAGCTCGAAAAGAAATTGAGTTATATATCGGACGAGGAACTGGATTTGTGGCCTCAGAGATTCCTTTCACTCCAAGAGCCAAACGAGTTTTAGAAATGGCTGTTCATGAAGGGAAAGATCTGGGCCAAAATTTTGTGGGTACGGAACATATTTTATTAGCTCTTATTGCAGAATCAGATGGTGTTGCAATGCGTACGTTAGATAAATTGAATGTAAATATTCCACAATTAAAAAACTTAATTTTGGCTTATATTGAAGAAACACAAGAAGAAATCTTACGTCCATTAACACAAGCTGAGAAATTCTTATTAGAACGAGAAAGAAAAGGAAGCCCAACACCAACGTTAGATGAGTATGCAGAAAATATTACAAAAGAAGCAATCGATGGAAATTTAGATCCAGTAATTGGACGTGAAAAAGAAATTGATGATGTAATTGCTGTCTTAGCTCGTCGAACAAAAAATAATCCAGTTTTAATTGGTGAACCTGGGGTTGGTAAAACGGCTGTTGCAGAAGGCTTAGCACAATTAGTTTTAACTGAAAAAGTTCCACATTTTTTAGATGGTAGTTTAATTATGGCCTTAGATTTAGGGTCAATTTTAGCAGGTACTAAATATCGTGGTGAATTTGAAGAACGGTTAAAACGAATTGTAGAAGAAGCTCAAAACGATACTGCTGTAATTGTAGTAATTGATGAGATTCACACATTAGTGGGAGCTGGGGCTGCGGAAGGTGCCGTAGATGCTGCGAATATCTTAAAACCTGCTCTAGCACGTGGTAAATTCCGTTGTATTGGAGCAACGACAAATGATGAATATCGTAAATATATTGAACGTGATCCAGCATTAGAACGTCGTTTCCAACCTGTTCGTGTAGAAGAACCAAGTGTCGGAACAACTATTGAAATTTTACGTGGTTTACGATCAAAATTTGAACAACACCATACATTAAGCTATCATGATAAGGCATTAGAGCAAGCAGCTATTCTTTCAGATAAATATGTGGCAGATCGTTATTTACCAGATAAAGCTATTGATGTTTTAGATGAGGCAGGTGCACGTGTTCGATTAGAAAATCGACGCTTACCATCTGGTTTACAAAGCTTAATGAAAGAATTACAAGATACTATCAAAGATAAAGATGAATGTATCAAAGAACATGACTTCGAAGCTGCAAAACAATTAGTTGACCATGAAATGGAGGTTCGTACTCATATTCGTATCATGAAACAATCTGCTCTAACAAAGAAAAAACGTGGATTTGTAAGAGAAGACGTTGATATGGTTACAGAAAATGATATTTCTGATGTAGTTTCAAATTGGACTGGTATTCCTGTGACTAAACTTACAGGTTCTGAGTCAGCACGATTAATGAAAATGGAAGAAACGATTCATGAACGAATCATTGGTCAAAAACATGCTGTTACTTCAGTATCAAAAGCAATTCGTCGAGCACGAGTAGGGTTACGAAATCCAAGTCGTCCGATTGCAAGTTTTATTTTCGCTGGACCAACTGGTGTTGGTAAGACAGAATTAACAAAAGCTTTATCAGACTATATGTTTAGTACGGAAGAAAGTATGATCCGATTAGATATGTCTGAATTTATGGAAAAACATACTGTTGCGAAATTAATCGGTTCACCTCCTGGATATGTTGGTTATAACGAAGGTGGCCAATTAACTGAAGCCGTTCGCTCAAAGCCATATTCAGTAGTTTTATTTGATGAAGTTGAAAAAGCACATCCCGATGTTTTCAATCTACTATTACAAATTTTAGATGATGGTCGCTTATCAGATTCAAAGGGTCGTGTAATTGATTTTACAAATACTTTAATCGTGATGACAACAAATTTAGGGTCAAAAATTATTGAGCGAGAAAGTGGAATTAAATCTAAGTCAGAACAAGGTGATCGAGGATTCAAAATCACTCCAGATGCTGTTTTAGGCTGGGAGCCAACGTCAGAACCAACTTCAGATCCTAAAGTTTTTGAACGAACACAAAGCTTAGTACATGAAGAACTTAAAAACTTCTTCCGTCCAGAATTTTTAAATCGTATTGATGAAATCATTGTTTTTAATCATTTAACACGTATTGATATTTGGCAGATTTGTTCATTAATGGTGAAACAAGTTAAAAAACGATTAAAAGAAAAAGATATTAATTTAGTCGTTGAATTATCAGTTCAAGCATTTTTAACGGATGAAGGTTATGACCCAATTTATGGAGCTCGACCATTACGCCGTGCTATTATGAAATATTTGGAAGATAGTTTAGCAGAACAATGTTTATCAAAAACTTTATATCCGGGTACAAAAATCATTGTACGTCGAAAAAAAGTAGAAGGTACATTACTAACCTATACAAATGAATTAGAAGTAGAAGTGAACTTTGATGAAGTTGATCCAAGTCTTATGCAAGATGGAAATGAATTTGCAACAAGTTCGCAAGTTTTAACAGATTCTTCTGCAAACAAAACTCCAGCCTTAATTGATGGAGACAACCAACCTGATGAGACAGATTCTAAAAAACCAAAACGTCGACTTTCACGTTTCTTTAATAAAACAAAAGGTTAACTAATAAAGTCTTTTAATAAAGTCCAAGTTTAATAACTAAGGTGAAAAACCAAAAATATTTTCCATTTTTAGTCAATATAAAATTGAATTTTTCAAATTGAGCAAAAAATGGAAAATATTTAAAAAAACACTTGTATTAAAATTTGACTTTTTGGAGAAAATAGTATATTTTTATAGGAAGTATATTCCTATAAAAAATAAAAATGGCTGTACCTAAAAAAAGAACATCAAAAGCAAAAAAAAATGCTCGTAAGGCAAACTGGAAAAGAAAAGGGGCTAAAGCAGCTCAAAAATCTTTCTCTTTAGCTAAATCAATGTTACGAGGAAAACCAACAAGTTTTGTATATAGTGTATATGTAGATGAAAATGAATAAATCTTAAAAGCTCCTTTAAAGATTTATTTTTAATAATTACGAAAATTTAGTAATTCTATTTTAATTAGCGGATGTGGCGAAATTGGTATACGCGCTGGTTTTAGGTACCAGTGACTTAGGTCGTGTGAGTTCGAGTCTCTCCATCCGCAATCAATGTTTCTAATTCATTTTTTATTTATTTTAATACTTATTAATTAAATTCAATATGCTTCCTTTTACTCTTCAACAACTTCGAATTTTAAAAGCAATTGCAACCGAAAAGAATTTTACTCGCGCTGCTGCTAGTTTATATATTTCTCAACCGTCATTAAGTAAACAAATTAAGATATTAGAAGAAAATTTGGATACAATATTAATTAACCGTGAGAGAAATAATATTTCATTAACGGAAAGTGGACGAATTTTTTTACAATATTCCGAACGAATACTAATTCTATGTGAAGAAAGTTGCCGTGCTTTAATTGATTTAAAAAAAGGAGATCGAGGAAATTTAAAAGTTGGTGCCAGCCAAACCATCGGTACATACTTAATGCCTCGAATTTTAGCATTATTTGCTCAAAATTATCCTCAAATTGATTTAAAAGTTCAAGTCGATTCTACTCGAAGTATTTCAAATAGTATCATTAAACGTGAAATAGACATAGCAATTGTTGGAGGCGAAATATCTAAAAAACTGAAGAAAAAATTAACTATTCAGCCATTTGTCTATGATGAATTGAGTCTAATTATATCGAAATCCCATCCGTTTGCCCTAAAACAGATAATTAAAAAAGAGGATTTATATTGCTTAGATTTTATAACCTTGCATTCCACTTCAACAATTAAAAAATTTATTGATAATACATTAATTCAAAATAAAATTCAAACAAATGAATTACGGACAATTTTACAATTAAATTCCATTGAAGGAATCAAAACAGCTGTCAGCTTAGGATTGGGGGCAGCTTTTGTTTCATCGTCATCTATTGAAAAAGAAATACAACTTAAACAAATTAAGATATTAAAAATTGAGAGTCTTAATATTAATCGTCAATTATCAATCATCAGTAATCCTGAATGTTATAAATCTAAAGCATTTCATTTGTTTTATAAAGAATTAATACGATTAAAAACAAAAAGTAAGACCTAAAATATATTTTTAAAAAAGTTGACGGTTTAAAAAAATTTTTAGTATTATTTAATTTACGTAAAAATAAATTAATTTAGATTATGAAATATGCAATTGTCGAAATTAGTGGAAGACAATTTTGGATTGAAGCAGGAA
>Ga0209092_10001143_pt1 | contig 26551 bp, 38 predicted proteins | sample FraStrMetagenome_FD_187446 | JGI IMG/M metagenome (GOLD analysis project Ga0209092, IMG submission 187446) | Marine eukaryotic phytoplankton communities from Arctic Ocean - Fram Strait ARC3M Metagenome (SPAdes) (version 2) | ecosystem: Environmental > Aquatic > Marine > Oceanic | place: Fram...
TAAGTGATGCTACAATTAACGAAGGCGAATCAACAACATTTACACTATCTACATCTAACGTAGCAGACTCAACACAAGTACCTTACACAATTACAGGTGTTAGTGAAGCTGACTTAGATCAAGGTGCAAGAAGAAGTGGCGCACTTGGTAACATGACAGGATACGGTAGTAACTTCTTTACTAGAGAAGTTACCGCAAGAGGCGTAAGAGTTGTAGCAGCAGGATCAGTTGGTGGACAAGCAGCAATTCCAGATGCATATACTGAAAAAGTAGCAAAAATGATCCAATTCTTTACTGAACCAGGAGGCGATGTAGTTGATGGTACACAAGATACATTTATTAAAACATTAGGTGGCGAAACAGGAACTTATCACGCAGGTGTTCCAACACTACAACGAGTAGCAAGAGGTCAAGGAGTAGATTATACTCCAAACTTCCTAAGCGATGCAGGTATAATGAGTTGGGGATTAACACCACTATTTGATAGTCACAAAGCTAACGATATGGTTTGGTATCTAAATGCTAGTGGTACTCCAGGAAACGGAGATGATGATGCAGCTGAAGTTATTGAGCATGTATTCCACACATTTCATATGTTTGGTTTACCTGCAAGAGATATGAAAATGTATCCATCACTTGACGGTGATTTTAAATCGGGTCCAGCATATCTTGCTATGAAACAAGCAATTGACAACGGTAAATTTGATCCAAGTGGATACGCAGCAACTTGGGATAGCGATAATGAAATATTTGAAGTAGCATTAAAAGAATATCTTTACTTGCTAAACTTTGCTATGTTTGAATACACAGAATTATGGGACGGCGGAAGTCTTGCTCCGGAATGGACAGACGATATGCGTACTCCATCAGGCGTACAAACAAATAACCCGTTAGGTTTTGCATTGCACAATACATATATCAAAACAGCAATTAGTAAGCCATCGCTTGCAACTATTAGAAGTTTATTCCAAGACGGTGACGTTGGTGATCCAACACAAGCAGGTGCTTCAAACTATGTAGCAGATACAGCAATTTCCTTAACTGGTAACTTTACAGTTAATTCGGGTACTTCTACACTAACACTTAATGTATCACCAGATAAGATAACTGATGGTGCAGAAACACTAGCACTTGCATTAGATAATGGTGAAGCATCACAGAATGTTACAATTACAGACTCAAGTATTACACAAGGTCCAACATACTATACATTCCCAGCAGCACTTACAGTGAACGAAGGAGCAGGCTTACAAGTTAACATTGTAACAACAGGCGTTGCAGATGCAACAGCATTGTATTGGACTATTAATAGTAATGCAGGAGACTTTAGTGCTGCAAACGGTACAGCAACAGTAACAAGTGGCAATGCTAACTTTACAGTTACACCAACAGCTGATGCAACAACTGAAGGTAGCGAAACGTTTACAGTTTCAATAAGAACTGGCAGCGTAAGTGGAACAGTGGTTGCAACTACTGCTCCGGTTACAATAGCTGATACAAGTTTAACACCAGACTGGTCACCAGACTATACAATAAACGTATCGTTTGGTGGTAGTGGAATATACACATTATCCGGTACAGACCGTAATGGTTCAGTAAGCGGAAGCAATCCACCACTTACATTTGAAAATGGTGACAACGTTCAGTTTAATAATGCAGCAAATACAGGACATCCATTGTATATTAAAACAGTACAAGGAACAGGAACTGGTAACCAAGCAAGTGGTGTTGTAGGACAAGGCACAGCTACACTTGAATGGACAGTCGGTAGTACTGGAACATTCTACTATCAGTGTAGCATACACAATGCAATGAACAATACAATAACAGTATCATAAGGAAACGACAATGGCAGTACAATTAATTAACATAGGCAATATTGCCAACGATGGAACAGGTGATGATCTTCGTGAAGCATTTATTAAAGCAAATGCTAATTTTGAGGAGTTAGACTTACGTGATGACGAACAAACAACTGCCAGTAACTTAGGTGATACTGGAGAAGGTTTATTCCTTCGTAGGAATGTATATGACTTAGAGTTTAAAAAGATTAGTGCAGGTGCAAATGTATCGCTAACTGCTGACGATGATAAAATTGTAATTGCTACTCCAGACATTGGAGTAACAGATATCACTATTACTGCTGATACAGGATCTACTATACTAGATGATAGTGCAGCATTAACTGTTACAGGTGGCGCAGATATTGTTACATCAATTGCAGCTGGTGTACTAACTATTGCATATAGTGGTGTAACAGATTTAGCAAGTGATGCTACTCCGCAACTGGGTGCAGACTTAGATGCAGATACCAACAACTTATTAAATGTAGGAACTATTACTACATCAGGTGTTACAGGACCATTAACAGGTAATGTTACAGGTAATGTTACAGGCGATGTTACAGGTAATTTAACAGGACTTGTTCACGGTATTGACATTCGTACTATAGCTGGTGATGACCAAGCAGAATTTGGTGCTATTAATCCTGTAATAGAAAATTTACTACAATATATTATATTAAACACTGATATCGATTGGGGAACAATTGTTACACCAAACACAGGAACTTTTGATTTAGGTGCGCTGGCAGTATAACCTAATACCGATAAATACGTTGTATTAAGGAACTATTGAATGGCACAACTATGGAACGTTACAACTGGTACTAGACTTCAAACATTAATTGAAAGAACCCAAGTTAACATATTACTACCACTAGCAAACAGTGTAACCGCTGATATCGAGCTAATTAGTGGCAGTATTCCTACAGGTACACGATTAGAAGATAACATATTAGTTGGAACAGTATACGAAGTAGCGTTTGATAAAACGTTTACTGCTGTATTTAGAGCAACAACTGATGATTCGTTCCAAGACTGTACTATTGAATTTGTGGTAACAGGACCTGATAGTCCAAACTGGCAAACGTCAGAAGGGTTATTAGCTGTTGGCTCAAATAGCAGTTTGTTTATTCTTGATAATGAAATTATAGATTACCAACTAGTAGCAACAGATACTGATCTAAGTGCAGGTGATGTACTTAATTACTTTATTGCAGACGGAGATGGTGTATTACCCCCAGGTATCACAATGAGTGATACAGGTAGACTGCAAGGCACAACAGAACCATTACTTAGTTTAGATAAAAGGTTTACAGGTGGACAATACGATAGTGCGCCATATGCAGGATTGCCTATGGATTATTCAACACTAAGTTCAAATGGCTACGGTAGCTTTTATTATGACACAGTTGACTTTGATTACAATGAACCAACAGCAAATTTACGTAAATTAAATAGATACTATCCTTTTGCTGTAACTGTAACAGACGGCGAAAACTTTGAGCGTAGAGAATTTAAAATTTACTTAGTTGGTGACGACTACTTGAAAGCAGACAATACAATAATGCAATCAAGTACAGGTGTGTTTACTGCTGATACAACAAACGTAAGAACACCAGTATGGATAACTCCAACTGACTTAGGATTTAAACGTGCTAATAATTATACGACAATTTATTTAGAACTTGTTGATAACTGGACACTAGAAGGTGTTATAGTTTATACGTTAGAAGATATCAATGATGATAATACTCCTAGTGAGTTGCCGCCAGGTATGTCACTAGATAGTCAAAATGGCGAAGTAACAGGCCGCTTACCATACCAACCAGCTATTACACAAGATTATAAATTTACAGTAAGAGCAACAAGACTTACTACTGATTTAGAAACAGTTAGCATATTTGCAAACTACTATGAAGATGTAATGCTTGGTAAAAATAGTTTTAAAATCTTTAAAGTTAACTTAACTGATAACATTGACGGCACTAATGACTTATTTGACTTAGTTGGCAAAAGTATTTTATTAGGTACAAGACAATATACAGTTACTAACGTGGATAACAGGAATGTTGATTACGATGTAGTATTTGTAGACGAAACTCTTGCTCCAAGTATTAGTTTATTACTAAGCCAAACAGCAGTAGCAGGACAAGACCATTTCTTTGTTGATAGATTAACAGAACAAAATAAATCAAAGTATATGGGCAGATCATTAACATTTAGTGATAGCGAATCTTATAGAATTACCAATTTTACTCCATATATAGAATGGCAAGTTACACATTTAACATCTAATGATCCATTTTTACCTTCAGGTACACCAAGAGTAATACAACTTAATGAAAACTATTATGTAGGTGACTATATTATTAACACAGTTGAAACTGGTGGCAACGGATTTATTTACAGATGTACAGAAGCACATGCAGTATCAGCACAAACAGATGGCTTTGGTGATAATGTATTAGTTAATAATATTATACAATTAAACTTTATAGGTGCTAATTGGACACAGGTAGCAGAAACATTAGAATTCCTTCCAGTTGCAGATAGAGTAACAGCTACAAAACAAGCACTTGAAGCATTGTTTAAAGGAACTGCATATATTACAGTAGTTGATCCTAACAATTGGAGATTAAGAGTTCCAAGTACATCATTATCAAGAATTACATCAATTATACGAGGATTTTTTGAAAGTTCTGATAGTAGTGATGTAACTGCAACATTGATACGCGACAACGAAGATAAAGTAGAAATTGCATCTAATTTAAGTTCACAACTTAATAGTGGCAGAAACATAGGTATTGCATTATTTGCAAAAGATAGTTTCTTTAAGAATCTTATTATATCGGAACGTGACGAAGTAGATGTTCCGAGTACTGCTAAAACATTTAAATTAAAAGTTATTGGTGAAATTGATAGTAATATTAAATGGATAACTCCATCAAACTTAGGTAACATTAATGCTAATTTTACAAGTACAATAAAATTAGTTGCTGAAACAACTGTACCAGATACCAAAATGATTTATTCAGTTAAGTCAGGTAGTCTTCCTTTTGGAATGATATTAAACTATGACGGTGAAATAATAGGTTCAGCAAGACAATTTGGCACTGTTGCAAAACCAGGACTAACTACCTTTGAAAATAAAGTGGTTACATGGGACGGCGCACTGCCAGGCGACACTACTTTTGATAGAAGTTATAAGTTTACAGTCGAAGCAAGAGATAGGTTTAATTATACAGCAATTGAACGTGAGTTTACATTAGACGTTGTGGATTTAAATAAAACACAGTATACAGACATCTACATGCGTCCTATGTTAGAACCTGTACAAAGAAAATATTACAGCGACTTTGTAAGTAATCCTGAAGTGTTTACTCCTAATAAAATTTATAGACCAGGTGATCCAACTTTTGGAATACAAAAACATTTAGATATGCTTGTATATGCTGGTGTGGAAGCTACAACTATGAATAAATTTGTTGCAGCAGCAGCAAAAGGACATAAGCGCAAGAAATATATACTTGGAGACATTAAGAGCGCAGTTGCTAAATCAGATGCCAAGTCTGATGCAATATACGAAGTAGTATATATTGACGTTAAAGATCCTGCAAATTCAACAGTACCTAACAAACGTACTGCTATTAGTTTTGGTATAGACACTAGTGAAAAAATTACAGTTGATAGTGTTCAATATGCTGCCGTTGATGATGCTACTAGATTTAGATTAGGTTATAACGAATTACCAGTTTACACTAGAAATATAGTAAGATTTGTGTTTAGCGACACAGATGAAATTATAGTTAGTACAAGAACACCTAGTGAAGAAGAACTTAATGTAGATGATGCAGACTTTGATGTTACTGTAAGAGACGGTACTGCCATTGATGTTAACTTAACATTAAGTGATAGTGAACCAACTCGATTTAGACCTAAAACTAATACAGTTAAAACAGACAGTAATGCAGTTAAAGTAAGTCAATCAACTGATTCATTAAAATATATATCTAGTATAGATAATATGAGAGCTAATATTAAAACTATTGGTGATGAAGAAAGAAATTACTTACCGTTATGGATGCGTACAGCACAAACAGGATTTGAAGAATTAGATTATGTAACTGCTATACCTATTTGTTATTGCAAACCAGGCGAAAGTGCAAATATAATTAATAATATTAAAAATTATGGATTTGATCCAACTATAATAAACTATGACATAGACAGATATGTTGTAAAACAAACCGAAAACTCCGATGTTGAAAAATTTGTACTGTTCGCAAATTACCAATTCAATGTTTAACATCGATAAATATATTAAAGAGGAATTAAAATGGCCAGCAGCATTATAAGCGACACAATTGACGGAGCATATCCAGTAGCGGGTATTGACAACGATACACAAGGGTTTCGCGACAACTTTACAATAATTAAAACAGGTTTAGCAACAACAACTAGTGAAATTACTACGTTACAAAATACTACTGCTAAACTAAATGAAACAAACGACTTTAACGGCACTGAAATTACAGATGCTAACTTTTCACTGAACACAGAAAAATACCATAACATAGGTACTGTAATTTCAGGACAAAATATTAGTTTCTTAAATGGGCATCATCAAAGTTTAGCAATTAACTTAGGAGAAGGCACACCTAGTATTGCATTTGCATTAGCTGATTGGCCTGCAAGAGATCATCTTGCTAAGATGACAGTACAGCTATTTGGCAATGATACTGCTAAAACAGTAACATTCACAGTAGCAGGTGGCGGAACAATCAAATATAATAGAACAGGTAACAATCCTTATCCTGCAACACTAACGATTGATAGTAGCACAGATCCAGTAGTAATTGACTTTTGGACATATAATCAAGGTACAACTGTATATGCAGAATACAGAGGACGTTTTGAAGATTAATGCTTAATCCTTTAATGGGCAGTCTTGCTGACCTATCCTTAAATGAAATAGAAGAAAAAATAGTTGTACTCCAACGCAGATACTTTATGACTGCAAATCCCGGAGTACAACTTCAAATACAGAACTTCTTAGAAATCTACAAAGAAGAACTACACACACGCCGTGCAATTGAAGCAAATCGCCAAAAAGAGCAACAAGATGGCGAAAATGGACTTGACAATCTAATCAAAGTAAGTTAAAATAAGTGTATGCTTATGAAAACAGATAATCTCGGTATCCCACGATTTACAAACAAAGACTTAGTTGATATGATCTATAGTGGTCATGTTGACAAATGTCACGTTGTGCTATGTGATCCTAGCGATGATATAGATAAATTTAATTCAGCAATGCAAGAACAATATTTGCCTGAGCTTAAACAGTATATTCCATTAGATGTAGACGAAAAGACATTTGACGGTGCATTACAATCAGAATGGTTTATGCCAGATGAATATAAAGATATTAATGTATATGAATATGTACTGCAAAAAGCAGAAATACCATGCGAAAAACATGTACAAGATCGTATATGGCAAGAAATGGAAGCATATGGAGAACGTGATATGCATAACTTATTACGCTATATGATATACCTTGTAGACTTTATGCGTGAAAATAATATTGTATGGGGTGTAGGCAGAGGTAGTAGTGTAGCAAGTTATGTGCTATACTTGATAGGCGTACATAAGATAGATTCAATCCAGTTTGACCTGGATTGGAGAGAGTTCTTGAGATAAGTAAGTATATAACTATATAGGAGAAAGATATGTCAAAGGTATCAGCAGCAAAAAAGCAGCATAGAAGTATGCGTGGCAAACAAGTAGACATGGATCTGCTTAGAAAACGTAATGAATTAACACCAGCAGTAGGTAATGCTCGTGTAAATGCACGTGGTGACGAATTAGGCCCAGGCGGACAGATTATTAAGAAACGTGAAGAAGTTGTAGCAGACCATTATGCAACAGCAGGCAGCGCAGCCGAAGCATCAGGTAGATCAGCAGGACTTGTAGCAGATGAACCAGTTGCAGAAGCAGTAGAAGAAGCAGTCGAACCAGTTTCTAAAACAGTAACTAGAACAACTAAAAAATCTGCAACACCAGCAGAAGTAGCAGCCGAAGAATCAGCACTCGACGAAGAAGAAGAATGGGTAGAAGATGACGACGGCAACTTTGTACAAAAAGGCAAATAAACAATGGCGCAAAACTATACGGCAATTAAAGGTACCCCACGGGCAATCGGCGAAGAAGTATTAGTAACAGAAATGCATTTCGGAGAGCAGAAAACCTCTGGTGGTATTATACTAAGATCAGATGACGGTGATACTAGAGGCATATACCCACGTTGGGCAAAAGTATTCTCTAAAGGTCCTAGAAATAAAGAACCTTATGAAGTAGGTGATTGGATTCTTACAATGCACGGACGCTGGACTCGAGGTCTTTTATTAGAGACTGACGATGGCGAAAATATTGAAATGCGCAAAGTTGAGCTAGAAAGTGTTATAGCAATGAGCAAAGAAAAACCTACCGATGCACAAATTGGTGCAGAGTACTCAGATGGTGAACATGCAACTATAGATCCTAGCGCATTTGTGCGTTAATACATTCAATTAGAAAAAAGGTAGTAGAATATGACGAACGTTTTTGACGACATTAATAAATTTGCAGAAGCATGTGATCAGCCAGCAAGCGAAGCAAACTACAAAATGTATCTCGATTTGATTCGAGAAGAAACAGATGAACTAGAAGAAGCTATCCAAGACAATGACAAAGTAGAACAGCTAGATGCACTAGTAGATATTCTTGTTGTTACTATGGGAGCAATTCGTGCTGCAGGCTGGGATGGCGAAGGCGCATGGAAAGAAGTAATGGACACAAACTTCGCAAAGATTGATCCCGTTACAGGCAAAGTACGCAAGCGTGAAGACGGCAAAGTACTCAAGCCAGAAGGTTGGCAAGCGCCGCAGTTAACACCTTTCTTAGGAGAATAGTATGCCAAAGTTATGGGTGTTTGGAGATAGCTTTGTAGTTGATCAAAAGGACATGAAAGCTTCTAATCAACGTAGAGAAGATCATGGCATGTTTCCTCCCTTCCAAGAAATTGAAAATAACTGGGTAGGAATTGTATCTGAAAAACTAACTGGTAATCGACATCATAATAACAAAGCAATAGCCGGCTGTTCAAACGAATACATTTTTTATGAACTTATAGAACATGCTGGTCAATTTCAAGAAGGTGATTATGTTATACTATCACTTACTGCTGAAAATAGAAGATGGTTAATTGATCGATTGCCACATCTTGCAAATTGGTCAAACTGTACATTTACACCAGATATGCCCGATAGTGCTACTAAAGCAGAAGCTAAAGCTATAGAGCAATACGGACGGTATTTAGATAACCTTAAATCAAGTCAAGCAATACATGCTTCTACATTTTGGGGATCTATTGCTATAGCTAGTAGTGTTGCACATTTAGGAGTTAAGTTTTTAATCTTGCCCGGTTTCCATGAAATACATAGCATAACTGGAACGTTATCAACTGCTAGTTGGGCAGAATTTGATTGTGAAAAAACACTCAACAAATATTACAAAAAAACAACTGATGATAGATGGAATCATTTTTCAGAAGTTAATCATAAAATATTAGCTGACAAAGTGATTGATTTCTTTGAAGATACTAACCATAACATTGACCTTACTACAGGATTCGTAAAAGACATATATACCAAAGAAAACACTTGACAAAGTGTGTTTTATGCGTTATAATATGTATAAAGCTAAGGAGTATATATGAAACTACCAACACAACTGACAAGTTTAGGCACTACTGGTTTAACTGGTATTGTTCTAATGACCTTGCACATTACAGGACATTTAACAGGATGGGCATGGCCCTTGCTGTACATTTGCCTTATTATCTCAGGAATTGGACAAGAAAATAGGAAGGGCTAAACATGGCAACACACGGCATGATCGACTTAGAGACACTAGACACAAAGCCTAGTTGTACTGTATTAAGTTTAGGAGCAATTAAGTTTAACCCATTAGACGATAGCGAGCCACATAGCGAACTATATCTTAAAATTAATGTAGATGACCAAGATCGATTAGGTCGTACTACAAGTGACGACACTATTGCTTGGTGGGCTAAACAAGATCCTAAAGCAATGGAAGAAGCATTTGATCAAACAGGTGCAGTAAGTGTTGATGAAGCTCTACGCCAAGTTAGCAAGTGGAGTGTAGGTGTTGATACTATTTGGGGACAAGGTTACGGCTTTGACCTAACTATTATGGAAGACATGTATCGTATGCTAGGCGTTCCTATTCCATGGCAGTTTTGGCAAATCAAAGATGCCCGCACATTGTTTGGATGTTGTAAGGTAGATCCACGTAAAATATTAAAACAGACTGACTTACACAACGCTCTAGCAGACGCTTACTTTCAAGCAAAAGGTGTGCAATTTGCATACAAGGAGTTAGGAGTACAACGTTGATACGGTGGTATGATTGGCCAGCGGCGTTTTTAGCAGCAGATTTAATGATGACTACTGCATTTAGTATTCCTTGGATTGGCTTGATTGTTGCATATGCTATGTACGAATATGGTTGGGAAGCATATTGTAATTGGAGATTGGAGCAAGAAAATGAACGATAAAGTTGAACATGCAGGAATGGTAGGCATATTTACTACTCCTGTTTTTTTATCAACTATTACTGATGAAACTATTATAGATGATGCTGTTGATAATGTTTTAAAACTAAAAGAAACTACGCCCGGCGTTGACAGAGTTAATAACTGGGTTACAGATGATAACTTACAAACACTGCCTGAATTTAAAGAACTAGCTGATATTTTATTACAAGAATCAAAACGTGCATTAGATGAAATGACTGTTATACGAGATTCTGATTATATTACATGTATGTGGGCAAATGAAGCCCCTATAGGAACAGCACACGCAGAACATATACACTCTAATTCATTATGGAGCGGTGTGTTATATCTTAGAGTTCCAGAAGGTAGTAGTCCTACATTGTTTAGTGATCCTAGACCTATTGCAAATATGATTCGACCAGACTACGAAAATGCAAGTCCGTATTTCTTAGGTGCTCGTTGGGGACAACTTCCAAAAAAAGGCAACATGATTATATTCCCAAGCTGGCTTCCACATTCAGTAGAAACAGTACCAGCTGTGGAAGATGCAGAAACAAGAATAGTGCTGAGCTGGAATATTATGATACACTCAAAAGTCCAATTTGATACTGCAAAGATAGAGTACTAGACAATGTTAGTTATTGATGACTTCTTACCAGATGCTGATTTTAAAACGATGCAGAACGAACTGTTAGGTGATAACTTTCCGTGGTATTTTTTACCTACAGTAAGTAGACCTCCAGGATCATATATGCCTCCAGGATCAACAGAAACATATGGCTGGTTTCATAACTTTTATTCTAAGGAAGATGGGTTTGATTCAGTTACAATGGATATAATTCAACCATTGTTAGATAAAATCGTATCACATGAAAATGCTGAATTTATTAGAATTAGAGCTAGTTTAAAAACACAGCTCAAAGGTTTTACAGAGAACGATTATAACCTTCCACATGTTGATTATAACTATCCACATAAATCTATAATTTATTACCTAAACGAAAGTGATGGTGATACATGGATGTTTAACGAAAAGTTTACAAAGTTTCCAGAACCAGATAAATTTACTGTTAAGGATAGAATAACACCTAAACCTAATAGACTGTTAGTATTTGATGGATTAGACTACCATACAGCAAGTAACCCAATCAACAGTACTACACGATTTATTATTAACATTAATTATAAGTGAGATAATATGAAAGATAGTCCTATTAATAAATTACAGCAACTAATGATTATTACTGCTGAAGAGTGCGGAGAGCTTACACAACGATGCTCAAAGATTGTTCGTAAGTATTCTACCGCAGATCAAATTCAAGAAGACCAACGTGTTAAACTGCTAGAAGAAGCAGGCGATGTACTTTGCATGATTGAACTAATGGTGGAAAATAACATCCTGACAAATGAAGAGTTAGGCACTAGAGTAAATGTAAAACGAGATAAATTAAAGAAGTGGAGTGATTTAATTGAAGTACGTGATTGATATCGACGGAACTATCTGCAAGGAAGTAATTATTCCTGACAGTGGTGGCAAGAAAGATTATGCAAATCATATCCCAATGCCAGAGCGTATTGCAAAAGTAAATGCACTGTATGATGCAGGACATACTATTAAATATATGACAGCACGTGGCTGTGTAAGTGGCGTAGACTATTACAAACTAACACATAACCAATTAGTAACTTGGGGTGCAAAGCATCACGAACTAAGCGTAGGTGAAAAAGAAAACTACGATATTTGGATTGATGATAAAGCGTTTTGGAGTGAAAACTTCTTTCGCGAAACTGGGGAAACTTATGAGTGAATACACCTGTGACAACTGGGTAGTTATAAAGTTCAACACTGAAGAACATGGTATCTACTATAAGGTGCTTGTCGGAACATCTGGCGGTTACTTAGTTGGCGACAGTTGGCGTATGAACAGTGGCATTACAAAGGTAGAAGAGGACGAAGAGTACTACTACTTCTATGGTTCTAGTGGGTCTCGATATCGTTGTTATAAAGAGTCGTACACACTGAGAATGAATAATGCACACATTTGGACACAGTTACAAGGCATGCATGACGACAAAGTTGAGATGATGCCAGAAGATACAGACTGGATGAATATGGATTGGGGAATACAATGAGTAGATTTATAGCAGCAATGGATCACAGTGGTGGTTCAACAGGTGGCGTACTAGAGCGTTATGGACGTGAGTACACAGAAGATAACAAAATGGAACGTGTACACGAAATGCGTATGCGTATGGTTAACTCACCAGACTTCAACGATAAAAACATTTGGGCAGCAATCCTTTATAAAGATACAGTTACACGTGGCATGGTTAACATCTTGGATGAAAAAGGTATTGACACATTCCTAAAGATTGATAGCGGATGTGATGAAAGCGGATTGCTTAAACAGTTTCCAATACAAAAGATGTTAGAGTTTGCTACAAACGGTATTGGTCCTCGAATTTACGGTACTAAGATGCGTAGTATTGTTAAAGCTGACATGATGGCACATCCAGTACTAAAACAACAGTTTCAATTAGCTCGCACAATATACGATTATAAACTAATTCCAATTATTGAGCCTGAAGTTCCTATTGATCATCCTGACAAAGCCGCAATTGAAGATGCTCTTATGTATCACTTGCAAGAGTTCTTAGACGAGTATCCAGGTAAATGTATCCTTAAACTAACACCGCCAGAAGTGCCCAACTTGTATCACAACCTTACAGTGTTTCCTAATGTAGAACGTGTTGTGTTTCTAAGTGGAGGATATAGTACAGCTGAAGCATGTAATAGACTTGGGTTAAATGACAACGTAACTGCTAGTTTTAGTCGTGCGCTAAGTGAAAATTTAAAACATGACTTGACAGATACAGAATTTAATGCTACAATAAGCAGTAATATTAAATTAATAACAGAGGCCAGCTAATGCAAGAATTATGGGTAGAGAAATATCGTCCAAATAGTGTTGACGGATACGTATTCCGTGACGAGAATCAACGTGAACAAATTAAAGGTTGGATTGATAGTGGATCAATTCCGCATATCTTACTGAGTGGTAGTGCAGGATTAGGCAAAACTACTATTGCTAAGATTCTTATTAATCAACTAGATGTGCAAGACACTGATGTACTAATTGCTAATGGATCTAAAGAAGCACGTAAAATTGAATGGGTTGACAAACTTATTACATTCTGTCAAACTATGCCATTTGGCAATTTTAAAGTTGTGCTTATTGACGAAGCTGACTATATGAATATCAACAGTGTACAACCTGCATTGCGTAACTTAATGGAAGACTACAGTCACAGTGTGCGTTTTATCTTAACGTGTAACTATCCAAACAAGATTATGCCGGCTATACACAGTCGTTGTCAACACATGCACATTGCTAAGATTGATCAGGTAGAGTTTACAGCACGTATGGCTGAAATATTGCTTACAGAGGGTGTACAGTTTGAATTAGACACCTTAGATACGTATGTTAAGGCATACTATCCAGATTTGCGTAAATGTATTAACACAGTACAGTTAGAAGCACAATCAGGTACTTTAGTTACTAAAAACGCTGATGCTAACACAGACGACTACAAACTAAAGATGGTTGACTTGTTTAAAGCAGGTAAGATTACAGAAGCACGTAAACTTATTTGTAGTCAAGTATTGCCAGAAGAGATGGACGAGATCTATCGTTGGCTGTATGACAACATTGAATTATTCGGAAATGAAGAACAACAAGACTCAGCTGTGCTAATTATTAAGCAAGGGTTAGTTGATCATGCATTGGTAGCAGACCCGGAGATTAACTTAGCGGCAACGCTAATTAGACTTGCAAGAATATGAGTACAATAAAGAAAGAATTAAAACAACTAGGACTAATAGCAGGCAAGAAAAAAACTAGGCAAATGACATTAGTTGGTATAGTTTCTGCTGTAGTATTATTAATAATGTTTGTAACAAGCGGAGTATTGAATTGACATATCTTGTAACTGACAATTGCATTATGTGTAAAAACATGGACTGTGTAGAAGTATGCCCAGTGGACTGTTTTTACGAAGGCGAAAACTTCTTAGTAATTAATCCAGACGAATGTATTGATTGCGGAGTATGTGAGCCGGAATGTGGACCAGGCGCGATTATGGCCGACAACGCATTTGAAACAACCGAAGAACATGACAAGTGGTTTGACATTAATAAGAAGTTTGGCTACGAATGGCCAGTAATCACTGAGAAAGGTGAGGCTCCTCCTAACGCTGACGAGATGGACGGCGTTCCTAACAAATTAGAAAAGTATGGAATTATTCCAATTAAGGACATAACATGATAAAGGCAATTTTGGCGTGTGACGACTATGGTGGTGTAAGTAGAAAAGGAACACTTCCTTGGCCACACAATAGTACAGATTTAAAATGGTTCAAAGAAAACACAGCAGGACACATTGTAGTAATGGGATCTACTACTTGGGAAGATCCGGGCATGCCGCGTCCGTTGCCCAAAAGAGTAAATGTACTTGTAACTAGTAGACCAGACGACTATCCTGGAGCGCATGGTTATATCAACGGAGATATTAATGCACATCTAAGAAGTTTAGAAATAGAGTCTCCGAACTTAATAACTTGGGTCATTGGTGGTCCTAACGTTATCGAACAGTCACTAGGAGTTATTGACGAATTTTATCTAAGTCGTATTCCTGGAGCATATGCTTGTGATACATTTTTACCGTTAAAGAAAATTGAATCAATATTTGAAAATACTTGGTCAGAAGATCATGGCGATGTAGAATTTCAAATTTGGAAGAAGCGATCAACAAATTATAAACATATACAGCAAGATTTAACACAACTTAATGGCGAAGGCAATCGTGATAGAGGACACTACGGAGAAGATGAACGCCAATACGGAGTGATTACATGAAGCAGTATATTGATGCACTAACACACATTTTAGAAAACGGCAAAGACCGTGACGACAGAACAGGCGTAGGTACACGTGGTGTATTTGGACATCAAATGCGTTTTGATTTACGCAAAGAATTTCCTGCTGTAACTACAAAGAAACTTGCATGGAAAAGTGTTGTAAGTGAGCTATTATGGATGCTAGAAGGATCTAGTGACGAACGTAGACTTGCTGAAATACACTATGGTAAACCTAGAGAAGAGCTAGTAGGCAAAAATACTATTTGGACTGCTAACGCGGACAAACAAGCAAAGGACTTAGGTTATGTTAACACAGATACCATAAAGGACCTAGGCCCTGTGTACGGTCATCAATGGCGTACTTGGGACGCTCAATTAGGGTTTGTTGATCAAATTGCAGAAGTATTAGAAAATATGCATTACGATCCTAAAAGTAGAAGACATATTGTTAGTGCGTGGAATGCTGACAGAGTAAACGTAATGGCCTTACCGCCATGTCATACTATGTTCCAATTTCATATTCAAGACGATGAATTAAGTTGTCAATTGTATCAGCGTAGTGCTGACATGTTCTTAGGTGTACCGTTTAACATTGCTAGTTACAGTTTACTCACACATATGTTTGCACAGTTACTAGAATTAAAAGTAGGTGATTTTATATGGACAGGCGGAGATTGCCATATCTATCAAAATCATTTTGAGCAAGTTAAAGAACAAATTACTAGATCGCCGGTCGCAGGACCTACATTAGAAATACCTGCATTTACTGATTTAGATGAATTAGCAAAAACCAAACCAGGTGATTACAAGTTACATAATTATACGCATATGGATACAATAAAGGCTCCGATGGCAGTATGATGGGACACAGTTACTACGGAGGCTCTTTTAAAAGTATGCTTGGTAGTCCGGATCAAGAAGTACACGAAGAAAAGTTTGCATGGTGGCCAGTACGTAGTACATTTAATAAAAAACGTATATGGTTAACAAAATATCATATAGTACATATACTATATGACGATACAGGCCGTCCGCCTATTAAAGGATTTAGTTGGCCATTATTATACACAAAGAATGAATATCTAATGATGTTATTAAAGAGTGAAGAATGAGTGAACAAATGGATAAGATAGAAGAAACAGCATGTGAAGATTGTCGTATAGCAGTAACTACAGATGGTATTGAGATAGATGCAAGCCAAGGCGATTTAGCCACAGAAGCACTAGTATTAACTTTTGTAGTGTTTATAGTAGCTATATTATATATAGGCAAGAAAGTCGTAGACAAGAAGTTTAAATGAAAATTAAATTTATACAAGCGTACATGGATGTTGCAGAACGGTTTGCACAACTAAGTTCAGCGACACGTCTACAAGTTGGTGCTATTGTTGTTAAAGACGATCGTATTATTTCAATTGGATATAACGGTATGCCTACTGGTTGGGATAACTGTTGTGAAGATATAATAAGGACAGACGAAGTAGGATTTCAGGTAACAAAAACTAAAGCAGAAGTATTACATGCTGAAACTAATGCTATTGCAAAATTAGCTAAAAGTAGTGAAAGTGGTTTGGGTGCAACAATGTTTGTTACACATGCTCCTTGTATAGACTGTGCTAAACTAGTCTATCAAAGTGGGATAGCCACTGTATACTACAAAAACAAATATCGTAGTACACAGGGCTTAGAGTTCCTTGATAAGTCAGGTGTTGAAGTTATTCATCACCGTACACTTGAAGAACAGCCTTAACAGCCGCGTGTCTCTCAATATCTCCTTGGTCAAAGTGGACTATGTCCAAACATGTTTGATTGCTCTTTTCCAGTAGATTTGTAAAATCAATTAGTCCATTATCTTTTAAACGGTCTGCTTGATTTAAATCGCCTGTTACAGCCATCATACTTCCCTCACCTAATCGTGTCAATAACATCTTCATTTGGTTTGGTGTTGCGTTTTGCATTTCATCTGCTAAAATGAACGAATTTTTAAAAGTCCTACCACGCATATATGCTAATGGTGATATTTCAATAATGCCTTCTTGAATCATTCCAGTAATCTCAGCAGCGTTAAAATATTCTTTTAACACATCAAAAATAGGTCTCGTCCATGGCGCCATTTTTTCTTCTAGCGTACCTGGTAAAAATCCTAGATCTTCATCTACCGAAACAGCCGGGCGAGTAACAATAATCTTGTCAACAGCACCTTCTTTAAACAGTTTTACAGCAACTTGCACAGCCAATAGAGTTTTGCCCGTTCCTGCTGGACCGATACCAAAGACTATGTTCTTTGTTTCATCGAGCAGTGATAACACGTATGACTCTTGATTTCTATTTCTTGGAAGTATGTTTACCTGTTTTTTAGGCTTTTGGAATGGTTTAATATCGACTACATTAGTGTAGCCTTTGTTTGAATTCTGCTGTTTAGCAGATTTTCTTTTAGCACCCATTAAGTGTCCTCCTTGTTGGGATAATCACGTAAGGCGTTTATTTTTCCAGTAAAGGAAAAACTCTTCCCTACACTACTACTTATCATCGAGTTGTCTGAATAAAAATATAACTTAACTCACAAACTACGATAAATAAGTATAGTAAAGAGACTGGACTTACAATATGCATGACGTTTTAGATATTATTAAAAATGTAGAATCAATCTATGATTCAAACACTTCCTTTAATGTGTTAAAGGACTTTGAAAGAGTGTTAGACGAGATGGATATCTACGTTTATAAGAATTGGAAAGATGGCGAAATTGCCACTGGTCCACAAATTGACAGACATTGGGTCACTTGTAGTTTCTTTTGGGACGCTGAAAACATGCCAGATCCAATGGGCGGCAAGCGTTTATTAGATTATGACTGCAAAATCAAATATAAGAAAAGTCACATAGTTGAGCCACGTAAAATCGAAAAACAAGACGATATTCGTCCTGGTACTAAAAAAGGTAAATTAGATAGACGTCCTATATGGGTTGTTGAGATCCAAATGCCTAAAAAATTAATTGCAGACATATACACTGGATACATTGAATCAAACTTTATTGATCCAACTGAAACTCCAGCAGTTACTCCGGACGCAGGAGCACAACCTGCAGAAGATGCAGCGGCAGCAACAGAAGCACCGGAGGCAGTAGTATAATGACACTACAACAATACGACCTAAAAGACCTAGTAGATAACGTTTTAGAAATAGATAGTTTTAAAAGTAAGATGGGCGCAGACAAAGATATTGTTACAGTTGCATTTGCTACTAAAACTAAAGAAAGTGCTGATGATTTAGCAGAGTTTATCGAACGTGGTTATACAAATGTATTAGATGCAGACGCTACACAAGGCGAACAAGCAGACGGTACATACAAAGTTTTTGTAGAGCTTGAAAGAGACGATGCAGTCGGTGAACACATTATAGAACTTGCTAACGGCTTAGAAAACTTAACTGGTATGGGCGATATTAAATTCCGTTACTATAAAGATTTTCGTAGTAAGCCACTAACACTTGAAGAACTAGAATCAACTATTCCGTTAGAAGCAGATTTGTATGGAGTAGATTCTGATACACTGAATGACTTATCAGAGTCAATGAATAACTACACAAACTTTTTTAATAAGAGTATGGTAGAAAATGTAAACATGTGGAACAACATGATTACTATTAAAAAAGCATGGGCTGACCCAGTTGCTTTTACATTTGTAGACTTTGGTACTACACAAAAAACACTAGATAATATAAACGAAAGTTTCAATCCAAACGATTTCTCAGAAATCATATTCTTGACTAAGTACTTAGGTGACTACAATATCACTAAGTACGGTAATAAGTTAACCTTTGAAAACCAAGGTTATACACTTGTACTCGAAAGAATTATTTTATAAAGGATAGAAAATGTTTGACTTTAAGAAAGAACACCTGGCAGCAATGATTCCAGGTAATAAGAACGTCACCGATTGGTATGTCGCTCTTATGGAAGTGATGCCCAATTATGGTATTACAACGGAAAGACGTATTGCACACTTTATTAGTCAGTGCGCACACGAAAGTAATAACTTCCGATCTTTAAGTGAAAATTTAAACTACAGTGAAAAGGCACTAAATGCAGTGTTTGGACGCTATTTTGGCGCAGCGCCAAAGCGCAATGCTGCCGAGTATGCTCGTAACCCACAATTAATTGCAAACTACGTATACCAAGATGAGTTTCGCAAATATAAAATGGGCAACGTAAATCCAGGAGATGGATGGTTGTTCCGAGGACGTGGATTAAAGCAATTAACAGGACGTGAAAACTATACACGTTTTGGTGAGAGTATTGACATCACAGCAGAAGAAGCAGCAGATTACGTTTCAACACCAAAAGGTGCTGTTGAAAGTGCTTGCTGGTTTTGGGATACAAACAAGTTGAATGATATCGCAGATACTGATGATGTAAAACGTATGACTAAAAAGATTAACGGTGGTAGTATTGGACTAGCTGATCGTCAATCACGTTATACAAAAGCAATGGAAATATTGGGTAATCCTGTTTCAATTGCAGCAGCCGACGATACCGATGATGAAATAGATCTAAGTGATATTGGTGTATTACGCAGAGGTAGCCGAGGCGAAGGTGTAAAACTAATGCAAGAAGCATTAGGATTAGGTGCCGATGGTATATTTGGACCAGGAACAGAACGTTCATTAAAAGAATGGCAATCATCACAAGGCTTAGAAGCTGACGGTGTTGCAGGTGCAAAGACTTTAGGCAAGTTATTAGGATAAAAAAGAGCTTAGGCTCGGAGAATTAAATGAAACTGTCAGGAATACTTTTAATTGTTATAATGACTATGGGAGGTCTAGGCTATTGGTACTATACCGATACTCAAAAGACTATTGCTGTATTAACTGAAAACAATGCAAAACTAAACGTGGCAGTTGCTACTAACGAAGCTACTATAACTGCAATGGCAGCAGACTTCAAAAAAGCTAATGAAGAAATTCAAAGAGTAAATGTTGAGTTTGCTGCCACAAGACAACAAAATAATATATTAGCAGATAAACTTGCAAAACACGACTTAGAGCTATTAGCATCTAAAAGACCTGATTCAATTGAAAGATTAATCAATGGCGGATCAGCAGCAGCCGGTCGATGTTTTGAATTATTATCTGGTTCACCACTAACGGAGAAAGAGAAAAATGCAAAGAATGAAAAGGCCTTTAATAATGAGTGTCCTTGGCTTTTTGATAATTACAAGTCTCGCGGCATGCTCAACAACACCACAGCGGATTGAAGTAACTAGTAGGCCAATCGATAAACCAGCATTAATTTTGCCTCAAGTAGATCAAGTTACTATGCGTAAGATTGAATGGATTATAATTACTGAAGCTAATATGGAAGAAGAAGTCGCCAAATGGACAGCTGGCGGCAAGCCATTAGCAGTATTTGCAATAACCGCAGACGGCTATGAAAGTCTTGGACGAAATTTTAGTGATATCAGATCATTAGTTCAACAACAGCAAGCTATTATCTTAGCATACGACAACTATTACAAAGCGTCAGATGCTGCACTTGATGATGCTGAAGCATTACGTCAAGCGCAAGAAGCAGCAGCAGAACTTAAAAAGTCAGACAGAGGCTGGGACCTAAATCCATTCGATTAATCGATAAATATATTGTGGAGGACGCAAATGGATCTTATTGACAGATTATTAAGTGATACTTTGTGGATTTACACAAGTATAGCCGGCGCATTGTTAGGTGCAGCATTTTTAGCTTGGTTTAAAGACACAAGGGCAGGACTTTGGTGTTATGCAAAGTTCGATATGTTTTTAGATTACCTTGTTGACAGATGGGGCTGGTCATGGTTACAACAACCTGTTGATGCATGGCGTAAAAAATATCCACACGTAACTAAAAAAATTGATGAGCTCGAAGCTCGTATATCAGAACTAGAGGGAAAGTCAGATGGCTGAAGATAAAAAAACCATAACTATGGATACAGAAACCGTAGCACGTATGGACACAAATGGTGATGGACACATTTCTGCTGAAGAAGCAGCAATGGATCTTGAATTTAAACGTAAGCGTTTAGAAGATAATGATGCTATGCGTGACGCACAGCGTCAAATGGCATGGTTTGCATTGTTTGGTATGTTATTATATCCATTTGCTGTTGTAATCGCAGTATTTGCAGGCATTGATCAAGCAGCAACAATATTAGGATCAATGGCTCCTACATACTTTGTTTCAGTAGCAGCAATTGTTGCAGCATTTTATGCTAAAGATGCAGTTATAAACAAAAAATAATCATTACTGTTAATTCGTAATAGTCCATGCGATAAGTAGTAGTATGGACTATTACAATATTCTTGGCGTTAATCGTAACGCTTCTACCGGAGAAATTAAGAAAGCATACAAAAGAGCAAGTATGCAGCATCATCCTGACAGGGGTGGTAACTCCGATGAGTTTATTAAAGTTCAACAAGCATATGATACACTAAGTGACAATCATAAGCGACAAGCATACGATAATCCGCATCCACAAGGATTTGGTCCCAACGGATTTCAAGGCATGGGCGGATTTGAAGAAGCAATGCGTCAAGCAAATGCACAATATGGTAATATGTTTGGTCAAGGATTTCAGCAACCAAGACAAACTCCAAGAAATAGAGATATAACACTACAAGCTGATATTACACTAGAAGATGTGATGAAAGGTAAGAATTTAATAATTCAATACCAATTATCTACAAAAGAAATTGCTACAGTTACAGTTGATGTACCTCCAGGTGCAAAACATGGCGATACGATACAATACGAAGGATTAGGCGATAACGGACATCCGAGATATCCACGTGGTAATCTACATGTAAAAATTAGAGTTATAAAATCAAAGCAATGGGTAAGAGATGGTGATAATTTAATTACCAAAACAGACGTAAATATATTTGACTTATTGCTAGGATGTGTTATAATAATTACAACAATAGATAAAAGACAGTTAGAATTAACTATACCACAAGGCACAAAAATAGGCGCCAAGTTTAGTATACCAGGGTACGGGTTACCTAATATGCAAACTAGGAACAGAGGCATAATGTACATAACAATAGAGGCAGAACTGCCTAAAATAACAGATCAAAGTCTGCTAGACAGAATTGGTCAAATTAAACAAGATATTATAAGAGGACCTAAAGGATAACATGGTAGAGCCAAGCAAAGAATTACAACTTGTTTTTGATAAATCGATTAAAGATGCACAAAAGTTACAGCACGAATATGTAACTCTTGAACATCTTCTGTACGCAATGTTTTGTGAAGAAAATTTCCTAAATGTTGTTACAATGTTCGGTGCGGATGTTGACTATATCAAAGCAAACCTAGAACATCATCTTAAAACGCAATGTGACGAAATTAAAACAGAAGAAGAAAAGTTTAAACCTAAAAAAACTGCTACAGTTGAACGTGCATTGAATAGAGCGTTTACACAAGTTCTATTTGCAGGCCGTAGCCATATTGAACTAACTGATGTATTAGTTAGTATACTTAATGAAAAGAAAAGTATTTGTGTTTACTTCCTTGAAAAAGGCGGCGTAGATAAAGCTAAGTTTGCTGAATTTATTAATAGTGAACTAGATGATGAAGGTAGTGACGAAGAAGAAATGTCAAGTGAAGCACGTAGAGCGTTACGTGCATTTACAACTAACCTAAATGATCAAGTTAAAAAAGGCAAAGTAGATCCTATTATTGGACGCTCTGAAGAGCTAGAAAGTCTTGCACTTGCATTAGGACGTAGAAGCAAAAACAATGTGCTAATGGTTGGTGATCCAGGCGTTGGTAAAACTGCTATTGCTGAAGGTCTTGCATTTAAAATTGAACAAGATGATGTTCCAAGTTTCTTAAAAGAGTACAGCGTATATAACCTAGACATTGGTGCTATGCTTGCTGGATCAAAGTATCGTGGAGACTTCGAAGAACGCTTTAAACTGGTGTTAAATGCGCTACAAAAGCAAGGTAAGACTATTATGTTCATTGACGAAGCACACATGATGAGTGGTGCTGGCGCAGCTGGTGGTAATAGTTCAAACGATTTAGCAAACATGTTAAAGCCTGCACTTACTAAAGGTGACTTGAAAGTTGTTGCATCAACTACATGGGAAGAGTATCGCAAGTACTTTGAAAAGGATCGTGCGTTGATGCGTCGATTCCAGCGTGTATCAGTTGACGAGCCTAGTAAAGATACTACAAAAGAAATTCTACGTGGTATTAAGAAGTACTACGAAGACTATCACGGTACTGAAATTACCGAAGAAGCAATCGAAGCCGCTGTAAAATTAAGTGTAAAATATCAAAGCGATAAGAAATTACCGGATAAAGCAATTGACTTAATTGATGTAGCATGTAGCCGCTTCAAAGTAAACGATATTGTTGACGGAGACAAGATTGTAGGCGAAGCAGAAGTACAATTTGAACTTGCTAAAATGATTAACTTACCAGCTGATCAAGTTGCTGAAAAAGAAACAAGTAATCTTGCAAATCTTGAAGATAATATTAAGAAAGTTGTTTACGGACAAGATGGTGCAATTGAAAGCATTGTTGACAAGATCCTTGTTAGCCAAGCAGGACTTAAAGCAGACGATAAACCAGTAGGTGCGTTTGTGTTTATGGGTCCAACTGGCACAGGTAAAACTGAAACAGCAAAAGCACTTGCTAGTCAACTTGGTGTTAAACTTGTACGTATTGATATGAGTGAATACATGGAGAAACATAGTGTAAGTAAGCTGATTGGTTCACCTCCAGGCTATGTAGGTCATGAAGAAAACGCAGGTATCTTGATTACTAAACTACAAGAGTCACCTAACTGTGTATTACTACTAGATGAGATTGAAAAAGCGCATCCAGATGTATCACAAATCTTGTTACAAGTTATGGACAATGGTAAAATAACTGGATCAAATGGTAAGGAGGCAGATGCACGTAATTGTACACTGATTCTTACTACTAACTTAGGTGCTAAAGATGCTGAAAAGAATACAATCGGATTTGGCGGAGAAGACGATGAGCATGTATACGAAGACAAAGCTCTTAAAAAGTTTTTTAGTCCAGAATTCCGTAATAGACTTGATGGCGTAATTACATTTAATAGTCTTGGTAAACCTGTAATGATGAAAATTGTTGGTAAGTTCCTTGTTGAATTAAAAGACATGGTAAAAGACAAAAACATTACAATCACAGTTAGTGACGATGCACTTGACTATCTAGTAGACAAAGGCTTTGATCCTAAAATGGGTGCAAGACCTTTACAGCGTGTAATTGATAGAGACATTAAGCGTCCGTTATCTAAACAAATGTTGTTTGGTTCTCTAAAAGGTGGCGGTAATGTTAATATTGATATTAAAGACAACGAATTAGTTTTGGATTGTGTCAATGAGCAAGCAACTGAAACAGTATGAATCAACTAAACTGTTCTATTCGGAATACCTTTATAAATTGGTATTCCGAAATGGACTTCATACAATCTTTCGACACGAACTTCAAAAGAAAGAAAAGTTAAGTTACGCAAGACGAGAACTTGATCGCCTTGCTGAAGACTATCGAAACAATCAGCCACTAGTTAAAAATGCATTCCGTACCGATATTCCTGTTGAGCTAGACGATTATATTGATGCAATGACAGTTTATTCTACACTAAAACATTCTGATGAGTACAAACTAAGAATAGATCCTTACTCAACAATTACTTTATTTTCTAATAATAAAGAATTTCTAATAGACTTAGGTAGTAAACTAAACACTACAGAAGTTTCTTTTTATCAACCTAATCCTGATCATATTGGCCTTTTAAAATCTAAAACTAAAATTCAAATCGTTGATAAGGTTCCTGCTTTACCAATAAGAATATGGTTTAACGGCATACGAATTGACAAAGAATTTGCAAATTGGGTACGTGCAAATCAAGACAAGTGTAAAATGGGCAAAATTGCGTTAGATGGCTTAGAAAATTATGGCTATTTAAACGGATTATACATGTATCTTAGAGATGATAAAATATTAAATCTTGTAACACTATTAGCTGGACAAAGTATACGCAGTGTAGAGAAATTAGTGTACAAGGGAGATATTGATAAATATAAGTATGGCACAGAGTGAAATAATTTTATCAGCAAATACTCATCCAGGGGACAGTACGATTGAAACTGTAACCGGAGAGAAGTTTAAGGGTGATGGTTACTACGGTAGATCCGATGGTTTCCACACAGTACAGTATAATATAGCAGGATTTCAAGGAAAGATTAAGATGCAAGCAACCCTTGCTACTAATCCAGTTGAAGCTGATTGGTTCACGCTAAGTGCAACTGAACACGAAACTATCGGATATCCAAATGACGGCACAGTAGCTACAGGCGCACACATAAAAAACTTCACAGGTAATTATGTTTGGGTAAGAGTTGTTGTAAGTAGCTGGACAGACGGCACTGTCAATTCGATACAACTAAATCATTAAGGTATAAGATATGGAAAATTTTGTAAGAATCGTAATGGAAAAACAAGAAGGTGCTACTAAGTTAGATGAAAGCATCTTTGCAGAAAGTCAGACATTTGTCACAGAACAAGACTGTACTGTAATGCAAATTCCACTACAACGAGAACTATCAGAAGACGAAGCAAACGAGTATGCTCAGAAACTAGCAAACTATATGTTTGAACAAGGTTATGAAGACTTTGATATCGAGATCGGCAACGGTCATGATGAGATTACAGAAGAAACATACGATGACGATGACGAGTTTTACGAGCAGTATGGTACGCTACATTATAACTTAGACGATGATCCGATGGATGAAGCAGAGTATCAAGGTCGCAAAGTTAAATTAGGCAAGCCTATGCAAGGTGATGTTAAGAAGTTTAAAGTATACGTCAAAGATCCTAAAACAGGCAACGTAAAGAAAGTAAACTTTGGACACGGCGGCTCAAGTGTCAAAGGTAAAGCAATGAGTATTAAGAAGAATAATCCTAAAAGGCGTAAAAGTTTTAGAGCAAGACACAATTGCGATAATCCAGGTCCGCGCACAAAAGCAAGATATTGGAGTTGCAGAAAATGGTAGAAAAAAAATCACCAGCACAAGAAATAAGAGAGTTAGGCAATCGTTTAGCTATGATAAACGGCATAGGCAATGTAGAAACACCTGAGCAACAGCCAGATAAG
>Ga0209092_10001144_pt1 | contig 26541 bp, 25 predicted proteins | sample FraStrMetagenome_FD_187446 | JGI IMG/M metagenome (GOLD analysis project Ga0209092, IMG submission 187446) | Marine eukaryotic phytoplankton communities from Arctic Ocean - Fram Strait ARC3M Metagenome (SPAdes) (version 2) | ecosystem: Environmental > Aquatic > Marine > Oceanic | place: Fram...
CCCAGACCCAGACCCAGACCCAGACCCAGACCCAGACCCAGACCCAGACCCAGACCCAGACCCAGACCCAGACCCAGACCCAGAGACCAGAGACCCAGAGGATGAAAGGAATTTTTGCAATCCAAACGGAAAGTCCTTTTGATATGTCGTATTATGCGATAACGTTTTTACCAAATATTACCTCGACAGTATTGAAATATATATTATATATAGACTTGATGAGATATATGCTCGACTTGTTCTATCAGATATAACGATATATCGAGTGGGAAACGATCCGATAAGCCAGACATGAATGACTAAGTCTCATATAAGTCGGTCCTTCCGTTTTGAGAATAATGTGACTAAAGATTCCTGGGAAGAGAAGGAAAAATTAAGCCAAATATTGTACGAGTATCTCTGTGCCGTTCTGACTCTCTGCATCTGTACACGGACCCCTGTTTCATGCCTTGCCAAGAGTAGGTCAAGTCAAGTGGATCATCATCACATCATCATCATCGACATCATCAGCAGCAACAGCAACTGTAGCATCAAACTTGCTATCTAACGCAAAGAATTGAAGACGCCATTGAGTTCGATTCTCGTTGAGATTATTTCTTCAAGTCAGATATACGTGTATCATCGTCGTCATTTTAAGTGAAAGAGCTACGAGAAGGATATTTATTTTTACGCATGGAAAGACCTGCTTCCTTAATTCAACGGGAGTAAGAAAAAAAGAGAAAGACAGTGAGAACACAGAATTTATCATCATCATTATCAACTACATTTACTAACCAGTAGTAGATTCGAAGCGATGCGCCTTTACGATCCGTTCACTCTCTTGAAGGTCAGGCCTGAAGTTGCTAAGGGATACATCATTCTGTTGACGGGATCGCCAACGTTGCAGATTCAAAGTGGCAAACAATCCACATCTTTTGCAATACGTCCGAGCGCTTGTGATGTAAACGGGGGAAACGAGAGTCTTCTTGGGGAAAAAGTTTTAATTTCTGACGAACGACTTGCTTTCGCTGCACTTACGGATGGGAACGTTCTTGATTCGTGTTTTGGTATAAAAGATGGAGTTTTTTCATATGAAGAAGATAGTGAAGAGGATAGAAGAAAACGTACTGCGTTGAGGAGTGCCAAAGCAGCGCTTAGAGTTGCTGATAATTCAAGTGAATCTTTCGCTTCTCTATCTATACAAACTTATATCCGTTGTTTTCGAATAGTTATAGGTTACAATGAAAGCAGGTCAAGAGGGTTTTGGTCCTGGTTTCCATTTTGTTTGTTTGGTCAGAAAACAGCACAGAAAAAAGTGACGAATGCTTTGTCAGCTTGCTTCAAATCATTGTCCGAATCAATTGACGCATCAACATGATATGTGTCAAGTAAATTTCCTTCAAAATAGCCGAATTATCCTTTTTGTAATTGAAAACTTTAAAAAATGCTTATCGGAAACGTCAATCAATTCTTTTCTTTTTGAAAATACTAAAATGAGTGATTTTTAAATATGGCATCTTAATGTTGGATGTCAATGTAGTGCATTTGTCAACTTATAGGGATAGTGCTCATAGGCAGTATAAAGACAGATAATGCTTACGGTGGTTTAATGATATGTATTTCTTCCCTTAAGACTCTGACACTTAAAAGATGTTAAACAAGAATTAGAAAAGTATAGAAAAGGATTTCTACGATTTTCCCGCCGCTAGAACGGCAGAGCATGCGCATTCGTATCTTCAACCGTTTAAGGTTGAGGATTAGTGTGCGAATGAAAAAGTAAACAAAACCTTCCCAGGAGGGAGCAGCAATCGTTCTTAATTGGCGAGAGAAAAGTTTACGTTTTGTTTTCTCTTCGCTTTTCTTACGGCGATAAGCTTAATTTAGTGAAATAAGAGATGGTATCTATTACTTTAAAATTTCTTACGTATTCAAACTCACTGTGCAAAAATCCACATGTATTTATAATTATTATTTCTAGTATTGTTTTTCTGGTAATAAGCTAATGCTTCTATATCAAATTTTCAGTAAATCTCGTGAAGGATGCTCAAATTTCAATACTCTCAGCAAGTTCCTCTGGATCAGGTGCACTCATCTGTATCATCTCCTTACCTTCAGAAGAAAAATGAGCTTCAATGGCTGCAAGATTTTCAAGAGCTCTCTCATCGGAAACGAGATTAATTGCAGTTCCCTTTCTTCCAAATCTACCAGTTCGTCCAATTCGGTGAAGGTATGTTTCAAAATCGGGCTCACCTGTCTTACTTGTTGGAACATCGTAATTAATGACGAGGCATACATTATCGACGTCCACTCCACGAGCAAGAACATTTGTTGTGATCAAAACATTACTTTTTCCACCTCTGAATTCATCCATGACGCGATCTCTTTCTAAATTATCAATCTGCCCATGAAGTACTGAGCATTTATATCCCCCTTCAACTAAAGTTGCACCAACAACATCAGCTTCCTTTTTTGTCGCAACAAAGACGATTGACTGACCGATTGTGAGCAAAGAATAAATATCAGCCAAGAATTGGCGCTTCCCTCCTTCGTATTTTTGACAGTCAATCCATAATTGTTTAATGACATCGAGAACCTTTCAGCGCAGAGTTAAAGACAAATTGAATGATAAATTGATACATTCTACTCATTCATGGAAACGCTATACTCACCAAATGCTCTTCAGTTTCAATCAAAATCTTATCAGGTTTGACAACCATTTTTGATGCAAAATCAACGACATCTTTTGGGAACGTAGCAGAAAAGAATAGAGATTGACAAGTTTTGGGCATATGCTTTTTGATTGCGATTGAATTTGCCCTATGTCCATCACCATCGACCATAGTATCAGCTTCATCAAGAACGAACACTTTTACATTTTTTGGGTTGATTTGCTTTCGCTTAAGCCAGTCGACTACCTTACCAGGAGTTCCAACAATCACATGAGCGTCAACCTGTTTTCCTCTTTCAATCATCTCACCCGACAAAGCCATTTGCACTTTTAGACCAGTCATGTTTGCGGCCATCGGGATGACCGCCTTTTGAACAATCTGCACAGCCAATTCTCTCGTAGGAGATACACAAATAGCCTGAGTCGTAGCCGGACTATCAACTTCAACGCGATATAGCATACCCAAAGTAAACGCGGCAGTTTTACCAGATCCAGATTGAGCCTGACCAATTAAATTACGAGGAGGATTGGCCAATATTCTAGGCAACGCTTCTTCCTGAATCGCACTCGGACGATCAAAGCCCATTGCAAACAAGGCATCGAGCAAATGTGAGGGAAGATTCAATTCTTGAAATGTTTTCACGCCGGATAAGTGAGAAGAAGTATCCGATTGGATTACCCTTAAACGATCGCCAACTGAATCCTGTACAATTGGATCACAAGGGTTAATGCACATCGATAACCAACACCATATATTACAAAAATTCAAAGGTAACCTAAATATGCCTGTCTCTCTGTCTTTCTCTCTCTATCCAATACTCTTTCTCCCAAATAACGAAACCAAACGTGACGATATAAAAACAAAACAAACACACAATCCCTCTCACCTTTTGTCTCTCCAGTGCAAGTTTATTCAAACGTTTGGTAAGCTCTTCGCTATCACTCTTATCTTTCAAAGGTTGTGCTTTCGGTTTGCGTATTGGTTTCGCTGCTGTGACAGCTTTGGCATCTGCATCTTCTGAGGAGGATGGTACAGCTGCAAATGGAACGATGGCTATAGTAGCACTGGCATCGGCAGTGACATTCGTCTTTTCCTCCGTACCGCTGCTCATGATTTATTATATTGGATAGGATTGGATAGTTGTTTCCCTTTATTCTGTAATTCCAGTATTATGAATGGGATGTTATATAGTTACGATTAACAGTGGGAGTGGGAGTGGTAGTGAGATGAGTTGTGTTATCCAATAAACTCTTCTTTAGTCGTCTCAGTCTCAGACCCTCCTCCAACCAACGGATTTACGGGATCTGTGCAATGTAGATGTAGATCTAGATAGACTCTCTAGAAAGGTCTGGTGTGAAACAAAATATTTCCCGAATGGTCCATACACTCTCGTATATGGCATGTAGCATGTAGCTCTACAATGTATACATCTACACAGAAGACAGAAGTGGAGCCTAGAGCCTACGAGAGACAGCTGAAGTAAAAGCTTTGAAAGGGGAAATATAAGATTGTGTACGTTATATATTATCGCAATGTTGCTCGCTCGTAGCACGTCGAAATAGTTTTTGTGTTACGAAATTTACCATCCCATCACAGCTTCTACACACACATGAGGTTGGACGCCAGTGTCATCATCATTGCAGTGTATCCCTTGTTACCGTAATTGAATGCTTGAATAGTAGTAATCCAATTTCGAAATGAGTGTTTCTCCATCGTCGTTGCCTCCTATTCAGGACATGCCCCCAAAGGGAGGCTACCCTCAAGTAAGCCAATCAAAATGGGTGTTTCGTCTATCGATTTTTCTATGAATTAGCTATTAACGTTATTGTTGCTTGTAGGTAAAATTTGAGAGGCATCTACCAAGCCGTGGTCCGAAAGGATGGCAAATGTGGGCGGGTGTAACGGCTTTCATTTGTTACGGGTTTGTGCAGGTTGCTCGGACTAATAATGAACGGAACCAGCAGAAGCTTCAGGAAAGAGCAAATCGATATGCCATTGCACCAATTCTTCAGGCGGAAGAGGATCGTTTGTATATGCTCCGTGAATATAATAACTTGAAGAAGGAGGAAGAAATTATGAGAAATGTTCCCGGATGGAAGGTTGGAAAGAACCCATACAATAGTGGAAGATGGATGCCTCGTTCAGTGAACGATTTCAAGCAATCGATTTAATGGAATGAACTCCGAGTATGAGAAAAACAGCGTTGTTCATTTTATTTGAAAGTGAAACAATTGATTGTACAGTATTTCTTTGAAAGTGAAACAATTCGAATAACATTATTTCTCTAAGCAATTAACTCGTTCCTTTTATGTTGGTTTTTCCTTTTCGAGAGGTAGATTTTCCCGTCTTGACGACTGCATTTGATTAGCGAAAAGACAATATTTCTTATTTAACCAAAAGTTTTAGAGCATCAGGGATAGCCTTTCGAACTCTCTTGTCTTATCAAAATTAATCATTTCCTCAGATGTAACAAACTGCGTAATGAATTCTTTGCGTAAATTGAGTATGGACGACGACATAACGACAGAAAACATCCTTTGCCAAATACAAAAATTGATATTCACAATCGAAAGTATACAGTTGAAAAATTACGAGAATGGAAAGATTCATTGAGAATGGGATTTAAGACCAATTTTCATATCTTAGACGCTATATCTTAACGTTTCAAATTCTATGAAGGCGTGCCCATCCTTAAAGAAGTACAGACAATCCAACAATAGAATCAAGTTACCGATCAAAGTTTGCATAGCTTGCATACACCAAAGTTGTAATTTCAACTTCAAGTCAAATTCAACCAGCACAGCAGCATATTTTGCATTACTTTTAAGCGTTGGGAAAGCTTCTTGGATCAGACCATATCTGTGTGAAGAATCGAAGGGAAAAGGTGGATATCTTCTCGAAATGCCATAGTTTCTTACACGTAAATTGACAACAAAGCAAAATCAGTTTCAATGCTAATCGTCACTCATTTGCTGCGAGCTCGAGAAAGAAGTCAGGAAATTAATAAGCTCTTTAAGATTTTGTTCCGATTCGTCATCACTATCATCATCGTCGTCGTCAACACTAAGCTCTTTCAATTCATTTTCTTTTGCTTGTAAAGGCGTTAATCCATCATTATTCTTCGCCTGTACTTCTGCACCATATGTACATAAGCACTTCGCTATGTCAACACTATCACAATAATGCAAAGGAGAATCTCCATCTGAGTCCTTTACGTTCACATCTTTTCAGCGTTCAGTCACACAAATAAATTAAGTCACAGTATACCCTTAAAATTTTTATCAAACTGTTCATAATGGAACATACCACATTCACTCTGAGTTACTAACCACTCCAAAACTTCTATGTGACCATAGGACGAGGCTGCATGGGCAAGACTATATCCATTATGATCTTGTGCGCCTGCATTTAAGCCTAATGTCAACAGAGCTCGCTGAAGCAACTTAAGATCTCCGTCACCTGCTGCCATCCAAGGTGTGGATTCGTCAATCTTCTGTTCCTCTTCTTTGTCTGCTTGCGATATCAATCCAAACATTGTATGAGGAGTCGATTGCCCGTCTAGCTTAGGTGCCTCTCGCAAAGTTGAGATTCTAGAGAGGTGGTGTGTTGGGAAAAGCTCGTAAACCCAAGATGTATCGACGGGAATATGAGATGTTTTCGATATTGGTGGAAAGAATTACTGGAACTGGCCTCATAATTCAAAATGCGAATTTTGCAGTTACTTAGAAAAGGGTAATAAATGCTAGACAAAATCGTATCTCGCCAAATCGTCAATTTCGAAACGGGACACCTTTCACATTACAATGCATATTCATTTTTTTTAAAGCTAAAATTTACTCTTGTTCATAAATCGCTTAACAATTTAGAACTAGTTCTTGTTCAGCTGTCACTGGTTCGGAAGAGGAGTCAACTTTTTGCTGAATTTAACTTCGTAAATTCAAGCTATTATCCATATTTCTTTCGAACACAAGATTTAAGTGGTGAGGTTGTAAACTCCCACTCGTGAAATGGTTTACGCATCCTACTGACAACAACATGTACATGAAAGAGACATTGGTTTTGCGCACAAGATTAAATTTTTTCTATTTAAATGAAAAATTCGTTGTGATTATTTCGATTTCGCAATCATAGGTCCAGCACGTGGAAGGATGTTTGCCACATCTTTCAAAGCGCTTGACTTCGAAATAGATTGAATAACTCTAGGCGACACATATCTAAGTGAGTGAACGACATATAAGCCAGACGAGAGTAGAGCTAGCGATCCAAGTTGATGGGCTGCAGCAATGTTTATTGGGACGTAAAGAAGTAAAGTTGAAATACCAAGGCAAACTTGGCCAATTCCAGCAGTTGTCATTACGATAATTCCTCTTCGCGCTTGGGGAGTAAGTAAAGGTGAAAAGTTCTTACTCAATGCCATAGTCGATAATCCCAACATAGAGGATGCCGTTGTGATTGCGAGCGCGCGATGATCCCACTGTACGGTCGCAGTATTTTCAAAAATATTCCGATAAAGTGGCTGAATTGACTCGTCAATCATAACATCCCACGGAATCCACTGATCTGCCATCAACGGAAAAGTGTTGTAGGCGTTCCCGGCATCATTTCCAGCGACAAAAGCCCCACTGATTGCTGTTATAGCAGTTAGAGTAGTCACACCAATGGAACCAGATCGTACATATCTTAACTTGCGAATAGCATCTTTGGATAATGATGAAGCTATCGACTTCAGCCTTGAAGATGGGTGTAAAAGATCCAACCCAGTCCATAGCAAAAGCGAATATGTCGAAAACGCCATTGTAAGATGAGTTGCTAGTCGATATGGCGACACACGAATTTCTTTGCGATCTCCTCTCCTATCTTCACCAAGACCAGATTTCACCATCCACCAACCTATCAAACCTTGCGTTCCTCCCATGGTTAATAAAGTAAACATTCTACAAAAAAAAACCAATCGATGACACGCAAAAGAAAAAATAACATTCATAACATTCGGAATCCAAAAACATGAATAAATCTTACAAACATACCTTGGATAGTAACCTTTCGGTATCTTATTCTTCACAGCAAAGTAAGTCAGGGGCGCAGCGAAACATACACCAACGAACCGCCCAAGCATCCTGTGACCCCATTCCCAAAAATAAATATATTTAAACTCATCCAAAGTCATACTCTGTCTTTGCTGAAATTCAGGATACTGCCTGTATCGGTCGAATTCTATTGTCCACTCAGAATCACTTCTAGGCGGTAGGGAACCCAACGGTTTCCAATCTGTCATGGATAAACCTGATTTCGTAAGACGAGTCACTCCTCCGACATGAACGATGCCAGCTACTACACCGGAGCATCCAAGGAGCCATTTGGCCACTGCAGCATGTTGATTCCCTGCCACAGCGCTCGTTACCATGGGCAATCCTCGTTGTAACACCGATCCTGACATTTTTCCCCACTAACTTTCCAAAACCCAAGGCTGTTTTCCAAGCAAAGATTCCGACAAATTCAAAAATTCCTGGTGTTCAATTTCAGTACTCTTTAAGTATGAACACTCCGCACTCAATAGTATGCCTCTCACCTAACCTGCTGCTCTAGAGAGATGGAGAGATGGGAAGTATGTAATATATGACACTACCAAATACCATCCATTATTGTGTTATTTCAGAAGGCGATTGGATGAGTCAAGGGTTATTCCACAACCATAATCACACAAACCTCTCTAAAATAAAATAGACACAAATCAAGTATCTGTAGCCTCTACGCCTACGCCGATGTACTGCAGCTGCAGCTTCAGCCTTCATGTACGTGATGTATCCACGCCCGACGCGGCGACGCGCAATCCGCAATACGGAGAAATTGATCCCTCTCTCAATAAAAAAATAAAATATACAAAGAGCAAAGCAAAAACGTATTGTGGGACGACGAGGCATATAACTCACTGTCCACAACGCAATTTCCCGAACATACATACAAGTTTCACGAATTGATTGGATTGGATTGGATTGGATATTATCGTCATGCCGGAATGGATCGAAGAGCATGTATCGCAATCCACGTCTTTAGGAGGTAAGCAAGCATGCGAGCAGTATATGTATATGCTCTTCATTACATGATTGTCTATGCTGATAACTCGTACGAATCGCACATTCACTCATCCTTATCATCTTAGTGTTAGATGATACTTCTTCATCATCTTCGGAAGAGGAGCATAAGGATTGTGATGATGAAATGGAGCTTGATTCTGTAAGAAGGAAGGAGCCAGGTGCAGATTTGGTGGATTCAGATGAGTTTGATAGTGATGATGATAAGCCGCTCTCATCTCTTGCTAGGAAGAAGAATAGTAGCAGCAACAAGAAGAAAGCTGGTGATGGACAAGTGTGCGATGTGGCTGCAATGGATGGGAAATCGAAACGTAATCGTGGACATTCTCAGGAATTTCGTTGTACATGCATGTTTTCGTCGAATGAGCGCGCATCTTTGATTCGAAAACGTATCTTTGAGTTAGAAGTTTTACCAAGTTTGGAAGAAATTGGATTTACGGCTGTTCGGAAGAAAATGAAAGATGAGAAAAGTTGCATCGATCATGTGCTTTTATGTTTTCCCAGTGATACAAATGACGTGAAAAAGTTTACTTGTGTAAAGTCTGTTTCTGATTTTTTGAGTTCAGATATGAACAGCAATAACAAAGTTAAAATCATTTCAAGGTATATCAAGACAAGTGAAAATATTTTAAAGGAAAAGTATGCATTGAGCAGGAGACTCAGAGTCAAATTTGATGTTGACAACGATGCTTTGTCCTTGAATAACAAATCGAAAGCTAAACTTGTCAAAATGAATATGTTGAAAAAGAACCAATCCCTGTTGTCGTCGATCTCGACAACGAATGTCAACGTTATTGAGAATGTCTGTCGGAATATCATTTCAGATTATGCTCTTATTCAACGAGAGGAGAATGGCGACGGAGATTCCAGAAACGATATTATTGAAATCTCAAAAGATCCGTTACTTGATGTGCATCCATCTGCCCTTTCTGGTATTGAAATAAACGATGTAAGAGAAATTTTTTTTCGCATGACTGCAGTCAATGGCATGTCTGCGCGAACCAAAAAATATTCCGTGACTGTTAATCCTAGTGTATCTTCCGATGTATCAAAGGAGTTCGTTATTTCTGGGCCACGTGAGTGGTGTCGGACTACGTCAGAGCTATTTGATAAGCATATAAGCTCTATCTTCGAGTCTTGTCTAATTGCGAAAGTAAAAAATTGTCTTAAAACATACCACGTCGAAATTGAAGTAAGTGGAACGTCTCAAGATGAGCTTTTTCAAGACCTTTCGGTGGGTGAGGGCATGGAAGAGATTGGAGTTTTGGTTCGTAGATCTGCTTTTCTGGAACGGGTGGTTGGAGTGTCCGTTGACAAGGTGGCGGTTTGTATTCTTAATATGTTTGGACATGACGTGAGATGCTTGCAAGATTTAGATAAGGCCGAGAAAAGTAGAAAGCAAGATCAAACGGATAAGGTCATAGTTTTGTATGTTGAAAAAACTACCGATCTTAAGGAGCTTAATATCAAGAACTTTCGGTTATTCCATCGGCTTTCAAAGGATGTGTTGGCCAACGAGTCCTTATCTCTAAAAAGGAAGCGTGATACTTCAGAAGATGTCACTGAAGAAAACCGACAACGTCCAGGATCACAAGCACACTATCTATATTTCCGGAAAAGGATTGGCCCGCTTTGGGACATAGAATTCAAGTATGTTCGTCTTCCCAAACAAACAACTATGAAGTCATTATGGGATAAGCACAAGTTGGCTCACGGAAATGTGTGCGACGAAACGTGCAAGTGTACTGATAACATACCATTTCTAATATCCTCCGTAATCATTGACGCAAAGAAGAAGCTCCTGGAACAAGACAAACCTATGGATAGTGTAAACGAGTATGTTAGCTGTGGTTTTGCAAATTATTTCGCTCCAAACCAGATTGAGAAGTATTCGCGTGAATATCCGTCAGATACGCCAGAGAAACGTTTCGAGAGGGTGGTAAGGAAAGATTAATAGTTTGTTCGTTTATGAATTTATTCATGGCCTCGCATAACAACAAATTATTAAGGTTTCTAGCTGGCAGAGGCATGTGAAGATACATGGACCGAAATGTTCCGAGACTTGTTCTTGTCGGCAAGTTGAGAGATACGATCCTCTTCTCGGAGCCCGAATCCCAAAGAAACGGGAGTCATCTCAGATCAAGCCAAGTTTAATTGCATCGTCAGATTCAAAGATGATGGGGTCGGCAATTGGCAAACAAGATGATCGCAATGAAACACGCACCTTCAAGAAAGCTAAATTTGGTTTTCATGAAAATGTTGTGGAGAAGCATAAGAAAACTTCGAAACCAATTGTTTACTCTGACGCAGACGTCTTGTCCAAGGATTCCAAAAAATCGTCTAATCATAATGGTGGGAACTCTAATATTATGACTTCAGCTGTTCAAGCTGATAAACGAGTGAATTCTCCTGTAAAAGTAATCGCAGCTAGCTCAGATGTCGTCCACTCTGCGAAGCAAAGTAAAAAGCTGTTTGACAGTCATGGTGCAGCAACCTCCAACATCAAATTTTCTCGTACTAGCTGGACACCGAAAAATATTTCAACTAACCACCGGTCAAAGAAGGAAGTAGGAAAAGCGCTGATGTTTGATCCATTTCGAGAGGATTTGGGATTTTATGTCTATCTTGACAACAGCGGAAAGGTATCAATTTATTCCATTCTGAGCTCAAGAATGATTAAATTAACGCGTCTTGGAATCCGTGAAGGGACGGAAATCACAGAGATTGCACTTATTTTGCCCGGATCTTCTGTTGAAATTAGTCGACAAAAAGTTACATGTCTAGAAGATGTGAAAGAAATGTTTCAAGTAGCTCGGAGAAAGCAACAAAAAATGAAAATATGGTTTTTGGAATCTTGTAATAAGAAAGGTCCTTCGCCTGATTTTTCAAGGGACTGGACGGAAAAGGGGGAGTGGAAGGGGGCCTCTTTGACGAATGGTTGGCCTGGCGGAGCAATAGTTTTGATGCCCACGAAGCCAAAAGTGAAGCCTGTACAGAACGTTTCATTGTCGACAAGCTCTAATCGTGCACCAAGTTGCTTTCGGACAAAAGTTGATTCGCATCGCGTTAGTTTTGCCGATCACATATGTAGTCAACGAGAATTTGACCCTAATGCTCCCATTGAAGTACCGCGTGAAAGTGTAACTGGTGGAGAATTGGTCGCGAGGAAAGACTGCGAAGAAAGCAGCAGCAATGAAATTTCGGCATCAGAATCGTGCATATTTTCTACGTTATTAAATAAAGACTTAGCGGTTTTAATTTTACGCTTACGGCAGGGTATAAATACTCATCGTGTTAACGAGAATTTGAAGACGCCTTACCAAGTACTCGAGGAAGCGCGTTTTACTTTGTTACGCAGTTTGGAAAGAACAACCATGTCTCGTGAAGATCGTGATGCAAAGCAAGGGCAGCTCACTTTGTTAGATCAGAAGAAGAAAGTTTTGAAGCTGTTTCACGATGCAAGAGAGATAATTCGTGCAAGCAAAACTACTGAGGATATATTGAATGTAATTGCAATTTCGTTTCGAGTTAGTAAGCTACGTAACTTTCGACTGACTTTGACCGGAATAGAGAAAATCAAACGTTTTCCTCCCGAAGTATTTGTAACTATACAATTGGACAGTTCTAAAAATGTGAAGCATTCCGTAACGACACCACTGAATTCTAACTCGGAATTAGAATGGAAAAGCTCGAAGGTAGTGACTCATGAAACTCGGAAAGGGTTCGATCTTGTCAAAAATTTTACTATACAAATATTAGTTGGTTCGTATACAAACAATATTAGGTGCGTACATAGGTGGTAATGTCATGTTTTAGTCATCTTAATTGGGGTTGCCATACTAATGCATGTCTACCAGAATTGCTTCTTTTAAAATAGACAGTGCAGAATTGGCTTTGTTTGACGAAGTCTGGCAGAGAAGGCAGTACAAAGTAGCTCATGTTTCGAATGACTTTGTCGAAAGCGGAATTATTGAATTTGCAGTCCGAAAGTCTTCAAAAGTATCCATCGTTCGCAATCGTCTCAAGTTACTTTTGGAATTTATCAAAAAATTTCATATAGATGTTGGGGATAAATCGATCATGCCTCTCAATCTGGACGTCATGGAGGGCGAAAACAATTCATTACTTCACGCTGCAATAAATCTTGGAGATTTTAGGTCAGTCAAGGAGATTCTATCATATACTCCACTTAGTGAGGATGAGTTGGAATCGGCTTACTTTCTAGCTGATTTTTTGACGTCTCATCGAGGACGCGAGAATGCTGCTCACATATTTGATGCAATACAATCGTTTCGCAAAAAAGTGCAAAAGAGTGAAATTAATACCGACACGCAGGTTATAACTTCCCCGATTGGACACGATAATGAGTCTTCGACGACTTTGTTATCTAATGACGAGGAAATACTTGCCAAATTACAAAAGAAAGAAATTTCCTATAACAAATTTTCTTTCGGAGGATGTTCAACACAAATTCTCTGCAGACACTGCAACGAAAAGGGAGGCTGTAAGTTTGGCGAACGTTGCCGTTTCCTTCATGCGAAAAGTGGAGATATTGGAGGTGCTTATAATGGTTCTCTTGCATATTCACTGTCACTCTCCATCATGTATATGCAAGTACATGATCGAAAATCCGACCTGGAATATATCTTTTTGCGAGAAAGTGTAGGAGAAGCTGAGACAATTACGGCAGCTTTTGTATGCCCTATTTCTAACGACGTTTACTATTCGCAGGGTGGAAAACTTTCAAAAGAAATAAACGGTTTGCATTGGTATACTTGTATGAACTATGCGAAGAATTCTGCTGCATACATAGCAGCCTTGTACAATTCGGAGATCGGTTTATCTAAAGTCATCAAACAGATTTTGTCTGGTGAAAACCAGGCTTTTACAAGAAAATATTTGAGTAAAGCAGGCACAATAAACTTCAATAACATATACCAACAGTATGCTGCTCCATGTAATTTGAGGAAAACGGATTGGAAGGTTAACGTGGACGATGGAAAATACGGCGTTTCATTCTATGATCGGTCGAGGGGAAAGTCTTTTTCGTCGAAACATAACAATTTTCTTACGTTGGAAAACGCTAAGTTGGACGCGTTCATACAATATATGACAGAGAAATACTTCGATGAGCATGGGAGGGAGGAACTTGCTTCTTCTTTTGATTTAGTGGATGTTGAAAAAGAAATCTGTTCGAAGCTAGGTTTAATAAAAGAAGGTGATCAATGCCATGCTAGTGCAGACAAAAAACGTTGGGAAGTAAAGGATAATATAGTGAAAAAGCCAGAATCTACGCTACGTTCGAATCATGTCGAGAAGAAGAGATTTAGTTTTAAGGAGGATAAGCACAAACGGTGTCTTGCTATAGCATTGAGGAAACTGCATGAGGCGAAGTATAATTATCAAATCCTTTATAACAAAACATTCAAGTCTAAATATCAACTAAAAACAAGGGAGTGTTGGAAAATTGAAACCAAGTCCTCAGATGATGGAATCTTGTACCAGGCGACTTTTCTTAGTCCATATGAAGGCGATAGAGCATACGCTGCTCGCGAATGGTTTACTAGTGAGAACGAGGCAAAAAGATCAACGTTTCAAATATTTTTAGCAAAAAAGGAATATGCAAATATTGCGATGGAGTCATTGCAAAAAGTGAAGGACTTAGATCCTACGTAGATTAAATACAATATATAGTAAAAATGAAAAGTCTCAATTTTTTTATTTCTATTTCTTAGAATAAGGCGTTTCCTCCTATCTCAAGCTTTCATTGGATTGCTATTGGGAGTATAATGTCGATTGTTGAGTTTTATTTCATTACTATCTTTTCGTATTGGGACAAAGAAATGTAACGACGCGACAAGATGGGGAAGGAGCATTTGACTTACGGTAACCGTTGACGGGTTTATAAAGATGGCAAATACTGCGTCCTCCTCTTCTCTCTTCACTCTTTCGTTTGTCCAGGAGAATGAAGACCAATTTATATGTACGAGTTCGAGTAATTTAGTAATAGGCATGACACTCAATAAATAAGTCGTTCCTGCGTAAGAAGACAATAAAATATTGGAATCAAAAATTAAGAGTTTTGTCGAAAGCAAGAAAATATGTTGATCCATTCCCTCTTATAAAATCTAGGAAATTCCTTCATTTCTCTCACTACAACGGCAAAAGGTGGTATCACGTAAAGAGCTCATAATCCTACAGAAAAAAAATTTAGAGTGGCTCATGTATGAAACAATTAAGTACTATTCAGAAATGTAATGCACCGTTTTTCATTTAAAATATGTGGCAAAGGAATTTTTGGCTTCAAAAGTTAGTTTTACTGGAGAATTTTTTACGAATTCTTTGTTTCTGTAACGTAGTGGTAAAGCTGAGAAAAATGAATGCACACTTTTGACTTGACATGCCAACCTACAAAATATTGCAATGATATTTTTGTTGCAGAAAAATTTTCATACATAAAATTGATATTTCAGGTTAGACCGAAACCGTTCAAACAGAATAGAATTTCAACTCGTTTCGTCACCCTTAATGCAAGTCACAAGCCAATCAAATCCTTCGAATAACCCCTTGCCTTTTAATGCAGATGTTTCCTGTATAGACCACTGACGATTGCGTACTTCTGGTAAAGATAGAGCATCGCTTATTTGTTGCGCATTCAAAGCTCCTTTCTGGTCTTGTTTATTGGCAAATACCAATAAAATTGCCCCTTTCAATTCCTCCTCTTCCAGCATTGCTTGTAATTCCCCTCGTGCAACATTCATTCTTTCTGTATCTGCAGAGTCTACAACGAAAATAATAGCATCGGTATTTGGATAGTAGCATCTCCAATAAGGTCGTATACTCGTCTGTCCACCTAAATCCCACACTTGAAACTTTCAAAACGCGATCAAGATGAATGATTTAAAAAATACTAGCATAGCACACTACATCATATAAGACTGTTTGAACAAAAACCTCTCATCATCGTACCTTAATATTTTTATACTGCAATGTTTCCACATTAAAACCAATGGTAGGAATTGTTTGAATCGCTTGATCACTTTCATTCTGTAACCTATACAAAATCGTTGTTTTACCCTTTTTATTGAATGAAATAAACAGACAAACCAAGCAATGGTTGTGAGCGAATAAAGAGGATATTTTTAGCCACCAACCAATGCCGACACTCAACATACTAAGCATTATATATCCTATTCCATAGGCACCTACCGCATTATCCAAACCTAAAATCAATATGCGAACTTCTTTGGTCCCAAAGAGGGTTTCAAAGATTTTACTCATCATAATACCCATCTTGCTAATGTTGTTGTGTTACTTGCTTGCTAGCTTAATGGCTTACTTGAAACAAGAAGAGAGCGTAAATGCCGAGGTCCGTAAGTGTATACAATGCAATCTCCGAATGGGATCCAGCCTTATGTTTGTTTCGAGTTGTTTATATTTATTATATCGATACGTGTATATGTTATCGCTACATGCGAATTATCTTTCTTGGTATTTGGACGTAAAACAGCAAATGATACACAGATACACAACATGATTTTGGGAGATGAGAATGCACATAGATCTTACGCGTGTGATTTCATCTTTTTGGGTTTCATTGGGTTCCGATGATGACTCCTCATACGAATTTACACGTCAGAAAATTGTATCTGCTCAGGGGAAGTTCGCGCCCATGCATTCGTCTCCTGCCTCATGCTCATGCCTGAGATGGAGAAAATGGAACATACCGGTACTGACATGAGTGGCGTTGTAAATCTTTGTTAGTTGTTATTAGTGCAGTGTACTATTTCTTCTCGGTGAACTCCTTTTATTGATCAAGATGTATTCCAGCGCAAGTTTCATGTTCCTTATGTGCTCGCTATTTGCGATTGGTACTGCGTTCGTTCCGTCAAAGGGTGCAAGCTTCCTTTCTCGCACTGCTGCTGTGGATTATGGTGTCGAGAGTAAGATATTTATGTCGGAGGAATTTGTTCCTGAAACTGAGGAGGCGGCACAGGCTCGTATTCAGAAGCTAGTAGACGATAATCCGGTTCTTCTTTTCATGAAGGGTTCTAAGATATTTCCACAGTGTGGATTCTCTAATACTGCTTGTCAGATTTTGAATGCTTATGGTATTGATTTTCATACGGTTGGTAAGTTAGTTAGCAGGGTGGATGCCTGATTACACTATGTATCATTTGCGTAAATCTTCTCTGATGATATTTTGTATTTGATAATCAGACGTTCTTGCTGATGAAGCAATAAGGGGTGGAGTTAAAACCTTTTCTCAATGGCCAACTATTCCCCAGCTCTACGTTGCTGGAGAGTTTGTTGGAGGATCTGACATTATGATTGAAATGTATCAAAGTGGAGAACTTGGTGAAATGATTGAGAAAGCTAAAGCTGATATGATGTAATAAAAATTTCATTTCATTTTCCTACGACTACCGTCACATTAATACGAAATGTTTGTAATGTTGTTCAGCTTTCTTCCTTTTTTTAGGACTGGTTCGCACTCTTATCATTTTACTTAACCTTGGAAAAAGGAGGGTATTATAAACGATAAATACTCTTTAGTTTATATTTGTATCTTGCAAGTTATGGTCTGCAAGCAATATACAAAGGAAACTCTATTCGCGTCAAAATCAGCAGGAGAGACTGCAATCATCCATCATAGGAACGCTGCCGAGACAAGCATGCAGCACCCCATCATAACGAACTTCTTTCTTACTCGCAGAACCTACCAATCTTCGCCGATACTTCCAAAAAATGATATTCTCCGACTACTCGGCACACAGGATTGCCATCCTTGAATAAAATCATAGTAGGACTCGAATCAGTAGCATCCCACAACTTTGCTATCTCGGGATAGTCTTGAACTTTAGCACTGCATACACTTGCACGGCCTTCCATTACTCGTTTGAGGGTTACAATATCATTCTTAATTTCTTCTTCCATAGCAGCATCATAGAAATTAATCAAGGTGGGTTTGTCATCCGGAAAAAGAGCCAAAATTTCTTCCACCGAATTATACTTCGCATACAGGGAACTGCTACTATCCGATCGAGCAACTCCAAACGAAGGAGCGTTTGGGGCAAAAGCATTCGCGCCAACAGCAAGGAAAGCGATTATAGTAGCTGCAATAAATGATTTCATGATGAACAAAGTATGAAAATGTTGTAGCTGATGTAAATAGAAGGAGAGAGATGTGTCGTGATTAGGAGCGAGATATAATAAAGATATACTGAGGGGGATGAAGTGAAGTGTCAGATTTCAAGTTTCAGGTGTAAGTTGAGTGGATTGCATGGAGGTCTGCTGTGCGCACGTCAGTTCAATGGTGATAGGGAAGACGATCGAAAAAGCCTTTTCCTCAAGTTGAGGCAGTAAACATTCTACTGACTGGGAGTTGGAATTCCACATGTTGGTATTCCAGGATTTTTGGGTTCACAAGATGTAGCTAGCAAAAAACAGAAACCGAACAAAGATGAGTTGTAACTACAAAGTAATTTATACCTGGTACAAGAGTAGAACAAATGCGTGTGCTTACAAATGCAAATGCGTGTGCTTACCTTTCAATTAAATTCTGTCAGCATTATAAACCAACCATACAGCTATTCAAGTGTTACAAATGCGATTCGCTACTGCATCATCCTTGCCAAACGCCTATGCTTCACTCAAGGGGTTATTGGAGAGAGATAATGTTGGCGAGCATAAAGTGTTCTGTAGCTTGGAACTCGAAATGAAACACATCAAGAGTGAGAGGTTATTTCTGTTGCTCTTTCAGAACTTAAATTTTTCTATTCAGTTTTTTCTGGGAGCTTCATGTTCGTTCTTTGAGTGCCCGAGTATCTCATATTTAGTTAAAAATCTTTCTTCTAGAACGTAGATGAAAGGGTTCGCCTTGACGAGTTCTTCCTTTAACCACGAGATAAGAAATAGGCTCCATACGAGCCATCCGGCTAAAGTCTGTAAATATCATGAAATATTTTGAATCTCACAAAAAAATATTCAAATATTTGCTTTGCTATGGAAACGTGTCTTCAGTTAAATCTTCGAAGCTTCTTCATTTAGTATCCTAAGCTATTCCGTCTTCGTCATCGAAAAAGAATCTTTTAATCACTTTTACTGAGAAGTGTAAATGAGAAGGTTGGAAAGTAACTTCGGGATGTAGTGAATGGTGATCAATGTGTCAGTGAGGGTGGACTACATTTGTCATTAGTTTTATCTTATCCTATATGGATACTGTTTACCTTTAAGGATGAATCTTGTAGTAAACATTTTGCCATTTTAATCCACATTGGTCACATCGAAAAATCCTCTCTTTTCCTCTAACCGGTGATAGCGATCTCCGTCATTAGTCCCTGCCTGGACTAACCATCCTCTATCAGCGACTACTCATGATATTTTGATAGCTTCAGAAGGAGTAAGTTCCAAAATTTTGCAGAAATATTTCCGATAAATTGCATCTCCAACTATCTATAGTAAACATGTCAACATCAACAATTAACATTTCCATATTTGTCAGTGAGAAACAATCTTCAGCATGCTATATATTTGATACGTCCATTCCTAAAGAGCGTCTCTCGTCAACCTCCCCGCACATGCGACGCAAATTTATCCCTCTCGTTCGCTGGCCAACACGGCCGTTCTTTTTTAATATGATGCAAAATCCTTCAAGTTCTACGTCAATTGATTGCTGCGTGGCTTGTTCCATCTCATCAGATATCACCGAGATCCAATTGCCACCTGCCGGGAGAGCAATAGCTTCTTTGTTGACAACACTCGCGTCTAATCCCAATGGAGCGCTGCATTGAGGCAAAACAACAGGAACAACAACTAAGTCATTCATTTGCAACGACTCCGAAATCTCAATCGCTTCATCAATTACGGAATTTATCTTCTCTCTACCAGCAACTGCAAGAACGACACGTTTATCGACTCCTCTACCTCTCCTGTAAAATTCCATCATCATTTGTACCTTTATTTCAGACATAATACCCACACAAAATTGTCGTATAGCAGTATCTTCAAACTTACCTGAGCGATTTCAATGGTATAACAGTTTTCTCACCAAGACCTGAGGTGTCACCGAACGAACCACGAATCATCAACTTTGCAAATTCAGCACCCTTCTGTGCACGACGAAGCCTGGACTCCTGAGCTTCTAAATCACGTTTATACAAAAAACCGAGTACAACAATCCCACTTAAATCAACTACCGAATTGGTAATACTTTCTTGCATCAAATCCACATTGACTCCATTTAACGCAGCCAGGATCCTCGTAACCGAAACAATCAACGAAGTCGCTGCTCCACCCATAAGAGCCAAATAAAACGTAAATCGAACCTTCCGAAATGGAGATTCAGCTTCTTCTCGCAATCTTAGTTCGCGACTGTACTCCGTCGATCCATCATCGTTGAACGAAGCAAGAGATGACGAGGAGGAGGAGAAGTTTCTGTATCCATTGCATCGACGCCAAGAAACATGCTCCCTACCATTAATCCTACAAGTGTCAAGAGAATTCACTCGTGCAACGTTTAAGGCAGGAGAAGGTAAAAATGCAAAGGATGGAACTGCTGCAAAGTTCAAGATAATTGCCCCAACTCCAAATAACTTCATAATTTCTTCTTTAATTACAAGTTCGTACTTTTCTGGATAATATCTAACTACTGAAAACAACAGGGTATCGCAAACTACCTGGAGCAATCTATGACGTTGGTTACTGTTTCGAAGACGACAACAGCGATGAATCGGAATGGAACTTTTGTGTCGCTACGGATTGAGCTTGAACACTAACAAATTGGGGATAAGTTGAAGTCCGTTTCTGTCGCGGAGTCAGATGTGATGCTATCCCGTCTGGCGACGTGTCTCTGTCTCTCGCAACAAAGCGGCGTACCTCCGTTCTCAAAAAACCTAGCAATGAGTCCGAAGTCCGAACAGAGTCCGATGTTTCGAGCGTAGAGCGGCGCGGCGCCAATCACTCTCTTACTCTTACGAGTATCTGTGAATCTCTCATCTCTTTTATGAATACATCATTACATGAACAACTTTAGAGAGAGAGGATAAATTTATAGGCAAAAGTAAGGAACGATGATTTCGAAGCTATTGTATTAACTACAGCTAACAAAGAGGGACATAAGTAATTAAAAGGACGCAGAAGAAAAACCGTCGTGAATTTTAAACGTAAAGAAGAAAAGATTGAACAGAAAGAGGAAAAAGAGGAAAAAGAAGAAAAAGAAACTACGATTACATCTCTAAAATATGGCATCTCAACTCTACATTCGAAAGTCAACCTATGCCGATGAACTTCCTTGTATACATTCGAATGATGATGTGTTGGTAACAAATCCAAACGTAACCTTACAGGGGCTTGGACTGTACAATAACTTTGTAAGTGTGGAGGAAGAGGCGAACATACTCGCAGGTCTAGAAAACGCGGATCCGTTGAAAAATCAAGAGACGTTGATGGAAGAAAATTTTAAAAATGGGCTCTCGAAGGGATTATCGTGGAAAAGAGATTGCTTTAGCCAACGGAGAAGGCAAATTCATAAAAGAGTTGAAAGTAATCTGTCACGAGCATTTAATGATCGCTTTGATAATCAATGGGGTTGGCTTATCGATCGAATATACAGTCTGATATTGAAACGAGAGGATGAAAGGATTATTAATTACATTCAGGTTGATGAAATATCTGGATGTAACCCTTCGGGACCGAATAATTTAGAAGATTGCTATGATATTCAATCAGATGTAGTTTTGGAGTTACATTTGGGGGCAAAACCAGGAGTTCTTGTTAGTTTCCGAAAGCCAGTTGAAAGGCGAAATGATTGTTGGGAACTCGAAGATGCGACCAAAGTTTTTGTTCCTCAAAGGAGTTTAGTAGTTAAATCAGGTGATTGCCTTCGTAATTGGAGACAAAATGTGTCAACGGGCAATAAAAACACTCTTATTTGGAAGTTGCCCACAGTTAGCGACACAATCGATTTGAGAAGAGATACGTCCTTCCAACATATATGCATCAAGTTTAGACATGTTTGTCCTGAAATGAAGTTTATGCCGTTCACAAAACTTCTTCCCCTGCCTTCTTCACTTGAAGAAGTTTCGAGCGAAGAGATCCCAGAAACGCAAAATCTTTCTGAAAGGTTGACAATTATTGTAACTACATCACCTATAAAAAGTAACCCTAGCACCGAAATGATAAAGCAGACATTCGAAACATTTCTATTTGCTGGTGAAGAATTTGCATATCGATGTCGAAAGATTATTGTATGTAAGTAGGAATATAAATTGAATGATGACGATATGGTCGTAATTTTCAGTATACTATATTGACTCTAATGCTGTAATCGTTTCGACAGGCGATGGCTTTCGTGAAAATGAATCAAAAGTCACGAAGAAGCATGCAAATTTTAAACAAGCTATGCGAAATGGAATTGTCAATCCGGAGCAAGCCTCAAATTATCAACTTTTTAAGAGGAAGTTGCATCAGCTTACACAGAATAATGAGAATCCTACATTCAACAACACGACGATTCTAGGTATGTTTCGAATTCTTTTTCTTCCTTTCCAAGTGGTCTGACCTGAACATATTATTCAAAGAGCTTGAAGAGCGACACGGCTATGGTTTTGCATTGAAAGAAGCTATAAAGTTAGTTTCGACCCCTTTGGTTTGTGTTATACAGCACGATAGAACTTTTATGAGACGCACTCCAGTTGAAAACATAGTTGAAACAATGGTTGCTGATTCAAGAATCAAATATGTAGGTTGCTCTATGAGAAGTAATTTGATGTATAGAGATATTTTCATGTCTAAATATGGCAAGCAATCCCTTGACGAACTGTTAAAGTTGTGTATACACCCTCTCCAGTTACGGTTACCAGGCAGTCTTTACGGTCCCGGTGGGTCGTCTGTCAGTGACATGATTTTGCCATCAGAAAAACTTCGATCGAACATTAGTGCTCTCAAACAAACCTATTTTGGATCTTCGCAGTTTTTGTCTCACAAGCCTGAGGGTCTAGTAGATAATGAAGTCCAGCTTTCATTGACACCTACTTTGTTTTGGTACGATAACACCCACATTTGTGAAACTAAACATTACAGAAATTTCATATTTGATCCTCGTTTAAAGATGGTTAAAAGAGGTGGCTTTGTTGAAGATAAGTTGAGTCCCAATATATTGAAATCCGTTGAGAGGGTTGGTTTGCAACACGGCCACTCACGTTTCGGATGTTATTTGGTAGACGATCACTCCGGTACATTTTTTGTTGGCCATTTAGACGGAGGAAGTTTCTTAACGGTCGACGAAAAACAAAAGCTATCGAAAAAGAAGTAAATCAGTTGGTGGGAGATTGCTGCGCGCCGAAGTAACCCGCAACGTCCATAAGTGGAGTAAAGACTGAAGGTTAGGTACGCTTTCAAAATTGTGGCTTTTTTAAAATTCTGTCGAATAGATAAGAATATTCGTCAAGCGTTTGCTACTTTTTGAAGATTCCTGTTTCCTTATTGTGATCATCTGTGACTAGCGATATATAAAACCTTCATTCTGGAAGAAGATTGTTTCAACAACATAGAGGAATTCGACTTATATCACACGACACAGGTTTCTAAGGTATACACTATAAATGTCATAAGCAGATATGAATAAAAGTTGAATTTGTAACGTTTGTGTATATGATCCATAAGCTTCTTCCATAATGCAAACATTGTTTGATCTCGTTACAAGTGCAGGTCGTCTCTCTGACGATACACATTCGAATAAATTACGAGTTTATCTACGAAATTATTCCAAGCCCCCATATCTCAGCGAAGGAAACGCTTAGATTTACAACTGAGTAGAAGTTACTTCACTTTTTTATTAGTTTGCGGGGATAAACCTTCGATGTCGGAACGCATCATTGCCGATATATTTTCTTTTAGATTTCCTTATGACCATTCCAAAGGATCTTGTCTCGAAGTTGAAAACATGTACTACTCAAGACTATCTTATGCCTTAGTGAACTAAATTTTCTCTTGTTATCTAATCATACATTGTAGTTAAAGTAGTTGCAAGTTGAGCTTGTAATCGATCCCAAATCTTGCCATGACCCCTCAAACATAACATGAAATAGAATAAAAGTATGTTTTCGACTAAAAGATTTCATTGTTCAGAATGTACTTTGAAGAAAAATACGGGTTGTATTCAATTAATTTGTAATCCTTACTCAACGCAATTACAGTAACAAAAGAGATTATTCTGTATACCTGTTAATATAATTAGAGCATTTATCACAGTCGACACAGCCTTCGAACGTTCATGATAAAGTGTATAAGGCAAGTTCGTTAGTCCAAACAACCTTAATAGTACAAAGTTGGTACACAAAACAGCAGTAATCGAAATTCTACATCAATGTTAAAGGCAGATAGATGTATGATTACAACTCATAGTAGAAGTTGATAGAGATTAAACACCTTCTTGTCCGAACTGCCTAGTCCAATCCTCGAAACGTTCGAGTTCTTCTTTACTGACGGAGGTGCAACTGTGCTGGAGTGCTTTCATGAAATCGTTGACACTCACATCGGGAACCTGAAGCAATTATTCGTAAATGCATTAAAGACAAATACAGAGCACGCATAATCACGTCACAAATACTTACCAATAACTTTTCGGACGGAACATCCCACAGTTGCATGCGTATAGCCCCACAATTTTTACAAGAATAATCAACTCCCTTTTTATCAATACTTAGTTTCGGAGGACAGTATGCGCAGTTAGGATAATTCAGCGCTAAAGGAATCGAAAAGAAACAACTTGTTAGCGTATAATATCTTCTTTGACCTTTAATGAAGGACATTCAAGCATAGAATCGAAGAAACTAACCAGGGGCTAAAAGTTTACCACCATCGACCGGTATAAATTGCTTCGCTTGCTGACAATGCCTTAAAGGCTCCATCAATGCATCTCTGACAAGAACACTAACATCACTCCCAGATGCACCATCTGTCATCTCTCCAAGTCGATCGAAATCATCATCCTTTAAATTGTTCTTCGTGTCACCTATATGAAGTTTGAGCATATATGATCGAGCAGTTGCGTCAGGAAGGGGAATATATATTCTCTTTTCAAAACGCCGTCTTATGGCAGCATCAAGTTCCCACGGTACATTTGTCGCACCCAAAACCAGCACTTCAGATTTGCCCTTGCCAACTCCGTCCATTTGAACGAGAAACTCAGTCTTGATGCGCCTCGCTGACTCGTTCTCGCCTTCGGAACGGCTTCCACAAAGAGAATCCACCTCATCGATGAATATAATGGCTTTTCCGGCTTCCCTAGCAAGTTCGAACAAGTTTCGAACCAACTTTTCGCTCTCACCTTGCCACTTACTTACTAAGTCACTTGAACTCACGCTAAAGAATGTGCTATCAGCTTCTGTAGCAACCGCCTTGGCTAAGAAAGATTTGCCTTCATTTTCAAACAATAGTTTTTAGCAATGAAACGTCTTCCGAGAAGGTAATGATGCATCACGTTATCGCCGTCAGTATAAGCTTACCTGTTCCAGGTGGGCCATAGAGTAATATCCCTTTAAATGGTCGGCGTTTACCGGTAAATAATTGAGGAAATCGAGTAGGTAAAATAACAGTTTCTTTCAAAGCTTCCTTCGCACCGTCAAGTCCAGCTACATCCTCCCATTTAACATTTGGCTTCTCTGTCACAATAGCAGAACTAAGAGCACCTCTGAGTTTCTCCTTCTCCTTATCTGCGCCATCGTCATTTTTGTCATCTTTTTTCGCCATTGCGGATCCGCCTGCACCACCATTCTGTAGCTCATTCTTTTTCTTTAGATAGTCAGACAACTCCTCTGCTCGCTTCATGTACCCCTCCACGCGTTCCATGATAGTATTCTTCCTTGCCTCATTCTTTTCATATTTCATTCCAGTCATAAACCGTTCAAGGGCTGACCGATAGAGTTGCAACGCCTACCAGCAAACAAACATTAAAATAAGATCATCGACTATAAGCTATAGCAATCAAATACAAACATTTGAAACATAAAACAAACTAATTTTCATCTGGATACCTTTTCGAATTCTCCTTCATTATCTGCCTCAATTGCCTTACTAACAATTTCAATAGCTTTTGGAATGAATTGGTTCTCCATTTTGATATTATATAAATATTCGATGTTAAATGCACAGCGTCTTTTAATGATAAATGGTGGGAATTTCCAAAGCTCAATCTCCAAAACTCTGTTCGCAAATACGTCAACCTCCTTTCTCTTTCAAAAATATTTATCCGGAATCCAAAAAAATCAACTAAGAACGCCTCTTTGATTGTATATCTATCTTTATTTATTTGTCAATCGATTTAGTATTATGCCAACTCTCAACTCTCAACTCTTTCGATGTACGACTAGTCGAATAGATCTACTTGTCTGCAGCAATTGTTTCGTGTGTACAAATAAATGTGGGACTTTCTCTTCTTTTTCTAGGATTTCTAGTACCCGTCCTGTGCGGAACTTATCTGTGCGGAAATGTGAGGAAAATGCATGCATAGTACCAAAATAGAGGTACTCCCTAATGTCACTATTTATCTAGGGAGTACATGTGTCCACAATCAATGCATGCATTTTCCTCACATTTCCGCACAGATAAGTTCCGCAGAGGACGGGTCCTCCTTTTTTTTCTCCCTTGTATATCCGTTTGTCGTATGAGCATAATCCCAGATCACGAAAATAACTTATCATCAAGTGATGTACTACACAACGACTCGAGCTTCGCTGGATTTACGCTGAATGGAGAGATAAAGCAGGGATCAATTACCCAGTGCCTGTCGAAAGACCTAG
>Ga0209092_10001145_pt1 | contig 26532 bp, 15 predicted proteins | sample FraStrMetagenome_FD_187446 | JGI IMG/M metagenome (GOLD analysis project Ga0209092, IMG submission 187446) | Marine eukaryotic phytoplankton communities from Arctic Ocean - Fram Strait ARC3M Metagenome (SPAdes) (version 2) | ecosystem: Environmental > Aquatic > Marine > Oceanic | place: Fram...
TAAAAAATACTTTGAATTTTGATAATTTCAGTTACTTCGTAAGGTAAAAATGTCAAATGCAGAAATCTCGTTTGGAAGAGTCAAAATGCAATTAAAAATCGGTGCAATTATGATGCTAGCTACGGTATATTATAACAAATTAAAAAAAATATAGGTGTTTCTGATTCCGATCGGCCCTGTGTGGTGTCTAAATTGTCCTATGATATATATTTGTATTTATTTTTCGCTCATACTTATCCACGTACCATATCTGCGTAGGTTTTTCTCTTTATTTCTTTAATTTCAGCATCATCTTTAACGTCGCTAAAACTTACTCTCTTCGATAACTTCTTACCTTCGTTTCTCCTCAATATTGCATAGAAATAGATGGTTTCAAAATTGAGGTGCAAAAGTATCAACACAACTTTTTTCTTTGGCATAGTAACAAGCACAAACATTGCTCTGCAAATCGTTGCTCGGCTCAGCTACAAAAATATTCAAACTGAAACTGTAAAAGCATCTCCAACTCTAATTTGGCTATAGTCCAAACGAAAACAATCCACTTCTAGTTCCATGTTGGCCATTCACAAGAAAAAACTAAAGGGATTACTCTGTTCCTTACAGAAGCTCACCATAAGAAGAAGAAGGTTCATCACTATCTTACTAATTGGTACAATAGGATGTTATATCTCAAACTGGGTCGTGCTTATTAGCACTTTGGCAACACTAGACCATGACGACTCTGAGGTTGTATTGTCCAACTCATCAAAGCATGACCAATTCGAAGAATCAATGGAGCAGAAGACAAACGGGTCACAGTTACATTCAGAGGATGCTACACTTCTTGGACCTGTCCTAGTGGTGAGCTCCAAGAAACAGGCAAGGTCATCCATCTACTCAGATCAAGGCAAGGTGGCCGCTGCTAGGGCAGTCTGGGATCCTATATCAGGCGGCGGGCGTGGACATACAATCATTGAGAACTTATGCCAGGCAGAAATCAAATTAACTGGGTGTCAGAGCAGTTTGCCTCTTGATATATGTATCCGAACAATATTCAACACAATCTCCAATGATTCAAACATTCAGGAAATGCTATCTGATCCTTGCAGCTCCGTGTTATATCCATGCCAAAGAGGTCAAATAAAGACTAGGGAATGTCAGGAGTATAGTATATACCGTAATTCCTTAACAGATACAGAAACCCATGATGTAGAAAATATTCTTGCTCTCATCGACCAAGCATCAAGGATGACGGTGGATATTACCCTTCAACACTTGGACTACTGGATGACAGCCGGAAGTATGATTGGGGGTGTTGTACATCATGGCAGGATCCCATGGGATGACGACATCGACATTTACGTAAGACAAGAACACATGGATTCGTTGATTAGGAATGTCAAATCGCTAGGCCTCTCCTTTATTTGGAACTCCTTTGGTGGAATCGCAAATCGAACAGGCAAGATCTTCAATTCATCGCTTCCAATGATTCCCAAGCACAAGCACAGTTTTCCATTTGTTGATATATTCCCCGTCGATTGCAGTGATGGGTTTATGTGCGTTGAAACTAACAGCGCTGAAAAATATTCGGCGCCAATCGATTCAATATTCCCATTAAAGCGGCGTCCGTTTGGTCGGTTATCAATGATGTTCCCGGTCAAGGCTCGATCAATTTTAGAGGATCGCTATAGTGTGCTTTTCAAGGCAAATTGCAAGAAGGGTGCCTACAATCATCGGACCGAACGATTCACGGGTAGAAAGAACTATCATTCTGTGAATTGTTCCGAAATGGTACTGCCCCCCCCCTTTGTTTCTGATCAATATGACGCTGGCGTCAGCATGGAGACGGATCCACCGGGGGCCATCGTATATATTCCTTGGAAAGAGGATTTTCCAAATCTCACCGTGGAGCATCTTTTCAATGATGCGGGAAAGCGCCTTTCGAGTATTCTATTCGAGGACGGCAATGAAGTACGAAGAAGCTACTCAGATGGTTTGATGGAACTCAGTGAGAATGTCATCACGTACAGTTTTCCAGACCTACTGCCTCAGACCCAGAATAATCTTCTTCCATTTCTCTACGAGGAGCGCCTCTCGTTTCTATCAAATTGGGGACAAAGAACTGCAAAAGAACTGAACTTGGAAGTTTTGCCTACGTTGGATAGGGTCGTCATTTCAAACAACTATAGTTCTATCGTCCATGACGATGTTGGAAATGACACGGACTATTCCCGCTATAGGAAGATCTTGCATGTGGGAGAGTGGAATGCAGCACGAGGGGCTGATTGGGACGTTTTTACTAATTTCTATCCAAATGCAGATATCATCATTTTGAACGAAATGGATTGGGGTATGGCTAGGTCTGGAAATAAAGATACGACGAAAGAGATGGCGAACTACCTGAAAATGAATTATGCGTATGGAGTTGAATTTATGGAGCTCACAAATGGGAATGAAGAAGAAATCAACGCAACAGCAGTGGGCCAATCCAACCTTATTGGCTACCATGGTAATGTTGTAATGACAAAGTGGCCCATTATTGAAAGCAGAACTGTTAGGTTACATCCGCTGTATGAATTGTTGTTTGAGGAGAAGACATCAGGTATGGCAAAGGGGGAGCGTCGACTTGGGGGTCGGATGGCGCTTTTCACTCTCATTCGAACAGATGCCTATGGCGATATCCTTGCTATTTCTATACATGCTCACTCCGGATCAAAACAAACATTCTTGAAGGAAGATGCCAGACTGATTTGCAAAGAAATCCAAAAATATTCGACAACAAATGTAATTATTGGCGGTGATATTGCTTATCCAATTCCCCAGACATTGGTCTCAGAGTGTGATTTCTTTCCACTCGAAAAAACAAATAGCCAAAAAGGGGGGAAAGGATCCCGTTTGACGCCATCATGGAAAGTTGGTGAGTTTTCTATTTGAAGAATAATTTTTGTTGAGCTTTGATTGAATTTGTGCTGACAAAGTTTTGACCGCAAATATTGCCTACGGTCAGTGTGCCCTAACGGGGATTCGCCCCGAACGGCAAGATATCCAACAAGGGGCGATTTTATTCTAATGAAAGGCTCTGGATTCAATATAGATTCAAGTGACACAAAGACAAGCACAATTTACACATATCGCAAACATGAGTGGAAAAATGGTACCAAGTCAAAATACGAATGTGTGTCTGATCATGCTCTCCTGACAATGGATGTAGAATTGTTAATTGAACAGGATTCGAAGAAGTAGTAACAATCTAAGATTGCGATACTCCTTTTTTTATCCCCGTTGCTACATTTTTTAAGTTTTTTTTTACAGTAAATTTCATGTGATGTTTTCTATCGCAAATACTAAGATACAGATTCCTGTTTTATTTGGACTTTTTTTTCATAAATGCTTTGAAGTTCTTTTTCTATGAAATAACTACTAAGAGCGTGCGGTAAAGATGTCACCTTTACCGCACGGTCGGCAAAAATTATTACATCATATCGTTTTTTTGGCGTGAAATATGAAAGTCCTCTTTGTAACAATCCTTGATGTAATTCTAACACCACTAATTCACTTATTATTATTGTTGTTGTTGTTGTTGTTGTTATTATAGAAATCGTAACTCGTAACAAGCAAATTTCGAAGTTGGAAACATGGCGGATCCTCATTGCGATAAATGCAAGGGTAGAGTAACATGAGAATTAGTACAAAGACCATGTAAGCTCTTCGCACCATTCATAGATTTACGAAACTCAAAAAGAGCATTCCGTCTCAAATCTTTATCGTGTACATCACAGTTATCGTTCGTAAGGATGGAAAATGTGTTGACTGATTTTCATTCCTCTTGTAATTTCTGTAGAATAAAAATATATACAGAACCGCATATACTCCCATGCCACATCTATCTGGTATGATTTGAGCATCGTTCAACCAATCCGTCTCTTCTAGAAGTCTACGAAGTCGTGCGGATAAGATTTCATTCCTCAAATGTCGTGTTATAATCTGTTTGATCACATCCAGAATGAAAGGAATCCCAAAAAGGATATTTTGGATGAATATCATTCTAACTGATAAAGAGAGGTAGGGATATCATAATCATATCAAGAGAATGTGTAATCGGATTGATAAAGTTGTTGAAATAGATCATTCGTATGCGAAGGGTACTATAGATTTCATATAATTTTTGTCGAAGCTCTTGTAAGAAATTTCGTTCTTGATTGTAAGGAAAATCTTCCTCTTCTTCCTCTTCCTCCTCTTCCTCCTAAGATGTTTTGCTGCTTCCCTTCGGTATCCATTTTTGATGGAAAAGTGATGAATTGATGATGATGAAATAGAAGGTTTTTTTCGATTTTAGTATGTTTATGTATGTAGGAATTATTCAGATATTATTAATATTATATATAGAAACATGTTTTATGTGTAACGATCACATAAATCCGATGATCACAATTTGACAAAGTTGACAAAAACTTAAAAAAGTATCTATTGAGGAGAATTGCCGTGGGTTCTACCTAGCACATATGGATCAGTATATTTTTTACATGCAGAAATGACTGCGAAAAACTTAATTAAATTGATATAGCAATAGTTCACTTCTTACGATCAGTAAGAAGTATACGGGGTGTTTTACGTACGTACATACCTTATTTATTGTTAAACTTAAAATAAGCTCACAGTTACTACATCTATAGGTATCTGAATACTTGCGGTCCGTCGACGAACGAAGGCATTTTACACCAGCTTAAAAACATCTTAAACAACCAAATTTGAATAAAAAAACAGAAAAGTCGATCTAATTAAAATATTGAATTATATAAATTCATTGGTGTTACATTATTTTACGTAAGAAAAAATCATGATTGGCCCAGGCCTAATTAATTACCTGCTACTTATTGTTTGATATATTTTTTGTATATTTCTTCCTACTTAATGGTCAAAACTCCAGATTGTAAAGCATACGTCAACAGACATTCTTCATTACAACAAGAGTGGCTACTATTATTGTAAAGTTGCATCAATTTCTTTACGGAGGTTCTCAATGAATACTTTTGCGACTATTTTTTGAAAGAATCAGCACATATTTTATATCCCACTAAATCAAAAGGAATTGACTGCATCCCAAAATTATTTCAGCACACGTCTTCCATATCTTGACATTCCCTGCCAGCTTCAGAGTAGTGGTTACTTGTTTTTCGTCAATTCTTCTGAAATTGGTTCTTGCTCAAACAAACAAAAATTCATTTCATGATGATTTTCAATAACAAATACAATTTCTTGTATTCTTTCATTCTGTATCAATCATCTGGATCAATATCAGCTCTCAATCTGCAGGCCAATCCTGATTGTCCATGTATTGATGCTGATTTAGTTCACATACATACGAATAGAATCAAGAGTCACGATTCATGCTTGGATGCGAAAATAGAGATCGATAAATTTTCAAACATTCAGGAATCATTTTGTTATCCAGAAGACTATGGGGTGGGATGTAGTCCACATGATTTCAACATCGAGCCTTTCTGTGATAAGCAAAGCGATCTTCCAGATTTTTGTTCAAAGTCTTGGTGTTACGTGGATCAGGAAAAGTGCAAGTCTTCTACGATGACCTATGCCAAATCTGCTTTCTTCCCAGGTGATGATCTATTCTACAGTTATGATACTTGCGGCTTCGAGAACACATTTAAGGAGTTTAGCGTTACTCGAGAATTGAAGGGTAGAACTTTGAAGGTTGGCATTCCAGCTCTTTTTTACCCAGATCATTATAGATTAGATGAAAATGGAGATCCAATATTTTGGTCTCAAGAAATTGATGCGGGAGTTGGTGACTTGTTAGGCATTTACCCTGACTATATTCGGAAACTTGCAATAAGGGGCGATTTTAAAGTAGAATTTCGTTCTGTATCTCCTGGATCATATGTCGGTAAAGATTGGACCTCCTGGACTGGATGTGTCATAGACGTGGGCAACGGAATACTGGACATGTGTGCTGGAAACTTTTGGGAAACTTCCGAAAGAAGATCAATTGTTCATTTTACAACGTCATTTCTAAATGAAATGTATTTTATGATGGTACCGAAACCAAAACCTAAGCAAGACTTGCTCACAGAACTTGGTTTGATTTTCAAGCCATTTACAACGCAACTATGGTTTGTCATTGCAAGTGTTACTTTTCTTGTTGGAATCACATACACGGTACTTGGTTCACACTCAAAAATCTCCAGTACGACGAGAATATCTGGGACTTCCTTCCATTTATGCATAAGTAATACGTATTTTGCATGGACTGAACTTGTTCAAGGAGCCGATAAATCTGACAAAAAGACAGTTGCTCAACGGAGCCTAGCTCTTTCTTGGTCTTTTTTCATTTTGATTATTGTGGCAGCTTATACAGCGAATTTGGCTGCTTTTCTAGGAAGTCAAAGTTTTGTCTTCGACATGGAAAATATTGATGATTGTTTGAATCAAGATTGCTTAATGTGTCACACTACTTCAAGTGTACTCAACAGTGTCGTGGAATCGATGTATCCTAGCTTACGTAGGGAGTCTTATGACAACGTGTCTGAAGCTCTCGATGCAATGAAAAATGGACATTGCGACGCTTTAATGCTGAGCGAATACAATTGGAATATTAATAAAATGGTGTGGAGAGAGTGCGAAACTACTTTTATCGGGAAACCTTTGTTTTCGTTTAAAGTTGGATGGCCTATATCTGATTCTATCGCCAAGTCTCTTTCATTTTTCATGTCGGAATCACTCGACAATGGTGAATTTACAAGAGTATTAGATACGTATACACCACCCCAAAATTGCAATCTTTTCACCGGGTTAGGTGAAATCAGAAGGAGTATTCCTCAACTAACAGTAGCTGCAATGGCAGGTCCTCTCATTATTCTGAGTTTAGGAATTGTGTTTGGACTTGTGATAAAATTTGGGTTTGGTTATGGCAAAGAAGTCTCTCCGAGCAAGGCCTCTAATAGAGATGAAAATATATGCACGGATTCATTTAGGATAGACGATACTTCGAATGAGTCTGAATCAAGTGACGCGAAGGGTATTTATGTCAGGCAAACAAGTCACTATAATAGTAGCGCTCTAGATCTAGAATTTATGATAGAAGAAATAAGTAGAGAAAAAATGAGTGTGGGTACTGTCCACAACAATGGATTTGATAAAAAGCTTTAGACTAAATTTATTCAGGGGAAATATCTTATTCTATTTTGACTCTACTAGGATAGTTTAGAAAAAATGTCACTATGAAATGATTTTATAAAGGCTTGATCAATAGAAGTATCTATTTAACTTCACTTTTATGATTTTAGGATGCATTTTCAATACTTATTTCATAATTTCTTTACATTGTTGGCAGTTTCACGTGTCAAAGATCATCATTCCACTCAAGCACACAGATAGGCTGTGGAGACCTTTTGTTCTGTTCAACGTGTTCTGGATGAAATGTAGAGACAAATAATTTGCTTCTGAGATTAGGTATCGTATCAATTATTTTGTTCACCTGAAAAGTGAATTTTTCAAAACTTGTCGCAGAAGACGACAAAAAGTTCGATAAAATCAGATAATTTCTTGAACCCTTACTTCCTTGACTTAAGCTATAGCTTTTGCTATCGTTCAGTCCAAGATGCATTGCAATTGACGCAAAAGTGAATTCGTAAGCTTCATCCACATGCTTGTTTGGTGAAGAAGTAAACGTTGAAGTTTCTGCATCATAGAACGGATCATTTTCAGCAACCCAATTTTGAGCTAGATTAATAGGATTGATAAATGTGACTTCTTTTATTCCAGTCTGTCGAACGAATAACCATTGTCATAATTAAGTTTCGTACTTGACAAATATAATTCTTTAGTACAGTTCAATTATATCTTTAGAATCGCTTACCTTGGCAATTGCATTGTAAAATGCGTCTTCTCCACTTTCATTCTCATCTGCACTCTCTTCTTCGGGATGAGCAAATGTAGCAGATTGACTGAATAAAGCTTCCAATTTGTTTAAATCAGACCTGGTAACTTCTTCAGGATCATTTTGTCCGGCCTCTGGATATTTATTACTCTGAGAAGCCTGCATCCTATCCTCTTCACGATAGTCAACAGGAGGATTTGCTTTGACCTCAACTACAACGGTTGGGTATGGAGATCTGCGGGATTGTCTACGTCTTTCTTTACACTTTTCGTAGTTTAAATCAACTTCACCACGTTGGTCCTTTTCCATTTCTTCTGCCAGACGTTGCTCTGGTGTGAGGTCGCCGAACTTAGGGTGCATTTGTGCCATATTGATGGATGTTGACCAATCTGAATCAATAAAACTTCCTCCATCTTCCTGCATTCTTTCAATAGAAATTTCTGTGACATAGTCTCGAGCATTTCGTCTTGAATTATTGATTGCATTAATCAAGTTATCAAAGACGGGGAAAGAATCTACGATTTCTTTGCAAAATGGCATAATTACCACAAATGTTTGGCGGAACGTTCTTGGTTTGAAATTGTCCCCTGAATTTGCGTGGCAAACCAGATAAAGAAGAAAAACTCAATTAAATTTTTATCATGATTTTGTTATGCAAGAAAAGAAAATCCCTTACCTAGCGTAGCTTTTCGTTCTTTTTCAATTTCTGCATGATTTTCACCAAGTTCTCTTACTTCGCGTAAACGTCGGTAAATACCGGCGACTACAAGTTCCATAGTATCACTATATTCACAAACATAGCCCACTTCTTTACGGCTATAGGGATTAGACTTCCCTTTTACTCCAGCTCTATTTAATGTCTCAGAGATCCAACGCTCAGTGTTTGCAAGAGCCGACCATACTGATCCATTATTTTCATTTGGGGGGTCAGATGAGGAATCATGTAAAATGACAAGACTCCTAGAAATTCTCTGAGCTTGTGACAAATATTGATGGCTTTTACGATTCAAATTTAAAATATCTGATGGTTTGATGGGACTTGTGAATGCAAGTACCTGATTCTCATGGAATAAAGTGAATAAAAGCAAGCACTTAAGTGCTTCTTTCAAATGAAAGTGCATCCTTTGTAAAATATTTAGAATAAACCTTTTTGATATTCAAGATAAATAATCTTTCTTTGAGTTTCAACAGCTTTGATATCTGATATTGAGTGATGCCAATAAAGAATATTTGTTTGTCAATGACACTTCTTGTTTTATGTCTCGGCGGGCTAATTTGAATTTTGATTGCCTAAAAATTGTTCATCTTGATTTCTACGATAATTGTGTATGTAAGTAGATCTTGTAGTATAATGTAACTCACCTGCTTTCTCGATTTGTTCTTTTAACGTTGCCTAAGTAATTTTCTACAAAGATACAAAATGAGTATGTAGGTATCCATATAAATCCATCAATCATTTTTTGATTTATGAGTGCTAGAGAAATCCGAATTCTCCAAATATTGCAACACCGCATCATAGTCTCTCGTGTATTCAGAGATGATTTAAAAGAAGGAAATTTGATGAGAAAAACAATTGTCCAAGAGACATTGTATTTTGACCTCTGGTCTTGAATTCATGGTACAACACCTACTTACATCTGGTCAAAACGAAGCCATGGTGATTAAATAAAAAAGAAGTTTGCGTAATGCTTTTGTGTCAATTGTTTTTATGTAGCAGATGTAGTATGTAGAGAAGACCTTGACTCAAAATGGAAGCATCCAATATGGAAGGGAAGTACGCGTCACAGATTGTTGTATGTTGACGCCCTATAATGCAATAAATGGTGGGAATGAATAATAAAAATTCTTTTTCAAAATAACGACGTGTATTATCTCAATTATGAAAAAATAAGCTTAATAAGCAAACTTCCTTACATCGTTAGAAAAAAATAGTCCACCGAAACTATTCCCGATTCCTTTAAGCACGATAGTTTGTCAATTTGAAAGAAACAGATGGCATTTTTCACTGCTCTTTCTCTCACATAGTGAAGATTATTTCTCATAACAATTCTTTCGAGGAAAATAAAAGAAGTATGAACATATTCTAAAATTTGGCTTATTTTTTGTAAATAATTGATAAATTCGTTACGATATACTTTGGATTAACTAAATTTAACGAACACAATCAGGACAATTCCAAATAGCTGTGTAAAATATCAATATATGGCATGTACCATTAGATAAAATGATCGTCTTCATGTTGATCTTGACATGCTTGTATCCAGACAGAGCATGCAAAACACTCAATTCTCTACGAAAAACAAATATAACAACAAGCTACAACAAAACAAAAAATTTCAAGGGATTTTTTGTGATTTATAATTAGAATTTAGTATATGTAGTAAATGATTTCTTCATTTCCATGAATTCAAAAAGTTTGTGAAATTGATGTAGTTCGACTAATATGAACCCCACGAGAAAGATAGAAGAAAAGAAATTGATGAAAGTAAGCGTGTTTTGTGTAATGAAATGGCATATTTCTCTGCTGTAAGTCGCAATAAAATGATAAATATTGCATAGGTAGATGAATATGAGTTTGGGAGGCAAATGATTGAAGAATTTTAGAGAGAATAGGAATATATTAGACTTTCAACCAGTGCCATTAGATGATTTTCCGTCCTAGTCTTTTTGAGAAATTCAAGGGACAACGGACTTTCAATGAAGGAGGATTTTTTTGTAATTGGCTTCACTTTTCCAGTGATTTCATTGTTGGCTGTCCTTCGGTCTTGGACAAATGTAAATCCTTGATGTGTGGAGGAATAAGCTAACGAATGTACATATATTATGTATATTTATAGTGAGTAATCCGAAAGATGGTTGACTGCTACTTTCATAGTATGCATTGTAGCTTACCTTTTTTAGAAGCTCTGGATCTGAATTCATTTCGTGAACAGTAAAGTCAAACATAGGTGGTAGTGGAGTATCATTAGGTAACCTTGTTCGGGGATCACGCAATTCATCAAAGAAAGGATGAGCACATCCATCCAAGGGTTTGACACGGCGTGCTGGTGAATACGCCAATGTTGATCCAATAAAGTCCATGGCTTCCTCTGGTGTCTTAGACCTGAATACCTTACGCCATTGACACGCTTTGATTTGAGGAAATTTAAATTCAGTATAGTTGGAATTCATATCACTTATTTCCTCTCTTGTTGGTGTTCCGAGTACCTGAACGAGATAAAAGGGCATGATATTTAAGAAAATATTTGCAACGAAAAGGCATATAGTTCATTATTTAAGACACATAATCATTTACCTTAATGATCTCTACCAATTGATCAACTCCAGAATCTCCTGGGAACAAAGGTTGCCCAAGTAAAAGCTCCGCTCCCACACATCCTTTTAAATATTGAAACAAGAGATAAAATGCTTTAATACGGGTTCTCACAGGAAACAATATTCTATATACATTCTAGCAGTCTTACCTTGTGACCACACATCTATAGCAGTGGAGTAATCGGTACTTCCAAAAATAAGTTCTGGAGCTCTATAGTATCTAGAACAAATATATGAAACGTTTGGTTCACCCTTTACCAAAGCTTTCGCACTTCCAAAATCGCACAATTTTAGTTGCTGAGTGCTTGGATCAACCAACAAATTCTGCGGTTTAATATCCCGATGACAAATACCCAACGAATGAATATGTGAAAGTGCACGTGACAATTGATACAAATACAACTTAACATAGAGCAGAGGCAGAGACATTTTGCTTTTTTGGTGTTGCCTAGATATAGAATAAACGGTTTCTGCAACAAACTCCAAGACCAAGTTGAGATACAATTCATCTGGCTTCTCGCCCTGAGAATAGAAGCAGTGTTTGAGCGCCACAATATTAGAATGAGGGTCTTTTACGAGAAGGCGCATAATTTGAAGTTCTCTGTTCTTGAATCTTTTGTCCTGAAGGACTTTCTTGATGGCAACTATTTCACCAGTTTCGACAACAGCGGCTTGGAAAACTACTCCGAAAGAGCCATTACCGATGATTCTCTCTGCAGAATAAGATATAGTCTGTTCTTCACGCTTAGAAGTATTTGAATTTGGGTCAGCGTTTGAAGAGCTGTTATTTCCAGCTACACCTGAGGCTGCTCCAGCTGCTCCTGGGAGTGGTCCATTTTGATTCATGATATTCGAATTGCTTTGTTTTGTATTTGTGTTTGTATTGCTGGATTTACTTGGTTCATTATTACCCATTTGGTTTGGTACAGCTGTGTTGGTCTTTGAGGAGCTGGATTTTTTTCCTTCTTTTTCATCATATCTTTCGTTCGCATTTGACATATTGGTGTTCTCTCCCATTGTGTTCGGCGATGCAAGCGGCATAGGTTCGGAGGTTGATGCAGATGTATGTACGGAAAGGGCTTTCCCACCTTCAGCAGTATTGCTGTTCAACCCAATGACTCCAACGTTCGAGCTGTTGCCACTGGTACTTGTAGTATGAGCGGCACTAAGGGAAGCCATAACTTTCACAAAGCTGCATTCAACCTATTCTATGATGTAGATAGAGTAGTCTGATCGCGGGATATTCCCAAAGTTTACCTGTCCTTAGAGCAACCTCCGTATCTATAGAGTCTACAAGATTTGATCTAGTATTTTTAGGCCTAGATACGCTGAAGCTTCATTAGATCAGCAATAAAAGTTTTCTTAATCTTAAAGAAAATTTAACCGTTTTACATTGAGAACACGTAAACTCTGTAAATATATTTCAATCGACAGATGCTAATAAAAAAGATGTAAAGATATAAGTTTATCGTAACTGACTATTCTGAATATAATATTTTTAATTACTATTATACATCATTATTTAACATAAAAAAATGATTTGAATATCTTACGTGAGTGACCATTTCAGCTCCTCACCAACAGTAATAAATGTAAAATGTACAGAACCTTAAATTCCGTAACTTTGTCGGAGAATCGCAAAAACAATCTTTTTTTGGAACTTGATATTTTTATGGTTGTTCTCATCTACACTTCATACAGGCTTCTGAAGGCTTTAGAAATAATATTATTTAATAACCGACGACAACTGCAACGGACCCTAAGGCTTAACGAAACAAATATTTTTTCCATGGATCGAAAATTATTCTGTTCACCAAAACTTAAAATTTGGTCCGTTACCAAAACACTTCTTACATTTCAAGCAATAAGTATGTTCAAAAACATACAGATATACTAGTACATATGTATTTCCAGTTTTTGTTCATGCAATTATGTTCTTGAATATAGCAGCAAGTATTCTATTTTGAATTCCAAAGAGAGATTTGTGTAGCACAAATCTATACTTATATTTATTTTGCTATCTTGCATTTTATGAAACATTTTTATTAATATGAAAACCCTCCAGTAATATTCATTGTGATAAGTAGAGAGCAAGAAAGTTATCTTGACACTATTACTTCATGAGAGCGAAGTATTGTCTTCGTTTGGTCGTCTTGGAGCAAGTTTAGTTTAGTTTAGTCCCGACATGTATTTCGAATTTTGGCACAAAAGATCAAAAATATGTCAAAAATATGCACTTACAACATGCCTGATTCTTCTTAGTATCTTTACATATATTATATAAGAAGATATTGCAGTATTTTTAAATGGGTGGAAAGAATGCGAATTATGTCGCGATCCAATTCAGATAATTTCCTATGTGGATTATGTACAATGATATCATGTCATGGCATGGTGACAAAGCCTTGTTATGAAAGAGAGATGACAATTTCTATTTCATCAAGAGCAAAAATCGATCTTTGATCTTCATTGTTCTTCACGGGTTGACAGCTTTCCAGAATATGCACCTCTAAACGAAATTTTATATCGAATAATTTGACGCATGTAGAAAGATACTATAGACTAAAGTCGCCCATCACGAGGGTATCTTAAATATCCATCATCTTTTACTATTCGTTCCACATACATTTGATGGACTTGACAACTCGAAATCATTATTGACTTGCAACTCATTCAATGAGGTAGACTTGACAATGTCTATATCCAAACAGATTTTGCTTCAACTATTTTTGCTTTATCAATCATGGGCATTTTCGGGGCAAACAAATTTTCGACCGAAATCAAATGTATCAGCGCGTTTACTGGGTTCTTTTTCTGAATATTTCTCAAATTCGAATGCAAATCCATCAAAGAACTTCCTAGATCCACGACCTTCTAATATTTGCGAATGTGATTGTACCCAAGACTATAGTTGCGTTCAACGAAAAGAAAACGCATCATCCATCACATTGGACCAACATCAGGGCATCGTGGTATTTATGGAAAGTGAAGGGAAAACGGCAATGAAAGAATCAGACTCTAGACAAAAAGTCAAGGATAATTTGGGTACACAGATGACTTTGCAAGAGATAACCCTTGGTTCTATCGTAGTCTCTATTATTGTTGGGTCTACAATTGCTCCGCGGGAAATGCATTCTTTTATAACTAGTACTCTCATAGCATCCATTCCTTATCTAAGTAATCCTGAAAATCCAATGATGATGTTTCTTTTCGACAAATTATTTCCCATTATTTGGGAATCAATGCAAAAAATTGTGTTGATGGGCGTATGGAGACGCGTCTGGAAGTTTTCTTGTGGATTTGTACAAAATTTACGCAGCAAGTACAATCCGAATTGGAACATGCAAATAATGTCATTAAATGAATTTATCAACAGGAGTGCACGTAGATTAGTCATAAGGCATGTTGAAAGGAAAGTTCAAAGTATTTTTGGTTGGATACGCAAAGTGGTAGAGGATAAGAGAAATGATTTGTATGATACTTTTGTCCAGCCATTAATGGACATTTCCACATGAATTCAGGTGCTGGAAAGGTATCGGTCACGATTATCTGCAAGTTGATTATATCTTGTATCATCCCATATTTTCAAAGGCATCTCTTTAGTCGCCAGCCTTGAAAGGCTATTTTTGTTCATTCTAAAGAAACATGAGAAAATAATTCAATCATTGTTATAAATTTACTATCTTTACTTATTTTTTGTAAGGCTGTAAGTATGCGGTTGCAACACCCATTCCGGTAGCAACTATAAGGTTCTGGAAACCAAAATAGAAGTTACTATCTCTCAATCCAGGAATGGCTGATGCTAAAGCAGAAGTCAAAGATGCTACAAACAAGAAGACAACAAATGCCAATCCAAATGCAAGGAAAGTGTGTTTACCAACTTTTCCTCTCATTCCAGTTCCAGTTTCTGCTTCTGGTGTACCACGTTGGCCCATGAAGGCAGCACTAAGGAAGAAAGAGAGGAGACGCATACCATCAGCGTTTTGGGGTAAGAATATTCCAAGAGCAGCTAAACCCCCGAAGAAGATTACACAATTGTCCCTCCAAGTTTGGTTGGGTTTGACAATAAGACCTCTTGTCCATGCTGGTGGTTGCCATTCTTTGGGTTGATTTTTGAATTCTTCGGCACTAAATTCGATAATTTTATTTATTGGTTGTTTTTAAGAGACATGTGAGAAGAGAATAAATGAAAACACGTCAGGAATCCTTCATTTCCTAAAAAGAATAATATACTTACTCTTCTTGAAGATAAACTGAAGCTCTTGCGTCCTTATTTTCTCTCATCATACCTCCAAGTCTTTGGTTCAACCTAAGTTGCATAATCTTATCCTTAGTAATTTCTACCTTGACTTTCTTTTTCAAGTCGCCTTCATACCTAGCCAATAGGGTAGCTGTTGCCTCTTGGATTTCCTCAAAAGTAGCATCTTCAGCAACCCCTAAGTCACGGTAGAGTTGAGCTCCTTCTTGTTTCAAACGACGAGCTTCGCGTTCTCTTTCCTTTGCAACATTCCATGGAAGTTTCTTTAAAGGATTGGGAAGAGCCACCATGTTCAATTCAGTGCTGCATGTTTTCCTCGCTAATTTTCCAAAGAGGTGAACGACATCCAATTTTCATCGCAGAGGAGTTTCATCAAAATATGAAAAAGGTTTAGATTAGTAAAGGTAATCATGGTCAAAATATGCAATTGTACGAAACCAAATAATGGAGACTTTGTGACTTACATTGGAAAAGCTTGGATCGACATGCTTGATGCAATCCAGGCGAAAATGCGGCAATACTGGTGGAAGCTAATAAAGTAGAGAATACAAAGACCTTCATTGTTGCCATTCTGCCTTGTATTTGTCTTTGAATACAAACCTTTTGTCTCCTGAAAGCAAAGTACAACACACGTGAGCTGCTCTATGTTTGTTTATAAGGAGAAGGATGGTTGCAAACTTGAAGTTTTTCAGAATGGACGTACGCACATATTTTTTTGTATGTAGACTTGAATACTTGGTTTTCATCTCTCACAAATCCAAAGGTTGAAACAATTTCCTACACGTGTACTACTAATATTTTTTCTATTTTTCTATTTTTTATTTTATCCATCATCCTATACACGACACAATTTAAACCGTCAAAAACGATTCAATCTCAATCTTACAACCGCAACTATTCCTAAATGAATTTTATTCAAATAAGAAAAAGTAATCTTCATTAGACAATCAGCAGATTTTTACATTTGCGAAACTGCAGCAGCATCTGGATAGCATGCGATGATAACTATCACCTTTGCAAACGACTTTTGTTTATTCTGAAATAATACCATCAACAATTCAATCGAAAGCAAACCTTTTTTATCAAAGGAAAGACAAATCGCACGTGCTTACATTATTGATATCTACAGAAGAAAACATGAATAATGACTTTCATGAAGCACAAAATGGAATTTACCAATCTTCATCTCAAATAAATACTTATGGGATTGGATTGTACCTATTGGATGTAGATCAGTCCAATCAATGTTCGTTCGAAGCTTCTCATTTATCCTCAAAAAAATGTGATTGTATATATGGTGACTTTGCAGTATATATTCGCAAATTTTCAAAGGGTTTCAAATCTTTGGAAGAAGCCTTGGCAACAACGACCAAAGAAAATTCTAGGAAGAAACAAGTCTGTAAACTCCAGATTGATGGAGACGAATCATGGAGTTTACCTCATTGGGATAAAGCCACACATCCAACCTTGTTTGAATTCCCCACAAAGAATGACAATTATCAAAATCAATTCATTTCTATCATAAATCACAAGGACTTCAATTCTAAACATGCGACATTGACACCTGTATTCAAAAAACTTCCTCATTCACTATCTCGAGAAAAAATAGATGAAAAAAATCAAGTATTGGATCATGTTCGAATACAATCTGACAGGTACATTCCAACTTTGAATAACAATCAGCACAATCTACAATTTCATCTAGAACTTGGCGAACTTTTTTCAAATAACGATATGAGTCAAAGTAAGTTCCATGTACAAATAAGAAAATTTATTTCACAGCATTTTAACTCTTGAGAACTCTTTTCTTTTTTGATGAATGAACATTCTCTGAAAATGATAGATGTTATTTGTCACATGGATTCTAGATCAGGAATAGCCCTGCAATTTCCATCACAAATAAATCAGACCAATTTGCATATTCAGTTCGAGAAGTTACATCTTTCTGCTTCTGTTGACAATTTTGAACGGAGATTTATACCATATTCAACAAGCATTATTGACTTTGATTCATCGATTAACAATCTTGAAATTTCTTTTCCAAAAAAGGATACTTTACCCAATCTATCTTCCAACATGACATGGTTAAATTCACACACTCCACTACCAAGCATCATATCGAGTAAGATTATTTTCAATTTAACTTTCTCAAATTTACTGGAACATGGGAAGCAAATTGATACTTGGGAAAACAGAAGTTTTCTTTCGGGGGTCAATAGTTATAACATTATCATTGCTGTTTGTGTAAATCTTGCTGCTGTATGCATCGATTTATCATTTCCTTCAGAAAATGTTAGGGATAGATTTATAGCACTAGTGATGCTGCTACTATGCGCGATGCTGGAGAATAATAATCTATTTGCAATTTCATCCTCTTCACAGATGAACTTTGAAAAGACATTTGTTACAACAGCAATTTTCTTCACAATCTTGATTTCAATTGCGCGCACTGCCACCCTCAAACTAATACCAAAAAGAAAGACGAGGATGATGATGGATTCTTTCACACGTTTAGCTTCTATGTGCTCTTTCATTTCACTTCTTCTGAATATTTGTTTCTCGGTGCTCGATCATACAGATTTAGATCATTTTTCATTATCAAAGTTTTTTAAATGGTTTGGAATAACTTTTTTCATTCAATTCCAATGGAATTTTTTTCGTTTTCGACAAAAGAGACGACGGCGTCGAAGTATCGAAATGTCTTTGTCATCTTCTCTCTACATGAGTGGTACAAATCAAATCAACGAACAGAATTGGTATGAATGGGATTCAGAAAAATTTCTATGGTGGGTCTCTAGTAAAATGGATGAAACAATTCAGGACCATATCAAACGGACTCTCGCTCCTGAAAACATTGATGGAAAATGCCTTGATTATCTTACATTGTCGGATCTACGATCTTTTGGTTTGAGCTATGGGGACGCGATTTTCATTATGAATGAAATACATAAATTAAAATCAATTCATGATGGTGGGGTTTACAGGAGAAATGATCAAAGGTATATGCATTACAGATGCAATCAAACAGCAGTTATTGATGGTGAAGAAATAAATCCAGGATTTGAGATGACTAATGATCACTCTCGTATGGAGAACAAGGAAAAGAAAAATGAATCAATTGGTGATGACATTCAAATGAGTGATGAAATTCTTAGCAAAGCTAAAGATATTATGTCGGAAAGATTCGGTATAGCTTTACCTGAAATGAGTATTAGCGAAAGTGTACCAGAAACTGAAAGTCATGAAAGTAAAAGAGAATCTATAAAAGTTTCGTCACGTTCTAGATCAACAGGGAAACAAACAAATGCTCCTAATGAACGAAGTGACTCTATTGAAGATGGATTATCTACATCTCGTTCAATGCTAAATTCCATGCCATCGCATGTGCAAGAAATTGCCAGACGGCGACCAGATTTATTTAAACAGGTAATGACATCGAAAGTAGAGAAATTCTCCGATGGAAATAAAACACAATTCTACCAAGTTCCTACCTCAGAAAAAAAAACACATGTCGAGTCTAAGAAAGAAGTGAAGAACATATTTTTGAGCGAAACATCTTCACAAACAATTACTAAAAGTACAATTGATGACGTATTATCCAACAGGGTTATTGAGTCTATGCCTCCGAATATCAAAGAAATTGTAATGAGACGTCCAGATTTGGTTCAGCAATTGATTTCATCAAAAGTAAAAAATAACAAAGAAAATTCTTGATTTTGATGGAATTATATTTAAAGACGATTAATGTGCTATGAAAGACAGAATGCCAGTGCACAAGCTTCAATACTGAAGAAGATACTAAGAGAACATATATATAAAATGAACAAGAATTTAATGTGCAGGTTGAGATGATACAATAGTTTGGACAGAATTTTGTAGCAACACACACTTTATGAAAAAAGAGCATCTTCAAGATCATCAATGACAGAATTTCTTCTTGCTTGCGAATCTGACCTGAGTAGACTTGAAACTCTTTTAAAGTGCTGCACTCCAATTGTTCTTGCGTGTAACCATGTAATCAAATCATCTTCCATTTCCAGCCTTTCGTTGGGATGAGAAGAATCCAGTTTTTGATGTTCATGTCGCATTGCATTTGCGTTATAATTGTAGAGCGCACTATTTCCTACCGATGTAGAGCATGAGCACGAGATATTTGCTAAATTTGCTTCTGGTACCCTGAAATTATCGATTTCGTTTTTGTATTGATATAGCTTTTTATCAGCTGACGCGGCCATAAACATAAGATCTTTTATTCCCTCGTTTCGAAAATTCGCGTCGTCTCTTGCACCTTTTGAAACGAAGTAGAACGATGCTTTGGATAAGTTTTTGGCAAACAAAATTTCAGATAGTATTAATAGAAATACTGAACTTACCGAGACAAATGAAAGGTAGAGATATGTCATGAATCGACTTCCTCAGCATTGCCGTAATCTGAAGCATGGTTTGATTTGCTTTTTTCAGATGTTTGGCAGAGTGTGCAAGAAGCTTTTCTTCTTGTTCTTCTTCTAGTAAGTAATTCTGGTGTGATTCTCCACATAGATTGCGCAATGAGGGCGTAGAAGGAATGAAGGAGCTCACTTTCGAGGAAAACAATCTAGTAGGAACACAATCGGCATTTTGCATTCCAATTGATGGCTCGAGCAGAATGATACCAGAAACTTTCATGGAGCTTTTGGCAAGCTCTTGTACAGCATTTGATACTAGGAGTGCAATAGTTCCTCCTGTCCCCGTTCCAGCGAAAAACATAGGTAAAGTTGAATGCTACACGCATGACATATCAAAAAGATTTTTTTGTTAGGATTGAATAATGGTCTAAATATTTCAACATTGAAATTTTTATATTCGTACCTTTACATGAGCATACAGAGCTAGATTGATCCCATGCTGGATAATGTCATTAGCCGATGATCCTTTCCTGCTCTGAGACTTGCCATAACCTGGAATCTCCATGCCATAAACAACATAATTATATTGCGAAAGCAACTCTGGTAAATATTTATCTGTTGGTGATTGAAAATGTCCAGGGATACCATGGAAAGCGCATATTACCCCACGAGGCTTTATTGATTTCCTTCTGTGATGGTGTGGCGATGGGGACCAAACGTGTACTGCACATTCCAATTTTCTTGAAACGATTGTGTCTCTCCTGGTTGTCCCACTCACCCATGAGTTTCGTGAGCTATTAGTGGAATCATAGGTAACAGTCGAAGCTGAGCCACTGTATGGGATAAAATAAAAAATAAATGTGCATGTTAGATTTCCACATTGTTTTGTAAGGTTTCTTTGCGATCGAATATGGAGCGCATAACCTACAGTGATCTGAAGCTTCTGTTTTTCATTTTGAAGTGAAATCAAATTGCATGCGAATTAATTGTGAGTTTTTTCTTTTTTCAAGATTATGCGATATCTTGAATTGTTTGGGCATGTAACCGTATTAGGACTCTATTCCAAACATGAACAAAATAGAATATCTATAGACATTGTTTTTCTGCGAATAATCTGGAATTTTCTTTTAACAATTTCTACGAGTTAAGACTATGGATGTAGTCCTGTTATTTTCTACTAAATTAGTTCAAAACATATATTGGACCACCATGGTGTCAAAATATTTAGGGCGACCATCCTAATGGTAGAATATTCGTACGGTACCATATGCTAACTTTTAGTCGTCATTCCTAGGATTTGTTCCATTGTTTCTTTCTCTATTTATTTACATTAAAATTAATATTTTGCACTCCTTAGATAAAGTATCGCCTCATTCAATTCAAGGGATAATTATATAATTCAACAGATAAATTATATTTTATGATTCATCATAAATAATCACATGTGTTAGCTAACGACTTGATCTTGGAGAGTAAACTAGTCCCTTCCCATTAAATTCTGTTGTTTTGTTTTTGATACATCAACGAAATTGAAATTTAAAAAAAATTTAAGTGCTAATTCATTGCTTATTAGCTTGATTACATTCATTCATGAAGCCTCTGTGATCTAAACTCTATGGAAATGCATAAGTGCATCTAATACCGATTCAAAATACAGCTTGCACATACCGTATTTCTTTTGAACCTATCTATGACCGGCGGAAGGCCTACTGGAATCTTCCGATTAAGTTATGTTGTTTTGTTTTTGATAAATCAACGAAATTGAAATTTAAAAAAAGTATTAGTGCTAATTCATTGCTTATTAGCTTGATTACATTCATTCAAGCAGCCTATGTGATCTAAACTCTACGGACATGCATAAGTGCATCTAATACCGATTCAAAATACAGCTTGCCCATACCGTATTTCTTTTGAGCCGATCTATGACCGGCGGAAGGCCTACGGGAATCTTCCGATTAAGTTATGTTGTTTTGTTTTTGATAAATCAACGAAATTGAAATTAAAAAAAATTTAGGGCTAATTCATTGCTTATGAGCTTAATTACATTCATTCAAGCAGCCTATGTGATCTAAACTTTACGGACATGCATGAGTGCATCTACTGCCGATTCAAAATACAGCTTGCACATACCGTATTTCTTTTGAACCTATCTATGACCGTCGGAAGGCCTACTGGAATCCAATTTAAATCTTCTTACCATACTTTTTTTATGACTAGTGATTAAAAAGTACTCACAAGCACACGTCATTATTTAAATTCAAAAAGGGTTTTTACAAAGCCCCCTATGTGAAGTTGTATTGAAAAATTGATTGTTTCCAATATATCTCCGTATCTCATTGTAGAAGAGAGATTAAAAATTTCTGACGAAAAATTATATAGCAAACACACGATCAAAACATTTTCTTTTAGGAAGGACTTAAGTAGTAAGAGATAATTAGCTCGAATAAATGAAACCAATCACGCGAAAAGAATTTGTGAACATACTCTTATCCAAACAATTCCTACACTAGCTTCATGATGAAAGGTTCTCACTCTTGACAAATCAAGTGCAGATTGTTAGGTATGGTTATTATTGCATTCATTATCTAGAGAGAACATTGCAATGCAACTCATTTATGGTCTTTCAAAGTCAGATAGTCAATATTGTACATTGCTGAGATTGGAAACATGGTTGAAAAAACAAAGTATCGCACTTATCTCGAGTGGCAACGTTCACGGATTTATTAATAAACTGCAAATCAATAAAAATAATGGACACATGCAATCAGGTCTCAGATAATTGCGTTCACGACAATCCAACTGCTTAAAAAATAGAGTGATAATGACTGGATGATGACTAGATGAGGACGGATTTTCAATTACGAACCAGCAAATATTTTCAACAAAACACTTGCATTTGGATCTTGTTTCTGAAAGAAACACATAGCGTAAATATTAAGTGGTATGCTGTCATCGTGAAGATGAAGAGATATTTTCAAAGAATTAGGATGTCTCTATGAAATGAAAAGGTTTTATCAGTAAAAGATCTTTCTGTGGTTCATTGTCTCTCTGTGAGTGCTTAATATCATACAATCTCATTAAGGTGATTTCGAAACAGCAGACGAAACTAAATTATTTCTACACCGATACATAACTTATGTCCCTCATTGGTCATTTTGAATTGCGGTTTTTATCGTTTTATAGTGAGTATATTAGATGGGCGAGCTTGGCATTCTTCAAGCAGCAGGTCATCATCTTGTATTTTTTAATAAATAATAGCCAACGAAAATGGACTACCACGATCCTATCCTGACACTATCTGCCGCCTTTCAGTTTTTCAAATTGAAACGGAGACACAAAAAAAATATTTATTCACTGTCAAGGCAAAAACAATTAAATAATGGTTGTATGGGTGTATTTGAAAGAGTCCTGTCATTCTAATATACCGCACTAATGATTCTCTCTTTTCTACTCTGCTCATCATTGGGGTGCACGCTCGTGTTATGGCTTATGAGTCATAGTCTTGTACCTTGTTTGATGAACAAATTACGGAGACTCTAGCTTCATGGTATTGCTTTATAGTGTAGGTACTTAAGAAAATGTGACATACTCCATATATTTTCTGACATCACGATGTGCTTTCAGGTGTTATCACTTTTGAAGATCAAATGATTCTTGAGTATCTTTTTTAATTCCGCCGATTTAACAATCTTATGATTATTATTATGATCTAGGTTCGAAGATATGTAGTTCTAAATAGAGGAGATTCCGTATCTTTTCCAACGGAATGCGCCTCCAATAGGCAGGCACATTTGCTATTTTGTTCGTCTGCGTTCCAAAACATATGAGGGCCTAAACATACATACTTTAACTTCTACGTAATATAGTGTGGTATCAAAATCATGAACGATTTTCGAAGATTCATTATTATTAAAAAGAAATATCCCTTGAAACAAAAAATGGCAAGCTATTGCCTACCAAACAATACAACATGCTGGCCCAGCCAACTTGATTGGGATATGTTCAATCTCACTATTAATGGAGGACTCGCAAAAATTGATCCTCCCGTTGCCATTGAACAATGTCTAGACACCTTTCTTGACGGCACACTTGCTGCCTCCACAGCTAATGGAGCATGTATGGCACATCAAGAATGCTTCTTGGAATACTGTGAGCTGACACGCCTTTTGCCAGAAGAAGAAGAAACTCGAATTCTTGAAGAAAAATCAACATTGTTTAGCTACGATCTTCCAGAATATTCAGTAATGGCAAAAGAGCAATCAGATGTTGTGAATGCAATTCTATTTGCGAATAAGTTTAACATCCCTGTGAGTATCAAATCAAGTGGACATAACTATGCAGGGAGCAGTACTTCCAAGGGTTCTTTGTTGATATGGATGTATCATTATGATTTTCCTCCTACCATTTCGACATCCTTTCAAGACACTTGTGAGACTGAATTTGATGCTTCAATTACCTTGGCTGGTGGTACTCCTTGGGGACTTGCTTATAAGGCAGTTTATGAAGACGGAAGATTTGATATCTTAGGAGGAGGTTCTGTGAATGTTGGATGTTGTGGAGGATGGCTAGGAGGAGGTGGACTCACCACTATGAGTCGCTTTCGAGGTTTAGGTGTTGATAATGTTTTGCAGTATGAAGTAGTTTTAGCATCAGGCGAGGTTGTCATTGCTGATACGTGCTCAAACACAGATTTGTTCTGGGCTCTAAGAGGTGGAGGAGGTGGTACCTATGGTGTGGTCACAAAAGTTGTCTATAAGCTTTATCCTCAAATGCCTATGGTACAACTCTTTTTAGCTTTGGAGGATCGCAGTGACCATATTGAGAGTTCCAAAAAATTTGTCGAAGCTTGGGTAGATATTGTAGACCCGCCAAATTTAGATAAAAATTGGGGAGGATACTGGTCCATGAATTGTGCTCATGGTGGTGTAATGTGTTTGAATTTTAAATTCTATGGGTCCAGGCAGGATGCAGAAGATACCTTGATTTCTAAAATAGAAGACTGGGTCAAAGAAAATAAGGAATTCTCAATTTTTGTTTTTGAATTTGAAGGAGGATATCTAGAAAGTTATCAATCTCCACAGGAGTGCCCCGACAACCATTGCGGTTCGAAAACAGCCTGTGAACTGTTTGGTGGAATCACAGCTGATTACACAGGGAACCGTCCAACATATACCCGTCCAGTCACTTGGTTGATACCCGAAAGCTTTTACGATGATCCTGAATCAGCCAAGCAAATTTACATTGGATCCATGGCCACGAATTGGGATGTTTTTGGTGGTTTAGGAGATGGGTATATCCTTGGTGGTGCTATTAATGATGTGGGTACTGATGACACGTCTGTCCATCCTGCGCTCCGAATGGCTGCGAATAGTGTGATTGGAGTGGCAGGAACCGATGGCGAATTTAGCATGCATGGTATCGATTATTTGAAACAAAAAATCCCTGACTCTGCACCCTGTTTCAATCATGACGGAGAACCATGGAAATTAGGATCTATATCAGAATGGCAAGAAGCCTACTGGGGCGATAATTTGGCGAGGTTGCAACAAATTAAAAGCGCAATTGACCCAGATGGTAGATTTAATGCTTTTCAAAGTGTTGGATATAAGTCGATCAAAGACTATAATGTGGATATTGAGGAGCCAATCACATTGGGAGAATCACGAGTTTCAGCAAAATGTATGAACTCTGCAGGAAGCACGAATTCTATCAGTCTTTCAGTATTAGCTGCTTTTTGTACGCTTGCGACACTCGTATTTGCTTCTTAGTTCCTTCGAAAACAAATTTGCAATACCATATGTTTTTGTTCATGGTTCATAGATGAGATTGTGATTTTGGTATCCTCATTTCGCTCATTATAGAATGTAAAATATTTCATTCATATTAAGATTTTGTGGACCTTTTTATTGTACTTGACTGTATATTTTCTTAGTTCAACGTTTAGCTCCTTGATCAGTTTGGAGTTAATGCTAAATTTCTCGGTGGTACGTATAGTAATCAAAAATTGTGATCAATGTGTCAACTTTCTGAAAAACTGAAAAGCTAGTATCTTTTTTACTGGCATTAGCATTTCGATCTTTGATGCTTAGACATTCAACTTCTAACTTTAATTTAATTACAATTTGTTCTCAAAGGAATGATCTATTGAAAACAATGACCCTCTCTGAAGTCTCCTAATCAAATCCTAAAAGGAAGATTAAATAGATTTGATGTTTGGACCTTAAGCATTTGCCCTTCGCAAATCTGAACTCTTCAAGTCTTCTTTTACAAATATTGGGAAATATTAGCACAAGCTAATACCAAGTAGATTGGGAAGTTATCACCACATAGCATGAAAATGATGACTTGCATTTTTCATTAAATTGTTTCAATAAAGTGAGGTCACTTCATTGGATAATATAGCTCATCACAGAGGGCCCTTTAAATGTCAATAAATGACAAACTGATCCTCCTTATCCTTTCGCTTGTAAGTAAATTTTTCGCAGCTAATTGTAACTGTTCAAAATACTTTGGCGTTAACCCGCTTAATTGAGAGATACGAGAAGGGATAGGGATAACCAACACACAATTGAATTAGTTATTTCTTCTACTAGTTGCGAAATATATTCTTAACTCTCCGGTTTTGCAAAATTAGAGTGGGGGCTCGTAGATCCCAGTACTTGACGATTATTTATTCTTAATGAGACCGAAGGTCGAGTTGA
>Ga0209092_10001147_pt1 | contig 26485 bp, 13 predicted proteins | sample FraStrMetagenome_FD_187446 | JGI IMG/M metagenome (GOLD analysis project Ga0209092, IMG submission 187446) | Marine eukaryotic phytoplankton communities from Arctic Ocean - Fram Strait ARC3M Metagenome (SPAdes) (version 2) | ecosystem: Environmental > Aquatic > Marine > Oceanic | place: Fram...
TGATTTTATACTGATCGTTAGCTTTGGGTTTCTAGCTAGGGCTTTCTACTAAACTCCTTAGGAGTCACTTTTACGAAAAAGTCTATCGGCGTCGTATGAGCGTAAAGGGCAAGTTAGACATAAGGGGCAATGGGCGCTGTTAGTCTCGCTCTTTGTCGGGCTGGGATGCGAGGGTTGAGGTGGTTATTCGGAGGGGAATAGGCCGTAGTCAGGGGGGGGGCGCGGACTCTTGCCCTATTAACCCTTCCAGAAGGTCGGACGATTTTTTGTATGTCATGCCTCATTTCTACGTGTTTACGTATATTGCGCGAGTTGTGAATTCATGACACTATGTGAGGCTCATTTTAGAATGAAGGTGGCATCGCCGGAGAATAGCTGTCGTGACTGCTGCAAAGTAGAGCGTTCGTATCGCACGAACTTGCGATAGCCAGAGCTCCTCGGGAGTGTTATTATAGCCACTTCATCTATTTCAAATTCAATTTATCTATGAATCAAGTTACCAAATTAACAATATCGCTACTTTCGTTGGCGATGCATTTTCAGAGTCTCCATGCGGACGCAGGCCAGTGGGTCGAGTTCTCCGATGATCGTTCGGTTGTCGAGGTCAAGTCGGATGGCATCGCTGAATTGTCCGGTGCCTCTTCCGCGGTGTTCTCCATCGGTGAGAAACGGCAGCGGATTGGCACGAAGGGCACTCAACTACTTGGTGCTGTTAGCGAAAGCACGGTGGCCACTCCATTCGGGAATGCGGATTTACTGCAGGCGACTTATGGCCGTGCGGATTTCCCGTTTCAATATACGCTCAAGCTGAAATACTTGCGGGACGTGAATGCGTTTACGGTGCAAGCGGTGATTCATAACCGTAGCAGTGAGGACATTCGCCTGCACAACTTTGACCTCTTCGATGCCCGCAAGGGGCAGGGGGGTGCACTCAATGTTGCCGATGCATCCCAGTGGTTGGTCACTCCGTTGATGGAGGATTCCGACGCGGTCACTTATGATGTGGCTGAAAAGCGCCTCAATGAGTCGGCGCTGTTTAAGAATCCGAATGGTGAGGGCTTCCTCGTTGGTCCGGTCGGGCCTGCTGAAGCCTACACTCATGTTCAGTTTAGCAATCAAGAGTTCATCGCATCGGTTACGATGGACAATGTGTTGGTGCCTGCTGGCACGAGTCGCCGCAGTGAGGAGATGATCTTCTGCTTTGAGCCAACCGACACTGCGACGAACATTTGGACACGTTGGGTGGCAGCCACACACGGCGCGCGCCTGCACCAAGGGCCAGTTTACGGTTGGTGCAGTTGGTATGATACGACCACTCGAATTACCGCAGAGCATGTACTCAACGTAACCGATACGATCGAATCAAACCCGAACACTTTTGGTAAGGGCATCGTCCAAATCGATGACGGCTATCAGAAGATGGATGGCGATTGGAGTGCCAATGAGAAATTTCCAATGGGTATGGCAGCGGTTGCACAGCGTGTGCGCGAATCGGGCAACATTCCCGGTGTTTGGTTTGCTCCCTTGATGATTAATCCGGAGCACCCATGGATCGAAGAGAATCCCGATGCGATCCAGACCAATGCTCAGGGCATCGCCAGTTTTATGAATGCGAATCCCTTCCACCCCGCAGGTGCGAAATGGGTGAATCCCGATCATCCTGCGACGAAGAAATATTTGCATCAGATCATCACCGACGCGCGTGAGCGTGGCTTCGGCTACATTAAGATCGACTTCAATGGTATCGGTAGCCGCTTCGTGGATCAGACCAAGACACGCCTGCAAGTTTTCCGTGATCTCTATACACTGTATCGCGATGCTGCGGGTGAGGATATCTACATTCTTTCCTGCCTCGGTCAGCCAACACGCGGTGTGGTCGGTTTCATTGACGCCGCCCGCGTGGGCCCAGACTCACACCCGGCACACTTCTACAAGTGCCTGAAATCGGTGCTGCGTTTCCAAATCTATGATAATGTCTGGTGGCAAAATGACCCAGATGTTGCTTATGTGAGCCCAACTGGAACCAAGGTGGATGGCAATCAACGCTCACTCGGTGGCACACCTCAAGGTGAAGGCATGTGGGAAACTTGGCACAACTCCGTTGGTCTCGTTGGTGGCACCTCCATGATCAGTGACCCGATTGACGGATCTGACGTGAAAGACATGTGGCGAAACTATGAGATTCTGCGCCCCGCACACACTGAAACCTCACGCTTGTTGACGCTTGGAAAATCACCTTACAATGAAGTCTTTGGCTTCGCGGCACAGCGTGCCTATGGTGACTTCGCAGTCTATAATCTCTACAACCCGCGCCATGCTGCGGATGACCACCGTAATCAGAAGGCGAGTGATCCTGAATACAAGCAGGCAGTTTCGATCGACTTCGCTGAAGCAGGCCTACCTGCGGGTGTGAACTGTGCCGTCTTCGACTTCTGGGAAAACAAGGTCATTGGATACGCGAAGGATCGCTACACCACTGAAGCACTCCCAGGGCTCTCTTCACGCTTGTTGCGTTTTACTCCGATGATTAACGCGCAGTCCGAGCTAGCCATCTTGGTGGGCAGCAACCTGCACCTCGCAATGGGTGCGACTGAGATCGCCAACATCGCGGCATCGCCAACGAGCCTCAAGGTCGAGTTGACGGATGCGGGTGCACAGACAGGCAGTCTGACTTTCTACAGCAAGAAGGCACTCAAGGCAGTTGATTCTGAAAACTGCGAGATCACATCGGTTGAGAAAGTTGGAGAGAACCTCTGGCAAGTAAACCTCACCGATCGTCAGTGGGGGACTATACAATTGCTTGAGTTGAGTCTCTAATAAGCACAGTGTCTATCGTTTCATAACAGCCCCTTTTGCCCTCCGTGCCGGAGGGGCATTATTATCTATAAATTGGGCTATTATATGAAATACATACAACAAACCCTACGCAAAAGTTTGTCGCTTTGCATACTTGTCAGTGCATGTTTTCAAGCGCTTTCCGCTCAGCATCGCACGACTAATGCTCAGCCTCGGGATGATTGGTGGCTAGTGCGCCACGAAGCAAAGTTACAGGAGATTGTTACGCATGGGGATAAGATTGATCTCGTTTTTATTGGCGACTCGATCACGCATTTTATGGATGACCGTGCACCTGGATTAGTCGAGCGCACGTTCCCAGGGATGCCTCATCTCAACCTAGGCTATAGCGCAGACCGCACCGAAAATGTGCTCTGGCGTTTGCAAAACGGAGAGATCGATGGGATTTCGCCGAAAGTCGTGGTGTTGATGATTGGCACCAATAACACGGGGCACCGGCGTGATCCAGCAGCCGAGACGCTCGGTGGTATTCGGTTGATCGTGGAAACCTTGCAGAGGCAACTGCCGGAATCAAAAGTGCTGTTACTCTCGATTTTTCCCCGTGGAGCGAGTGCCGAGGATCCGTTGCGCCAACTCAACGAACAGATCAACGCGGAACTGCCGCGCTTGGCTGATGGGCAGACTGTATTTTATCAGAATATCAATGATGCCTTTCTCGATGCCGAGGGGCGTCTGCCGAAAGATGTCATGCCGGATTTGCTGCATCCTAATCGGAAAGGGTATGAGCTCTGGCTAGCAGCGATACAGCCAAAAGTTCAACAGCTACTTGCCCGGCAGCAGTTACCGACGCCACCTGAAGTTTGGAGCCACTACGATCCGGATTCGGGTGACTTTAATGAAGAAATTATCAAGGAAGAAACGAAGGGCGGTATATATTACAAGGAGTCCTACATATCTGCATATGTGAATGGCGAAGAGGTCCGCGTCTACTGCAAATATGCGGTCAAAGCGAGTGTCAGTAATGCGCCGGGGCTAATGGATGTGCATGGTTGGATGGCTGGCCCCCGGCCTGATATGAGTTATGTGAATGATGGTTGGGCGGTGATGTCGCATGACTATTCCGGGATTACGAGCCGTCCTCACTATACGAAATATCCTGAGCCATTGGCGCATGGGCACATGGATGCCCGAAGCATGGGGCATAGCCTGATCTACAGTCGCATGCCTGATGGCAGTCAATTGACCGACCCCAAAGCCACATCGCACTATTTATGGAATGCGATTCAGCGACGTGCACTCAGTTATCTACTGGCGCAGAAGGAAGTGGACGCCTCCCGAATCGGCGCAAAGGGCTACTCCTATGGCGGCACGATTATGTGGAACATGGCCATGGACCCTCGGGTGAAGGCGGTTGTCGCTCACTTTGGTATTGGATGGATTGAATACTACCGGAACCGTGCTGTATGGAAGTTTAACCAGCCCATTAAAGCCCTTGAGGTGACTCCAGGCGAGGCACTCTTTTTGTCGGCCTTGGCTCCGCAGGCGCATGCACCCTATATCAACGCTGCCAGCTTGTGGCTGAATGGATCAAACGATCACCATGGGGGGCATGAACGAGCATGTGATACCTTCACACGCTTTAAGCCCGAAGTGCCACGGGATTTTGCGGTGCAGGCCCGCGGGCATCACAATGTGGAAAAGCTGGGCAACGACTGTAAACTCTGGCTTAAAAAGCACGTTTTAGGAAAAGAACATTTCTGGCCCGCGCGATCGGTGTCGGAGATCAGACTCGGATCCGACGGGGTGCCTGAGCTGCATTTGACTCCGGCAAATCCTGAGCGGATCAAGCAGTTGCAAGTGTATCAGTGCCTGAACACGGCGAACAATATTGAACGCTACTGGCGCGATGTAAAATCAGTGCGCAAGGGAAACACCTGGGTCGCAAAGCTGCCGGTCATGAATGTGGATGATTATGTATTTTCGTATGCCAATATTCACTATGAAAACGACTGCGTTGTGTCGTCGGATTTTGAAGCGGTGATACCGTCGCACCTTGGCAACGCAGTGGCAACGGATACCAAAGCGGATGCGCTACCAGGCGGAGCCGACAGATGGAGTCATGCCGCACCAGCTGAAGGCGTCGGCGGGATCGAAGGATTCCGTCCGATTGACAACCGCAGAGGCACCAGTAGCGAGCAATTCGCTGACCTGAAATGGCGCGCACCGAAAGGAGCCGAGCTGTCATTCAAATTTTACTGCACCCAGCCGCAAAGACTGATCCTGAATGCGGGGCGAGCTTCGACCGAAATCGAAATCACCGCGTGCGATGAGTGGCAGAGTATGACGATACCCGCTTCGCAGTTGAAGCAATCGAATGGGGCTGCGCTGGGAGATTGGGCGCAAGTGAAGCGCATTGGATTTAAGCCGAAGGTAGGATCAGACATTACCAAGGTGATCTTTGCGGACTTTGAGTGGAAGGGTGCGAGCGGCAAAGCGATTCAGTCCAGTAAAGCCCTGGAGTTGGGCAAAGATGGTAAGGCTTATCTGACCAAAGAGGCGGCGAGTTTTACTGATAGCTTCTGGCGCGTGATGAATGATCAGGGCGTTGAGGGTAAGGCGATCAGTCTGGGCGGTAAACAATATGAGCGCGGTTTAGGTGTGCATTCTGATTCAAGAATCAGTTTTGCGTTGAACGGTCAGTTTACCGCATTTCACGTGGTTCCTGGGCCAGATGATGCGCACAAGGGGCTGCTGGAAATATCGATTTTGATCGACGGGAAAGAGGTGTTTGCTAGCGGAAAAGTGAGCAGTTCCAGGTTTGTGGCCAAGCCCATCACGATTCCAGTAAGCGGTGCAAAAGAGTTGACCCTTGTTGTGACAGATGGCGACGACGGACCGGGCGGTGATCACGCTAGTTGGGGCGATGCTTATCTGAAGTAGGAAATAAAGAGAATGCAGGCAGGTGCGCCGTAATTCATTTAAACAAAACAGGCCGAATTCGTCACAGGCCACCTCACTAAAAAGTAAAATAACATGAAAAAAATACTATTTTCTGGATTTCTATCAATCATGGTAATCACTGGATATGCAGAAGGGACAAATCTTTCTGATTTTACTTCAGTGAATGCCTCCAGTCAGAATAAAGTGGAGGTCGCCGAAAGCCACCCGAATATCATTTACATCCTGGCCGATGATTTGGGCTACGGTGAATTGGGGTGCTACGGGCAGGAGAAAATAGAAACCCCCAATATCGACAAGCTTCGTTCCGAGGGAATGAAGTTCACCCAGCACTACTCCGGTTCGGCGGTTTGCGCGCCCTCGCGCTGCGTCCTGCTGACCGGTAAGCATAGTGGTCACGCCTATATTCGTGGTAACGATGAATGGGATTCCCGCGGCAAGGTGTGGGATTACGCCGAGATGAACAAGAATCCAGGTTTAGAAGGACAACGCCCAATTCTAGCGGGAACCAAGACCATCGGTTCATTGCTGAGAACCGCAGGCTACACCACCGCATGCGTCGGCAAATGGGGGCTCGGAGCACCCAATACCGAGGGCGTTCCTAATAAGCAGGGCTTCGACTTCTTCTTTGGCTACAACTGCCAGCGCCAGGCCCATACCTACTATCCCCGTCACCTCTGGAAGAACGAAGAAAAGGTGCCGCTGCGCAATCGATCGGTTGCCCCGCACACACGATTGTCCAAGGGCGCCGACCCGATGGATGAGGCCAGTTATGCCAACTACACGTTGACCGACTACAGTCCGGATCTCATGTTTCATGAGATTACAAAATTTGTTGATGCGAACAAAGAGAAGCCCTTCTTTCTCTACTGGGCCACGCCCATCCCCCACGTCCCTCTGCAGGCACCCAAGCGCTGGGTGGATTATTATGTGAAGAAATTTGGCGATGAAACACCTTATCTAGGAGGGTACTTCCCATGTCGCACTCCGCGGGCGACCTACGCGGCGATGGTTTCCTACCTAGACGAGAATGTCGGCAGGCTGGTCAAGCAGCTAAAGGATATCGGTGTCTATGACAACACGCTGATCATATTCACCTCCGATAACGGACCCACCTTCAATGGCGGATCGCAGTCGCCCTGGTTTAACAGCGGAGGCCCCTTTAACGAGGGACGTCCCTGGGGTAAGTGCACCTTGCAGGAGGGCGGTGTCCGCGTGCCATTCATCGCAAGCTGGCCCGGAAAGATCGAGGCTGGCTCCGAGACCGATCACATCAGCGCCTTCTGGGATGCGATGCCGACCCTCTGTGAGATCGCCGGGGTTACCCCGCCAGAGGATATTGATGGCATCAGCTATCTGCCGACCCTATTGCAGCAGGGCGACCAGAAAAACCATGACTACCTATACTGGGAATATGATGGACAACAGGCGGTGCGGTTGGGGAAATGGAAGGCGATTCGTACCCTCGGCAAGAACAAGATGCAGATGAGGCTATTTAACCTTAAAGAAGATCTCCGCGAAGAGCAAAATGTCGCCGAGGCCAATCCTGAGATCGTATCTAGGATCGAAGCGATTATGAAAGCCGCGCGCACCACCCCGGCAGTCGAGCGCTTCAAGATCAAAGTGCTGGATGACACACACAAAAAAGGAGTTTATAGATGACAAAGACAAATTCGATATGTTTAGCATTTCTGTGTATGGCAACGGCTGTGTTGGCTGCTGCCGATAAATACCGTTATGAACCTGAGTCTCCCCGTGTTGAGCGGGCGGGGAAAATGGCATTTGCTGGCAAGAACCTTCTTGCGGGTGGCAAAGCCACTGCGAGTGGACACTGGTCTAGTTTCGTTGCCGCCAAGGCGATTGATAGCAATCGGTCGAAGGAATCGCATTGGGCCTGCGAAGGGATGCCGTGCTGGTGGACGGTAACGATGAAAGAGGCCGCCGAGCTCGGTGTGATTCACTTCACGCCATACTGGGGTGGGCGGTACTATCAGTACATCATCGAAGGCTCTATGGATGGCAACGCATGGACCGTGCTGGTGGACCAGACGGAGAACCAGCAGCCCACGAGTGAAGCGGGCAAAGTCTTTACCATTCAGCCCACTAAAGTTAACTATCTGCGTGTGACGTTCAGCAAGAACTCCGCCGGGAATCAACGGGGAGGTCACATTGTCGATATCAAGGCTTATGCTCCTGGAGAAGTCACCACCGCGGTCAGTCCTTGGGCAACGCTCTCAGCAGGACTGCATGGTGCGGTCGCTACGCTTGATCAGCGTCACTCGAAGTGGGACATTCCAGAACTGGATGAATCCGAACGCACGCTAAAGCTGACAGGCTGGCGAGGCGAACGTGTTGCGGGGCAGGTGGCCGTCTGGTCTGCTCAACCGATGAATCAGTTGCGTGCCATTGCGACTCCGGTGGCCGGAAGTGAACCGACGGTGAACCTTGTTCGTTTTGTTAATGGAAAACTCGAGCCGTCTGATGGCGAACTGTATGCAGACATTCTAGACACCGCGCCGGAAATCGATGCGGAAGCGAGGACGACACGCAGTGTATGGTACAGTCTTGATATTCCAGCCGATGCCAAGCCCGGCATCCACAAGGGTAAGCTGACCGTTCGCGCAGCCGGCATGAAGCCTGTGGAGATCGATGTGGAGATCGACGTGATCGGTATGACGCTACCACCAGCGAGCGAGTGGAGCTATCACCTAGACCTCTGGCAGCATCCCTGGGCCATTGCACGCGCTCATAATGTCGAGATGTACTCCGAAGAGTTCTACGCCGTCGCCAAGCCATTGTATCAGCGTTTAGCCAATGCCGGCCAAAAATGTCTGACGGTGTCAATTAATGATCTACCTTGGAAGCAACAGACCTTCGATGCCTACCGCTCGATGATTGACTGGATCAAGCAGCCCGACGGCAGCTGGACGTATGATTATAGCAAGTTCGATGAATACGTCGCATTCGGCGAAGCCTGCGGGATTGTCGGTCAGATCAACTGCTACTCGATGGTGCCGTTTCGAGGGTATGACTTTTATTACCTCGACGCAGTGACCGGCGATCGGAAGAAGGTATCGGCGAAACCAGGCTCGGCGGGCTATGCTGAACTTTGGACTCCATTCCTCAAAGATTTCTCCCGGCATCTCAAGGCAACCGGCCGACTCGACAAGACCTGCATCGCCATGGACGAGCGTCCGCTTCACGATCTACAGGAGGTAATCAAACTGATTAAAGCTCAGGCTCCGGAACTGAAGGTTGCCCTTGCCGCAGACCACAACCTTGAGGAAATCGCTGACGACATTTCTGATTATTGTTTTTCAATTGAGATGGCCCGTAATATTCAGGCCGACTTCACCAACCCGCGTCGAGTGAAGGGGCAGAAAACCACCTTTTATGTCTGTATGAAACCGAGACGTCCTAACACCTTCACTTTCAGCCCGCCGGCCGAGAGTGTCTGGATGGGCTGGTATGCCGCCGAGCGCCGCTTCGATGGTTTTCTGCGCTGGTCGTATGCCCATTGGGCGCGCAATCCGCTTGAGAGCACAGACTACGGAGTATGGCCAACAGGGGATGCTTGGCTCGTCTACCCAGGCAACCGTAGTAGTATTCGTTTTGAACGTTTGCGAGAGGGGATTCAGGACTTTGAAAAGCTGCGTATCGTGCGCGCCGCGCTCACTGCTTCCGGCGACACTGCATCAATCAAAAAAATAGATGCGATGCTTTCAAGGTTCAATCACGTGCCTTCTCCGGAGAAGGTAAGATCTGATGTCAACGATGCTAAAGTGCTCTTAAACCAACTGAGTAAAGAACTTTCGATCAGGTAGTATCAAACAGATAAACGGCTCTTCATTGAAGTGCGTTTTGCTGCTCCGTTGGGCAACCTTAGATCATCTAAAAATGACGAAGGTCAGATAAACGCGAACCCAGTTATCAACGATACGCTGGCTCAAGCGATGCCAGTCTCACACAAGGAACAGAGTCATCAGGATGAAGGATTTCACACGGAACCACGGCACCCAAGGGCATAATAAAGCCACGGAGCTTGGGTTCTGTGGGACTGAAAAAGGGGTCATGTCGTTATGCTTTAAATTGCTCATCTTTTGTCGTTTGATCGTTTCTTTTATAGTCGCTTCTGATCAACTCGCCAACGGGGCAACCCCGACTCACTTTGTTCGTTTCCCTTCGGCGGGACTGTGGCTGCCGTCTGAAAGTTCAATTTCCAATCGACCGCCCCGCCCGAACCGCTGCACCGAGGAAGCCCCCTGGCTATTGACGTTTCGCCGTTCTCCCCGCCCAACTCAGATTATGCCCGGAACGACGGAGAGGCTCCATCGCCCGCCGGGTTGATCTGCAAGCTGGAGGTCACCACCCAAGCGGGAGAGAGAATCACGTCGGTGAGTGACGCCTCCTGGACGGTTTCCGTAATGCCGACTTCGCCCCCTCTACAGTAACGCTACTTCTTTTTGAGAGGTAATATACCAGCTTCGTAAGCGTTCGAAACAGCTGCGGGCGCATTGGCGGCGTTGAGCTTTTCGTAGATATGCACGACATGCGTCACTACGGTGGTTACACTGATGCCAAGTTGCTCCGCGATTTCTTTCTTTGAGAGGCCTTGGGCCATGAGGGTGAGTGCTTCCAGCTCACGGTCGGAGAGTGGGACTTCGGGCACCTGCGTGGGACGCTGGCGCTTCATCGTATCCAAAATGTAGCCAGCCACATTGGCATCAATCGGGGCACCGCCTTGCATAACGCTGCGAATACCTTCTTTGATTTGACGAACCGTGGATGACTTCAGTAAGTAGCCGGACGCGCCATGTAAGATGGCTTGGTAGACATCATTCTCCCGGTCGGATTGACTGAGTATGATGATCTTTGATTTTGGAGCATATTTCTTCAGCCAGGTGGTGGCCTCGATGCCGCTCATGCCCGGTAGGCTAATATCAAGGAGAATGACATCCGGCTTATGGCTGACACTGTTGTCTTCAATCTGGCGTAGCGCCATCTCTGCGGTGCCGAATTGGTCCGTGAGTTCGAGGTCCGGTTCTTTGGACAAGGCCAGCTCGATTACTTCACGGTATTCAGGTTGGTCTTCAATGAGGGTGATACGGATTGGTGCAGTCATTTGCGCTGTAGGTGTTTTCGGCGAATTCGGAGGATGAGGTGAATAGTCGTGCCGCCATCGGTGGGGCTTTCAATGTGTAATTGTGCACCCAGCAATTTGGCCCGGCGTGTCAGTGCCTTGGGGATGCCATCGGTTATGCCTCGTCCGTTGTCATGCACACTTAATGTGATCTCTTTGGGCGTTGCTGAAAGGGGTGTGAAAATGGGGTCATGTCGTTATGTTTGCAATTGCTCATCTTTTGTCGTTTGATTGTTTCTTTTTTAGTCGCTTTTGATCAACTCGCCAACGGGGCAACCCCGCTACGCCAAGGCTATGCAGGACACGGCAGGCGTCTAAATGTCCAATTTCCAATCGACCGCCCCGCCCGAACCGCTGCACCGAGGAAGCCCCCTGGCTATTGACGTTTCGCCGTTCTCCCCGCCCAACTCAGATTATGCCCACGTCGCAGCCGAACTACACCCCCGAAAACGATGATCGGAAAAAAGAGAAGTAACCCATACGGATTAGGATTGAGCCTATTATGAAAATACAATTGTTAAGTCGATTAGGAATCGCTTGTTTGGCAAGCACGCTATGCTTGCATGCAAGCATAGCCAAGAATGCCCCTTTGATCGCAAACGCGCCGATCGAGATCACCTGCACCGCAACTCCAGTCGATGAATCGGACGGAGTCTTGGTTGCCCAAGGGGGGCGAGGATATGGCTATGCGGTGTATGTGCAGAATGCAAATCTGTGCTTTAGTATTCGAAATAAATCAAAGCTCACCACGGTCACTTCCGAAGCACCCGCCCCTGCTGTCGCGTTTGGCGTGAAGGCCACGCTGGCTGATGGAGGCGAAATGCGCTTGTTTGTTGACGGGGAGCAGGTGGCCATTGGAAATGCTGGGACAGTGATTACTACGCAGCCTGCAATGGCGTTTTCAGTGGGCATGGATATTGGCTCAGCTGTGGGAACTTATATCCTCCCTTTTGCCTATGCTGGGAAGGTTTCTGATGTGATGATTAATGCTGAGGAAGGAGCCATTCAAGCAGCAGCTCCCTCGACGAAATCCACTGAGCCTGAGTTTTTCACGCCAGAGCAGGATCGTGATGCATTGACATTAAATACCAAGAACCAAGAAGGCTTACCGAACGTGTTAATCATAGGGGACTCTATTTCGTTGGGATATACCAAGCCTACCATCGCCTTGCTGGATGGGGTTGTGAATACGCAGCGTATCCGCGCCAATGCTGGTGATACCAACTCTGGGCTCAAAAACATAAAGGCACGTTGGTTGAGCGACACGAAATGGGACGTCATTCACTTCAACTTTGGACTGCATGACCTTTGCTACCGCAATCCAGAATCAACGGAGCAGGGGCATCGAGATAAAATCAACGGAACATAGGCCGTGCCGCTGGCTCAGTATGAAAAGAATCTGGAGGCATTGGTTCTGCAGCTAAAGGAAACCGGTGCGACTCTTATTTGGGCTTCGACGACCGTGGTGCCTGAAGGTGAGGCTGGGCGTGTTGTAGGCGATGACGTCAAATACAATGCTGTTGCTGAAAAAATAATGAAGAAGCACGGCATTGCCATTAATGATCTTCATGCTTTGACGGTGAGCTTCGGGGGGGAGTATTCCCAGCCTGGAAATGTGCACTACAATAAAGCCGGCTCCACTCAGCTTGCCGAACAGGTGGCAGAATCGATCAAGCAGGAGCTAACGAATGAAAATTAACCAGCTACTAACGTTTTGATTTGGAAATGGGAGTGCTAAGTTTCTTGCAGGTCATACAAAATCCGAATAATCAGTGACCTATGATGATGAAGCAAATATTAGTTGTGAGTGCTTGCTGGTTGCTGTCTGTTCTGGCATGCGCTGGCGAACGGGTTCCGCTTTGGCCGGAAGGACAGATTCCCAATTTTCAGCCCCAGCAGATTGCGGCGAGTACGCAGGCGGTGAAGGCGCCGGGATTTAAGGCAGCGGACCATTCGATGCCACATCTGGACTGGTATGCACCACCCGCGGAGAAAAACGGCGGCTGTATCTTGCTCATTTCCGGCGGCGGTTATCAGAGCTGTTGCGACGGTGCGTGGATTGACCGAGCGGCGAAGCAATTCACCGAGCTCGGGTTCGTTTGTGTGAGCCTGACTTACCGCACACCCCGGCCCAAAGGGCTGCCGATTTACCAGAGTGCGTGGCAGGACGGCCAGCGCGCGGTGCGTCTAGTTCGTCAGGATGCCGAGGCACGTGGTTTCGACCCTGAGAAGATCGGTGCCTTCGGGTTTTCAGCGGGATCACACCTGACGGTCTTACTCGGCACAAGTGCACTCACACCAGCCTATGAACCAGTGGACGCACTTGACCAACTGCCCTGCCACATCAACTGGGCGGTGCCGGTTTACACCGCCTACGCGCTTACTGATGGCCTCACTGGCCCCAATGCCCGCAATGGCGATGCGATTGACGCAAGGCTTTCAGATGTCTTTAAATTCGATGCAAAGACCTGTCCGATGGCGCTCTTCCACGGAGGATCGGACGTCTATTCCCCCAATGGTTCCACCCAGGTCTATCGTCAGCTTCGACGAATGAAAATCCCGGCCGAGTTGCACCTCTTTGCGGATCGTGGCCACGGATTTATGGGTAATCCAAACAAAGGTGAGGACGGCACCGCTTACGATCACTGGATGAATCGCATCGGTGAATTTTTCCGTCAGATGAATTTTGATGGGCGTCTCGGCGCGGAAGTTGACCTGATGACTCGCTATCCGAACGATGCCGCACGCGGTGAACACCGTAAGGAGCTGATATGGCCGAAAGGCCGGATGCCCGATGCGCAAGCGGAGCAGTGTCAGCCCTACCTCGAGTGGCACTTTCCGAAGGAGCGTAAGACCCAGGCGATCCAAATTATCTACTCAGGCGGCGGTTATAGTGGCAACAATCCCGACGGATTCGAAGTCGCACCTACGCGGCGTTATTTGAATGAAAAAGGCATGACGGTGGTGACGATGAAATACCGCACGCCACGTCCGAAAGGTGGCTTGGCCAAACACACCACCGCTTGGCAAGACCTGCAACGCGCGATTCGAGTCGTTCGCAGTCAGGCGGCGGCGGAAGGACTCGATCCCAAGCGCATTGGCATCATGGGTTCTTCAGCGGGCGGACACCTGACGCTGATGGGCGCGACCAGCTCGAAGCAACGATCCTATTGGCCAATTGACGACCTCGACAAGCTGTCCTGTAACCCGCAGTGGGCGGTCGCGATTTATCCAGCCTACGCGCTCACCGATGGTGCGAATGGTGTCAATGCAACAGGCGGTAATGAGGACGCCGCACGGCTGGTCCCTGAGTTTGCATTCGATCTGGCGACCTGCCCGATGCTGTTCATTCACGGCGATGCCGACGGTTACGCGGCGATGAATTCAGTGAAGACTTGGGAGCAACTTCGGCGGGTGGGTATTCAGTCCGATCTCCACACGCTGGTGAAACGAGGTCACTGCTTTCAGAGGAAGGCGGCTCCGGGCACGGGCAGCTATACCTGGATGGATCGCATCTGGGAATTTATGAACCATAAGGGATACAATCAGTAAGATTACGATGGTTTCTCTTACCGTTTTGTGGTTTGAATGGGTTCTATCTTGCTTCGCTCCACACGGTCATGGCCTTGTTTCTCTTTACTCCGGCCAATTATCCGAAGCTGTTTGAAGATGGGGGAGGCTCAAGCCTTCTCACTTGTATGGCTACTTGCCTCCCATTTCACTAGTGGCTTTTATTGCAGCCATGTTCGTATTGCTTGAGAAGTTTTCTGTCTAGCTTGCGGAGGAGAATAATACCGTTTTCTAAAAGGTTTGAGCTAATTGCAGGTCTCTCCTGGCGTAAAGCCAGTCGCCACAATTCCCTGTAGCGACTGGGTTTACCCCAGGAGTCCATAGCGAGCGGTTTTATCCAGCGACTAGAGGGCAGCCACTACGGATTTACGTATATTGCGCGATTTGATTTATTTTTGTATCTTGTTTGTCTCCAGTGTTGGTGTCGATTCCCACGGGGCATTGTGCTCATCAGTTGGAATTTATGAACCATCTGGGATACAATCAATAATATGAAACTGACACATTTAGTCACCGCAATCATCCTTGCGTTTTCCGCGAGCGCCTTGGGCGGTTCGGAACTCGTAGACACCTTTCGTAACCCACCGGAAACGACGCGCCCCGGGGTCTACTGGTATTTCATGGATGGCAATATGGATCGTGACGAAATGGTCGCGGACCTGGAATCCATGGCCGAGGTCGGCATCGGCAGTGTGCTATTTCTGGAGGTCAATATCGGGGTGCCGATGGGCCCCGTGCCTTTCATGAGCGAAGCCTGGCAGGACAATCTTGTCCATGCCATCAAGGCTTGTGAGCGTTTGGGGATGGAGTTCATCCTCGGCACTGGACCGGGCTGGACGGGGAGCGGTGGTTCGTGGGTCAAGCCGGAGGATTCCATGCAGCACCTGGTCGGCAGTTTTACTGAGGTTCAGGGCCCCGTCGTGTTTGAGCAAACACTTCCGCTGCCGCAGCCGCACACGCCTAATAAGAGCGCGGGTATGGGGCACGGGCATCAGGTTCTACGCGATCAATGGTATCAGGATGTCGCCGTATTAGCCTTCCCAACGCCGCCAGAGGGCATCGCCCGTTTTGAGGACTTCGATATGAAAACCTTGAAGGATATTCTTCCATACAGCAACGACCCGACGGCCGAGCGGTTTCTGCTGCCGCAAGCAGATTTTGCTGAGCCAGCGCTCGGCCAGGTGATTGACTCCAAACGGATCATTGATTTGAGCGCGAAGATGCAAGCAGACGGTTCTATTCGCTGGGAGGTTCCTCAGGGCGACTGGACCATCATGCGTTTCGTCTCCCGCAGTACTGGTCAGACCACGCGCCCCGCACCACGGGCTGGGCACGGTTTTGAATGTGACAAATTCAATGCAGACGCATACCGGCACCACTGGGATCAGTTCCAGGGCCGCCTGTTGGAAAAGTTGGGGCCGCAAACCCCGGGCAAGGGGTTGACGACTATCCACCTAGACAGTTGGGAAATGAGCTCCCAGAATTGGACCGCCGCCTTTCGCGACGAATTTTTACAGCGCCAGGGATATGACCCACAGCCCTATTTTCCCGCCTATATGGGCGGGGTGGTCGACAGCCTAGAAAAGACAGAACGGTTCCTCTGGGACATGCGCAAAACCTCTCAGGAGTTGCTGCTGGAGCAGCACGCGGGCGCTATTAAAGCGATTGCGCACGAACATGGACTGCTCTATTCGAATGAGCCTTACGACATGAATCCGGCAGGCGATTTGGACCTCGGGTCTATCGCCGACATCCCAGTTTGTGAGTTTTGGAACTCAAACCACTGGGGCGATACACAATACAGTTGTATCGAGGCGACCAGTATCGCGCACACCATGGGGAAAGCCCAAGTGAATGCCGAAGCCTTTACCTCGGCAGCGCTCGCGTATCAAAATGATCCGGACAACATGAAGAACCAGGCCGACTGGGCCTTGGCCATGGGCATCAACGGTTTTGTTTTTCATACCTTTCAGCATCAGGCGACGGGTGACCAAGCCAAGCCGGGGAGCAGTATGGGCATCTTTGGTGTGCAGTGGCACCGTAACCAGACCTGGTGGCATTTGTTAGGCGACTATCATCAATATCTCTCCCGCAGCTCGGCACTGCTTCGACAAGGTGTGGCGGTTGCTGACATTCTGTATCTGACGCCCGAGGGCGTGCCGCACATTTTCCAGCCGCCCGAAAGCGCGCTCGATGGGCACCCGCAGCAGCGCAATAATTTGAGGGATAAAAAAGGCTATAGTTTCGACGGCGTCTCTCCACGTATTTTGGAAATGCGAGCCTCGGTCGAGGACGGGAAAATTGCTTTTCCAGGCGGCACCAGCTACAGGCTGCTCGTGCTCCCCGATGTCGAAACCATGACGCCGCAGCTACTGGGCGTCGTGACCGATCTGGTGAACGCCGGGGCGACCGTGATGGGCAATCCGCCCCGCAAGTCGCCAAGTCTTGTTGGCTATCCAGCATGTGATGAGCAGGTGAGACAAGCCGCAGAAAGACTGTGGGGGGCAGAGCCGAAGTCTGAACGGCAGGTAGGGAAGGGACGTATTTTGCTCAACCCGCAGGCGAGGCAGGCTACCGAGACGGACAAGCCTTCAGAGAATTACCCCGAGTATGCCGTCACCGCCGCGGTGCTGAAAGCAATGGGCATCCCGGAAGATTTCCAGGCCGACGGTCCGATTCGCTACGGGCATCGCCGTACGGAAGCAGAGGACATCTATTTCGTGGCCAATAAGACGGATCAGCGCGTGGAGGTCACCTGCCGCTTCAGGGTTGAAGCCGGAGCGCCGGAATGTTGGAATCCCGTGACGGGTGTGTCGCGAATCTTACCGAATTTCAACCGTGAAGGTACGGTGACTTCGCTGCCGATGAGCTTTGATGCGCACCAGAGTTTTTTCGTCATTTTTCCGCGTGCTGAACGCAAGTCAGTTTCCGGTGCGGTGAATTTTGTCAAAGCAACACCCGTTGCTACATTGGAAGGCCCATGGGACGTTTCGTTTGATCCTGCATGGGGCGGCCCCGAACAGGTGACCTTTGCAGAGTTGCAGGACTGGACCCAGCATTCTGCATCCGGAATTCGCTACTATTCTGGTTCCGCAGTCTACCGGAAAACATTTGATTGTCCTGCAGACCTAAATGCCGATGCGAAGCTTACGCTGGATTTGGGGCAGGTCCACGACATCTGCCGAGTTCGTCTCAATGGGAAAGCCCTCGGCGTGGTCTGGTGTGCGCCGTGGCAGGTCGACATTTCCGAAGTCGTCAAGGCAACGGGGAATCAGCTCGAGATCGAAGTGGTGAACGGCTGGGTCAATCGAATGGTCGGCGATCAGCAACCACAAGATAAGGATGCCCGAACCCTGTCCTGGCCGTCGGGACTGCTTGAAGGCAAGTCCTATCAAACCGGGCGCTTTACGTTTTCAACTGCGGATTTTTACAAGGTAGACTCAGTCCTGATGCCTTCAGGCCTGCTGGGTCCAGTGCAACTCATGACTCATCGAGAGTGAATTTATTTCACTCGCATCGCCTACATGTGCGCTGCGTAGCCGACTGCAGCTTCAAAAACAATGAGCGATCGGATAATCAAATATTGGTTCGTGGCCGCGATGGCCTTGCTGGTTTCAACTCTGGGCGCTTCCGCTCGACACCACGTGGTGGGGTTGATTCATCGCCCCACGCCGAGCCGAAGCTAGTCAAGCCCGAGCGCACAGCGTCAGGCGGCAAAGCCAACCTGACTAGGCTTCATTGATACGGATGAATGCGACTGAACAGCCGTTAAGCGCACTAGATTTTAATCTCTAACTCCAATCCCCTTACCTGTCCAATTGGACAGTAGGTATTTTGAACTGATTCCTGTATAGTTCTACTTCAATACATGTCTTTTTTTACTCAGACCTATTAACCTTAATATTCAAACGATGAAAAAACAATGGATCAAAACACCCCTAGTCGCCTGTGTTGGAATGGCGATACTAAGCTCAACGCAGGCTGCCGTCATCACAGCTGCCGGCTTTGTCGAGGGGGCGCAGGTGACCGACTGGCGAACTGACACAACCGATAAGTCTACATTTGATATTGATGGCGATAATGTCTTTGGCACCTTTGGCTCCGTGCAGTGGGGCGTCGCCGGTCTCAACGAGCAGACTGGTACTACACCGGGCTGGGATTATATCAGTAGTGGAACTCAGCACAAACTGACGAGTTATGTAGATATTGATAGCTCTATTGCAACAGGGAAAGTTGATGCATCTCTCGTCTTGAGTAACTTTAAATTTAAAATGACTGGAGTTGCTCAGACCTATGCGGGAATGACCGTGCGAGTGGGAGTCATGCAGGATATCCTAAGTTCGACTGAGGCTGCTCAAGAGGTAGGTAAGACGCTGCAGCTCAATCAAACCGTTGGAGGGACGGGCACAAGTTCTGTTTCCGTTCGCGGCGGCCTTGCTGGAGACGCTAACCCTGAAATGTATTTCTTTGATATTACTGGCGTGAACCCTGGCGATATCTTTGAATTTGTGGCTCCGAATGGGGGCACGAGTGGTTACGTCGGCGCTGTGACTTGGGACATAGCAGTTATTCCTGAGCCAAGCTCAGCAGCAGCCATTTTAGGTCTTGTCGGCGTCGCGCTGGTCCTGCGTAGGCGTCGATAAGCGAGTTCGTTTCAGCCATTGCTGTTTCATTCCTAAATCCGCTCATCTTGTGAGCGGATTTTTTGATGCCTTCCAAAGAGACAGGGTTCTCGGCACCTGTGACACTCCGTTATGAAATCGGTTTTATTATTTTTGATCCTCTCAACACTCGTCGCCTCCGCGCAGCGAAGCAGTTTGCCGTTGAATGAATCCTGGCAATTTCATCTCGGCGATGTGCCTGCGGCGTCCACTGATGACTTTGATGCATCCGACTGGGACCGCGTCGATGTTCCTCACGATTGGTCATTCGAAAACGGTGTGTCGCGCAAAGGCGCGCAGTCCGATAAGGGCGGCTATTATTCCGGTGGTATTGGTTGGTATCGCAAATCATTCACTCTTGCCGCTCTCCGTGCCGACCAACGTGTCTGTATCGACTTCGACGGAGTTTACATGAATTCAGAAGTTTGGGTGAACGGTCAAAAACTAGGCAAACGCCCCTACGGATACATCAGCTTCTCCTATGATATCACCGCATCCGTCAAGCCAGGCGTCAACGTCATCGCGGTTCGCTGTGACAACTCGCGCGAACCGTCCGCTCGCTGGTATCACCCCTGTGGGATTTACGCGCCAGTCCAGTTGACCCTCACTCACCAGAGCCACATTCTAAAAGACGGGATCCAGATCACCACACCACGGATCACCCACTCTCGGGCAGAGGTGCAGATTCAGACCTCTACCAGCGATGATCGTCACACCAAGCTGCAACACATCATTCTCGATCCATCAGGAAAGGAAGTGGCCCGCACCACAGGCAACCAAGCCATCGTCCACCATCCCAAGCGCTGGGATCTCGAAACACCTCACCTGTATACCCTCGTTACTCGGCTCTCCAAAAACGGCACGTTAGTGGATGAAGTCCGGACTCGCTTTGGTATCCGCTCGATCAAGTGGGAGATTGAAACCGGCTTCTGGTTGAATGAAACAAACGTTAAGCTCCTCGGCGTCTGTGAGCACTGGGAAGGCGGCCCCGTGGGAGGCGCGTGGACGCCCGAGCTGATGCGTTGGAAAATTAAGACCCTTCAATCGATGGGCTGTAATGCCATTCGCACCGCCCATAATCCATGCCCGCCGTTTTTCTACGATCTCTGTGATGAACTCGGGATGCTCGTAATGGATGAATTATTTGACGGCTGGAAGTCTAAAGCACCCCACGACTATGGACGGCAAGCATTTGCCAGTGACTGGGAGCTGGACCTGCGCTCGTGGCTGAAGCGAGATCGAAACCACCCGTGCATCATCATTTGGTCGATTGGCAATGAAACTGGTGGTCCGGTCGCTGCCGATCTGGTCAAAGTCTGTCATGAACTCGATCCTAGCCGACTCGTCACCTCCGGTCACTCTGGCTCCAATCACATGGATGTGCTCGGCATGAACGGCTCTTCTGAATTCCAAAGTTTCTACCTCAATGATCAGCGCGATAAAAACAAACCCTTTGTTGCGACCGAAGCACCGCATACGTGGCAGGTGCGTGGCTACTATCGCACGCAAACGTGGTTTCGTGACGGTTACTCAGAAGCGCGTAAATCAGCATTCCCACTTGCTGACTTAACACCCACTGAGATTTTCACCTACGATTGGATCGCACCCAGCCAACGAAGTAACCGCAAACAGATTTTCAACTCTTCCTACGACAATGCCACTGTCCGCATCACGGCACGGCAGAACTGGCAGTTCATGCGCGACCTGCCATGGTATTCTGGGCACTTTCGCTGGACGGGCTTCGATTACCCAGGCGAGGCGGGCTACGTTCACGGCGGCTGGCCATTCCGCGCATTCATGGGTGGTAGCCACGATCTCGCAGGCTTCCCGAAGGACCTAGCGTATTTTTATCAATCTCAATGGACGAAGGCTCCTATGGTGCACCTTCTGCCTAGCTGGACGCACCCGAAGATGAAGCCTGGCACATTGATCCCTGTCTGGGCCTATTCGAATGCAGATGAAGTGGAGCTTTACTTGAATGGAAAATCATTAGGCATTGATCGCCCAGGGAAACACTTCGAAACCATGCAATGCCAATGGATGGTTCCATGGGAGCCGGGCACACTGACTGCCATTGCCCGCACAGGAGGCAAGGACGTTGCCCGCACCACACAAACCACCGCAGGTGTGCCCGCCGCGCTCCTTCTCACTGCCGAAATATACGGTGAGACGCGTGTGGTGACGACCACGCTCACCGACGATCAAGGCACCACGACTCCCTACGCCGATAATCGTGTTCACTACCACCTCGATGGTCCCGCACGACTTCACTCGCATGAGAACGGCAATCCCGTCGATTCGGATAACGGCACTACGATGAAATCCCGTCGGGCATTTATGGGGAAAACCCGCTCATTTATCCGACTCACTGGAGAGTCTGCGAGCGCCCTGACAGCAGTCGCCATTCTCGGCTCTCGAAATGGTGTCACGTCACCGACCAAGCAGGTCGAAGTGACTATTGATCGCAAAGTCCTCGTCCTCGACGGGGCGACCTCTGCGCCCCCGAACTACGCGGACACCCTTCGTTTCACCACAGACGGATCCGAGCCGACAAGCTCCAGTCCAGTCTACCAGCAACCCTTTACTGTCACTCTCCCCACGATGGTCAAAGCGGTGGTGTACCGTGATGGAACCCCGATTCTTAGCCTGAGTGAAGCTTTTGCCACGGATCAAGGGCTTTACTGGGGGAATCCTGATGGACAAAATAATCAAATCGAAAATTCAGGTGAGCAGGCAGAAAGTGCCAAACTATCGCACGGCGCGACGATCACTACGCAGGGGCAAGGCTTCCAAGGTCAGAGCTTCGTCGATCTTCCCCGCAAGGGCGCTCGCATTCACTGGTATCAGGAAAACGATGGCGCGGTTGGACAGTTCAAACTCAAGTTCCGGTTTACCAATGGCGACCCTAAGGGAGCGCGAATCGCAGCCTTATGGATCAATGGCAAAAAGGTTGAAACGCTCAGCTTCAAAAACACCGGGTCATGGACTCACTCTTGGCAAACCCTAGCCTGCGCCGTCACACTTAAAGCAGGTGCGAATGACATCATGCTCGTAGCAGGAAGCAGCGGAGGCCCTTCAATCGACACAGTGATTGTCTCAGAATAATGGAGTGGCTCGGTTGTCAGTATTGCCGTGCATGTCTTGGCGGGCCCTTTGTTTAGAGCCCTAGGGTTTAAAGGTCTTTGCGTTGACTATTTTGTTCGCGATTAAAGATATTTTGGAGCGCCTGTAATTTCTCCGGATTGCCTTGAGCTAGGTTGTTGCGCTCACCTGGATCATTCTTGAGATTGAACAGGTAATATTTTTTTTCGTGATGCACCAGCTTCCAACCATCCTTGGTGATGAGTGCGTTATTGCCTACAAAGACTGATTCATGCTCGATCTGCTTGCCGGAGGCGAGCAGGGTGGGTAGCAAAGAGATCCCGTCCTTTCCCCTCGGCGCTTCAGTTTGCATGAGCTCGCTAAAGGTGGCCATGAAATCGTAGTTGGCACAGAGTAATTCACTCGAGCTGGTAGCTTTGATTTTGCCTGGCCAGCGTGCAATCATAGGTACGTTGATGCCGCCCTGCCAACTGGTCCATTTGAGGCCAGCGAGGTCACCTGACCCACGAAATACATCGCCTTCGCCATGGTATTCCAGGCGACGACCGTTCGCTTTAATTTGCGGTTCAAGGTAATAAATCTCGTGCCCGTTATCTGAAGTGAAGAAAATGATTGTATCATTATCGAGTTCTAGCTCCTCGAGTTTCTTCAGAATGAGTCCAACGTGGTCATCCAGCATCTTCACCATTGAGGCGTATTCCTTCTCTACCTCGCTGAGCCGATCATCGTTTATGAAATCTTCGTGCACTTCAGGTATATCCACTGGGCCGTGTGGCAGCTGAGTCGAGTGATAGATAAAAAAGGGATGCTCCTGATTGTCCTCAATGTAATTGAGGATATGTCTGATGAAAACATTTTGTGAATAGTGTTTCTTACCCGTCTTGTCGCGCCGCGTTGCAGTCGTGCCCTTAGCATAGGATTCTTTGGTCTTGCCTGCGTTGATATTCGTATTGCCCTCAATAGCAAGCTTCTGACCATTCAACCACAAATACGTCGGGTAAAACCCATGTGCACGCTGGTGGTCCAGATAACCCAAGTAGTGATCCCAGCCATGACGCTTGAGTCGTTGATGGGTCGTTTGAAAGCCCCAGTCGAGCTTGCCGAACTGAGCGGTCTTATAACCGGCCTTTTGTGCCACTTGTGCCAGAAAAACTTCACCTGGCTTGGCAGCTATATGACTCTTTAACTGTTGTTCGAGCCGCTCTGCTGTCAACTGACCCTTATCCATGGCGATGGTCTTACCTGCCTTGGAAATATTCCAGACCCCTTTACGTCCCTGATGTAGGCCGGTTAAAAGTGTTGCTCGTGCTGGGGCACAGTAAACCGATCCATACATATTGCTGAACTGCATACCTTCATTGGCTAAGCGGTCAATGTTGGGTGTTTTGATGATTTTTTGACCATAGCAGCCCAATAATCCGGCTCCCAAGTCGTCGGCGTAAATGAGGATGATATTGGGCTTTCTTGATGAAGCCTGCAGGCTAAATCCCGAGAGGGTCAGCAGGAGTATGAGCAGTTGATATTTCATAAGAGTCCTATCACAGCGATCCCATAAGACCGTTGTAGCTGAGTCAAGGCTGAGTCAGCAGATCTACGAGGTGAGCCGCGTCGGGACGTGTGGTAATGGAGGGATATTCTGCCGTGACCTGTTCAATTGGACAGTAGAAATTGGGGCTCGATTGCTGTAGGATGTCATTGCACCGAAGCAAATGTTCCCGCTGGATCGGGCATTCTAGCTCACTCCTAATTTAAGCTAATACAGGCACCAAAGATACATGTTAAAATATACCCGATTCCTAGGACTGTTCGCGCTGTCGGCAACACTGGTCTATGCAGCAGGTAAACAGCAGGACTGGGAGAATGAACAGGTTCTTTCCATTCACAAGTTGCCCGTTCATGCCTCGATGACACCAGGTGGAAATGAAGCTGATCTCGCCTCTGGAAAGTATGCCGATTCCTCCCGCATCCATTCTTTAAATGGCAAGTGGGCCTTCAGTTGGGCTCCAACACCAGAAGCAAGAGTCGCTGATTTTCATCAGCAGTCGTTTGATGTGTCGAATTGGGAAACTATCGATGTTCCCTCGAACTGGGAAATGAAGGGATACGGCACTCCGATCTATACCAATATCAACTATCCCTTTAAGGTAGACCCGCCGCGTGTGACGTCCACGCCAGAGAAACACTTCACCACCTACAAAGAACGTAATCCGGTGGGGAGTTATCGCCGTGAGTTCGAATTGCCTTCGGGTTGGAAAGGGCAAAACATTTTCCTTCATTTTGACGGCGTGATGTCGGCGATGTATGTCTGGGTCAATGGTGAGCGGGTGGGCTACAGCCAGGATGCCATGACGATGGCTGAATTTGACATCAATCCATACCTCAAGCCCGGCAACAACACCCTTGCCGTCGAAGTCTACAAATACTGTGACGGCAGCTATTTAGAAGATCAGGACATGTGGCGTCTGGGGGGTATCTATCGTGATGTCTATCTAGTGGCACGACCTCAGCAGTTCATTGCCGACTATCAGGTGATCAGTGCCGCCAGTGGCAGCTTTGCTGTAACCGCGGAAGTTAAAAATACCGATGATGCCAGCCATTCTGTCACCACGTATGCCACGCTTGCCGATTCAAAAGGAAATGTGGTCGCGGAACTATCTGAAGTCATTCCTCTCCATGCTCAAAGCGGCCACTCAGTCTCGTTCACTAAGCAACTGGATCGGGTTCAACTCTGGAGTGCGGAAGCCCCGCACCTGTATGATCTAACGCTGAGCATCAAAGACTCGAAGGGCGCTGTGCTTGAAGTCATTCGCCAACGTGTCGGTTTCAGGACTGTTTCGATTGATGGCACTATCTTTAAGCTAAACGGTCAGCCTGTTAAGCTGCGCGGTGTGAACCGCCACGAACACGACCCGCGCACGGGCAAGGTGCTCAGCGAAGCGACCATGCGCCGCGATCTGGAGTTGATGAAACAGGCCAATGTCAACTTTGTCCGCAATAGTCATTACCCCAACCATCCACGTTGGTATGAACTGTGTGACGAATACGGCATGTACGTGATGGACGAAGCGAATAACGAGACTCATGGCTTGGGGATACAAAGTAAGCGCTTGGCCGATGATCCGCTCTGGGAGCGTTCGTTTGTCGAACGTGGCACTGCCATGGTCCGCCAGAACCAGAACCATCCGTCGATCATCATCTGGTCGATGGGCAACGAGTCTGGGCAAGGGCGCAACTACACCGCCATGAAGCGTGAAATGTTGGAAATCGATTCCAGTCGTCCCTTTCTCAATGATCAGGATCAGTCTAAAAGCGACATTCGAGACTACGGCTATCCGTCGCCAGCAAACCTCGAGCAGATGCTGAAGCGGGGCGTCCAACGGCCACTCATCATGCGTGAATATGCGCATGCCATGGGCAACTCCTTGGGCAATCTCAAAGAATTTTGGGATGTCGTGTATGATTACGACAGTGCACTCGGGGGTGCCGTGTGGGATTGGGTGGATCAAGGGCTCATTACTACGGCTAAGGGACGACGCACTCCGTGTGGGTGGGAGATTGCCCAGTTAAGCAGTGAGGAAGTGCCGCTGGAAAATGTGTTTGACGGTAATGAGGTCACATTCTGGCATTCTGAATGGAGCGCGCGGGTCGCTGGTTTTCCACACAGTTTTGATTTGAATTTGAATGAGCCATTGACCGTGTACGGTTTCGACTATCTGCCGCGTCAGGATCACGACAATGGCAGGATCAAAGATTGGAGTTTATGGGGCAGTGATGATGGGGTCGATTGGAGAGTGCTGGAGTCCGGGAGCTTTCCAGTCGGCACGGAGTGGCAGACTGTTCGATTTACCAAGCCGGAGACCATCCAATTTGTTCGTTTGGTCGCCTTGAATCAGCATGGAACAGAGCCCTTTGCTTCCATTGCTGAATTCAAACTGAAGACATCGCCAGTCACAATTTCCGGAACCCATGCAATACGAAGCCGAGCCGTTTCAGAATCGCAAACCCCTCAAGCAGGTGAGTATTTTGCGTACGGCGGTGACTTTGGTGACCGACCCAATGATGCGAATTTCTGCATCAACGGTATTGTCGCTCCAGATCGCAAACTCAATCCTCACTACCATGAGCTGAAAAAAGTGTACCAGCCGATCCGGTTTGATCTGTCCGACCGCAGCACCGTGAAAATTACGAATCGTTACGGCTTTACCAATCTGGATCAGCTCGCCTTCAGTTGGCAACTGCTTGAAAACGGCATGCCTAT
>Ga0209092_10001148_pt1 | contig 26482 bp, 14 predicted proteins | sample FraStrMetagenome_FD_187446 | JGI IMG/M metagenome (GOLD analysis project Ga0209092, IMG submission 187446) | Marine eukaryotic phytoplankton communities from Arctic Ocean - Fram Strait ARC3M Metagenome (SPAdes) (version 2) | ecosystem: Environmental > Aquatic > Marine > Oceanic | place: Fram...
TTCATTTTATCTTGTGTTTTCGGCGTGTTTAGGGATTTCGGGATTTAACGATGTGGTTTGCATGTGTTTTTGAGTCTTTTAAATTTGTATGATTTGTGGTAAGTGGTTTGTGTTTGCAATTGGTACACATAATTCTTCTTCTATTAGGTCCTTAATGTTATGCTCATACTTGATGCCAACCGCAATAATGGAGCAGGATAGCATTGCTCGTGATCTGTATTCATTTTCTTGCAGCAGTGCGACTTTACTGCACTTTTGTCATTGAATTTGAGTGTTGATAAATGTATTGCTTTCCAGTTTCTGTTTTATGGGTTTGAGTTTCTTTTGGTGCATGGAAGGCATTGGATCAATTATCCACTCTTTGATATTGCTTCTTTCTTTGTTCTTCCCTATCTTTTGTAATCAGATAACTATCTAGTGCCCGTTGTGATATGATCCTAGATATATCGGAAAAGGTAGGTCCCAGGCAGTCTATGAATAGCCCCATTTGTTTGAAGTTTATGGATTCCAAAATTTTTCCACATGACCTGATGTTCCATACTAAGGTATAGTTTACCATATTTGCATTGGCTATATGGGTAAAATTATTTACTTGTTTAGAGAGTAAGAGTGAAGTTTAATGTTATTGGTGACCCTTATTTTCTTTGCATTTGACTGTACTTGTGTTGTCTCTTCCTCTGACATATTCCTCTTCTTCGGTTTCTGGTCTTTTTTATATGATAAAGTTTTTACTGATTGTTTACGGATTCATCCTGCTGCATACTAGTGGAAGAATTAGGTGAGTGTTTAGGTAATACCTGATGTACGTCCTGTTTTTCTTCTTTGTGATGTTGCATATTTTTGTGTGTACATGTTGTCTTTTTCGGTGTTGTAGGCTTTGTGGCATTTCCATTTTGATTTTGGTTAGTCCGCTTAGGTGAAGATGGTTTTAGCAGTTTTTGAAATGTTGCTATATTGTTTTTAAAAAGAGGAAAGATGTTGCTGTCTGAAGAAGCGGAAATAGAGGCTGGAGTTGATATTGTTGGAGATGTTATTGTGTAGCTTTATTATCATTAGTTGTAACACCTAAGTAGCTAACTGGTTTGCTTCTGATATGTTTTTATGGTTGCCATGACAATGCAAATTGGACAGGAGGAATTTATTATACTCGTTTTGTTTAAGTCCTTCTGCTTGATTGCACAACATTTGCATGGTGGCAATTGTGTAATCATGTCCTTATCTTTTTTAAAGCATTAATGAGTATAGACGATGCTATTTCTGCAGGTTTTTTAGTGTTGATTTTAGTCCCTCTACCCTTTTGCGACATGATGTTCGCCTTGCTTAACCATTGTTGAATCATACCGTTCATTTGAATTACTATTCGCAGAAAGCATTCCGTGAATGATTTGTCCTCGCTAATGGCCGTGCATAGGTTTGTTATTTATGTGACTAGTAGAGGTTCATCAGCCTTAGTTTGTTTGCACTGGAGAATAATGTTTCCTCGTTTTATTGCCGTGTTCAGATTGATACATCTCGCGCACTGAGTATGTGTCAGTTTTAGTTGGTTTGGGGTAATACTCCTGGTTGGGCTACTTGTTTTGCTCGAGACTATAGTACATGAAGGTCCCTTGCACATTTTTGTTGGAGTTTTGTCTTTATCCTGTGTAAGTTCTTCTTCTTTCAATTTTGCTAAGATCTTTGTACACACTTTGCTTTTAGGGATATGGAATTAATTCCTAAGCGTAGCTTCTCTATCTGAAACAATTTCCCCAATAATTCTACATAATAGAATATTTTTGCTTTCGCAGTGTTTTTAATGCGTGTCCATGATCTGAGTAATATGTTGAATAATTTGTTTCTTTCCTCCCACTAACTTTTTTTTGTTATATATTGAATGCAGCTCCGGATCGATTTGTCTAATTCGATTGGAATGAGACCTAGATAGATGAAATCCACAAGCCCCATTTCATATTCTTGCAGTTGATTATCCGGTAGCGCAGTATTGGACCCTATTATACTTTGGAGAATTGGAACTTTTGTTTCCATAGCTTCCTCAATATCCGTAGAATTGAAGAGAGAGCACCAATCTGCTATTGATAGGTAGTTAGGTGCGTATTCTTTTGAACATTCTAAATTTTCTGTGCTGCAAAATACATTTGTCCTTCTTTTTTTTTAAAGTCATTTTTCATTAACAAATTGTTTATTTGTTTGAACATTTTGAATCCACTTCCATTACCTCGTATGTCATTTGCTTGAGTGTACCAGTATTTTGTTATATTTTTTTAATATTATCTGACACGTTTTATTGTTTGGGAAAATAATGACACGTACAACATACGAAACAACATACCAGCGTTTACGTACAATAGTAATTGTAACTCTCGACAATGAGGTTGCTGGTCTATCTTGGAAGAGGAGGACGCGGCCATCCAACATTACCAAAACCAAAATACTTGATTGGAAATGATAAGAGGATTTATGATTTAAAAGTTGAGAAATTGAAAAATAACCAATTTAGTGTATTAGATCAGCCGGATGTACAATTTGAACTCAAGGATACAAATGATGTTTGGCTCGATACCAATGGAAGAAAAGGAATAAAGATCCAAGAAAAACAAAAAATAAAAGACAAATCCCAATGAAGAGAGAATTCCTAATTCCATTGTTCAAGACCCAAATGAGATGAACACGCCAAATGTGAAAAAGGAAAAACATGTTGAGGATACTGAAGATTTTACGAAGGTGTCACGTAGGAAAAAGAAAAAATACTTAGCAAGACCCCCTAAGGTTTTATGACAATGAAAGTTAAAGATCATTGGTGGAATTGAAGAAACCAAATTTTCAGGAAAAAGAAGAAACATGACAACTTTGTTATCATCCCAACCGAGAAGCCAACAAGAGGAGAACGAAATGTGAAAGTGCAGGAAATCGAAGAGGCGAATAAGATGCCTAGGGAAGAAAATGTGTTCGAGGAAGATGGCGTAATCACGGAAAAGGAGATAGAACGTGAAGAATTATGGGATCATATCCAAAAAAATCTATCAAGAATTAAATGTAGCGGTGAATATAGAGAAGGATGGTGACATTGATATGTTACAGGAAGGGGTAGAGAAACTTGAGAATAGGAAAGAAAAATGGTCTAGGGTTTCTATCACCAAAGATGAAAATGTGGAAGGAAAAAATGAAGAACAACAGCCACAATTAGTGAACCCAAGTTGAAAATCGAAACCCAAAAAACAAAAATGTGAGCGGGTTAAGGATGGTGATGAAGATGACGACCATGAGTTACCCAGGTGGCATGAACTTGAAGAAGAGGCAAAGCATTTGAATATGATCAAAATCATCAAAGATGTGGCAAGGACAATCAATATTGAGATAGGAAAAGATGAGGTTGAGAAAATGAAAATGTGGAATATTGATCAGTTGAGAAAGAGATTAGGAACAAATAAATATTAAGAAACAAAAATATTCAACCACAAATAACTTTGTGAAAAATAGTAATGATCATGATAAGCAAACTGTGTTTGGCAGGATGAACAGCAATAGGGTGTATGATAAAACATGATTGAATGTTGAGGCAGTGTCTAAGGTAATTACTCCATAAAAAAAGCGAAGTATCAATGTTCAAACCACTAGAAGTAGAGAATGTATCATTCGTACACTACGAGGTTGCAATTACAAATTACGGATTCAAATGTCAATGTAGGCATGATGATAAAGAAAATGTTCACTCTATGGAAAGACGCGGACTCAAGTGTGAATAATGAAATTAAAAAAAATATAATGCCTGGGATGTATCAATACAATGGCAAGTTGCATACGTTTTCAGGACACATTGACTCACCATCACAGAAGAAAAGATTTTCTCGTGGAAAGGACGGAAGAACAGCTTTGCAACGATAGATAGAGTTTAGGCAGCATTGGTTCATGTTGTTGGTTTTTTGCATTGCGTGTACCCAGACTTTTATAATAGGGAGGAAATAAAGGAAAAAATTAAGGAATGCTTGGCACCACTAAATATAGGTGATGATATGAACTTGCTTGCGAGAAAGATTTGGATGCGTCATAAAGAAACAGAAATCGAGACAAGGGGACTGGCGTTAGAGGTACAAAAGGGCGCTAGGGATCAGATTAATGTGGCAATGCTGCAATTTAAAATTGATATTTGTAACGTTCTCACAAGTAGCAGATGAGATGAACAATGACACTATGAAAGAAATATTTATGGTCCAAAATATTTACCTGCATAGGGCTAGAAGTAGGACAGTATATGGAATAGGTGTACCAAATGGAAAGTTTACAACAAAAAGTAAAAAAATCCTTTCATTCAGAGAATGGATCAAAACAATAACTTATGCCGCGCACCTCCACATAGGAAACAAAGAATGAATCTCCACTATTCCTGATTTAGTGAAGCGAGTGAAATTAAATTGAAAGATGAAAACAAGCAGCATAAAACAAGCAAGACGGAACCTGAATTAAATATTAATGCGGCAAAGGAACGACTTTCGAAGAGGAACTGAACAAGAAATTGAATGAGAAACTTAGCGCTATTTCAGGAAGAATTTGAGGAGAAAATGGACGCATTGGAAGAAAAGACGGAGAGGCGGATGCAAAACAGTGAAGGGTTCATTATTGGACAACTGCAATATTGATTTGCCAAAACTAGACTCAAGTTATGTATTACTTTTGGGTACCTGAGAGTGCTTTTAAATGTTGTTCCAACATCATTGAATTGAGGTGAGCCAACTTTAAAGATTAGTTTAAATATGCTGTCATCAAAATAATCTTTCTAAGATGTGAAAAAGATAAGAATAAGTTTGGATGTTTTCTTGGAGGGTCATTGATATATCAATATGTGTTTACTTTAGTGGATCATATGAGATAGTGTTGGATTTGTGCAGATTTGTCCATCCTCAGAAGATATGCAAAGAGGAATGCTAAACATATCCTATACAAGTTGTTATAGGTAGTATGTCATTTTAGGGAGACGCTATTGTGTCTTTTCTTACACAGAAAACCCTTCACATTTGCCTCCAAGGGAGAAGGGGACTGTGGCCTAGTCTTACTAAGGCCATCCAAAACAAATAAAGCATCAATCCCACAGAAAGATACAATATAAACTGCAAATGGAGAAAACTTTTCAAAGTAGTACATCATATACGATCCATTGTAGTACCTTAACACGTGGCAACCTGGAAGTTAATCTCCACTGATCCAAAATCCGAATCAGTCATTGCAAACTCAAGAAAAATGATAAAAAATTGGAACAATACATACAAGGTAGCATAAGCAAGCCAACATGATTGAACAGGGCCAACTTCACTGTCAACGTAGCAGCAAACAAAAGACAGCAATCTCCAAGGCAGCAGGTATCTCCAGATAATGGAAGCAGCATCTCCATCTAAACAAAACGATTTACTTTCGCTCATCGACGCATACTCCAACCAAGATTCGAATAACTACAATTGACTAATGAACTTGCTCGACGATAAAAAGGAGGAAAGAATTTATAGCAAGGCATTATTCAAAAGCAAAAAGAGACTCATAAGCGATCAGGAGAAAACGATGTGCAAAGTGGTAATAGAAGCGGTGCAACAAGTGGATAACATACAAAAGCATCCACTTAGGATAAAGCAATTTATCGACAACATCCATGAAAAACTAGCAAAGCATGTTAAAACAATGAAATTGGATGTGAAATATGATCTAGCGGCGATAAAACAATGCGTGGACAAGGCAGCTGTGGTGGGCATACGGAAACTACCGGTCAAAAATTGTGATGATAGGGAAAGCCGGCAATCCAAGGATACAAACAAAGGACAAAGCAGAAAAATTCTTATGATGACAAGGTGGCAACGATTTTCTGGATTCGATTTAGACAAAGACATTGAACTCACCAAATGTGCGGCATCACCAGGAACATATTTTGCAAATCAAGAAGCTATGGCCATTATCAACCTATATCAGCTCACACAGGAATGGTCTTCTAAAAGGTGAAAGATCACAGCCCATAGGAACGGTGAAGTTGAGATCTACACCTCTGATGAATATGTGAAGGATGATATCCTTCATGTCTACATTATTTTTGAAGACCTTCAACTTGAAGACCATATGATCCTACATCAAAATATAACAATAACATTTCATGTTTTTTTCGGAACAAGAAAACTACAAGAAAAGGATCTAAACCCAAGAAAATAGAAGAAAAGAAAGTTAAAGCACCATTTGCATTGAACACATTGCAGGATATATTGATTTTGCTTACTTTTTTTAGCAAAGAAGGTAAACATCCAGGACACTTTATGCGCCTTTGAGAAAAATCGTGGTTTATCCACTCTCAGACCCATACTCATCTCAAATCATTCGTCAAATATACCAACACAAGTAAATCCAAAAATGGATTTTTTGAATACCTCAAAAGATACTCTCACATCACACCCGATCCAACATTGACTTTGTCTAAGTCAATTCTTTACTTTCGTAAAATTTACCGAAAATGGAAGTTTTTTTTGTACTTACGTATCCCTCTATTCTACAATAACTTGCTTGGTCTTTCCTTTTCAATAGGTTCTCACTTTAATTTAGAGATTTGACTGCTGTGGCATCAAGGTCACAAATCATACTTATTTCTTTTTTGGACATCAAAACTTTACCTTTGTTCTTTTTGCTTTCTAGTAATGTTACATGACGCTGAACCTGGATTATCATTGTAGTGTACGAATGATATATCTATGGTTAGAATCAATATCGTGCGTCGGAGACGCGGCATAAAGAAGTTTAATCATACAGGTATCATAGTGGACCAATAAAGCAAGGGTTCTGTTTTACCAATATGTGAACCTTGTTACATTCGTGATGCCCCGGGGTTCAAAAATCAAAAATTAAATATCTAACTCTCAAACGAAATATAGAATTTTTATCCACCTTCTTTTACAAGTCTAACATAGATGTATGGAGAAAAATATGGCGTAGAGGCACTTGGTCTCCATTCTCGTTTTGATCTGCCTAAATTGTACTGACAAAGAAGATTCTCACCAAAATAAGGATTTCTCAGATTTCATATTACATCTTTTTGTTGTTCTGTAGAAGCTACTACTAACAACAGTCAATTTGACAAGAGTCACAAATTCAAAATATTTCCTAGTTTCCAGTTTCACCAACTTTTTATTGATGAAGCGGTGCGATCTGAATCCAAGACTTTTATTTGATAAAAGCATTTCTCTCCCCAATTACAATCTTTATGATCTATAGTGCCCCTTTTCCTATTAAACGAAGATGAGGAAATCTTTCCACACGTCGTTTTTAATGAAGGACTTCTTTCGATAAAACTAGCAAATATGAAAAATGTCCACTATTCTATGAACTTCCAATTGTATTTAAAAACAAATATAACATGATCCGATAATACTAAGCTAAGTTTTACTTCCTAAGTGAGTTACCTTTCCATTGTGAGAAGGTGCTTTTAAAATGTTTTATAATGTAAAAGGTTTAGTGTTGTTTATTTGATAAATTTGGATTCGAATCCAATAAGCATGAAAAATATATTGAGAACAGATTCATCATCGTTTTTCTTTAACATGTTAGTTCAATTATAAGATTGTGATAAAGAATCTAACTTGTCAAATGTTATTCACAAATGGATATTATGCTTGTAATTGAAATGAACACGGTTGAAGTTAACTACGAGGCATGGAGTTTGTGCATTAGTGTTTTCGACAATGTAAAAGGTTCTCTTTCATGGCGTAAACGGAAATAAATGAACACATCCGTTGACTTCGATGTGATGACTTTTCCATGCCATTTGATCGTCATAAAAAATGAACATATCAAAATCTCGTGGTTTGAATTGACACGGATGTTGATTGTCAAGTCTAAATGATGTCAATAAAGAATAATTTATCTTGATGTCAATTCGATGAGTCAATCAAAAAATAAGAGGCCAAGAAGATTGATTCGTACTTGTTCTGTTAAATTTGTACAAAAAATTGTAAGTATCAACGAAAGTAGAAATGGAACCAAGAAAAGATCGCGAAGTTGAACTCTTCGAAAACATACTGCTTTTACAAAGGTTATTGCTGACATGGAATTGATGGGGTGGTGTCGTGCGGTAATTATTCTTTAAAAATTATTTCATGAAAGATTTTCGGGTCAGATTTATTTTTTGTATGTTGATGCGACATCTTTATCGCTCGTGCTGAGTAAGAGCAAAATTGGATTTGTACCCATCAAGTGATTTAATGAGTCCCATCCTCTGTACATTATGTACGATAGTAAAGATATGACCAAGATATTTGGCCTATGAAATGGATTCTACGTACTTTTGCTTCATCAATGTTGCAAAGTGCTGTTTCTCATCGTTGACCTTGAAACAATTGTACTACTTCGATGTAGACGTTTTTAAGTGTATATACTGATATTCTACATAAAGCCTACAAATGGTCAGCAAATGTTTGTTCATTAATTAGGGTGTGACGTAAAACTTTGATGACTCGGTCAACTTGAATTTAACAAAGTTTACTTGCGTCAAGCAACTAAAATATATTGTACGTTCTTTTGTGTAGGAGGTACTAATGGCCATTCCCACGATAAATTTAGATTCCAATAAAATACCTGCAACTTGGAAGAAAATCCAATAAGGAAGCGTTCAGCGTACCTATAAAAATCATATCAAGCCGACGTGGGAGATTATGTAGAATTTCTGGAGTGGTGTTACGTATTTTCTCCTTTTTATTCGATTGGTACTACGGCTACGTGAAAAGTTCCTAATTATTCTTTAGCAGATGGAATTATTTCTAAGTATTTAAACGACGAAGAAAATAAATACAAAACAAAAAACAGTGAAATGTAAATGAACACAACAGTGATTCTGTGCGTAGAAATAGTACTCGATAGATGTAGTAGAAAATTACGTTCTTTGTTGAACTTTTGGTGCTGTATCAAGTTATCAACAAGCGAAAACACTTCCATTGTTCATAAATTCAGGCGATCTGTCTTTCCCAACCGGAACCGACAAATCAACCGAAACCAATTCTTTCCCCAAGAGACTCTAACAAATAATAATGGTTTCTTTCAAGGCCGCTGCCGCCGCCCTCCTCACCATGGGAGTTGCCACCTCTGCGTAAGTTTCATCAGTTCTTTGTTAACATAGCGAAAGTCCGGATTTCATGTTGAACATGGATATCCGTGTTCTCTCCATGGAAGCATTCCTTCTAACATTTTTTTGTCTTTTATTTCTCTCTTCAATATGGTTATGAACAAACATGAATAAATAATCAATCAACCAATTCATCAATCAAACAAACAAACACAACAAAACGTCGCAAACCAAAACAAAACACAAACATACAAATACGATAATACAGATGGCAATCCTCCTCCATGATCGGTCAACGAACCTCCCCATTCGTTGCTGATACCAAATACATGCAGTCATCTGCCATGACCACCGCCGCCATGTACTCAACACAACGCTCCTCCTCTCTTTCTATGGTTGCAACTGACCCTACAACCGGTGGAAGATCAGGTGGATTCACAGCCACCAACTCTGAAAGTCGTCGTGTAGTACCAGAGGATGTAAATGGAAGACCTACCATGAAAATTGTATATGTAGTTCTTGAATCTCAATACCAATCCTCCATGACTGCTGCCGTGAAAAGAATCAATGCTGGAAGCGACAACATGGCCGTAGAATGTGTTGGATATCTTTTGGAGGAACTCAGAAACGAGGATGCTTTTGAACAATTTCAAGAGGATATGAAAGATGCAAATGTATTTGTTGGATCCTTGATCTTTGTTCAGGAATTGGCTGAAAAGGTTATCGATGTTGTCAAACCAATGAGAGATGATCTTGATGCCGTTTTGGTATTCCCATCTATGCCAGAGGTTATGAGATTGAACAAGGTTGGTTCTTTCACAATGAAAAACCTTGGACAATCCAAGAGTGTTGTTGCTGACTTCATGAAAAAGAAGAAGCAAGAGGATGGATCTTCTTTCGAAGAGGGTATGCTTAAGCTTTTGAGAACTCTTCCTAAGGTTCTTAAATTCTTGCCTAGCGACAAAGCAGCCGATGCAAGAACTTTCATGATGTCTTTCCAATACTGGCTCGGAGGATCTCCAGAGAACTTGGAATCTCTTATCACCATGGTTGGTCAAGACTACGTCGGACCCATCAAAGAATCTATGGTTGGAAAGGAAAAGGTTGCCATGGTTGACCCTGTACTTCTCCCTGACACTGCTATCTGGCATCCAGTCGCCCCTTCTTTCGTTTTCGAAAACCCACAGGAATACTTCAGCTGGTACGACAACGACTTCTGTCCCGATGCCGGTATCGATGCCAAGACTGCCCCCACCATTGGTCTTATTTTACAAAAGTCTCACATCAACACCAAGGATGATACCCACTACGTTTCCTTGATCTCTGAATTGGAAAGCCGTGGAGCTAAGGTTGTTGCTATCTACTCTGGTGGACTTGATTTCTCTGGACCCGTTGAAGAATATTTCTACAACGCCAGTGGAGGGTAAGTAGTTTCTTAGATTATACTTTTTTATTTGTTGTCAGAATCCTAATTGTTTTATTTCTCATGTTTCACAGAGCCATTGTTGACACTGTTGTCAATCTTACTGGTTTCGCTCTTGTTGGAGGACCCGCCTCCCAAGATCATGCCAAGGCCTCCTCTGTTTTGAAGAAGCTTAACCGTCCATACATGTGCGCTGTTCCTCTTGTATTCCAATCTTTTGAAGAATGGCAAGCATCCGAACTTGGTCTTCATCCCATCCAAGTTGCTCTTCAGGTATCTTTGCCCGAAATTGATGGAGCCATCGAACCCATCATTTATGCTGGACGTGAGGGAGCTACTGGACGTAGTGTACCCTTGGCCGACCGTGTCAACCTTCTTGCCGACCGTGCCTTGAAGTGGGCCAGCTTGAAATCCAAGCCTTCCAAGGATAAGAAGATCGCCATCACTATCTTCTCCTTCCCTCCTGATAAAGGTAATGTTGGAACTGCTGCCTACTTGGATGTATTCGACTCCATCAAGGCTGTTTTGGGAGAACTTAAAACCCAAGGATACGATATCGGAGATGCTCCTGATACCAAGGAGGCTATCATGGCATCTGTATTGGATGATCCCGAGGCCAAGATCTCCTCTCCTGACCTCAACGTTGCTTACCGAATGAGCACCGATGAGTACTACGAAAACACACCCTACGCCACCGATCTTGAGGAGAACTGGGGACCTGCACCAGGAAACCTTAACTCCGACGGACAAAATCTTCTTGTTTACGGAAAGCAATTCGGAAATGTCTTCATTGGAGTACAACCATCCTTCGGATACGAGGGAGATCCCATGCGTCTTCTTTTTGCTAAGTCTGCCAGTCCCCATCACGGATTCGCCGCTTACTACACTTACCTTGAAAAGATTTTCGGAGCTGATGCTGTTCTTCACTTCGGAACTCACGGATCCCTTGAGTTTATGCCTGGAAAACAAGTTGGTATGAGTGGAACCTGTTACCCTGACCGTCTTATCAACTCTCTTCCCTCTGCCTACTTGTACGCCGCAAATAACCCATCTGAGGCCACCATCGCCAAGAGACGTTCTTACTCTGCCACTGTTTCCTACCTTACCCCTCCTGCTGAAAATGCCGGTCTATACAAGGGACTTAAGGAGCTTAAGGAACTCATCTCTTCCTACCAAGGACTCAGGGAAAACGAAGGACGTGGACCAGCTATTGTGAATGGAATTGTCTCCACCGCCTACACCTGTAATCTTGACAAGGATGTCGATCTTCCTGACTTGGAGACCTATGATGCCAAGGATGACACAGCTGAAAACCGTGATGCTATTGTTGGAGGAATCTACTCTCAAATCATGCAAATTGAGAGTCGTTTGCTTCCATGCGGACTTCACACTGTTGGAGTTCCACCTACCGCTGAGGAGGCTATCGCCACTTTGGTAAACATTGCCCAATTGGACCGTCCTGAAGACAAAATTGAAGGACTCCCCCGTGTCATTGCCGCCTCTATCGGCCGTGACATTAACGATATCTACCGTGGAAATAACGAAGGAGTTTTGGCCGACGTCGAATTAAACGACAAGGTTACTCTTGCTGCTCGTGCCGCTGTTAAGGCTCTTGTAGACCAATCCACTGACTCTAACGGACGTGTGAAGGAAGTTAAGAACGCATTCGATGAGATGGGTAGCTTCTTTGGTTCCATGCTAGGACAAAAGAAACCCTGGACTCAAGCTATTGTCAATGCTGGTTTCCCTGAGGTTGAGGAAGAGAGACTCGCCGGAGTTGTTGCTTACCTTGAATTCTGCTTGAAGCAAGTTGTTGCCAATAACGAACTTGGAGGAATCATGGAACTTCTTAATGGAGACTTCCTTATGCCCGCCCCTGGAGGAGATCCCATCCGTAACCCCGATGTACTCCCTACTGGACGTAACATGCACGCTCTTGATCCATCTTCCATCCCTACTACTGCTGCCGTTGAGGTATCTGAGAATGTTGTTAGAAAGCTTTTGGAGAAACTCCAGGTTGACAACGGTGGAGACTACCCAGAAAGTATTGCCTTCACTCTTTGGGGAACTGATAACATCAAGACCTACGGAGAATCTCTTGCTCAAGTATTGGCTCTTGTGGGAGTTCGCCCCGTATCTGACTCTCTTGGACGTGTAAACAAGGTTGAATTGATTCCTCTTGAGGAACTTGGACGCCCTCGTATCGATGTTGTTGTTTCCTGCTCTGGTGTATTCAGAGATTTGTTCATCAACCAAATGAACTTGATGGACAGAGGTATCAAGATGGCTGCTGAAGCCGATGAACCCGATGACATGAACTTTGTTCGTAAGCATGCCAAGCAACAAGCTGAGGAGATGAACATCTCTCTTCGTGATGCTTCTGCACGTGTATTCTCCAACGCTGCTGGATCTTATTCTGCTAATGTTGGTCTTGCCATTGAGAACGGAGGATGGGAAGATGAGAGTCAATTGCAAGAACAATTCTTGACCAGAAAGGGATTTGCTTTCAACGCCGATAAGCCAGGAATGATGGAACAACAACCTGATCTTTTCAAGAGTGCCTTGAAGACTGTTGATGTTACTTTCCAAAACTTGGACTCTTCTGAGATTTCTATTACTGATGTATCTCACTACTACGATTCCGACCCTACTAAGGTTGTTTCTGGACTTCGTGATGACAAGAAGAAACCCATGTCTATGATGGCTGATACCACCACTGCTAATGCTCAAGTACGTTCTCTCAGTGAGACTGTACGTTTGGATGCTAGGACTAAGCTTCTTAACCCTAAGTTTTACGAGGGTATGCTTTCCACCGGATACGAGGGTGTTCGTGAGATCCAAAAACGTTTGAGAAACACCATGGGATGGTCTGCTACTGCTGGAGAGGTTGATAACTTCGTTTTCGAGGATGCTAACAGTGTTTTCATTGAAGATTCTGAGATGCAACAACGTCTTCTTGACCAAAACCCTAACGCCTTCAGGGATATGGTAACCACATTTTTGGAAGCTAACGGACGTGGATATTGGGAGACCTCTGAGGAGAACATTGAACGTCTCCAAGAGTTGTATGCTGAAGTCGAAGATAGAATCGAGGGAGTCTAAACATTTCAAGATTGGGATTTGAATTGGGGAATTTAAATAATCAATCTGAATAGTTGGATTCGAGGCGTGTAAATATAGTTTCAAACGGAGCAATTTCATAGAACAGAAACTCAAGGATTTAGCGACCGCGCCAAGCAGGCAGCTCTACTCTACTGCAGATAGGGTCTTATAGTTTGAATTTCATTTAATCAATAATACTGCAGTTTATTTTACTTTTCATTTGAATACCTCCTTTTTTATCTCTGTTCTTTTACATTTTTTTCTCAGTTTCATTTTGTGACGTGTGCAGTAAAGAACAAATAAGTAATGAGTTTCAGGGAAAGTAAGAATTCTATCATGATGAATGAATACTCCTCATTTTGGTAGCCCCTGTATGGCCTCAATTACGATGCAACTTTTTTTAAGTATTTTTGACGAATAGATTATTAATTATTGAAGGCAGTCGGCTGGACGAGGGCTAAAAATCGTACATACGATTGGTTTCGTACAACACATCAATATTTGATTGATGTTCCGGTTCTTTGGATTCATTTAGAGGTCGGAGGGAAGCAAGATCTTTTAGACATTGGACAGCAGGAACAACTCAAATAAAAGATCTCTTGACAACATGTTGCTGAGCACGTGCAAAAATCCTTTTATTCTTGCATCGATACTAACTCTAGCTATTCAATCGGTGCCTGTCACTAGCTTTTATTCACCATTCTGCAGACTAAACACAAACACAAAATCATTATGGATCCAGAAACAACAACCCCAACGCCTACACATGGTGACATCTGACTTATTTACCACAATGGATACCCCAAATGACGAAGAAAAAAAGCCGTCACTTTTTGGGAGTTCAATGGGTGCATCTGATTTATTTGCAAAAATGGATCTTCCAAATAATGATCCAGCAAAGCAATTGGATTCAAATGGTAATGAAATTATTATTGGATGTGTAATTAGAGTCAAAGTCAACCTCAAGGCATTTCATTTATCAGCTAAAGGACGTGGATCCTTTGATCTGGAAACGAAGGAATTTATGCAAGATAAGTCCACAAAATACCTCAGTATTCCACCTGGTTTAAGAGGAATCGCAACTAGAGTTTATGATAAAAATGATTCAGAGGCCAATAAACCTATACTGGTAAAGTTTACTCCAGGAGAAAATGTGGAGGAAGGATTTGACTCTCCCGTTACTTTTTCCATGCATTTTGAGAGTAAGGAGGTTGAACGTGTATTATAAACTATCAAACAGTAGACCCCATTGCAAAACTTGAAAAACAATATTCCATACACTCTGTACAATTTTAGACAGAATGCAATGATTCAAAATTATAACACCCTCTTGAAATTCGGTAGGTTCATGGAATTATGAACTATAAATTGACGCAAATGACTTAGATCTAAAACACATTATAATTTAGTGATCCAGAACTTTTTGTAGCGTTGTGAAACCATCTGAATATTTCATCAATTTTTGATGTGTGTAGGTTCTAAAGTCCATCCTTTTTATGTAGAATACTTTATCCCTATAGGAAATTTGAAGAACACATAATTTTTTTTCGTTTCATTGATTTTATCTCGTGCTATAAGAACAAATTTGGGTATACTTTTATCTTTCTTAGGGGAATTATGATGATATCTGTACAACTTGATTTTCCCTTGGTTATGATTAATCTAATAAAATTCCTAATTTATGGGATGTATATGAATGTGCCTCGGTCAGTTTTCTTTTATGCACCAATTGAAGATTCATACCTTCATAAAAAGTCCTATTACCTTACTTTTTTGGATGATAAGAACCAGCAGAATAGAAATCCAGAGAGTAGATAAAAGAATTTCAGCTCTGAATTCTTTGTACATCTGGTACGGTACAATCTATACGGATGATTGAAAATCGTATCTTTTCCCTGTGATTGCCATGAAATAATTGAAACTTTGCCATGAATGCCTTGCTTTTATTTACATTTTTTGTTGCTTCATCAGATGCAGAGAAACTCCAAGATGAGTACAAGGAATGGATAGTACCTGTCACCCTCTTTGACTCCTTGGGACCACCTCCACAAGATTTACTTTCAAAAAATGAGGCTGACAATTTTCTTCGTTCGTCAAATAGAAGTTCTCAAGTAAAACAAAAGAAGTTACCACCTCGGTATTCCGTAGGTGTATTAAATGTGGATGCATCGAGTCAGAATACTAATGAAATATCAATGTCTCGACAGCACTTCTTCACCTTTGATCTCGGAAACCCCTCACAAACGATTTTGCTTACTGAAAAATGTAAAGGCTGCTTTTCAAGCTTAGAACCTGAATCTGGTTGTCCCAAAATTGTACCCAAATGCGAGAGCTTATTTGAAGACCAAATTTCTACTTTGAATACTCAGTTTTGTTGGCCATCACACCCTCAACAGTATTTGCCGGAGAATTCATATAGATATATCATCAAAGATTGTCCACTCAAAAAAGGCGAAACTCAGAATGCTGGGACATTGGATAATATACCAATATGCATAGCATGTTTTGATGGCGGTGATCATAGTCGATACTATACTTTTGCTGAAACTGACTTCTCCTTTGTTGGAGCAACTCAAATAAATACAATTGAGTCGAATGATGGTACTTTTTCAAGACATTCTGCACCTGCATCAAAGATAAAACATTTTGAATTTGGTGCACTTGTCCGAACAGTCCCACAAAGGGATAGAATTTGGTCTAATATTGGTATTGGTGCGAATTCATCCTTCATGCAACAATTACCTGCACATAGTTTTTTATTTGATTTTGACTACTATGGAGTGAAATACGAGCATCAAGGCGAGCGAATTATTTTTAATCCAGACCCAAAATTATACGAGACATGGGCACAATCTCCCTATATTATTCAACACCACCGACACCATGTCATAGAACGCTTTTATTTTGGATCAACAATTGGAAACGCACCAACAAATATTGACTTCTTTATGGATACTGGTAATGATGGGATTTCTATTTATGATACAGATTTACTTGAGTTCCTTGCTTATGAGACTAATGGTTCCTGGAAAGAAGATACTACTGACCCAAATAATTATGGTGTCAGTAGGTTATTAGTTCCATATTCAAGAGAAAATGCACCCGATTTGTCTCTTGTTCTAAGTCCTGGAATATCTGTAACACTTCCTGGATACTCGTGGGTATTTGATAATGGTTTGTATGATTTAGGTAGTGAGCTGAATCCTACAATCTTTGTGCAAGACGAAGAAAATATTTTAGGCCTACCATTTCTTACAGCTCCTGGATATAGTTTTGTTTTCGAAGACAGAGAAAAAACTCTCTATATTTCACATGGTTCGGATTCGTATCCCTCTTATTCATCGATCTCATGAAGAAATCTATTTTAATGTGTTTAATATTAACTTTGCTAGTGACCTAAATATTACATATTTGGATTGACAATATGTAACAACGATATTAATTAGATATTTTATGAGTGAAATGTTTTTGATTATAAAAATGTGAACAAGATCTGTTTGAAGATTTTCTTCTGAGATGTTGTGAATTTTGTAGTGTTGATGATAGAGTTGTATTTCACATTAAATTTTGTTGCGATTTTGTTTCCTTGTTGACCAAAGGGGGTCTTTTTTGCGAGAACAAATACTTAGACAAGGTCTTTGCAGAGAATCCATAATTTTGAATTTTAAGAGCAAGACCTGATAGTGTATTTAGCTTTGACGAACAATTGCTCTTTATTCAACGAACCGGCGTCTTTTCTGTAAAAACGGGGATCTCGGTTCTGGAGAGAAAGGCAATGTCTTACTAATTTCATCAAAGAAAGTTTCTTCGATTTTGATTTTTTCTTTGACGGGCGTTCCCGGTGGCGCATAACATTCAGGATCCAACGCTAGTCTAGCATCAAGAGTGACTCTTTTTGATTCCTCAAAGTGCTGTTTCCATGACAGTGCGTCTATTTCGGTACTAAAACGAAGCGCAAAAACTCTTTGTGCAAATCCCATGGAATTATCCTTCGCACACCACATGTATTGTCGTTTCCCTCTCTTATCTTTTGTGGAAGTAACCTGAATTAAGATAAAAAATTAGAGACAAGGTTAGTGGAATTTAGAGAATAGCATAAAAAATCTATGATTCAAACAAATAAACCAACCTCAAGTCTGGGTTCAACAAGATGGCTCATAAGTAGTTTCATGGTTCCTTCATGATGCATTGCGATTCGAACTGTTCCATACGAAATTCCCTCCCCTAAATAGCGAAGAAATTTAACTTGACCAACTCCACGCTGCACCCATCTTGCTGGTCCCTCTTCTTGGTTTGACTCAAACAAATGACTACTTAAATCATTGAAGTAATAATCGCGTCCTTTCACGTATTCAAATAATTTTGCTCGAGTTGAAAATGTTTTTTCCTCCACGTTTTCCAATGAGTTGAGATACTTGAGATGATTTCTGGCACAATCAAGATCATGGTTCCATATATCATCATACTTGAAAACATCGTCGCGGTTTTCATTTTCCGGATTCGAATAGGATTCATCTTCCTGTTGTACCTCAGAAACATCTCTTGATGAATCGTTTACTCTAGGCTTGATATTTTCTTCCTCACCATGTTTTTTTTCATATTCACTATCTATATCACACTTCAAATCTAAGACTGCATCGATCGCACTTAAATCAAATGCTTTACTTGTATCATTGTCAATAGAATGAACGACTTTCATCTTTTTACGACTGCTATATGTGGCTGATTGTGTGGGTTTTGGTTCAGGTGATTGATAGGAATTTGACTCCATTCTTGATTGTACAATATAAAGGAAAGATTTTTGTCGAAAATTAGACTGTTTGAAACCTCTTTCTCTTGTTGTTGTTTTTTCACCTCAATAAATCTTGTTTTGTGATTATGTTAAAACGGAAATTTCTTGAATGTCATATTTCATATATTTCTTCTGTATGATATGCATCACTGTTCTTTCTACATATTTCTCCATTGAAGAATCTACACAAATTATATTACAGAACCGAACCGTAAGAACTAAACGTTACCTAACATTTAAAAATTAGTTAATTATTCACGAATTCGGAAGGGAGGGCTACGGTGATCAGTACTAAGTCAAGCTAATCTATTTGCTAAGTACAGCCAATCTAACGTTGAGTCTTTTGATGGAAAGTTTTGGTTTAGTGTGAAAACAACAAATCAAATTTGATTTACTGTCTGTCCTTTGTATTGTCCAAATTGAATTGGCCCTGATTCAGCCATAACACCTCCTAAGAATTTCGATTTATTCCCATTAAGCGTAAAGTACCTAACTTATTTTTTCATATTAAAATTCTCTATATAGGAAGAGTATTAAGTATCCCGCTAAAGTGGATATGGGAAACTTATTAGGGAAGAGGACATTTAGATCCCTTTAATGCTTCAGTACTTTATAGGCGTTCATGTATTCGTACCATTTGTTGGCTCTCTTCATAAACAAATTCCATGCGTTCATTCAACGTCTACAAAAACATGTTCATCATGAAATTCAGCGACAATCTTTAGTCGTATTTCACTAAATAAGTTTTACAAGTTAAAGCTTAAGCAAGACTCAGTTCTAAATTTTGAAACTTTTAAATTTGAAGCTGAAGTCAATTAGAGTCGTTGAATTTAGTATTCTAGAGAGAAACAACATTTATTATCAGCATAGTAATGAATGTTGTTGTTGGAGAAAAGCTAAATTACGTCATATTTTTCACCTGAAAGACAAAGTTTTCACCTGAATGAATTGCCAACCATTCCATGTGAATTAAAGAACAACAGAATGTTATGAGTCTCTTGGAGACATTTGCATATTGATGATAATTTGGAACCCATAATTATCATCGCTTGAAGCTTTTTGAAAGCATCAGTGATATCAAAAGATATTTCTTTATGAAACTCGAAGAGTCAACAATATGCATCGCTTTTAAATTTTGTTGAAACCATATCACTTGATTTTTGAAAACATGCACGCTCTAATAATTGTTTTGTCCTTTCCAAAAAGAATAAGACACAAACAATAAAAACCGTAATTTACAATCATCGCTATTTTCAATGAAAAATAAGTTTCTACTAATGGACAAATCAAATTAATTAAAATGCTTGGTAGCTTCTCTCTACATTGGAAAGGTTAGAAGATGACGATAGAAGAAATTTGAAGATAAGAATTTGCTTCGCTCACAAAAATTGACAAGTCATATTGATCCCCCCTTCCCCAGTAAACATCACCAGACGAGTCTTCCAAAAAGTAACAAAACTCTGAAATAGCCCTTGTACCATGGACTTGTTGTCCGTTTACAGTAATTATGATATGTGTGCTGGATCTACTAAGTGTTGAGAGTTGGATTGATCCTTGTGTACATTTTCCCCATGGACAAGTTGGTTGACATAACATTATTAAACCTAATCGATCCGGCAAGTATAACTCATCACTTAATCCTATCTCTTTACCTGAAGGCACAGTAATACTTGTCTTCGGATCTTCAAATCGAGAAAGATAATAGTCCTTTCGGTCTATATTCAAAACAGTTTTACATGACTGAACATCAGAAGGATCAATTACTGAATATAAAGGTGTCGAATCCTTATTTATTGCTTCTGGCAAGTTTGTGGTGCTAATTGCATCGAATTCGTCAGGATGTGACATGGACGGTTGAAGAGCCGAATGGCAAACGGATTCACTGCGATACAAGACATCATTTGGTATAGCGTGGTCAAAAAATTTATCCCCATATGGTGCCTCTGGAATAGGCGATTCAATAAATGCATTCTTAGCATCTTTTCGTTTTACTAATATATTGCTCAAGTAGTGCATATTAATTCCTGGAGGCACTTGGCTATTTTCATTTGAAGAATGAGATTTTTCCAACCGTTCGATTGCTTGAACGAAAAGATCTAATACGAAGAAACCCAGAATCCTACCATGAAGCATGTGGGATTTCCTTGTTTTTGTAATAAAATAGATTGAGATGAAAGAAGAATTATTTGTATAGCAACATTACGATTCCCGTACTTACCATCCTGGATGCCAGCTAGTCTGAAATTTAGCATTTTCACACACCGTTGTATTCCATTTGTACTCGTTGCATATGGTGCCTTTAGTTTCGAAATGATCTCCACATCTAAAATATTTCAAAGCAGAAGGAACTTTATTGATCTCATTTTCACTTATTTTTTCAAAGTCAGGCAATACTTTAATTTTTTCATCAATCATCTTATTTACGTTCCACCCAACTCCCAAACCATTATTTTCTAACGTTTCATATTCTGATCTTGGGCCATTCATGTAAAATAAGAATGGAAGCCCTTCGTCACGAAGCAATGCTGCCCGATGTGACCACAATATCATGTGCTGTGGATTTCTACTACCATCTGTCATACCGAAATCCCAACTCAATATGTCTGTATCTTTGCCATAAATTGAAGTCATACAACAAGATAGTTCAGGTCCACTTTTAAAGCCCCCCATAGCATGATTTCTCCCTATAAATTCAATATCAAGGCTAGCAAAAACATCTTTGACTGTGTCTTCCAATATTGCTGTATATGATTGCGAAAATAAATTTCCATGGCCCGCTGCCGCAGAATGACCTCCTGTTGTCCACACAAATGTGGTCTTTTCATCAGTTAATTGCGCAGATAAGATTTTCGACTGAAGCAATGTAATCAATCGCTCAGTAGAAATATCAGAGATTTCTGTCACCTCCTTCGTTCCCTCTTTGGAGAAATAAATATCAAACCATGGTCCATAATCCTCGCGAAGTCTTGCCTCCACTTTGCTTTTTTCAGATAATACTTTATGAAGAAGTTCCACAACAGATTTATCTTCCTTTTCAGAACTCTCATCGATACCACTTTCTATATTTTCGATGACCTCTTCAATTGCTTCGAGAAGCTCTTCATCATCAACTTTGTCACTTTCATCATCCTCAATAACATTTGTTTCTTCTTCAGGATTAGTTTCTACCTGGTGTTCGATATTCTCGATGACCTCTTCAATTGCTTCGAGAAGCTCTTCATCATCGACTTTTTCATTTTCATCACCGTTACTATGATTTTTTTCTTCTTCAGAATTAGTTTCTACCTGGTGTTCGATATTCTCGATGACCTCTTCAATTGCTTCGAGAAGCTCTTCATCATCAACTTTGCCATTTTCATCACCGTCAACAACATTTGTTTCTACCTGATGTTCGATAGTTTCGATAACTTCTTCGATGGCTTCAAGAAGCTCTTCATCATCAACTTTTTCGATTTCGTCTTTATCAGATTCACTACTTTCCAGAGTATGAAAGTCGGGTGGCATCTGGATGCTGTTTGAATCTCTTAGTTCCTTGGTTTCATGATCCGATGTTAACTGTAAGATTTTTATTTCTTCGAAATAATCTCCGAAATACACCAATGCGATAAAGAGGATCACTGAAATGAACATACATTGCTTCTTGAGACGAGGCCTTTTTAGTTGGATTTGTTTCGAGGTGGATGGCATGTTGAAATGTAATTGATTTGGTGTTTGTCATCTTATGCGCAATCTTTAGTCCCGGATTTTATTTACTCTCTTTAGTGCTACTGCACTGGTTATTGACTAACACCTACAAAGTATACGGGAAGAGTACCAAGCACATTTTTCAACTATGATGTATGAAATTATATCAAAATATCCCAGTGAACACCCCTTGGACAACCATGCGTAGACATATAGAGTTCATTCTTTTCAGGCCATGTGAAAGATCCTCTCAAAAAAGGTTACAGACATTTTGTTTCCTTTGGTCATCTTTCCTCACTGAAATTTAGCTGGGGTTCCTATTTCAGGATTATTTGAATCATATCTATCATAAAACATTCTAATTTATGTAAGCTTACGATACAAAGATTTATATCCTTCTCATTTTTCATTGTACTTGATACAAAATACGTGTATTTATAGGGCTCCTCAGTTTGTTGCGTTATTGCAGACAAAGTGAATGTTTTGTAAGAATGAAAAGATAACTTTTACCATATACGAAATGCGAAACAACACATTATCACTTGTGATTATGCTTATTTCCTATGAATTCTGAAATGAACCATGTACACTAAATCTTTTTGTCATTATTTAGCGAAGTCATGTTTTAAGCTTAAGTCTCTAATTCGAATCTCAACATGACAATAATATTCTTTAGCGTCTAGCTTTAAGACCTTGATCCAATGCAGCAGGTACCCCATCCATTGTGACATTATCTTCTTCCATATCCTGATATTCCCTATTATTCCGCCTTCTACGTTTGGCACTCCTTTGCCCATTATCACGTTCCCGTTTGGAAGAATGAGACTTTCCTCCTCGACGTCCCCTTTGTCGTTTGTTTGGAAAATCACTTCCTGGACCCAAAACAGCCCTTGTAGTAAATCCAGGAGGAGGTCGTGGAGTCTCAGTCGGCCGATGTTCTAAAATATCCAACGAGGTAGCTTCACGGACTAAGAATCGAGATTTCGTTCCCTTTCGACCAAATCGATCATTGTACTTTTTGTTCAACATGGACGTGCAAAATCTCCATCCCATGGATCCTAAGTCTTCCAAAGGGGTTGGTGGTGATGGTGGTGTGGAGGTTGGAGGTTCTGTGGATTCTTCGGTTTTAGTTTCATCCATTGGATTTGCGTCTGTCGTAGAGGAATCAGCGTTGGCGTCGGTGTTAGTGTCGTTTTCGGTGGGTGGTGGAGGAAATGGAATTTCTTGGGACATGGCTTGCATGGCTCGAATGGCGGAAAATTTGTCTTGAAACATGACATTGCAGGATAATTCACTCAGCCATTCCACATAGGATGGTCCATAAATCGAAAAATAAGCCTGACAGGTCACGAAAAAAAGATATCAATATTTCGATACTCAATTTGTCAAAAAAATAAACCCAACAATGACAGTGATACTTACCATAATATCATCGGAACGCATTTGCTTGAAAGCAGCCCAGTCAATAGCAAACAAATGGATTTTTTCCGGAACGATTTGTACATCGTCACTCATCTCACCTGATGGTGGATCCATTCGATACTTTCGAATATAATCAATATTATCATATGCCTGTACAGCAGATAAATTATTTTGTTCCTCCGCTTTCTCATCCTCTTCTTGTACATCCTCCATCCTTTCTGACACACCGAAACCTCGATCAGCATTTCCGTTACCATCCATATCATCATTCGTCTCTTCCATTCTCCGTTTTTGATCCCGTTCAAAACGTTCCTTACGTTTGCGCCTCTTATCCGACTCTTCCTGACTTGTCACATCGATTCCTGTAATGAATCCAGGTTCTGGATTGGCTCTTAATCGACGAGCTTCACTCCATTTCAAAAATGCATCTGGACCAGGAGGTTCGGAATCGATAGGAGTATTGTATTTCAAGGCACGTGATTGAGCTTTGGCGCATTCTTGATGATATTGTTGTAATAAATCATAATCTTCATTGGAGGTAGCAGCTGCGGAAGATAAATCATGAGATGGATCTGGTGTAAGATTTGATACATCTAGAGTAGGTGGAACTTCGGATAGAATAATATTGCGTATTTTTAAATCTCTCGCATGTCGATGAAGACTCGAATTCCCAAACCCTATATAACGGACTTTATCCTGTCCTGGCCGTAATTGGTCATATAGAGAATCATCCATCTTGGCAACACATTGTCGACCTGGAATATTTCCTGTTCCTACATAGATAATCCCTGAATGGAATAAAATCCAATAACTCTTGTATATAAAATCAGTACAAATTCGTATCGTGGAATAAGTCGATTCCACACATTCTTCACCACTGGGAAGCCATCGTCGAATCACAGTGGTGAGATTCCCACCCGCACCAATATGAATAGCATAGGTCTTTCCCATGGAATAATGAGGTTCCGGAGAGAAACCCACAGTGATGCATTCTCGCGCGGTAGCTTCAAAGGTAAGGAAAAACGAATTGGCCGTGCTAGGTGGTTGAAAATCAAGATGAAAATGTTCCGCATCCCATCCTCCACATTTACGATCCATGGGGGCGACTCGGAGTGTTGTTCCGGGAGTTAATTGTTTCGCTTGAAGGAGTGTGTGATGAGCGTCGGATGTGGTCTCCATAGTATTATGATTGTTAGCAGGTGGTTGAAGTTTCCATTCTCCCAAGGCAGACGTTAGATCGGCTTTGACGTGACTGTTTTGAAATTCACACACGGAGAGTGATTGATGCTCTATTTCTCGTATTCGAGAAGACATCGACGACATTTTTAGGTACTGCTGTCTTGGATAGGTGTTTGAGTGGGATGAGATGGATGTCGAATCTTCCGATTTGAAACAATTTTCAAGTGTCTACGGTAGGCTGCTGTTAGCTTGCCGCGTAGAGCAGCTCTCTTCTACATCTGAATCTTGATGCATTTTTCTACACCTATGGATGTAGAAACGTCAGATATGAAAAATGTACATGAGAACCAAGTATAGTAGGATCATGGTACATCTTAAGCGGAGAATCCTAATCAATAAACAATCATTCATTGATTTTAATATTTTTAATATTTTTAATATTATTGTTATTTATTCCAGAATGACCTAATTAAAAATAAGCACGTTTCATGTCTTACAAATGCTGTCATTTTTAATGTCGGTTTCTTGAAACATGGAAAGATCATCATCGCTTCCACAAAGACCACACCCAACAGCACTGGCCTTCTCCAATGCACTCATCGATCACCTCAATACTCCTAAACATGATCAACTTTCAAATCCTCCCAAAAAAGGTCAAACAAAAGCTCTGTATCAAAAATCACTCTTGTTAGGATGGAGAAATCGGAATTCGTTATCGTCATCCTACCCCATGACTCTCCAAATTCCATCTGTAGAGAAACCAATGTCATATCAGTATTCTTTTACCATGACCCAAATACATGAAAGTGCCTCTCAATTCGAAAATAAGGAATACGGCACAGGTGCCTTTTTATGGCCAGCCTCCATAGTCCTTGCCAAATATTTGGAACACGCTTCAGGTGCGAATCAACTATTGTTCCATAAGACTGTCCTAGATTTGGGTGCTGGAACAGGTATGACTTCTATAGCCTGTGCATTATTAGGAGCTTCGTTCGTGATATGCACGGATGGGTTAGAATCAGTCGTTCAGTTAGCCAGGAACAATTCTGTTCGACTTACTCGGGAATTTCAATCTCGGTGGAGACAGGACAAAACGTTGCAAACACTTTTTGCAAAGGAAGATCCTTTGACTATTCATGTTTGTCAATATGAATGGGAAAATGAGGAACAGACTCAATGGATACTTCAACAATTTCGAAATCATTCCTCCATTTCGTATCCTGACATTATCCTCGTCTCCGACTGTGTCCTACCGAAACTTTATCCTATTGCCCCCTTAGTCCAAACACTCAAAGATTGTATGGGAAAACATACCAAGGCGTATTTATCGTATGAAGATCGATTTTATGAACATTATAGTGCCAAAGACAAATTTTGGCAATTGGCAGAAACAAATGGGTTGTTTGTGAGGGAGATTCCAAGAGAGGAGCATCATGAGGTATATCAAGCGGAAGATATTGAAATTTGGGAAGTTTCCTTGAAAAATGAGTAGTTATGTTACATCCATTTGGTGTTGTTGTAAGGAAATATACGCTACGAGCATATTTGGTAAGATCGATTTTCGAAATATCTATCTTTGTTTGATTTATGATAAGGGTTTTATAAATTTTGTTCAGCAATGTCATTGCAATGTCAACGTCTGATATTATGAAATGAGATGAATTAAATTAAACCATTAAACTTTTGACAATAGTAATTTTAGAGTTTTCGAAAGTCTTATTCAAAGCGAGAGTAGGAAGATTATTTCCGAACATGATGTAATCATAGTTTGTAGAATTCAAGGTTTCTAGTCCTGTAGTGTAAT
>Ga0209092_10001149_pt1 | contig 26481 bp, 42 predicted proteins | sample FraStrMetagenome_FD_187446 | JGI IMG/M metagenome (GOLD analysis project Ga0209092, IMG submission 187446) | Marine eukaryotic phytoplankton communities from Arctic Ocean - Fram Strait ARC3M Metagenome (SPAdes) (version 2) | ecosystem: Environmental > Aquatic > Marine > Oceanic | place: Fram...
GATACCATGAACGTCAATAGAGCTTTGACCAATCTCAAAATCAGTCGGGATAATGATCGAATCGAATGTATCGAGAAGTCGACCTCGATGTGAGAAACGCGCAGCGGAGAGGGAAACCCCACGACACGTATCATAATTCTTCAATGTTTCGTGTGTCACTTCAACATTTCGGCGACCACTGGGCAAACCAGATGTCTCGAAATCGAATGCGATATATTGCATACAGGCCATACTTGAAATAAACTTAAAACTTTATATCACTTAGGTAAGTAAGTAAGTACAATGTGTTTTAGTTGGTTGTTCTTTAAAAGAAAATCCAAGATGATAGATTTTGTAAAAAAATTCGAATGTTCTTGCGACTTATGTGGTAAAAACTGTAAAAATATGGAAGAACTCGTAGTACATATGGGATATCATAAAATAGATGATATTAATCGAAGACTAATAAATGATTACGGGACTGTGAGATGTAATAAGTGTTGGAAAACCTTTCGCTCAGTTGTAGATCTATCTAATCATGAATGTTTTCAGGATAACTCCACGATTAGTGATCTTTCACGGGCTGCGAGTTGCGATAGTCTTTCTTCTGTTGTGGTTCATGAGTAAATTTACAATCACCTATACATTTACATTCACCGAATAGTGCATAAAATTGTGCTTTAGTAGGTGTATAACACCACAAAGGTAAGTTAATATCTTTGTACATAAACCTAATCATTCTATTTTTGTAAATACTCATATATTAATATCAACATAATCTTCTAAGTTCTCACTCTCCCTTCTCTCTCACACTCCAGTTACCATTAAGTAAAGCTGCACGAGCTTCCCAATCTGTGACCCTGACAGTTTGGGTCGGGGGTGTAATAAGAACACCTTCATCTACAACTCGACATTTAAAGTGTCCAACCTCACATGCGTGATTTATTTCGAAACGAGATGCGAATTGAATGTATGGAGACCGACCCATCTCAGCCTCTAGAAGGGTCTTGTATCTAAAAGCATCCTCGAAATTGATAAAGGCTAGGATGTGATTGACTGGTAGACCATCCTCATTTAATTCACGGATAGAATAGATACCTTCATCAGCATTCGGGTTATGAAAAGTTAAAACATGTAAAAGGTCTGTACCACCAACTTCATCTATATCTTTAGTGTTCAAGTTGTTAATGGTATAATAACTTTTACATACTTTAGAAATAATGTGCTTCCGGTTTGTACGGGGTACGTGGGGGACTTGAGGAGATTGACAACGGACAGCAAACATTGATTTTTATATTAAAATGGTTCTACTTAGGTATGTCTTTCTGTAATCATGTATTCCGGATACATATCACGCATCATCCTCTTTTGTCGAAGATATACATTACTTTTCTCATTGGGACACATAGCCTCAGTGACAAAATCAACAATCTTCTCATCGTGCCTAACATCCATTTGAATCGTGTACCCCGAAACCATGGTTTCATGAACATCTACATACATTTTTGCTGTCGGAAACAAGATGTTCTCATTGAGAGTCATTGTTTGAATATGGCGTCCGAGGACGGCCAAACGGGCTCTAGCAACGGTTATTGCGGACATGATCGTTTAATTCTCCGGTGATCCAAATGAGACTCAAGATAACTCTTGCGTTTTTGAAAGTCTCGTTAAGAGTGTTCATTAATTGAATTTTTATATAGTTTTGGGTTTACTTAGGTTATCATGGACGATTTCGAAGTTGTCTAACGTTATTGGCAAACATTTTAGCTTTTAAATTTCTAGCTACACTGTTTAAATTTTGGGGTTGATTATTGCGTCTTATAATCTTATTCAAAACATTCCTAACTATCTGTTTATTTTTTCCATTAAAACGACTCTGGTTAAAAGTGATTTTGTTTAATAAGCCCTTTACCGTGTCATTGTTAACAGTATTTGAGTTGAGGAATAGATTAAAACTCTCCATTTTAGGTCGAGGAGCCCCCTTACTTATATTCATCTTCATGTTTCCAAGTTTGCTGAAATTTGCAGTGAGGTTGGGTCGCGCTCTGGCCTTGGCTTCCACATTTGCTTTGGCCTTGGCGTTGTTACCCGTGATACCACGTCTTAAAGCAAGTGTAGCTCTTCTATTGGATGCCTGTTTAGTCTTAATGGCTGCCAAATTAGCCTTTAGCTTAGCTGCAGCGACTTCATTTTTAATTCGTTGTGCAGTAGTTGCTTTCGCTTTTGCTGCTCTTTCAGCCCTTGATTTACTCACTTTTATAGATTCTCTCCGTTTCTTATCCTGTTTCTTTTTAGCTGCTTTTACCTTTGATGATTCTACACAACCATCTTCACCAACCACTTCACCCCAAGAAAGTACACCATCAGTGGCTAGATCCAGAACACCAACATTGTGAAACACAGTGTATTTTTTCATACATGTGGGTAAACTGCCCATATCATACACTACACAAGCCTTCTCCTTTTCAAGTAATTTACATATGTTTTCACCCTCAACACGATTAGGTGCCTTGAAAATATTACGACCTTGATTTATAGGTGTATTATCAGCCATATTTTTCATAATATCGCGAGATAAATCTTCACACGCACCAATAAGTCCACGTGAAGATTGACTTCCAAGTACATTAGTAATGAAGTATAGGAAGTGCGCAACACGTAGTCCAATGGCTATTTGCGTGCGACCATTCGTTTTGGTTATCGTGTTTTTGATAGAATTATTATACGCGTTTACTTTCCTGTAAATGTCTATACCCAACAACTTGACCAGAAATTTATGTTGTTCCGATGATGATGGGACATTACTATCTGTTATACCATTACGAGTTTTAGATTTAGCGTTTTCATGTGGAGTAGTATTTGACGATTCGGGCCATATATTTTTGAAACGGTTAGTGGCCCTGTGGTCGGAAAAATCGTGAAAAGTGTCTAATATGGCTAAGAAGTACTTTACGACTTGCTCATTTACACCAGCTCCAGTGCTAGTAGGATAATTGAATACCCAATAAAATATGATTAGTGCCTTCAATTTTTGGGATAGTCCATGAAAATTAGATCCAATGGTTCTGGTTCCTTTATTATTTGTTTTTTCACTTTTATTCCGTGTATCTAAAAACCATGCGAACAGTGGACCGGATGTGATAACTGGTCTACCATCGGGTGTAACCAATTCTTGAATACGATTATTGTGATTTGTCATAGAGGTCTTAGGCATAGTGAATCCCTCACGTTTCAACATATCACCTAGTATCTTACGAATTCTGGGAATAACGTTAGTAATGGGTACATTGTAGTAATTCCCATTTCCGTCTGTAAAAAGTGTAGGAATGCCACGAACCACAGAAGCTAGTGCCGCGGTGCGGTCCCCTGTAGCGAAATAGGCTGTGTTATACATAGTACTATCTGTCTCAGTCATTCCAGTATACGCAGCCTCAAGTGAAATACCATCAGTATACACAGCATCCATTACATGATAATTATTGGGGCGAGCCAAATATAATTTTTTATTATTATTCACCTTTTCTACCATTAAAAATTGAATGTAATCAAGTAATCGTTTATATTCTAAAGGACTCCCGCGAACCTTTATACTATTGGGTCTCTTAGATAAATCACTAAGAAGATTAGCCAATTCCGATACTGCTAAACCTTCAGCTCGATCTCCAACTCTGGATAACGTGTAACCACCACCACTACCACGTGATGGGGCAAGAAGACCAAATCTTGAAACTAATGTTTTCTTACCAGTTTTCTTACTTGTTATTTCCTTTTTCAAAATTATATTACGATTTTCAGATGATGATTGTAATGCATTAGCACCCGCTTGGCCAGTTAACATTTGGGTAATTGTACCAGACTTGTTATTAATACCCCAATCACTTGTAACCTGTAACGCGGGGTGTAAAACACCTTTAGCTTGTGATAAACTGTGACTCGCCAACGGACTGTTATATGTTACTGTATTATCAAACGAGAATCCTGTATCAGTTTTCTTTACAATAACAAAATATGGTTTCTCTACACATTGCTTGGATGACATATTATACTAATGAATGATATTTAAAAATTAAGTAGACCAGTTAATTTTTTACTCGTTGAAGAATCAATTTTAGATATATTTCCCAAAATACTTGTTATGATCTCCGCACATTTATTCTGAACACTTAGATTTACAGTACCAGTTAAACTTTCCGCCTCCTCATATAATTTCGAGTAACGCTCACTATTGTTAGAGGAACCAGCGATCTTATCTATGGAGTACATGATGAGTACAAGGTACTTCTTGAAAATCTTTCGTTCCAAACCTGGTCGCATCTCATAAGCGAAGGTAAGGTACGTACTCACAAGTTGCTGACGAAGATCACCTGTGCTTCTACGGTTAAGAGCATTAGCCTGTGCTTTCCTTCGTGTATTGGTATTTGGGGTTCGGTTGTTATTTTTAGTTTGATTCTTTTTAGTCATATAATTACGATATTCATTAGAGCTCAAGTTCACTATTCTTCCATTGGGAAGGCGTGCACTCACACCCACCTTTTTATTTGAAACTGGTGTTTTGTTATTACCATTTGCCTTAGTCTGTGTTACAGTTACAGTTTGACTACTCATATCTAATGTAATATGAGAATTAAATTGTCGCGTTAAAATAAATGATTGGGTTTATACTAAATTTGATATTCAAACCCAAGCCAGAACTCCCCCCTATTCCAACCGAAACACAGGAAAGGGAAAGAAACAACACGATTTACCTAGAAACTAAGTCTATGAATGAACGAAAAAGACGCCCAACTCATTTACAAGGACATTGGCTTCATAAATTATGTGGTCTAAAACGCAATATAGTGTTAGTCAATAAGACTGATTATCACCTCAAATTCATAATCAAAAAGATTCCTTCATGTAAATGTTTCATGTCAACCTTTAAAATTGTCACACCGGGTGGTGCTGGTATAGAGGGTAATTTTGAGAGTCGAGAAAATCAAGAAACTCAAGTAATATTATTGGGGCCTATGACAGATGAATACATAGATCATGTCGTGTATCCACTTCCAAGTAAAAATGTACTCGTCACCTTGGAAATAGAGGGAAAAATGATGTTTACAAATAGGAAGATGGGTGCCTACGATAAATATACCTGTCGTAACCACGTATTTTTGAGGGCTGCATAATGTTTTTATCAGGTCATAGTAAATGAGTAATAGGATACTGGCAAATTAGATAAGGTCTAATGAGACTCATGTATTTTTTGAAAGTCTCATTAAGGGTGTTTATTAATTAATTATTTTTTATTAAGCAAATGACTTGGTGGTTCCCTCTTCCTTTCGCTTCTCACGACACGCATCATTCTTTTCCTTCTTAGCCTCAGACTTCTTGGGGTTCGCCTTCGCCTTGTTCTCCTGCTTGATTTTCTTCTTCTCAGAATCAGTGAGCTTGTCTTTCATAGTCTTATCGATCGCCATATATTTGTACATCATTTTAAATCTATAAGTCTTATTTAAAGCTTAATACCATGTTCTAAATAGTATGGAGATTAACGTCACACGCGTAAATAATGGTATATATGACGTATGTGTCATATCAAACGATGAATATATAGGTCCCGCAATTGCTCGAGGGCACGAGTGGGATTCATGGATGCGTCGAGATGTGCGCCTATGGCATAAACATGGTACAGACATACTTGATATAGGCGCGAATATCGGGTATAATACATTGATGTTTTCAGATTATGGTCCGGTAATCTCATTCGAACCCGTGTTTTATGAAATTATAAATCAAAATGTAAACAATAATGCACTCAGGTACCCTGTCGAGGTTGTTCCACGTGCCTTATCAGACGAAAAAACTGTATCTAAAATACATATTCCTTCACATGCGTGTACAGAATCAAGTACATTGATCAATTATGGTGGAACGAGTTTTCATCATCCAGACGATTGGAAAGGGGAGGGTATTGATGTACACTGTGATCGCCTCGATGATATTTATACCGGTACACCATCTTTCGTAAAGATTGATGTTGAAGGTCATGAACTACATGCGCTAAAGGGTGCACAAGAAACCCTCAAGAAACATAAACCCACTGTACTCATCGAGATTCACAATTTCTCCGAAGATAATGAAGTACATAAGTTTATGAAATCATTGGGGTATGGTGAACCAGAAAAAAGACCTGAAGTTATGTTCATTTACAAAACATTCGCTTAGAATACCCGATAACCGCACATGTCCAGTCGTCAAACTATCATTTACTATCAATTGGGATTTTATATCGAGCAAAAGACATTTTAGCAATTTCAATGGGAATCAATGAAAGAAAGAAAATGTTCATTTTTGTAATCCTCGGTGTTGTATACACGAACTTCTACGTTGCCAAAGTATACAGAGTCGTCAGTGAGTTTCCAGATTTTTTCACTCTTTTGTTGGTTTGCGTGATAGGTCGCTTCTTTTAGGGTGTTAAAGAAGCCACGATCGAGTATAAGGTTACAGAGAATAACGTTAGTGATAAACATATTAGTGTGGTTTATAACAAAAATGATAACTACTTAGGTTCTTATTCTCCATCCGATAAGAAATCATCTTCGACGACTTCATCGTCGTCAGCGTCGGGTTCAATATCCATCTCTCCATCTACAATTTCTTCATCTTCTTCATCCTCTTCGGGTTCATTTAATTCAATATTGACTTCATCTTCCTTTTCCTTTTCCTTCTCCTTCTCTTCTCTCTTCTTTTCCTTCTCTTCTTCTTTCTTCTTTTCTTTTTTCAATCTTTTAACATGATCTTTATCAAAAATATTAATAAATACTTTGTCTATACGTTGTGCCAAACGTTTTTGTTTTTCATTGTTTTTTTTCATATTTTCCATAAAGTTTTGACTAAAGCCATGTGCTTTATAAGCTTGTAATACTGCCTTGAATGGTGGTTTAATCGCTCGTCGATAATATGCATTGTGTAAATCCCATATACTCGCATTGAGTTTTACACGTACGATACCATTTTTTAAAATACGGAGTCTCATATATACTCGATCAGGTACATCTAATTCGACTTCTGGTGTTTTTTTAGGTATTGGTTGATATTCATACACGGGTAATTTTGGATCCACATATGGTATACCCATTTGTTTATTATTTGTTTTCAGAAGTTTTAGATAATCGTCATATTTATACACAGGTCTCTTTGGGTAAGTGACATGATCAGCATATGTAGATCTACAGATACTATATAAGAAACTCCCTTCCGCAGGCTCACCAGCCTTTTGAAGTGGTAGACATTTAAGAGACCTCGAGGGGGGTTTCTGCTCCATTATAGTTTTTTGTGACATCGTCTCCTAACTTAGGTTTCATAAAATATTCGAGTTCACAACGAATCACACGTTCTGCCTGATGATTGACATGTGTGTGATACGGTCCCCATAGCTCTATAACTTTTCGTTTCTTATCGTACCACATATAATCGAGTTCTAACCGATGGGTTAACCAGTAGAACTTTTTACCTGTCTTACCAATAAACGTAAAAAGACGCTCCTCATCATATTCTGATACGTCCATTTGGGAGTAATGGGAGTTTGGGGGGCTGTAGGGTGCCATCGTTTTTCTTAGCTAATGAACGCTCCTTTTGTTTAAGCATATTTCTTACATGTTTTTGCGAATATGTTTGTCGACAACTTTTCTTATCGTTTTTAGTCACGCGTTTGTTTGGTTCTTTATACTCCATAATGATATATATACAAAAGAATTTATTATACTTAGGCTTCATTTTCATCATCATCCTCACAGTCATTTTCGTCAATGAGACTCACATCACTTTCACTTTCGTCACTATCGATATCAGAAGCCGTGTAATCTAAATCTTCACTATCGTCCACTAGTTCATATCCATTAGTAACCCTTGTATATAAATGTGTATTTTCTAGATCATCTGTGTCATAAAATCCTGAAATAGCTTCTTTAGTGATTACTTCAACTGTATTCACAAAATCATATAAATGATGTTTATTCTTTTCTAAAAACTGTACAGAGTATGTGATATCAGAATCGTTAACTATTCGGGCGATTTGTGTAGTTCCATCATCGCAGTGAACATCTACGATCATATCTAGGTTAGATGAAATTTAAATCTTTAATAATATTAATGGATACTCTTAAAGAAAGAGGTGTACAGTATATATCGGGTCGTGTGATCGAGCAAAATGATGCTGTAATGTTCGATATAGATGATACCTTGATATATACAGATGGTACTCCAATCAAACCTATGATTGAACTCCTATATATAGCTAGACATTTGGGATATAAAATTATAATTATTACAGCGAGACCTGGAATTAAAACAGTTATCGATTGGACTATAAATCAACTTGGTAAATATAACATTCCTAGTGACTATTTAGGATTTACTAGTGCGAGTACTAAAACACTCATGAAGAATCGATTGCCATATAATTTTATATTATCAGTAGGTGATCTGGAAACAGATTTGACCGATTCTACACATAAACTTAACACTTCCAATTTTTTCCACAGTTGAGACAGCTTACAAAGACTGTCATAGGTTCATCGGCTGATCGTGTTTGCATTTGATAATACGATGTCTTCATAGATCTACATTTTCCACATTTAAACAATCCATCTTGATTTTGTATCTCCTTAATGATGGCTTGTTTTCTTATATCTATGTGAACCTTCTTTTCTACCTGTTTGGCCGATGGACCATCGAACCATAATTGTTCTGGTCTCATCTCAATAACATCATACGTCTTCAATTTCTTTTCCAGTATATTCTTTTTTAGTTCTGGAGATTTACGAATATTATATTGAATCTGTAAAAATTTATGTTTATAAATGTTTACAAATTTATAATTCTCCCATGCGGCATCATTACATCGACTAATTGAATGATTCAATATATTTTTTTCCATATTTATACATATAACATCATCTTTCGGTAATCCCAATAGATCAGATAGTCGAGTGATAACAAAATCGCGAGTAGGATTTTCCATATTCTTGTATAATACTCTATGTACCCTTTTAATACAATTTTAGTGAGAAATGTGAATTTATCAGTGAAATCGTGTTTACTTAGGGTTTGGGAAGACCTTTATAAGGATCATTACGCTTGCAATCCCCCATATTTTCAGGAGAGCAGGTATCGAAAAAAGCTCCCACGCGGCGAGCGGGGTTAGTGTCCACTAATCCATACTTATAATCAGCTTGTTGCGCTCGGTACTTCTCACTGAATACAAACCGAGGGTCATTTCCTGGTATAGAACCCTGGCAGCTGATGAAATATACGATCAAAAGCAGGGCGATTGCGAGAAGAAACATTGTTCTACGCTCCATTATTAATATATCTTTTATCAATATTTTTTTATATAATGAGAGTAAGATGACGAAAGCCGTTCTTATACATGAAACACTAAACCATATAGAAGAAATCGACATTGATATTGAACCATCGAAAAACGAAATTTTTAAAATACTTTTGGGGAGAGCTACATTTATTGGTCAATGGCCTGAAATAGATGTTGTCATCATGAAACCTGAACATGGTCTCATAGAAAACGAGAATGTATTACCATACCCATTTCATGGGGAAGACGTGAAAGGTAAAGTCTTACTTATGCGCATGGATGAAAATTCAGAACCACAAGATTTTACATTACGTGAATATACATTACTTCACCCCCGGGACGAAGGCATCCTCGTTTAGGACAGCATTCGCATACTTCATACACAATTGGAAATGTATATACGCCCAATCTGTAGGGAGTTCAAGTGTAGGTCTTCCTGGTAAAGGATTGTCATGAACGTAACTCATAAGATCAATCTTAGCACCATTCATCGACTGACCAGTTTTATTACCAACCACCTTGAGCCATATCACATGTTCCTCATTTTTACAATCAAATCGGGTGACAAAATGTGCCATATATATTATATAGGTTTCTTTTCTATAAGTAGACGCGCACTTGGATCAGTTACTGTAGTCCATTTAGGTCTCCATATTTCAGATACAAGGTGATCATTATGTTTTCCATACAGTTTCCAGAAGATGTTTCTATACAGAGCTTCTTCTTTTGTAATTGGTGTATTATGACCATGTGATTTTACTCGCGTTTCCTTGAATAACATATTATCGATGTTATCTTCTGCATATTTTTTTACTTCGTCTACCCAATTCGTCCCGACTGCGTCACTCATTCCATCCTTTTGTCGCCACAATACTTCATGTGGGAGATACCCTTCGAATGCTTCACGTAGTATATTCTTTTCAATACTCGCGACTTTGTCATTTTGATTCATAGTCATACATAGTTCAATAAAATTCTTGTCAAGAAATGGTACAATCAAATCGAGACCATGCGCACCCGCACATCTATCCGCACGTAACCCATCAAACTGGTGAATTAAACGAAGACGACGCATGTTTTCACATGCAAATTCATCCACATTTGGTGCGTTATGGAAATAGAGATACCCCCCTAGAATTTCATCACTTCCTTCACCCGAGAAGATGTATCTACAATTTGTCTTCTGTTTGATATACTTACATAACAGCCACATGGGTGTACTCGCACGCACAGTTGTCGTGTCGTACGATTCGAGGGAATGGATCACATCGGTGAGATGTGAAATCCCTTCTTGTGGTGTAAACTTAACCTCTGTGTGATCAGTGTTAAGATACTTCGCAACTTTCCGAGCCGCCACGAGATCAGGACTCCCCTCGAGACCGATCGAGAAGGTCTTAATCTTCCCAATTTTCCGAGACGCGATAGATGCGATAAGACTACTGTCAAGACCACCAGATAATAAGAACCCGATGTCGCGTTCAGTGTTAGCCAATCGAAGATGAACGGCATCCTCAAAGCTTTGACGAATTTCATTGATCATTTTATTATTCACATGTTTATTAACCCTCCAATACCCAGTGTGGTAGCATACGAAGTCGTTGATGTATGAATCATATATATGCCCAGGTGGAAAAATGTGAATAGTTGAACCTAATGATACCAATGCCTTGACTTCACTTGCGAATGCGATCGAGTTATCATCGTATCGTGTGTAAAACATGGGTCTTACACCAACGGGATCCCGTGCTGCCAGGATACGCTTACCATCTGAATATATAAATGAAAAGTCACCGTTAATCATATCAACGGTCTTCGTGATACCGTATGATTGAATCATATTGATGAGTACTTCACAGTCACTTGTACTCTTTTCATGCCCTAACCGGAATTTTTTATGATTATAGATCTCTCCATTACATACGAGCATAGCCTTATTTTCAGTGAATGGCTGCATACCGGCATCAGTGAGATCATTTATCGCGAGACGGTAAAAGTCCATTCGACATTTTCCAATTTTAGAGGTTCTATAGTCATCTGGGCCTCTATGAGAAAGGAGATATGAACCCAATTCCACTTCTTCACCGAAGAGGGCAATTATACCACACATGTTATTCAATTATGTTACTTTGTTTTTAAGCTAAAATCCATCCATTTTCCAAAATCATTAGGATCTGCTATACCGTCCATCTCTTGCCCAGAGAGAGAGATCGTCTCAGTTTCTTCACCAATTAATACTTCAAATTTTAAAATACAATAAAATGATACATTTGTTCTAGATGCCATTATATCAATAGTGTTTAAATCCAAAGAATCAATTTCTAATGATCGTTTTATAATTTTAGGTGATCCATATGGAAATGTAGCACTATCTTCTTTCTCTAATTTCCGATTGGCTGATGACATATCAAGAGATGGCCAAATGCGGTTTTTAGCTCTAAATTCGGAGATATAATCTATACAATTATTAGTCACATCTTTATCATAAAAACATACGAAACGTGGTTTAGATTTAGGATCCACGAGACTTAGATATGTACCATTATGATTTAACTTTATAAAATGAAAGTCCATATAACTTAGATAAGGAAAAAAACTTTAAATAGTATATATGAACTTCCCAAAGACTGCTGGTCAATGTAGATATGTCTTAGCACTTAGGTCTAATAAACCTATTATAATTGGCACAGGGCCAGCCGGGTCAGGTAAAACAATACTCGCATGTCAAATAGCAAATGAATATATTTCTAAAAATCCCAGGGCCAGAGTTATACTCACGAGACCTATAGTTACAGCGGATGAAGACATGGGGTATCTACCGGGTGATATGGATCAAAAAATGGAACCATGGACGAGACCAATGTATGATATTTTCGAGCAGTCTCTAACACATAATCAAATGGATAGATGTATATGTGTCGAACCCCTTGGATATATGAGAGGTAGAACATTTCATCAAACAGTCATCATAGCTGATGAAATGCAGAATTCAACCCCAAATCAAATGAAAATGCTTCTTACACGTATAGGTGAAGACACTAAACTCATCATCACTGGAGATCTTGAGCAATCAGATTTAGGTGAATTAAATGGATTAGAAGATTTGGTATACAAGATGCAGTGTATAGACATGGAGTATATCAAACATGTCGAAATGGATGATAGAGATATTGTTCGTCACCCGGCTGTTAATGAAGTCCTTCAGGTGTTACACAGTTAATCTGCTGTACGTCATTGTCAAGTATTTGTAAAGTACATTCCATTCTTGACAATTTCACACCTATTAGTTTTTTTTCGAAATCATATTTATTACAAAAGAGTATAATTTCATTTCTTTTATTTTCATACCAGTCAATTACATCATTCATTTCTTCGTCGAGGCTTGTGTACCGTTCGATAATCTTATAATCTTCAATTGGCAATGCTTGTAATTTTGTAGTTATTTCATTAATACGTGCGTCAAGATCCTGGTATATATCTTTAAATTCGTCATGACCTTCAATCATTGTACTATATTTTGATAATATTTTTTTTACATCAAAGAATCATATAGATTATCATCTTCACGAATTTTAAGTTTACCATCGGTCCATCGATGATCATCTTTATCAACACTTTTTACATGTAGTATAGCCATCTGTGGGTGTGGTGAAATCGATATAAATTTATCATAACCCGTTATAGATTCATGTAAACTCTTATCATATTTGATTTCTGAAGGTTTATTTTTATAAACTCGATCTATATAATCTGGCCAATTAACCCAATCAAAATCATTAACTGTAAAGCCATGATCTTCGTACCATGTATCAGTTGCACCTAAACATATGTTTATTCTAGGAACCTTTATTAAATCTACATTTGTTTCATCTATAATACCCTTGATACCTTTGATCAATTTTTCCTTTGGCATTTCATCTGGATCTATTATGAATATATAATCACCGGAACACTGACTCGTATGAAAGTTTCTATGTACACTGAAATCGCCATCAAAAGATCTTTCACATGTAACGATATCGTTTTTAAAATTATCTAATACTCGTAAAACCTGTGGTGTCACATGTTTTGTATCTACTAGAACATTAATTTCGTCCTCCTCATCTTTGACCCGTTTTAAAAAGGAAATAAGTGAATATAAATCTTTAGATTCATTGCACACCGTAATAGCGTAAGATAACTTCATTATTATTATTAAAGAATATAATAGCTTTAAGTTCAATATGATACCGAAAGTAATACACAAAGTCCTCATAGTTGATGACGGAAAACTCCCAACATTACCCGATGGTATGAAAAAGGCACTAGAAACATGGTACCGTATGAATCCCGGATACAAAATCAAAATGTATTCAGGTGATGATTGTGTCGCGTATATAAAAGAACATTTTGATGAAAAGGTTCTCAAAGCGTATGAGTCACTCAAGCCGTACTCTTATAAATGTGACTTAATGCGACATTTAATACTTTATAACGAAGGTGGATGGTACTCGGATATTCGACAGGTATGTATGGAATCTATTGATACTTTAGCCAACGTAGGTAAAGAATATTACACGAGTGTTGATTGTCCTCCAAATCAAATGTGTATGTACACCGCATTTATAGGTTCTATCCCGAAACATACCATATCGAATAAAATGATCGACCTCATTTTATGGAACACCAAACAACGGCATTATGGTGTTGATTGTTTGTATCCAACAGGTCCTGGTGCGTATATGAACGCCGCGATTGATTATGTTCGAGCATACCCGGAAAAGTGTATGATCGGACAACATAGTGCCGATGAACATATTGTGTTTGCAAAACAGAGGTTCATAAAATGTAAATATAATAATGCGAGAGGTGCAGATAACACCGATATGAAAGGGACAAATGACTATGGAGATATGTGGAGAAATAATACTGTATATTTAATCTAAAACATATAAACTTCCATCTTTTGGAACGATCGTTTGTAATTGTGATTTAAATATAACGAGTAATCCTCTCCAACATTCCTCATCTTTAGTAGAGCATTTATCAAAGTGCATATGAGACAATCCATATTGCTTACACTTAATCAAAATTTGTTCCAAATTAGGAAATCTAAAAGCACCCTTTGGGCAATGACTCTCAATTGAAACGTCATGGTAAATCAATATACCACCTGGTTTTAGTATAGAACTATAGACATGCTCAAACCATTTTTGTGTGTTCCAGTGATCTGCATCCGAAAATATAAAATCATATGCCGTCTTATTTTTCTCGAAAACAAATGAAAGTTCGTCACTTTCTACTAATTGTACTTTGTCTTGGAAATTTTTAATATGTTCGGGTTTTTCACCTTTCCAATCAACCCAATTGTCAACTAACGTGAGTTTTTTCAGATTTTCATTTTTTTCTAAGGCTCTTGATAGATAAGCGGTTGTTCTACCACTACCAACTCCTATCTCGAGTACATTTTCTGGTTTATGAGTCCGCACGAGACCGTAAACTAAGTCTAGATGACATTCGTCAATTGCTACAGCCTTAAACGGGTTGTCATCTGATAGAACATGTTCAAATGAATCGCTCATCTATTGTGATATGAATACACTCCTTTAATCAATATTAAAGTTGAATAAGTTATATAAATCAATGATAACCGAACCAGATTGGAAAGGTAAAACATCTAACCCCATTGGTCAAGTTATCATTGGTGATAATACAGAAATAAAAGAGTATGTGATCATAAATAAACCAACTGAATCATGTACACGAATAGGTGATAATTGTTACATTATGAGCCAGGTATTCATAGGACATGATTGTTCTATAGGAAATAATGTACAATTAAATCCCGGGTGTAGTATAGCTGGATTTGTAACTATAGGTGATAATACTCATATTGGTATGAATGTATCGATACATCAACATTCTAGAATAGGTAAATACTGTATGATAGGTGCGAATAGCTTTTTTAAAGGTGAATCACCGGATGGTATTGTGTGGGGTGGGGTTCCATCAGTTCCCATCAAAGTCAATACAATTGGTATTGAAAGATCTTCAATGTCAGATGAAGATAAATCATCACTTATCAAAGTCGGTGAAAAGTTTATTCACAGTTTCAAGAGTTCTCGCAATATCTAATGGATAACCTAACGCATTTCTAGAAAAGAATAGTTCAATATTAGATACGATAGCATCTTTCGGATTAAGTGTACCTAAATTTTCAATGTAATATTGATCTTCTGAAAACCATCTATACACTTCCTTACCACAATATATACCAATATTACGTGATTTTATAATAGAAGAATTACTAACTTCTATATTAAACGTAATACCATTTTGACTATACCCATTTATCAATACCGATGTATGATTGGCATAAGTTATATTTATATTTTGTAAAACATCTTTTGATTTAATCAAGAATTGTGTTAAGATTGAAATGGGGTGAACGGCTAAGTCGGTTACTATGTTTACATCTTTCGGAATCATAGATCCATCGTTCAACCATTTCATTTCAATATGTTTGATGTCATTTAAATCCCCCAATGCTTTTATAGCCTCATGTTGAAGCCATGTGAAATCACAATATAAAAAAATGTCATCAGGTTTCTTAGAAAAGATATCCAATGTGTCATCTAAAGTGTTACAAATAGGTTTCTCAACCCATATATTTTTTACACCTTTTTCGAATAGTTCTAAAAGGATTGTATGATGTGTACTCGCGGGTGTTGTAATAAACCAATGTCCATCTACATCTTTTACATCAGACACATTCTTAAAATCCGCATTTGTATTAAATGGATCTACGGTGATAATTTCTTCGACTGAAAATGAAGTATTCAATTTATTATTGATGATTTTACCAAAGTAACCCAAACCTACTATTACACACTTCATTATTAAAGAGTATACACAATTTATCTTTAATAATGAAGGTACCATTTAATGATTTGAAAAGAATACATGATCCACTGCGAAAAACATTCCATCAAGATCTTGATAGGATTATAGATTCATCCGCGTATGTAGGTGACACAAAATTCGCCGATGACTTTAGAATGTATTCTGGTTCAAAACATTGTATTACATGTAATAGTGGTACAGACGCATTATATTTGGCGATCAAGGCACTTGAACTTAAACCAAAATCCAAAATTATTGTTCCAGCTGTATCATACGAAGCTACTTCTATGGCAGTTAAAAACGCCGGACATATACCATTTTTTGTTGATGTACACCCAGAGACTGGGTTAATAAATTCACGTGAGGTATGGAAACATGTAACAATGGATCCGGATATTAAATGTATAATTATTGTTCATTTATACGGACAATATGTAGATATGGAACAATTACTGAGATACAATTTTAAACTACCGATTATCGAGGACTGTGCACAAGCTCATGGTTTGACGGCCAATGGTCAACATGTGGGTACGTTAGGAACTATCGGATGCTTTTCCTTTTACCCGGGTAAAAATTTGGGAGCTTTAGGTGATGCGGGTGCGTGTATTACTGATAACACACAGCTAGCTACGAAGATGAAACAATACGCAAGTTTAGGGGCCTCTCTATATAATAGATATGAGCATAACACAGATGGTATAAATAGTCGTATGGATGGGATTCAGGGTATGTTTCTATCAGCAAAGTTGAAACATTTAAACGAGTGGACAGATTATAGAAGAGAAATCGCACACTCGTACAAGGGAGGTATGATGGGTGCTACGATACCATATGAAAGGTGGCGAAGGAGTAAGAATGATGTATTCCATGTATTTTACATTCTCGTAGATAATAGAGATAATTATATTACTTTCATGAATAGTAAAGGTATACAAACTGGTATTCATTATCCAATTTCCTTACCAGAACTGAAATGTAACGAGAAGTATTACAGGTATTGCCCAAATGCGAAGGAATTTTGTTCGAAATGTGTAAGTTTACCAATATTCCCACATATGACTGAAGATGAGGTAGATAGTGTGATAACCAATCATAATCGTTATATTTGTTAAGTATTTTGACACTTTATATTTTCAAAATGATAAGTATGAAACCAATCGTTGCGAATGTTTATATTCTCTTCGTGTTCTTGGCCTACGTGATGCGTAGAGCAGGGACATTTTCAATGGAAGATAAAGTTAAAATGATTGAATTTTTGAGTTACATGGCACTCAATCCAGATAACGCCATAAACCCAAGCATGGCTAGTCTACCATTCTTGAGCTCAGCTTCAGGTGTGAATGCTCCGATTTTCTCAGTGCTGAAGTTTTCGGCTGTGAACAGAGACGCGAGTGCCAATGTAGTAACAACACCAGTCGCAGCGATAGCGTACCCAGGATCCTCAACCTGCTGAATGACATTTTCACCCGTCATCATCCAGTTTAGAGAACCCCATAGGACACCTTGCATAGCAGCGCGACCATTGAGAACCTCAGCGAATCGAGTCTGTGGTTGATATGGATCGATAGAAGGCTCGACCGAAGGCTCATTCGAAGGCTCACTCGAAGGCTCACTCGATGAACGAACCTTATAGGAAGAACGTGTACTACGTTTAGTCAACTTAGTTTGATGACGAGTGTGACAAGATGGCTTGACGGAAGAACGAATGAGAGTACTCATGACTGAATAAGAAAGGATTTGAATCTTTAAGATACTTTTTCTTTTACAATAATATTTCTCAATATATGTAACTGTAAAATAATACTAATTAGAGTATATATCGTAAAATGACTGAAACCGTATTCATTGGTGTAGTATATGAACCATGCCATCGTAATAACGAGACCAAAAATGATTGAATTTTTAAATTTTACATCAACATTTCCAGAATTTTCAAGATCCATATACATCTTCACTAATCCTGTTGACAGGGCAGTTGTTGCGATGATATCATTGAATTTCATTTCTATACTTATAGTATATAAATATTAAAATGGACGTTATACTCCAAAAATTCGCTGGTAAAATTGACGCAAAAAGTCTGATTATGGCTGTAGAGGAAATCAAGGTTGAATATCTTGATGATGGATTTACTAAAGAAGATGTCCCCCCCATTTTGGGTCGACTCATGATGGAGACAAATAAATTTAAGAAACTTCCTGGCCCCCAGAAGAAGAAACTTGTTATCGGTGTCCTGAATCACCTCATAGAACAAATCGATAAGGGTGAAGAAGATTCCGAATTTGAAATAATTCTTAAATCTCTTATCCCACCTATGGTTGATTCTTTCGCGGTAATGCTTAAGGCTCAAAAGGATCTTAAAAAATGTTTACCATGTCTTTACTAATTAACTAATATAAGGGTTATGGTCCAATATGAAATAGAATGAGATTTCCATCATTGGAAACAATGATAACGTATGGAATATACACAGTCAAAGAACTTGAGCGTTTTGCCAAGGGTCTTGTTCCTAAAAAGAATATTGTGTGCCTAAGTGAATGTAAAGACTGTAATTTTGTATATTCTGGTCGAATGTGCATGAATTGTCAATTATGAAATATTGTACAGTGACAAGTTCTATGTCAAGGGGTCCGGAAGTTATTAGCAATAATCATATGTGCGCTGAGAGACAACTCATTCGTAGACTTTATAGGGAGTGTATAAAAAAAGGATATAAACCACATCAATTTAGTGACTGGTTACATAGAAAATATGGTCACTTAATTGTCTTTAGACAAACTATACACGGAGACGCTATATCACTACCGTGTGTGTTATGTAGAAAAATGATAGAGCGGTATCACATCTGTTGGACCGCACACGATGGAGTTCAATGGGTTCATAGTAAAAAAACGGTTCATTTACCACCTTCTATACCAACAGCTAAACAGAAACGTATGTTAGGGTTTGGTAGTGATAATGAGTCCTAACGCTGATTCTAAATTGTTGTAATCTCGTTTTAGTGGTTTATTCCGTTTAAGTTTTAATGCACTATTATTAGAAGAAGCATTCTTTATTTCATCCATCTTTTTGGTGTTTGACACAAAGGGTATAACGTTATTCACAACCGGTTTCGTATCAATCTCCTCAGGTATCGTATCATCAATTGTTTGATTCTTTCTGAATTGTTCTATAGTCATGTCACCCCCAAACTCTTCTAACATAAAACGATATGGAGCTGGTTTAATACTTCCAATCTGTTTATACATTTTTTTGCGCATCATAATAATGTTCCCACATATAATACCACCACGACTTATACCATATTTATCTATTGCGTAAGATTTCATACAACTCCACGAACAGAAGTTTCCACACACAGAAAATTTATTTCGTCTATCATCATATTTATATGGCATACTTAAAGCTGCGCCCGGGAATGAATGGCAACACCACCAACACCACATATCAATAAAAAAATTTACCTCTTTAACTTGGTAACTTAAAGAGATACCAATCAAAATAAGTAATGATTCTGAGTATAGATGTTGGTATACGAAATTTGGCAATGTGTTTAATTGATGATAAGAGTAACATTGTACAAGAATGGGATGTTTCAGGTGTTCCACCCGAACATAAAGATGGTCTTTATATATCACTCCGAGACCATTTAGATGCTCGACCTTGGGTACTTACAGCAAATACAATTCTTATTGAGAAACAACCTGATCGAAATAAAAAAATGATATCAGTTATGCATTTTTTACATTCCTACTTTATTATTAGATGTCCTAAAGCAGAAACAATTTTATATGATGCTAGACATAAAATTCCAGATGTAGCGGGTCCGGGTAAAGCTCAATACAATAAACGTAAAAAGGTGGCCATTGAAAGGTGTGAAGCATTTATTCGTGATGGACCCACGAACGCACATTGGCTCGAAACTTTTCAAAAATCTAAAAAGAAAGATGATCTAGCCGACACGGTTATGCAGGCACTCAGTTTCATCAACCGTAAAGAAATTGTACCAGCTTCAAAAAAGAAGAAATCAACAAAACTAATCGCTCGAAAACCAAATGAGAATCAAAAGATGACAAAATATTCGAAATGTAATTTAGCATGGATTTATTTAAACAAAGTTGAATGTGAAGTTTTGGAAAATAATAAAAGATTTATGAAAGATTTAAAAAGATATTACAAAGACATTAATGAAATGATTAAAGATTTGAAGTGATAGATACATAAATGAGTCTCACCATTAGAATGTGCGCTGTCAACAAACCCAATTTGGACAAGGTCATCAAAAGTAACAAGCGTCTCAAAACCGCCTTTCATTCTCAAAAAAATAAAAGACTAAACCACCGTGTAGCCCTCGACGAACTCGATACATTTATGGAATTAGTTGATGACGCCATGGATGCCATGAACGACATTGAAGTTGTTAGCAAAGATGCGCAGGACAAATTATACAAGTTATATGATTTCTGTGGAGAGGTTCCAATGAACGATGAATGTAAATATTAAAGATTTGAATATATAAATATTCATAATGAAGAAAGTATTAGATCATGGATTTGTAGAACTCGTCGACCACATGCCCCAACAAAACCTAGATAAGGCTATTGTTGATGGTGCTCGAGTAAGTTACCAAACAGGTACTAAAACAACTCGAGGAGACCGAGGTCTTATCCGATACCTTGTTAGAAATTGGCATACTTCTCCACTTGAACTTGTAGTCTTCAAATTTCGTATAAAAGCACCCCTGTATATCGCTCGTCAATGGTTGAGACATAGAACCGCATCCGTGAATGAAATGTCTGCTAGGTATTCCATTGTTGATGAAGAGTATTATGAACCAGAAGTATTGCGTAAGCAATCTGAAATCAATCACCAAGGATCAGAAGGTGTAGTGGAAGTTGACGAAACACTCACAAAAGTCATATCCACACAATATAAGAACGCCTTCAAATTGTATCAACATCTTTTAGATACAGGTGTATGTAGGGAACAGGCGCGTGGTGTACTACCTCAATCTACTTATACCTCATTTGTGTGGAAGATGGACCTTCACAATCTCATGCACTTTCTACAATTGAGAATGGATCATCATGCCCAAGAAGAGATTCGAGACTACGCTAACGCGATTTATGAACTTATCCAACCTTTGGTGCCTTATTCTATGGAGGCATTCATGGACTTTAGGGTTAATGCGATGAATTTGACAGGACCCGAAATTGAAGCTATAAACACTGGTAAAGAAATTGAATCACCCGGGGAACGCCGTGAGTTTCAGGAAAAGTTAAAACGGTTAAAATTAAATGTCGATACAAAGTAAATGATTGCCATCACAAATACAATGACCGTATTCGCCACCGATAAGAAGAACAAGGGGTTCAAGAAGTTGAGTAAGAAGATCCAGAAGGAACGTGATACTGACGTGGATAAGATCAAAGAGAAGGTCTCTGATATTTTCCGTGATGAACAGCGTCGTTTGAAGGGGTACTTTGATGAGCACAATAAGTTGATCAAAAAGGATGACAAGCCCAAGAAAAGTGGTAAAAAGTCTATTGACTTTTACGAAAAGTAAACCATAGAGTACATAAAACAAAAAACATTGCCAGGGGTGGATTATCCCCAAATTTCTCAGCCAGTAGAGCGCATACTACACTGTACTGGACGAGCCTTATTTCTTGTTGCGTTTTGACCATCGTACGTTTCATAGATCCTCTAGACTTTTGAAGTCCGGATACAGCTGTACTTATTTTACTTATTGTGCCAGGTATCTCCGTCGTCTTCATGAGCATATCCCCGATATCTACAGAGTCTATGATTTGTTGTTGGATGAGAGGTTCCAGGTATGTGAAATAGTTGAAGTCTGGATCCAATTTGAGACAAATACCCTCAATCGTGGAGAAGGCTTTGGCGAGGTACACAAAACTACTCGGTACGACGAATGGTTTTTCCATTGCGAGTTGCGTTGCGAGATCATCATTCATAATTCCAGAACCATCTAGAGTCTCCAGGTACCCTAAAATAGTTTCAAAGAAGAGTTCGATATCTGAGACATCTGAAGATAGTGGAACAATCACACCCAACTTTACTAGGGTATCAACTATACCAGCAGTATCCCGTGTAATGATAAATCCAAAAAGTTTTGTGAATCCATCTCTCAATTCGTCTGAGAGTGGTACGAGTAATCCAAAGTCATAAAATACAAGTTTCCCATTGGGTGAAAAGCCTAAGTTACCGGGGTGTGGATCAGCATGGAAAAGACCATTGTCCATTGTTTGAATGACATATGCGTTTATAAGGGCTTCACATATCTTCTTCTTGTTCACCCTCTTGTCTGTAATCTCAGTCAGTTTCACTGACGGTACATATTCCATCACAATCATTTCATCATTCGAATACTTTTTATACACTTTCGGAACTTTTACCCAATCAATATCTTTCATACTTTTTCGAAACTTTATCGCATTATCAACTTCTTGTTTATAGTCTGCCTCTCCTAATAGATATTCGATAGACTCGTTGAGAACCGTCCCTGAACTATTTCCTGTGTCGATACCCATACGCTCGAGAAAGTGTACAATGTCGCGTATGTTATCCGTATCTTCCTTCATAATATCAAGGATTCCTGGACGTTTTAATTTTACAACAACTTTTTTACCGTTTTGAAGTACAGCCATGTGGACTTGGCCGATACTAGCAGATTTAAATGGTACAGGGTCAAATTCTTTAAAAATGTCATAATCTACAACTGTATTGAATTCCACGGGAGGAACGTCATCTTGTAATGATTCCAACTCTTTCGTAAATTCTGGTGGATAAAGATCCCCCCTCGTCGAAGCAATTTGACCCAATTTTACAAACGTTGGACCGAGCTCGAGGAGTTCTCCCTTTGTCCATCGACCAAGTTCAGATTTATTTTGTACAGTGGTATTTTTCCATATAAATTTACCAGCAAATTTCCATGTTTTTACCTTACGATTAGATGATAACCTAGTCGAATTATGACTCGCCACACATAGCATCTTATAATACCCATATATAATATTCTATAAATAAAAGTATTATATACAAGTAGAATGAAGGTTCATATCATAGGAGCTGGACCAACAGGTCTATCACTTGCGTGGGAACTTTTACGCACAGGTGATCATGAAGTTACTATTTATGACAAAAAAACATCAGCCGGTGGATCTTGGTGGGAACCTGAGATAGGGACTCGGGATCTCCACGCACATCGAATTTTATTTGATAATGCATTTGTTAATTTTCAATCACTCCTCGGTGAAATGGGTATAGAATGGCATGACCTGTTCACACAAGTTAACAAAATGGATTACATGAAGTTTATGTTAGAGAAATTGAGTCCAGTTGATTACATGACATTCATATTCTTAGCCACGAAAGTGTATACAGAACCTGAAACATATAAACGTGTTTCATTAAAAGATGCTATCGGTGTATTAAGTAAAAATGGTCAGAAATATGTAGAACATCTCCCACTTGTCATGGATGGTGTCACATGGGATGTGATGTCAGCTTATGAATTTGTAAAAAGTTTTGATCATATAGGATTATCTAGAATTTATACACAGAAAGTTTCCGGAAAGGTTATGAGTGATGCGATGGAAAAAGCAGTTATGGATGCTGGAGCAAATTTTATTTTCGGTGTAGAATTATTGGATGTCAAATATGGTAAGAATGATTTCATGGCTACACTTTCAAATGAACTTGTGATAAAAGATGGATTACTTGTATTATGTGTTGACAATAGTCCAGCTCTGAAATTAATTGGAGATAATTGGGGACCAGATGCAGATAAAAAACTTCGCGCGAGTACGTATGGTGCCATTAACGTTATACTCGATTACGATACACCAATCACTATCAAAACAGACCTTGAAATATCAATGACTACTAAATGGAATTTACAACCTAAAGTCCTTTCCGATAACAAAACACTTTCATGTGTGATATGTGACCTTAGTGAAGAAGTTTTGGCGTCCGATCCAGAAACACTCAAACGTGAAGTCATTAAGCAATTAAAAGTTCCCGAACCAGTAAAGGCACGAATAGGTTGGGGGTCTGAATGGAAAGATAATAAATGGGAATTTTCACAATCTTCGGGTGTTTTGAGTCTTCATGGACAACTCCCATTTTTTGGGAAGTGTACAAAGGTTGCGATGTGTGGTATGATGTCCCCAAGAGACACACCCTATTCAAGTGTAGAATCGGCAACCGAAGTTTCTAGATCTCTGAGTAATATATGTTTTGGGACAAGGAAACCTATGAAACCTGTAATGGTCTCACAAGTTTTATTGTTTTTATTAGTAATACTTATAGTTTTAACATTAGTTTACCATATATGAAACTAACTGCCAAAGTACATGAACCATTTTATGAACATAATTCCAAAAAATATATACGAATCGTTATACCCGAGAAAGTTTCAAGTATTATTGAACGTATGCACGCACAAAGACTACATCTTCTCATACATAACAACATCGATGACCCACTTGACGGTCACGTTCTAACAGTTAAAGTTCCATTCAGATATAGGAGAGTTATGTGTAACGTCAAGGGGCGTCCAGTTCAGTCTCTTATAAAAGGGGATGAAATTGAAGTCGTTATAGATTTCAAAGGTATTTGGAATGTTGGTAATTATTCAGGCTTTTCTTGGACACTCTCAAGCTCCTCGGTAGGTTCGGATGAAGCCTGATCGGCTTCGGCATTAGGGTCATTTGGGAGATCAATGGTTGTAAGACCACCTTTCTTAAACCCCTGAAAGGTACTGAGCATACCTTGAAGTCTAAATACTTCTTGGGTCATTTGTTCAATGTTACTCTGGATCTTCTTAATATTTTCCTCAATATCGACGATAGGCATCTTATACTCATTTAAAGTTATTCCCCTTTAAATAAGTAATTAATGACAACACTTACCCGAACTGGATACCTTGTCCATGCGGGTCCAATTCAAGAAATTAAAAAAGAACTTACGGTAAGACCTGTTGTCAATGGGGACTACGGGTTCCCTCCACCGCCTTTCAAAGTATTTAGACCAACTAAGAATGGAGTCTGTGTTCCCAGATTCTATGGAACTTCTAAACTTGGAGAACCGAAAGAGGATAAACGTCCAGAACCGGTCCGAATTAAAACCAAATTCGCTGGACAACTCAGAGACGCTACTCACCAAAATGAAGCATTATCAGCCGCAATTAAAGCGGGTCATGGCGTCCTATCTCTACCATGTGGCTATGGCAAGACAACGGTATCCTTGGCCATAGCATGTAAATTGGGGTACAGGACAATGATCGTCGTTCATAAACAGTTTTTAGCGGATCAATGGCGGGAGCGTATTCAACAATTCTGTCCGGGTGCTACAATTGGTGTCGTACAACAGGATAAAAAAGAAGTCGATTGCGACTTTGTTATTGCAATGCTCCAATCTTTATCACTCAAAGAATACTCTTTTACAGATTTCGAAAGTATTGGAACTTTGATTGTTGATGAAGCCCATCATATTTGTGCTAAAGTATTCAGTCAGAGTCTGTTCAAATTATGCCCTAAACATATTTACGGGTTGTCGGCAACACCCGAGAGGAAAGATGGACTCACTAAAGTACTTCATTGGTTCATGGGCCCCACATTCTTCGCAGTTGAAAGGAAAAATCAGGAACAGGTTGAAGTGTTTCCGATTGTTTTTGATTCCCCAAATTATAAGAATCCACCACCGTCTATGAGGAATGGAAAGATATCGATGCCCAATATGATCACAGAACTTGTTGAGGATCGTCAAAGAAATAGAATGTTAGTAGAGTTGGTGAAAAAAGCATCTGCGGGTACTAGACAACTTTTAGTTCTCAGTGATCGAAGACAACACTGTGAGTTTCTTCATCAATGCTTTCCTAAAACATCGGGACTATACATGGGTGGTATGAAAGAGGCAGCACTTCAAGAATCATCAAAGAAGAAGATCATATTTGCGACATTCAGTCAAGCCCACGAGGGTCTAGACATTCCCACTCTCGATACAGTTATTTTGGCGAGTCCCAAATCAGATATTACCCAAAGTATTGGGCGTATCATGAGAGAAACGAGTGGAAAAAAGAACAACCCACATATATACGATATACATGATCCATGGTCTATTTTCACAGCAATGTATTACAAAAGATCTAAAATATATAAGCATGGTGGTTTCAATATTCGTGGTAAAACGTTGGAAGATAAACCAGACTTCCCTCAGGGAAAGTGTCTGTTTTTAATCTACACATC
>Ga0209092_10001150_pt1 | contig 26478 bp, 12 predicted proteins | sample FraStrMetagenome_FD_187446 | JGI IMG/M metagenome (GOLD analysis project Ga0209092, IMG submission 187446) | Marine eukaryotic phytoplankton communities from Arctic Ocean - Fram Strait ARC3M Metagenome (SPAdes) (version 2) | ecosystem: Environmental > Aquatic > Marine > Oceanic | place: Fram...
ATGTTTTTTTTTTTTTTTTTGGGATGCTGCAAGAATGATGTGTTTACAAATCCTGTTTGCTGAAAATCTCTCTTGATTTTCGTCATTATGATGACGAATTATAGTCATACTCCTCTCTTTGACTTGTACTATACCTTGTCTTGACGATAATTGTAATTTCAAAACAACAAATTTTAGATCTGCACTCACATACAAGCTCTTGATTCTGATTACGTGAATGCTGTTGCTGGAAATACCTGCTCCGTAACTTACCTACTTATCTTTGTATAAAATGAAAAAGGATGTATTTTTATTCCATTGATTTACAAAGTACCCATTTGTGGTCCGAGTTGATTGCGAATCAATGATGCTTAAGTTTATTTTATACAACTCAATATTATGTTTCATGCTGTTTTTTTCTGTTTTATTTTATAGACAGCGAATAGAGAAACTTCACTTTCGAAATACAACATTTCGGTAAGTTACGATTGTCAACAAAACTTCTATTGTTAAACTAAATGTTTTCCAAATATTTATGAGGACAAGATATTCAATGATGTCAAGTCTGTGGAGAATGAACGATTCTAATCCAACATTTTTTACTTCTTTTAGCGAGTTACAAATCATCGCAGATAATGAATGTAAAAACATTGAGCCACATGAGAATTTTGATATTGATGCTTATGTGAGGTTACCTTGGTTTGTTCAAAAGTAAAGACTTATTTCCTATCTTGAAGAAGATCAATTATATTGTACCGAAGCGCGATATGCAGTTGAGCCAAACCTTTTACAAAAAATGCTTGGATGGGATGTGACTGTTAACAATTATGATGAAGTGGCCAATGGAGATTGAAGAGATGTAGACCTCTGAGCTGCAATTTTAGATTGGAATAATCCATCTAAACTCGGAGTTTCTCCTTGTTCTTTACTCCCAGCTGTCTTTTGGGCGAGTGTTGGCCCTTATTGGGTAATGGCTTTTGATGACGATGCTGGTTGGGCTGTGATTAGTGGCGGAAGGCCTGCTATTTGGACTGGGGGTGGATGTAAAGCAAGAGATAATGCTGGAACTTCGATATTCATGAGAGAACAAACAGGGAATGCAGCCGGAACGCAACTCTGCTCCTTGCACTAGATGCAGCAAGAGCAAAAGGAATGGATGTGGATAGTCTCGACGACTTTTTCGTGGTGAATCAAACCAACTGTTCTAGAGATCCCACAATAGACCCATCTATTTTGTATGAACTTGTAGATACATATATTCAACCTTTCTTTCCAAATTTTGTATAAGATAGCATAACTCGTCAATATTTCATACTGCAATAATAAAACAGTGTGAGATAATGACGAATTTTCGGAGCAGGCTAATTTGTTTTATCTCTAATTCTTTTTAAAATTGCAGATCGATGATTGAGACCAATATGCCGACCTAAACAACAAGCTAGTTAAGCCTATTGTCAATCGGATGATGGCCTAACTATGAATTTTTCACTTCTATATGCTATCGGTTAGAACAAGCATCTTATGCAGGCAATTGTAGTTGAAGAAGTGAAAGTGTGCTATTTTTTGGGAAATTACCATCTATTATTTTATGACACGCTGCTAGGGCCCACACAGGGAGGGCTCCTACGCTACGTCCACACGCTAGTAAAAACGTGTATGATCTTATTTAGCATAAAACAAAAAATGTACACATGCGAAAAATTAGCAAAGCTTTAAAAAACACACATGGTCCATTAACTGTGCACTCAAGGCCTGGAGAGAAATCGTGTTATCGTTTGCGGTCTTCCTGACGCCCGTCTTTCATTCCTTTTCATTTGAATAGTGAGTTCACGTTCTTTTTTCAATAGTTTCAACCATCTTACTAACGTTTTTGTATGTGCTGTTTTAATGCTTCGGGTAACGTTTAGGTGAAGTTTTTTCCCCGCTACAGAGAGATCCTTGCAATCGAGCCGAAGATACTGTCTCAAGGCAAAAAGAATTTCGTTGTGAGTGAGATTGTCAGGATCATCTTTATTATTTAGATTGGCTTGTTTGCAGTGATGCGCCCACATGTCTTGCAAATATTCCCACAGAGCTCTGATGACATTTTTCATCCAGTGGAGATTTTTGTGTTCTACATCCTTTTTTGTCATCGCAGACGTTTTGCGCTAGCATCCAGTTCCTTGAAAGGAAACCTTTGTGAAGAGATAATGCTCCCAAAGAAACTTATTGAACGAAAACCTGTTGCACTATTTTTATTTTATTTTTCGATCCTAAGGCCGGTACTACATATTTGGGCTTCATCTTTTTTCCGAACATGAATTAGAAAAATATTGATTGCATTTATAATCAAAATGTGAGTTTTTGTTCTCCTCAGAGAAGTTCGAAGTTTTTTAATTGCTGTATTGTGAGCTGAGTGTGCTGGTCGCTGGGAGCATTGAAATAAGTGAAAGTGTGCTAATTGTTTTGACGGGCTCTATAAGTTATCTCTAGTGATTAGCTGAAACGACATCCAAGCTGTGATCGTTGCAGATAATTGACTTTATTTGAAACAGTCTTAACCAAAATTTCGAATCAAACGAATCCGAACATTATGGGGCTTCTAAAATTTCATTTCCAATCGCAATATAGATATAGCATTTAAAATAGGTCACAATTTTATATGAAGTTAGTAATTTACATTTATTGATTTCTATCAAAGCTCGCACGCTTCCTCTGCGCAAATTCGGATAACAAGCAAACAGGACTTACCGTCAAAATTGTTTTCACTCGAACAGGTTGTAGTTCCATTGCTCTAGACAGAAACACGGAAAACCAAGCAGGAAATCCTCCAGCAGGAGTTCCTCCGCTAACGTTGCTAATTTCGGTCTGAGCCCAGCACAAGCAAACCCGAATGATTTTTTGGATTATACTACCGCAACTGGCAGTAAAATATTCAAACAAGCATCGGCACCACTCGATTTCAAATTCGATTGTGAAGAATCAAGCGTTCATACCTTCATTGAAACTTTGCGAGATAGGGCTGCATCATCAGGATGGGACTCGGCTAATGCCGATATCATGACTGTAAATAACATAAATTTGTTAGTCTCGTACGGAGTGGTCACACTACAACAGTTGCAAACTCATGCATCAAATTACATCAACCAACCTACCCGAAGAGCTCAGAACTCATATCAGATGTATGTATGGATCATGAGCTCACTAACCGATGAAGGAAGGGCAAAGCTTCTTACTAGACCAGAAGACTATACTTCACAAGACATCCAATCGGGTACACTTCTTTTCAAGGTTCTTATGTCTATTACAACAGTAGACACAAGGGCCACAGTTACCATTATCAGAACCAACATGTCCAACCTGGATTCGTATATGGCGACTGTCAAAGGTGACGTAATCAAATTCAACCAATATGTTAGGAAATAGAAGAATGATTGGCAGCCAGAGGGGAGACTAGCAACGACCTTTTAATCAACATATTTAAAGGTTATCCCGCATGCACGGACCGCCAATTCATTACTTACATTAGACAAAAGAAGGATGTTTATGATGAAGGTGGAGATGTAACTATTGACAGTCTCATGAATGATGCTCAGAACAAATATAAGAATTTAGTGTTAAAAAAGCAGTGGAATGCATTGTCTCTGGAAGAGGAGAAATTAATTGCACTTGCCAGTTTGAAGAGGTTGAGGACAAGAGCCTGAAGATGTCAAAAATTTTACAAATTGGTAGGAACTCTCAAAAGCATAACTCAAAGAAATCTCCCAACACGAAATCTAAGAAGAAGAAGGTAAAGATTTTGCATGGAAGAAAGTTCCCCCAAAGGCAGGCTAAGCTCAGACGATCCAACGTGATAACAATACCTATAATTGGTGTCCTGAACACCTTGCTTGGTGTGTACATAAACCTAGCGATTGTAAATTGCAGTAAACAATTCGGATCAAACACCAAAAGATGAGAAGGATACTAAGCAAGTAACTTTTTCAGCTCTGGAAGCCATTCTTTCTGAATGACTACTATGCCCTCGCTTGAGGCAGCTTTTGTACATGACCATAGGATATCTGTGCACAATTCTAATATGGAAAATAGCTGGAGACTCAATTTCTCAACTAATTTTATCATTATTATGAGCATATCCTATGTATACATCGATAACAAAGTGAATATTCATAGATGCAAAGTCAAGTACAAATCACAAAAGCGAATTACCTCAAGCACTAGGGGGTATACTCACAATTCTATTTCAAGAACCAGGTGGCATACTTCTCCAGTTCAAAGAAATTCTCGAATATTCAAACAAAGGCGATACATCATTCCTAAAGTTAAGAATAAAACCTCCAGAATTGCCACAATAACTCCAAATCGTAGTTCTGTACGAAATCAATGTGTCAAATCCAGAAGATTCCTTTATGAAAAATGTTTAATGACCAAGTCCATGATTGATAGGCAATTCAATACTCTAGTACCTAAATTTGATTCGGACTCATTTCTTATTGGTATTGACAACCATTCATCAAAATGCATATCTCCGAAACTATCTGATTTCATCCATCCAATCAAACCACGATGGTTTAAAGCACTCTATACAAATTAAAGATTGTTTATATGTACCCGAAGCACCCATGCGATTGCTCTCCCCGCAACAATGGAGCCAGCAAAGATTGAAATCAACAGGCAACAAAAGTGGAACATGGTGTGCAACATACTCTGACAAATGCATGCTGCATTGGAATTCCAACACCTCTCACAAAACAAACAATTACCTTTTGTTAATTCCCATTTTCAAAATGGCATATGTAGCTGAACGAAGGATACGAGATCTTCAGGAAGGAGGTAGAAAATTATTGCTGCATGCCAAATCTCGTTGGAGGGAAGTCATTACCGAACATCTATGGCCATATGCCTTGAAGACATCTCAAAACTTGAGCGCTTCACAAAAGTCGAAGTTTCTCCCAACTTGAAAGGCTTCCACACGTGGGGATGCCCTATATTTGCTCTAGATGCATCATTACAGAGCGGAAAGAAGATTAATAAATGGAATTCAAGAGCAAGATTGGGTGTGTACCTTGGAAACTCACCAAGACATGACAGCACAGTTTTTCTTGTCTTAAACCTAGACACAGGGCATGTATCACCTCAATTCCACGTCCAACATGACCACTTCTTCGAAACAGTCAGACCAAATTCAAGCAATCCTAGAACTAGATCAAATAGGCAACGATTGGTAGGGTTAGTGGACAATATGGGTGCACATCTTTCAAAGCCTTACCATGTCAACATCGAAGTAGCATACCAGCAAACTCCAATTGAAGGGGTAGAAGCTAGAACAGCATCTAATGATGAAGACGAAATCACAGCAGTTCCACCAGTAAATGAGGGAGATACTCCATCTACAGCTCCGATCGTGATGCTATCCGAACCTGAGAGAAGCCAGACTCCATTGAGAAGATCAGGAAGGAGAAGAACAATGACTGTTAGGATGAGAGAAAGTCTTGATCAAAATAAAGGGAAGAGAGCTTTCCAGAGCACTTACTACGAGGTCATGCACGAAGCTGACTACACCATTCAGAACGAATCCAATGACCCCATCTCTTTTCTTGCTAAGACCGATGCTGATACGATGTATCTGTATCAAGCCTTGAGGGAGCCCGATCGTGATCAATTCATCAAGGCTGTGATACGAGAAGTCAACAATCATATCAAAAGGAAACATTGGGAACTCATCCCCATGAGCCAGGATCCAGAGGGACACAAAGTGTTAGATGCTGTTTGGTCTATGAAGAGAAAAAGGTATCTACTTACCAGACAAACCTACAAATGGAAAGCTTGTCTTAGTGTTTATGGAGGTCAACAAGAATATGCTGTCAACTATTTTGATACCTACGCTCATGTAGTCACATGACCCACTATTAGACTGCTACTTACGATGGCACTCCTGAACGGATGGATAACTAGGCATATTTAAGACAATTAAGTATTATATTATTTTACGTGGCGCTGCCAGGGCCCTAATAAAACGGCTCCTGCGCTACCACGACTCGCCCCATGGGGACAAGATTTAAATTAATTTGCACTAACGAGTAGGACTCTACGTACAAGTACGTAGCACCTGGTCTGATTGACGACAAAAAAGGAAGGTGAAAAACTATTCCTGTGGCATAATTTCTCACGATTCGATATTTAAGCTCTAAAGTTCCCTTCTGTTACGGAGGTCCTCCAACGAAAAAAATTTGTGAGCGGTTGGAGGCCCCCATTAGCTATCCGATCGTTGCGCTTCGATCGTATCGTTTCTGCTCTTTCGTTTGCTAGCAACCTGAGCCATCGCGCTAAAGTGGTGGAGTATGCTACCCTGAGATGTCTCGAGACATTGATATGGAGGGCTCTTTCCCTCTTAGACAGAAGATTTCGTGGAAGTTTAAGATATTCTTTGATGGTAGATTTTAATTCTTCGGTGTAGAGACTCTCATCAATACCTGACTGCTTTTGGTGAATCCATGAACATCGTTGTCTCCATATTCTTTGCGAGAAGCTCCATATCGCTTTTATTACTTTTGATGCCCATGAGATGTGGTGAGTACCTTTTTTGTCATTATTGGAATATGCTTTATAAACAATCCCCCATTTATACGATATGTATCCTAGATGAAAAATGTTTTGTCCTAGTAACAATTGATGAACATACGCCCTTCTGATGAGATCGTGTTTCTTTTTGTCTCCAAAGGTATGTGGAATGAGTGATGGTTGGCGATTGGTTTTGAATGCTAGGAGGAATTCGACGAACATGTTTTGGAGAGGTATAGCTGTTTTGATTTTTTTCAAGTCTTTTTTAAAAGTGAGGATGGCTTCCCGAAAGCTAGACTGGGCCTGACGATGCGTGCATCTATAGACATGATCAACGGTTTCTGGCGCAAGCGAACATCTCATGCACATTGGAGATTTCCCGTCTGTGCATATCGCTGCTGATGAGGAGGTAGGCCATAACTTATGTATAATTTTTGTTGCCGATGTTTTATATGACAAATCTAACCCGCTATACGCTAATTTGAAGCTTCTCCAATCTATGATATGCAGGAATCTGTTTTCCACTTTAAATTTTTCTCGAAGTCTAAACTCCATCGGAAATCCATGTTTTTGCATCATTACATGATTTTTGATGTCTCCGCTTATGACATAGTCATTTATTAAGAGAGCCGCCTGTTGACGCGGGAAAAATGGAGTTATATTGGTAGGGGCCCATGAGCTGGGCTGATACTTCATGAAAGATGTTACGGAATAATGCATATCTACATTTCTTTGAATACGTTGTGGAGCACGGTCATAATCGAAATCAGGATCATCATCTGAGTGACCTGGAACATGGTGGAAGGATACTGTGATGGGTAGGATAGAAAGTAAGTGCTCTACCTCCATTTTTATGTCCATGTCTCGTGTTGCAAGGTTCGTATATGTACTTGTCGCTATCTTTCGTCTGCGCAATGCTTCTTTATTGTCGCACATTATCGAGATTGATCCTTCCATGATGTGAAAGATATCACATATAATAGAAGTTACTATGAGCATTGCTAGGACTGTGCTGCTTTCTCCTCTGTTGCTCGTGAGATCTTCGACAAGGCAGTCGACTGGAGCGGTACCGTGAATCCTGTGTTTTGCTGGCTGGGTTTCAATAACATACGCATGGCCTCCTAGATCCCTGGCAACCGACGCGTCTCCCACCCCTAGAGCCGTAGAGTTTTTTATAGCGGAGGCAATAGCTTGTAAATTTCCCATTTCATGGATTTGGCCTACTGTTCGTACGTATACCGTTTCTTTTGAATGCAAATTGGTGTAAAATTGATGTCTCTTGTCAGTGTCTACTGATTGAAAGAGTTTTAGGACTGTCGGTGCTGGTATAGAAAGAGGATGACTTGCATGGAAAAGATTCCCCACCTCTTGAATGGTAACGACATATATTGGAGGTGGGGGTGTTTCCACTTGGCAAACATTTTGCGAGAATACAATAGAGGTCGAGTGATACACTCTTTCGTATGTCCCTGTTCTTCGATTGGAGCTGTATCGAAAGAGATATTCATTGTTGTCGGATGTTCTCCATTCAAAACTATCTGTCGATGTTACCTTTCCGAGCCTATCACCTAATGGTGTTTCTTGTTTGAGCCTCTGCAATGCATTTTGCCATATTTCGCTATATCGTTTTGGAAGTTGAACTTTTGGGTACTTATTGTTATGAAAACCTGGTTCAAACTTTGCCACATTTGCTTTGATCCGAACTCTAGATGTATCGTAAAGTTCACCTATAAAACTAACTCTCATGTATATGCGACATAAGTTTATGGTCTTTTCTTCGGCTTGTGACATTCCCCATTTCCTAACTTGCTCCATTATATTCACATCATGTTCGTAACATTTCGGAGGAGTCCATACATTTGTCTGTCGTATTTTGCCTGAGATCGTTGACAGGAATCCCCATAAACACTTTATCCAGCTTTGAGACAGTAGATGTCCCCATTTAGACATTGGAGTCATCAATATCGGTTGAGATATTCCTACTTCTTGTTGAGCGCATGCTTGTGCTATGGAAAGTATCTTGCCGGTTGTATCATTTTTTCTACTATGTCCTAGGAACAATTGCAGCTTTTGAATCCCCTGCGAGGTATACAGATTAGGGAGTTGGAGTCCTCCATAGCAGTGAGGTCCATACACTACTCTTCTTGCTGTGTTTTTATTAAATCCTAGTTTCCGTAGAAATGAGGACATTGCAGGAATCATTATCGAGTCACATTCTTGTTCCGAAATCAAACTCACTCCTAAAGGGTATTCGAGCGATTTTAGCAAACCTTGTCTCATACTGATTGACACGTCGTACCTATTAAGGTATCCGTGTTGGACTTTGTCGCCCCACTTCTTTGCTTTCTCGACTAGTGATTTAACTTGGTCTGTGCTTGATCCATCTGGTGCCGAAATTGATCCTAACATCTTCCTGGCTTGATTAGGATTCAAAAGTTTTATTGGAACTTTTTTGTTGTTGCTTTGTTGATCTATTTGGAGTGGGTCATACTTGTCCGCTGTTTTTCGGAGTTTCTTGATACCATTTTTCCATTCGAATTCGAGTATATAACAATAGCACTTGTGGAGGGCCAAACGTCCCCCACTAGAGAAAAGTAGTCTGGAGTAGTATTCCACATTGGCCTCTATCTGTTCGAAGATGGTTTCCATGAGAGGGACACTCAAATCGCTATCTGGGTGATATGCTTTCATGCCTTCGCTCGTGACTCCTCCGTTTACGTCATCTACGAACGCATCGTAACTTCTATTAGAAAAAACTTTGTTGTTTGGGTGGGAGAGATACATTCCTGGTGTGTTCTCTGACATAGCCGTGCTGAGTATATCGCTGATGGATCCCCAATTGGGTGGAGACCATCCTGTGCCTTGCCCACTCCCATACAGATATGTTTCCAATGTGTTTTTGTATGCATGTTTCGATATTCCTTTGCCTAATTTTAAATAATACTCTGCTCTCTCTAGCCACCTGCACATGAACCTCGTTAAGTGTATGGGAAGACCTAGTCTAATGAGGGAATAGCTAAGTACAACTGGTATAAGCCTATCATAGCAGGCTTGTGCGTCGTTGTCTATCAGAGCTGCTGGTTCTGCATAGTGTCGGATGATATCCATGGTTAGTATTTTGTTCAGAGCTGCGCTTTGGCCTTGATGTCCTTTCCTACCACCATATTGGTTTGGATGCCATGATTTATTCTTTTCATTGTGCCTCATGAAATTACGACCCCACACAAGCCTCATAACGAAATTAAGATCCGATTCTATCAAATGAATGGTTCGAAATTTATGGATAACTGGTGACCCTGATATCTTTTCCATAAGAACAGAAACTACTTTTCTCCATCTGTGTAGTGTATATTCATTGGACACCGCAATTTCTATAATGTTCGCTAACACCATACTTATATTTTTGTCTCGAGAGGCCGCTTTCCAATGGCCAAGGTGCAGTTGCGATGGCGATGAAGAGGTTTTTTCCTTTACCTTCTTATAAAAATTTTGAAACGTTTCTGTTGTTATTTTTATTGATTCAGATTCCATTGTTGGTTGCACATTGGAGAGTAAATGTTTAATAAAAAGTTGGGTTTCTTTTGGAAGTGATTCTTTCATAGATTGGATTTCCTTGCCTGTTTGGAAAATGTCTCTTACTTCTTCATCTGTTTTTGCTTTTGGATCTAGAACGTTATACCATTCTTCTTTCGCTAGTGGTGTTTCGGATGCTTGGCTATAGTGGAATATTTGCCACTCCAACAATCTCCGTTCTATTTCCTCCGGATGCGTAATAAATGTCCATTTGGGAGCTGCATTTGGATTTGAAAGATATTCCCATATGGCTTTAGTTGGTTTATTTTCGAATCCTTCTGGAATTCCGAGGCGATCGATTTGATTATAAGTTTTTGTTTTGGTCACAAAATGGATCTTATCCCACGATCTCTGTTGCTTCTCTCGCTCCTTCATTTCTTTGATTATTCTTGTCTTTGCTTTATCTTCCACTGCTACTGCTTTCTCAAGGCATTCCTCGAGATGGTCTTCTCGCATAACATCCTCTGCCTCTTGCATTAATTTTAGAGTTTCCTTCATTCTTGCGATTTCTTCTTTCGCTAAGTTTTCTGTACTAATTGCATTCGGACATATGCGTAGTTCTCTTATGTATTTCTCAATACGGGGGGTGATGTCTTCTTTCTTTTTGAAGGATCTTAATATTATTTGCATTGCTCGGATTTTGGTAACCTGCAGAGACATTTTTGATGTGTGTTTAAACTTCGATGGGTCAGGTATTAGCCTATTTTCTGCCCGTAATCTAATATCTGTTATTTGCTCATCTAATTTTTCTAATTCTTGTGTTGCTACCGCATCTAGGGAATTAAGTTTCACATATGTTTTCAAATTCAAAACTCTTTGAATGATGTTGTGGTCGTCAAATTGATCTTTTACATAGCAATTGTATCTCTCGACACTGTCCGCATCATGAAGTTTGAGCTTTCGGAAAGAGTTCGGGACTATAGGACTGCATGGTCCGTCTAGAATTGCTTTATTTAAATCTAAGAAGAAGGGAACATGATCTGAGGTGTGAAAGCCTTCCTTCTTTGACAGCACTCCTATTCGATCGACCGATTTGACTAAATGTTTCGATACTAAAACGTGATAGACACTTCTTGAGTTATTCCGTGATGATGGTATGGCTCCGTGCATCGTTTGATAGATTTGAACCATATGGGTTGTACGTAACAGATCCTTGAGACCGAACCCTGAATCTTCGTGCAAGTCCTCATTAAGGTCTCCCATTAAGATGGGTAATTCATTATCTTCGTGGCCTTTTTGAATATGTGTGATGAGTTCCTCTATGCATATTCTTCTTGGGTCACACTCCTCATGCTTGGACTTCAACTGGACCCATTGTTGCATCCAAATTGTGTCGATCCCGGCTCTATTGAGAGACATGTGATTAGGGCGATATACATTATATATCGCTATATCATTTGTTTTACCTTGTATAACTGTTTTAATAAAACGGCCTAATGGGTCTCGGTAAGTCTTTTTGATCCTGGAGGGTATATCATTCGTACATAGTGTCATTAGACCACCTGGTTGGTATGACGTTTTTCTAATATTGTCCCACGGACACGATACCACTGTAGTTAATGTAGGGCTAGGTCTCCAAATGGCCTTATTACGCAACTTCGTTTCATAGTAGTTTTCATTTATTTTCCAGTCTGTGTTGGTCTCGCTCAATAATACGAGATCCGCTCCCATCATTTGCATAGACTCCATGCTGGGAATGAAGTGCAAGGATGGTGCCTCTCCTTTATGGTAGATTCCATTACAATTCTGTCCTATCAGACGGATGGACGATTTTCCTTTAATGGTGCTCCACTCGTGTGTTAGAGCGGACGGAGTTACGAGGTTGGGGCTGGTTGGAGTTGGGGCATTGAGAATAACCGAATTAACTGAAGTGTCTTCTTCCGACGGTGGTTCATCTTCTGATTCAAGAACAACTGATGTGATGCTACCCTCATCGCTTGGCGAGATTTCAACTGGTGTGTATGGATCTACTTCGGCTGCTTCACGGACGTCCGTTGCTTGGGTGAATACGCTGTACTGTAACGATGGAAGAATTTGTCGTGGGTCCTGTACCTCTGCTGGAAGCTTTGTTTCTTCAAATGTAGGTTCTACTTGAGTAACGGGACCTTCCGATGCTGTATCTCGCGTGGACGATGAAAAGAAAACTTCTTGTTCAGATGAGCTGTTGAATCTTTGCGAGCTTGCATCTGAACACGATGACCAGAATTGGAGATTTCGGAATTGCGTTCGCACTCCTTGTACAGCTTCTACATTGTTGCTATTGGAGATTGACTGTTGCGATGATTCATCATAGGAATCGTCATACCAGTCATCTGGTAACTTGGAGTCTTTTGCGATTGAGCTTGTCGTCGAGATAGATGTTCCTGACGAGACGGATGATGTACATGAAGATTTGAACGTCGCATCATCAGAATTTCCCGCATAGTTCAGATATCGGAATTTGGAATCTACTCGTTCACTAGTTCTCTTGATTTGATTTAGATCATGCGGTGTCGATTTGGAAATGACTTGGAGTTTTTCTGTTGGACATACGCTGCTTACGCTACTATTAGAGCGGGTCGGCTTGAATTCTCCTTGGGGTGAGATACTTTGTTGAGCGCAGAATATTACTTGCGGCTCGTCCTCCTTGGGTTGCTGACCTTCGGTATCATCTGATAGCTCCTCTATTTTGCTATCTATATAGGATTTCCGATTGTTGTATTCTTTCTGGAGGTCTTCGAATCGTTTGTTAGACTCTGCTAGAGCTTTGTACAGGTTTTGTAATTTTTCTTTTTGTTCTTTTTGAAGGACTGGCGATGGATGTTGCACTTCTTGACTTGGCCTTTGATGTATGGACACTTGGGATGGAATAAGTCGAAGAGAGATTCTTGCTGATCGGCGTATCTCCTGCGGACGCAGTATGGACTCAGTTTCATATTCACTATGCGTGGACGAAACGTCGGTGGATGAGGAGTCTTCTTGAGTTTCTTCTACTGAATATTGGAATTCATCCAGTTCCATTATCTTTTCTGTGGACGATTGGGACAAGTCGTGATGGGACGATTTCTCACACAGCTTAATTGACTTGACCGAGGTGGCTATCGAATCACTGATACTAAGAGAGGCGGATGGTTTCGATTGAAGTGGTTTTTGGAAATTCGACGAATCCAAGGTGTGTGAGAGTTCCGAGTGGTCGTGATCAATGGAAGGAACTTGAGGACTTTTATACGCATCAGATTTTGATATAGTTGCCTGTAGTCGGAACAGTTTTTGGGATGGAAGAATTTTTTCTTGTTGGCGGATTTGGTGCGACATAAATGGATTATTTGCTATTTGGCGAAAATAATCTGACATTTTTCGTTGAGTCTTCATTGATGTGGACGTTGCCGGAAGATGCGCTGACATTACTGGTTTTCTTTGAGTTTGGAGAAATCTAGTAATTTTAGATTGTTGATTATCGTTGGCTTTGTGATTTTCTTGTATAATTTTTGGATTTAGATGTGAGCACAATGTAACTTTAGAATTAAGTAGAATGTTATCATTACTATTAGATACAGTTTCATGATTATGATCTTGCTTTGCTCTTACTGATACTTTGCGTGAATGGCTGAAAAAAGGAGACGCCTGTTTTTTACAGGGATTGCGTCTCGATGCCTCCCTATTTGTGTCGGTACTCATGGTGCTGCCCCCCTAACGCCGTCAGGGGTCTGGACGAGTGGGCGAACAAATTGTTCATTGAACTCTGCTATGGAGTTCACAATAGTTAACGTTTTTTGCTGAGTCTCAGCTATACTTTCGATGGTTTGCTGTTGCGCTTGTTGCGCTTCTTGGATATCTTTAATTGCTTTTGAGTTGTTGCTGATTGAGGTGGACATGGTTGATATATCTGTGCCATATACTTCAAGAGTTGAGTTCAGGCTTGTTTGGTTTGTCTCCATGTTTTTCATTCTTGCGATACTTTCTGTCACAGTAGCTGTTAATTCTGCATGCGTTGTGTCTTGCACAAAATTTCGCGGAAGACGACTTTGTGGTTGAGTGGCTTGATGAGGAATCTGAGCTCCTGTTCTTGTGCGTTTGGTTGTTGGAGTACGAGAGGGTTGTCGAATCGATGATACTGGAGGGAAGTCTTTTGATAGGTCTATTGGTTGCTGAGTTTGATCACTTTGTGGGTTATCTGCACTTGTTTGGACCAGATCGACTAGTGCGTTCGCATACGTGACATAATGTCCTGTTACTTTGGGAAAATCTTTAACGTATGGTGATTGGCCTTCATGTTGAACCAGAATTCGAGCTATATTGGAGTCTGATAGGTACGTTGCTAGCGCCTCTCGTACGTTGTGGAGAACTTTGAGAGCTTCCTGCATATTTTCCTGCGAGCATAAAATATAGATTTTATTCGTTTCTGTGGAGGGATAAACTGCATGAAATAGATTTGTTCCATATTTTGATTGGCACAGGTATAGAAAAAACCTCAAACTCATTTCCGGAAACTGCTGCGATTGCTCTGGAGGATCATCCTTTTTTTGTGCCTCTGTGTTGGCCTGTGTATCTGTAGTTGCAACTTCTGGCGACTTTTCAGTCGATTGATGTACTGAATGATTTTGGGTAGTGTCTGAAGAAGGGCTGAGGTTATACTGATCTGTTTCTGATGATTCTTCCATGTCTACATCGGTGGCATTCTCATCGAGATTAGTTGATCCCTGTGGGTGAGACGAGGAGGTGTTGGATGTGGATTCTGAAGATTGATCAAACGTTTTGAACATTGTGTCTAAATTTGCAATCCCATACATAATGTAGTAGTGAATGTCTCTATGGAATCTTTGCTGGGTTTTTAAAATTGATTGCAAATGGGATTTCGTGCAAGCTCCCACCGGGTGCGACGTGACAAAAGTGTATCGTGCTAGAAAACCTATGTCATGTGGTGAATCTTCCGCAAATAAAGAAGAAAACAGCGATCTGATGTTTTGAATTTCCTGAATGGGTCCGCGTACCATTAGGACTCTTTGCGACACTCTTTTGGTACCAACTACAATTGTTTCCACCTCTGGCATGACTTGGAATTCAATGCTTTTCTGATATGCTTGATGAATCAATGGAGAGAGGACTGTTTGGAATTCTGCTCTGTGTGTTAGTTCTGGGTGGCCAAACAGAAAGTATCCTGCTTTTCCCGTACGTAAAGCTCGCAGTTGGGTGGGCGTAATGAAGTAGTTATAGCTCTGCAGTTGAGGCATGATCGACCATTTGATTTCCTTGAGGGGAATACTTGTGACTAGTTTGCATTTTGTGACCATTTTACCTCCGTTCATATATATTCGCGGAAAGAATATTTGAAGTTCTGGTTTCGACATCGGGATTTGGCTTGGGTGAGTGATTGGATTAACCTTTGTGCCTGCATCATATGGAATGATGGACGCATGAGGGTCAGCTCCCCTGATGAGTGATATCATGTTCTTTAGCCATACTGTTTGGGCATTTTTCATGTTTCGACGTTCGAGAAGGCAGTAGGTTACATACTGGTCGGTGGTTGCCGTATGTAGATCTGGTACTGGACCCGAATTAAGATTTGCGTAAGCTGTGCTTTGAGAAAATGCCGAAAACGTGTTTCTCTTTGTCTCTGTCGGCGGATTTTTTCGGTTCAATTGTCCTTTCCTGAGACGAAGTCCTCCTCCTCGGCCCGAGGCCATAGGAGGTCGACTCATCGAAATCGGTGATGTGTACCCTTCTATCAAGACGGGTAAAATTCCAAATTGGGCTTGGAGGTGAGTTTTCGCAAAAAGCGTTCCAGTTTCCTACGTACGTAGAATTCAATGGATAACTAGGCATATTGACTTCATTCTAGGCTATCCACAAGCGGACATTGAGTATGATATGTATATGTACTTACCTACGGGTATAGAACTTAAGCATAAGTCAGAGACATGTTGTTTACTTTGAAGAAAAACCTTTACGGGCAGAAACAGGCAGGAAGGACATTTTATCTCTATATGGCAGAGGGACTGCTTAAGTTTGGCTATAAACAGTCATCAATAGATACGTGCGTCTTTTACAGGAAAACAACTATTTTCTTCAATTACGTAGATGATGGGATATTCATAGATACATCCGTTGATAACATCAATTTAGCCATTCAGGAGTTGTCCAACGTTTCTGACATAGAAGACAAGGGCGACGTTAGCGAGTATCTAATGGTTCGCATACTAGATTATTTAGATGATGGAAGGATCAAATTATACCAGCCTCACCTAATTGAACAGATTTTGAAAGAACTTCACATAGACTCCAACGTAAAGCCACGACCTACTCCAGCAGCTTCAACGAAAATTCTGCAGCGCTTTCAACATAAACCTTCTCATCAACGTGACTGGCACTATTGATCCGTAATTGGGAAGCTTAATTTTCTTGAAAAGAGCACACGTCCGGACATCAGTTACGCTGTCCATCAATGTGCAAGGTTCTCCCAGGATCCTAAGGTTTCTCATTCTCAAGCAGTCGAGCATCTTGGAAAGTATCTGTTGGGGTCAAAGTCTGATGGAATTTTCTTGGACCCAAAGCTTCAAGCTTCATTCGAAGTGTATGTGGACTCCGATTTTGTAGGAAATTGGAACCGTCAGACAACAGAAGAGGATGAGAGCACTTCAAAATCTAGGTCCGGTTACGTTATCATGTTTGCAAATTGTCCGCTCATTTGGACTTCCAAGTTGCAGACGATGGTTGGGTTGAGCACGACTGAGTGCAAATACATGGCACTCAGTCAAGCTCTTAGGGAGACGATTCTGCTCATGTAAATGCTGAAGGAGTTGAAAGATCACGGTTTTAGCACCTTCTCCAATGTCCCAAGGGTTCGCTGCAAATGTTTTGAGGACAATTCGGGCGCTCTTGAGTTAGCTAGGCTCCCAAAGATGCGACCTATGACTAAACATCTCAATCAAGTCCTACATCATTTTAGATCGTTTGTAAAAGATGGATCTGTAAAAGTCATCCCCATTGAATCAACAAATCAAAAAGGGGATATTTTCACCAAGCCTCTTCCTCAGAACCAGTTTGTGAAGCTGAGGAGGCTACTATTGGGTTGGTAACATCATGGTCATCAGCCATCGAGAGGAAGTGTGAGATAATGACGAATTTTCGGAGCAGGCTAATTTGTTTTATCTCTAATTCTTTTTAAAAATGCAGATCGATGATTGAGACCAATATGCCGACCTAAACAACAAGTTAGTTAAGCCTATTGTCAATCGGATGATGGCCTAACTATGAATTTTTCACTTCTATATGCTATCGGTTAGAACAAGCATCTTATGCAGGCAATTATAGTTGAAGAAGTGAAAGTGTGCTAATTGTTTTGACGGGTTCTATAAGTTATCTCTAGTGACGATTAGCTGAAACGACATCCAAGCTGTGATCGTTACAGATAATTGACTTTATTTGAAACAGTCTTAACCAAAATTTCGAATCAAACAAATCCGAACATTATGGGGCTTCTAAAATTTCAAAACAAAACAAAACAACTCAATGATTAAGTAGAATTAAAGCTACTTGTCCCTAGTGGACTTTACAAGGTCGCCCTGCGAAGCAGGGGCGACCCGCGGCACTTCCCGTGGGAAGCACGACTAAATTATAGAATTTTTATATAATAAATATAATTTTTTTTTTCTCACGGTGGTCGCCATGATCCTCGCATTAGGTCAGTTTTGGTTCCTCTTGTGTTCCAAGTGAAGGGTCGGGTTGGGACAATTGGGGTAGGTTCATATGCATATTCGATATTGGTGATATACCTACCTATGTTTGGTGCGGGGTTTGTTGGTGATGTCTTGGTCGTGTTGGTTGGGCGTAATGATGAAGTAATAGGGTTGATGAAGGTGTGATGGGGTGGTATATGGGGAGTACGGAGACAATGTTGGGTACGTTGGGGAGAGCTACGTATGCGTGGGTTATTTATGATCGATGTTGCTTTTCGTTTGCGCGATCGTGTCGTTTTTGAAGATTGACGTGGAGGCGTGGATCTGGGGGCATGCGTTTGCCTATCAAAGTGGGGTACAGGGAGCATTTGCTGGGGGATAGAGATTGTATGGATGGTACGAGTCTGTATTTGTGGAGGAGTTTGGGAGGTGTTGGAAATTTGCGATAGGAATGACCTGAGAACTGCTGAAGATTTTGCTGTTTCTACGTTAAATATTTTGTCTCTAGTTGATGTGGCAGTCTGGAATTCTAGCAGCCAGGCTCGTATTAACGCATTTGGTAATTTTTTTAGGGTTTGTAGTGACTGTTCCAGTAGGTGCCTATCTTTGGCAAGGAGATTAAGTGGGTCCTCTGACTTATATTTTCCTTCCAGAGATGCAAGTAAATTAAGTCTTTCTCTAGATGAGACTGACACACGATCCAAGTTGTGGACATATTTATTTCTGTTCGTCCATTGGGGAAAGTGATAAATTGTCCAAATTTTTTGTATGAGGATCGCGATCCAGGTAGATGCTTTATGACGGGATTGTATTGAAGCATAGTAGTCATCCATATGAGATAGAAAGGAAGAATGAATACGGCCTTATAAAGTGGTGCCAACCGAGGCGAATTTGTAGTTTTATTGGTGTTGGATGTCCTGAGGTTGGTTGAATAGGAAGATTGTGTATATAGAGCGAATTTGTTTCAATGATGGGGAGGATAAGATCTGGATCAGTATCTATTGATTCCAACCAAGATTGAAATTTGGTGGAGGATGATCTTGTGATTTTTCTTGCTGCTGTACTGGGGCATTGGATAAGGTGGGGGGTGGTCTCTATCGGATGCTGACATCGGGGGCAGAAGGGAGCTTTCCATGCTCCGCGACGAGTCATATTTTTGCCAATTGGTAAGAATCCTGTCACGTGTTTGGAGATGTATATGTTGTGCATTGGGGATATAAGTGAAGCTGCCTGACTGATTGCTTCCCAGTTGATGTGTGTGAATTGTTGGTGATTGAGATCAAATTTTTCGCAGACGGTAGATTTTGCTTTGCTTTCAAAGTATATGTCCGATATTTGAGATGGCATATTTTTATACATTTTTGAGGATCGGTGGTATATCGAAAGACCCTCCCCGAGCATTTGTATTTCCTGAATATCTAAGTCAGGTAGTGAAATACGAGCCATATTAGCAAGCTCATCGCAATGGTCATTTAAAATTTCTGTGCGAGTAAGTTTGCGATTGACTTTCTCCTTCGCATGGCCAAGCACTTCTTCATATGTAAGATTGGATTGGATTGTTTTTGTGAGGTATTGGATGGATCGAAGGACGTCATTATGTTTGAAGGATGTATGAATGGGGTGGGTATATTGTGATTTATGGAGGGCTTCGTCGTTATCGCATGATAAAATATATTGTCCTTTCATTTTTGTGAGTCTTTCACTAGATTTGATCACATGGAGGCTAAAAAGGAGACCAAAGAGTTCTGTGCGGTATGGGTCTCCATCATTTTTCTTTGCATTTATTGGGACTCTGGTTGTAAATACCATCGATTTGCTTTGGTCTAGGGTTTCAAAAATAGTTGCTGCAGCTCCTTTATTTGATTTGAAGGAGCCATCTGATACTGCACGCACAGATCGGCGGAAGAAGGGTGCTAGAGTATCAGGAGTCAAGGATTGTAAATATTGTTTTTGGTGGGTTAGAAGTTGGTGTGGTACCTGGTCTAGGATCATCTGATCGTATAGATTCTGGGGAGCCTGTATTGGGCGAGTGGGTGCATTGGGGCTGTGGGATTCCATATCTGCCATATATTGACCTCGATCTGTGGAAGAGATGGTTGCGAGTGAGAATAAGCTTGGGTTAAAGTCCTCCGTGCTCATTGTATTGCGTGCTTTGTACCATTTTGCGTTGGATCTCAAATCCCTACTGGGTGCATTCGAGGTTCTTGTGTAGATGCGTATGAGATTGTCGACTTTTCGATATAGTGTATTTGAGCGGGGATCGAAGAACCATTGCCATTGTTGTCGTGGTGGAAGGTGCCATGGTCCAAGTGGTTGGAGAAGGGTTGTGCTATTGTCGGAGATACAGAAAGTTGCAGATAGGGCTTGTTTCCAAAGTAATAATGTTCGTGGAGTAGGGCGTTTGATTTGTTTCCATATGAGGGTGGAAGGTCGGTGATTATCAATTTGTCCTTCAATGGCCTTCCTGGTGATTTGATCACCCTCGGCATTGCATATATCCGCAAGAGAGTAGACCTGGAGATATATTCTGCAATTGTTTAATTGTTGGAGGTCATCGTTGGAAAAACCCTTTTTCGTAAAAGATTCAATAATACTGATGTCATGGTCACGTGTCGGGTGAAGGTCGTGTTTCCAGCCTTGGATCCGTAGCTTATGCGTAGATACGAATTCCCATAATGATGTCATCCACGTATGTGGGATTAGATGTCCATATGTTTTATGTGGGTAGTTGAAAAATAAATGAGTTAAGCCTAGTTCGACCTGGATATTTTCAAGCGAAAGTTTCAATTGTTTTCCCAGCACATCCTCCATGTCACTATGAGTTAATAACTCACGCAACTGGCCCAGTCGTTGCTCTAAATAAAGGTCTGGTAAAGCAAGACCGTGGTATTTTCGTGGGAGATAGCGAAATTTTAATGGGAAGGTAGAAGCAATATTGCATTTTGGGATAGAGGAAGATGTTAACTTATTGGAGAGTTTATAACACTCATCGTAGGTCAGGGATAAGGCTGGGAGTGGATACATGAGGGTTTTGAAGATTCGTGTCAACATGGCATTTAAGTTATGTGCTGGGATCATTTTTGTTTTTGCGATTCGATTATTCCATGTAGCGACGTCAGAGTACATCTTATCTAATTGGTAGGTATCATTTCCATCTGCGGTTTGTAGTACTCCAAGGTATTGCCTGGGTTCATTTGGGTCATATCGACAGATTTTCTTGATAGAGCCATCTTCTTCCGGAATAAAGATTTCTCCTTCTGCTTGGTGTTTAAGTTTGAGGTTTCCTCTTCCATCATAGGATATCAGAGTCCATCCGCATTTCTTAGCTCTCATAGCACCCCCAGTAACCTGGAGAGCTTCTCTCCATGTATTAAGTGTCCGGTCAGCAAGTTGAATAAGCTCAGACTCATCATTCGATGGGACGGTAAGAAAAAGTTCTGAATCGTCTACGAAGGCGATTAGCGCAAGCTTGATGACGTCGAGCGATATGGCAGAAATAAATGTGGCATTGTAGCCACTATCTTTGAGGATTTCAATCATGGAGGTACTGACGCATGTCCAGAAGGGGGCAGCGCCAGTATTTCCTTGTCCTACGCCTTGGAGATTCACACCAGTAAAATGAGAGTCTGAGTCACCATAGGCGGTCCTAGTATAGTGCCGAGCTTGTTGGAGTGGTTGGAGTAGAGCCTTGATGACTGAGGTTTGGATGCCCCATTTATTACAGACAAATGCCACGTATTTGTGAACGACCCTGTCATAACAGTTGGCTGCGTCCGTTGATATTACCACCATTGGTTTTCGCATGAGCCTGGAATTTTCCATGAGTAGTCGTTTCGCTATTGCACCTTCAATAGATTTTTTCCCTCGTCGCCCACCTATGTGCTCATGAGGTAGAAGATTATATTTTTCCGCTTGAGACATCATTCTCCTTGTGATGTGAATTCTACCGGCCGCATTCCAGTCTGCTTCAGCAATGATGATGGATCTTAGTGAGTTAATCATAATGGAAGTAGAGGTTTTAAATGTCATAATGTCTAACATATTTTTCCATCTTTCATATGGGACACCGGTGAGGAATGGCACATTCATTGCATTAGTGAGGACTTGCAAGGTATATGGGTTCATGCAGAAAGCTTTATAAACTGCGTTGTATCTACCCGAGAGGGGAGCCGCTTTGTTTTCTTTTGTTATTTTCCATGTGTGTGATATTTCATTGGTTGAGAACTTTGTAGGAAGTTTGGGTATGGATGGATCATGGAGAGCTTTTGATAGCATGGCAGTAGTCCATTTAGGTAGGTCTTTTGGGATAGGTATGGTGCGGTTGAAAATATTTTTTGCTGTGGTGGTTTCTGCAAAATTGCCTAATAAATTATGAGTTTCCTTTTCCATGAGAGGTGTGCCGTTGGTGCACGAGTATTTGTCCTTGTTCTCTGTTTGGAGGGCTTGTATGAGATCTCTAGGTTTATTGGTTTCAATTATTCGATTTCCTTTGAAGTACTGGACTTTGTTGACTCTTGCGGATATGGTCTTCTTGGGGAAGAATTTCCTAGTTACCAGTGCTTGGTTTCTGGAGGATTCCGTATTCATTAATTGTTTGAGGGCAGATTCTTTGGATTTCAGGCCTTCCATCGAATATGCCGAAGCTAGCTCTTCTAAGTGTTTCTGACGTTCAGAAGGAGCATGAGGCACGAAAGTTTTATACTTCTTTCTGGTTTCGTGGAGCTTATATTTTATTTCCTTGAGTGGGATAGACATGAAATTGGATATATTCACGCGTTTCGATAAACGTTTGAGAAGAGTGGATGAGACCTTTTTCCCGACATTCTTATTATACACCATCAGCCAAAATCGGTTTAGATCACGAAGTTCGGTGAGCATCGTTGAATGAGGGATGGATCCCATATGGAGGGTCCGACATTTTTTAAGGCCTACGGAAATCGCTCTTCCTAATTGTTCGTCCAGTTGTTCCTGTTTTTTTATTATGGCTGGAGTCGGTGGGTAATGACTTTCTTCACACAATTGGCGGGAGAGATTATATGTGTTATTATGTTTCATATGTAGTTCCGCATACTTTAAAAACCGCTTGACTACTCTTGGATCACTAAGCTTGAGACGTCGTAATTCAGGGCGGGTGATTTTATACATTGATTCGCCGAGGAAGGATGGAGTTGATATGTCGATAAACATATCTTTATGATCTCCTTGAATACCTGTATATTTTTGCAAGATTCCCATTTGAACTATTTGCAGTGATTTGGTGGTGTATATCGCAGATATTGGTTTACTACCATTATAGTGTGTTGGTGGTATGGGAGGAAGATCGGGGTTGTTGAAGGCGTTGAACATTCCTATGGTTGTCATCTTTCTTGTAAATGAGCTCGACATTATATCATCATTTGTGTCTATTGCCAGTATAGAATTAATTCCTAAATTTATTGATTTTTCTAGTTCCACAACTATATGATCATCGAACAATTCTCTCGGATGAACACTTAATCCCTTATTCCGAATATAACGTGCATGTTGGTCATAAACAGTCGTTAATCTCGATTTTGTAGATGGTTTGTTGCCGGGTCTATATGCAGTGTATACTCTAGTCTTGTATTGATCTTTACCATGGAATTCGATCCATGACCATCTACCTAGACCAGAGGGGTCGACGCCTTTCTTTGCAAGTCTATATGATGTTTGGTCAACGCAAAATGTGCATGTTCCACCTCGTTGCCCGACACCGAGCGATTCATGTTTATTATGGGATGTACTATATTGAAACGAATTCCATAATCTTTTCAATCTATTGTATATTGAGTTTTTGGAGGTGAGTCGTTTCCAATGAACGTTCGTTTCAGCGAGGCATACAATATCGGCTTTGCTTTTGTGGTGGAGGAAAGAGAAACTAGCATGAGACTTAACATCGTCAGAATCTAGACCCACTCCACATGGGTTTGTGTACCATATTCGTATGGTTTTGGGTGATTTAGTTCTGTATGATTGGCCCCAGTATGGGTCTTCATCCATTCTGGGCGGAGAGGTTAAGGTGCTCGTCTGTTTGAGGTATTCATCCAATCTAGCATTCTTTACTTCATTATGTTTTCTCTTGATCGAATGTTTTGATTGAATTGATTTTTTTGCTGGTGTTGATTTGGTAGAATTATGTTTTTGTATTTTATTAGTTTTATTATTATATATATTGATTAATGGTGCTAATGTGTCTCTATTATTAGAGACCGTCCCCATCCAAGGTAGCATCGTATCTGTGATGGGTGAGTCATTATTTTTCATTTTCCCTCTGCTGCATCTTTGCTAAGTGGTTCACTTGAAGGTGCAGCGCGCGCTCGTGCGAGTTGTTGTTGAACTAGAATGAGTTGCTGTTCTAGGTCGGTAATACGTTCGCTTGTATTTTGAGGTTGGTGTTGGTGAATTGGAGAATTTTCTGGGATCGTTTCAGATAGGTCATTGGTAATGGTGGAAGCAACTGTATCTCCTCCCAATACAGATGGGGTTGGGCGAGATGCTGGTGCTGAAGTATCATAATACATGCATGTCGAATCATTGGTGAAGGATACTGATGATGAAGTCATTGCACTTACTGTATCTTCTTCGCCAGTGAGATTCCACATTCTTGTAGACCCTACAATTTTGGAGGTGTCTTCGAATTCATATGGGTTGGCAATAGTATCATCATTCAGATACTCGAAAGAATCATCATCCAGGTCCGCCTGGATTTCCATATCTAGGTCAATATCGTCTTCTGTGGTAAAGGCCTGCGTATCCGGATCATATTTCTCATACTTTGCCTGTTCAATGGCATCGATTGATAGTATTCCTTCGAAAGAGGTGGTGGGAAATTTGTGTAATACGTAGGTTGATAATGAATCCACAAACCCATTAGCTTTGGTAGATTTGTCTGGGCGAAATGTAAGTACGTGGAGGTCATCAGAGTTGTATTTTTCATCTACTGTTGCAAATATGCGCCGGTTATCAACATTATCTTTAATGCCCAGAATAATGTACCTTAGTGTGGTATATTTATCGCTCGATGGAAGTTTGATTTTTTTATCAAGATTGATGATCTGGGAGCAGTCCGACCTACCCAGGTTTTTTAGGAATGATGCATGCCTGTCTTTGCAATAGCGGTATTTTTGTTTGGTAGTGTCCTTCATTTGTATGAAGAACTCATCCACTACTCGGAAGCGCAATCCTAAGGGCCATCGTTTGTGAGCTGCCAGAGTACGAAGGAATTTTTTCGTTACTTTCCTCTGATGCACAGGGGTCTCAACGTGCATCGCGTATACCTTATCTTTCCTATCCATAGATTTTTGGCCATTGAGGGCTCTCCACACTAATCCGACTTTTATTTCATTGCCGCGCTTAGTGTGGGTCTTGCGGTATACGTCCATGATTGCATTACTCCATTTTTTCTGATCTAGTGTTCCTGGAGCGTATAAGAGCCATGCACATGTGCATACTTTCCTATGTTGTACCGCACACTCATACATCCTAATTGAGTTGTTTTGCAGCCATCCCCGTAGGTTGTGTTCAAAAGTAGCTTTATCTGGGTTTGAGATTGGGAAACCTAACCTGATCTTTGAAAAGACATAGCCTCCATTTTCGTAGGATTTAGCATCCTTGAAGTAACGCTGGAGTTCTTTGATCTTGGTTGGGAGATCCTCACAATCATCGATGGCATCTTCCAGGTTTTCTGAGTCCCATGGTAAGATTGCAATATTTTCACAATAGGAGCTCATTTCATGAAAAATATCAGAGAGATATGCGCGTAGTCCTGAAACTCCTTTTTTTCCTTTTGGCAATTCGAAGTTGAGTGTATACCTACATGTGTTGAGAGATTGACCGTTCAAATTGGTTTGTTGTGGAGGTTTTGGTTTGGAGGAATATTTGCTAGGCTTGAGGGTACTTTTTTTTTATTGATCTTCGTGCATTTGGGCTTGCATAGTTGATATCGTTTTCCGCAGCATTTCTTCGGACCAGGTGTCACGAATGGTGGAGGAATTTTGTGGAAATCCTGCATTGGCTCGCATTATGCAGTATAGTTCAACCAGTTGATCATTGTTGAGGATGTTGGGATCAGAGTTGACATCTATATCAAATGTTTCAAACGATTTGGGAGTTTGATGTGGGGTTGGTTTTGGTTCGGAGGGTTTGGGTGAATTGTTAGATTTAGGTTTGGGATTGTTCGATGGTTGGGTAGATTTTTGCTTGCTTTCATCTTTAGTTTTGGATTTTTTCTTTGGAGAGGGGGAGCGATTTTTGGACTTGTCAAGGGTGACTGATAATTCTTGTTTCATTTCATCATCTGTCCAAGATTTGATATCTGACATGATTACGGGTTTTTTTGTGATTGTCTTGGAATAATCATGATAGTAATGGTTTAGAACTTCTCTTGAGAAGGAATCGAATTCTTCCAATTTCTTGAATTTTTTCTTTAGCATGGAGGAAATTTTTTTGTTAAGTTCGTTAACATTTTTTTCAACTCTAATTTTGATTTTTTCTCCACGAATTACCGACTGGGCATCTTCAATAATGTCATCTATCTCGATGAGGAATAAATCTCTTGACCAGTTTTGGAGGATTTTTATATCCTTATGATATTTTTTGTACCACATCTCGACTAGGGAACGGAGTTGCTGATCGGTGAGGGATTTAGTTTCTTCGTCTTGCAGGGATGCTAGATAAGACACTATGGAGTCAGAAGTTATAGTAACGGTCTTTT
>Ga0209092_10001151_pt1 | contig 26469 bp, 18 predicted proteins | sample FraStrMetagenome_FD_187446 | JGI IMG/M metagenome (GOLD analysis project Ga0209092, IMG submission 187446) | Marine eukaryotic phytoplankton communities from Arctic Ocean - Fram Strait ARC3M Metagenome (SPAdes) (version 2) | ecosystem: Environmental > Aquatic > Marine > Oceanic | place: Fram...
CCATTTATTGTTAAGAATGAAGATAGTCTTCAAAAGAGGCTTGCCGCCAATTTATGATGATTGAAAAGAATGTTGAAAAGGGGATTTCGAAAACATTCTGTATGTATTTTCCTGGTACGAAAGAATTTAATTAGCAGGAATATCAAACAATAAGTCTGATTCAATCAATCTTATTGAGGGGAGTATCTTATTCCAGCGGAAAATTGAATAACGGTTAAATGTGATACGTAACGGTTTAGGGAATCGTCACTGTTGTATCTGTAATCTTTTAACTTATAATTTTTATTTTACTACAATTGAATCTATACTTTACTAAATGGTGAGTTTAGCTCTGAACGCTAGACTAAATTAACACATACAAATTAATTTCCAACGGAATATATGTTTGTTATTTATTATATTAATGGTTGTGCATTATAGTTTAAAAACATCGGTGCGCCACAAATTCAGATCAGAATCTCGAAGCTGCAACCATTTTTAGATTTAATTTCACATTTGTGGTTGCATTGAAATGAATTCATCAAGAGAAGAAGTGAAGGACTACAATTCCTCTGATGACTCAATTTTCGATGATGATTTTCATTCGAAGGTTTCTCTTGGGTTATCATTGAGGATGAAACAAATAGATAATGTAAGAGGTCCAATGTGTGGGAATGAACCAAGGCAAAAAGAGAAATCTCATGAATTGGAAAGAAGTACAAGTACATGTCATCCTGAATCTAAGAATAAGGACAATTGTATTGCTATCACGGTTTAATCACAATCAATCAACACACATAGTGTAAAGGATCCCACATTGGTAGACTTGACTGAGATATTTGAGAATGAGGAAATTAACAATCAGTTGTATAATACAACAAAGACAAAGGTTGAACCTTCTGGTGCTAAGTAGTCGTACAAAAAGATGCAGATAGAGGTTGAACTTTCTGGTGATGATAAGATAGTTCATTCAATCAAGAAGACACCTGGTGAAGTAGGTGCTACTGTAAACGATGCAATGATAGACTTAAGTGAGATATTAGAAAAGGAGAAAAACACAGATCAGTTATGAAACGAGATAAAAATTGAACTTTGTGACTGTTCCATTGCTACTTCTCAAGATTCTCTGATGGGGGATTTACATCAAGATGCCCCAATTTGTCAAGAGATTCAAAATGAGAGTGAAGGTGTTCACCATCAATGTGATAATGATTTAATATCAAATTTACAAAAATATGTTGACCAGGCATGTAACTCACTGTACAAGTTTTGGGAATGTGCATTATACATGGATATGTGTAGCAATGGCATTAAGCTTCCAAACAACAACATATTGAAGTATGTGAAACAGAAAGTACATAAAGGTCATATAAAGGAGCCAGTATATTTTGATGGACAGAAATATTCTTATCAAGAAGGTTTTACCGGTCATGGACATGAAGATCTTTGCAAGGATTTGGCTAAGGAAGCCCTTCAATGTGGTTTCTTTCTCATTAGAAATGAATTCGAAACCATTAGGAAGGAGCATTTGTGTCAAAGATTTGTGTGCAATAGATATTTGATTCCTTATACAAAACCAAAACCAAAACAAACAAGGAGACAACAGACGTGAACATAGTGCCATATACAGCTATAATTAACAATAGCTTTACAACATTGTCATGATAAACAATACGTAGTAAATGTAATAAACAAATAATAAAAGAACATTTAATATATGTTGTCATACATATTAAATAAAACAAAAATAAAAATAAAGAAAATAAAGCATGCAAAACAAAATCATGTGTGAAACCAAACAGAATTCTGAAGAACAGATTCTGACACAGTTAAAGTAAGCTATGATCCAGAGAGATCATACTTATGGTTGTTCTGCAATGTCGATGTGGTGCCTGGCCAGCACAGCGTTGTAGTTACGTCTTTTAATACATCCATTAATTTGATGTTTCTTTGTTGTAAATTATGTATTAGAGTTGTAGGTAGTTAGTATAATGTAGTACGTAGTAAAATTAATATTTATTAATTTTACTTTCAGCTCACTATTCAAAAACAACAAAAACAACAAAAACATACAACCAACCCCCACAACACACCCCAACTGTGTGTTTGTCAACAACCTATTTATAGCATAGGTCATAGTAATATTACTTGCTGAAGATTGTGAATAGCACAGTAAGAAAAAGTTAAGAAAATGTTGATTGCTCCCAGTATCGCAAAGAAAAAGGCCCTTTTGTCGTTGATTAACCCTGCAATTAGTCTTGATTGTCCTGAAAGGAAACTCCTAACCAAAGGACAGTACGTAGAGTATCGTTGTCATTCGTCTCCTAGAGGTCCAGACTCGCCTGTATACTCTCTACTAGGACCTTATTTCAGTACTGGAAGCCCAGAGGAGTGGCTCTTGTTTATGGATAATTTCTACAAGGCCATTATTGGCCAGAACATCACTGATGGTCCTGGTTGTTATGAGTTTGCAGAACGTGTTCTCAAAGGGGATGCCTTTGCCACATTTAGGCACAAAACAATAGAAACTGGTAATCGTACCGTTGAAAACTTTGACATGGTCATGTCTAAACTGTCTGCACACATCTTTCTGGTACATACATACCGTGAGCAGAAGCATTATATGTGTAGGTTTCTTAAGAAGCCAAAGGATTGGTCAGTAAGCAAATTTTTTAGTTGCATGCAAGAAATTAATAATTACTATCAAGTTTTTCCTAGTGAAACTACTGATGCCTCAACCTCCTTGCCTGAAGAAGAGCTTGTAGAGGCCCTTTATTATGCCATGCCAAACACTTGGAGGACAGAAATGGTAATTCATGGATTTAACTATGTACACCATACTTATGTGGAACTGCTTAATTTATGTGAACATTTGGAGACACTAGAACCTCCACCTGAAAAGAAAAAGGATAGTAAAAAATTGTCTAACAAACCTACTGGGACTGCTGGTAACTTAAAGCGTAAACACGTTATTTTTTTCTCCTCGTCTGAAGACGAAGGATCTCGTAAGTACTGCTTGTTACACAGGTATTGTTAACACACGACTAACGAATGCAAAGATCTAAGGCAAGGCCTTTATTTCTACCTAACCAGTTGCAGGGTCTATCATGGTCACTACTTGTAAGTATACTTTCTTTCCTGACGTGGTGGTCATTTGGTATTTCTTTCCTCCTCCTTGAGGATTAAACTGATGTTTGCCAATTAGGCTTACACATAAGGTATCCCATGGCACATCTTCTGCCTCTTTTGGTGGGAGTTTACCATAATGTGTCTTACTTCTTTTCAGAAACTGACATGCGTCGCGTTTAGAGCAAACGTCATGTACTGTTTTACGCAAGTTTTTCCAATAGAAATTTTGACTTATCGTGAGTTCAGTACTTGTTTCACCTGGGTGACATAATTTAGTATGATACCACTGTAAAATTCTTTTTTGTAATTGTTTAGGGATCACAATTCTATTATTGAAGCAAATGAGAGAGTATTGTTTTCCTGCCCCATGAAATTGCTTGATAGAAAAAAAATTGTTTTTCTTTGCAGTTTCAATTAATTCTTTATCATTTTGCTGATAATGCATAATTGTTTTTAAATTTGTAGGGTGTGCTTCTTCGGGCACGTCCTTATTCGATAGGTCAAAATGTTCTGCTAGAACATTGATTTCTGCTTTGATTTTGGTTGGACTATCAACAATTCTTTCTCTACATTTGTATGACTTGTCATTTTCATCTTCTTTGTAGGTATTACCTTTCTCCAAGCTTCTTTACCTCACATAGCTATATAGCCCACAAGAAATCCTGCATTTTTGTAGTTACAATAATATTGATTTAGCTTTGGATTCAAAAAAAACTCCAGCACACTCTTTTTCAAATTTAAGTTTATTTCACCTCGAACACCAGTCCAGGCATCTCCAGAATGTACTATGTTGTCAAAGAAACCAATTTGCAAATGGCCATGTTGAAAGGGAACATTTATAAAGGTATTACCTTTGTCTTTCTTGGATAAACCAGAATAATATGAAGTGCCACCTCTGCTGATTGGGTTACCAACATGAAATAGGGCAGTAATGATATCATCATTATTGGTATGTTGTTCTATGTTGCCAACCTCATCATTCAAGTTTCCTAATAGACTCATATGGTTGAAAAATGTACCTGTTATACGACATTCGAAAGGTATTACCTGCCTTGCCTTTTCCATTAATACATCATTATTTTGGCTTTCTTGTTGTCTGGATACAAAATAAAAGGTTCTGTCTAAATGTACTGGGTTGCTTCATTGGCAGGAAATTGATGGTTTTGAAAATAAGGTTATGATAGAGAGTACTCAATTTTTGTTGTTGTGATAGCCAAAGTTACTTAGATGTCATCTTAAGTGTACAAAATATTTACTTAGCGACCAATACTTTTAAAACTTACGTGAATCAGAGTTAAAATGTCCAAAGTATCCATGTGTATTGTGTTCAAAGTTATGATATAAATCTTTTCATCCTTAACGCAGCATTGCTCTCACTTTTTGTAACAAACGATCGGACGTCATCATGTCAAGTCTTCAATCTCTCCATTATACAGGGGTCAAAGATGGGAACAAACCAAAACTATCCGTACTGGATCAACTCCTTGTTCCTAAGGAAAAAAAATACATTGATATCCCAGACGTCAAAGCCGCATGGACCGTTATTAGATCCATGCAAATTCGTGGAGCACCACTCATTGCCATTGTCGCCTGTCTCGGACTAGCTGTGGATTTATCCTGCTGCGGCGAAACGCAAAAAGAATTGGATAGAGTAAAAAATGATATTGATGCTATTTTTACTATTATTGATAAGAAAATGGAATATTTGAAAACATCGCGTCCAACGGCTGTAAATCTTTTCAATGCCATGGGGGAAGTAAAGGCAGAGCTAGAAACCGTGCAAAAAAAGAAAAGAGAAAGTGACGATGCAAAAAGCTGTATGGTCAAATCTGTTGTGACTTATGCAGAAAAAATGTTGGAAAGAGATGTATCTGATAATAAAGCCATCGGTGATTTTGGAGCAGATGCCTTGTTGAAGCATTCACCAAAAGGTATTAGACTCGTAACCATCTGTAATACAGGAAGTTTGGCAACTGCAGGTTACGGGACCGCTCTTGGAGTTGCTAGATCCTTACAAGCTAGAAAAAAATTATTAAGCATACATGCTTTAGAAACTAGACCTTATAATCAAGGATCTCGTCTAACGGCTTTCGAAATTGTAGAGGAAAAGATGCCAAATGGAACTCTCATTTGTGATTCAGCTGCAGCTGCTTTGATGAAAACTAAAGGAGTTGATGCTTGCGTTGTTGGAGCTGATCGTTGCTGCGCAAATGGAGATACTGCGAATAAGATTGGAACCTATATGTTGGCATGTGTTGCAAAGGCCCACAATGTACCATTCTACGTGGCTTCTCCCTTTACCACCCTAGATGTAAACCTTAAAACTGGAGACGAAATTGAGATTGAAGAGCGCAGTGCAAAGGAGTTGTTGAGTTCTTCATCTGCCCCTGAATCTATCGCTTGTTGGAATCCTGCTTTTGATGTAACTCCTGCTGAATACATTACAGGTATTATTACTGAAAAAGGAGTTGTGGAAAAGTCAGAGGATGGCTCTTTTAATATCGCTGGGTTTGTGTAAGTAAATATTATGATCCTACCATTATGCTCAATGTTTATGTTCTCGTCTTATGTTTTTGCATACTCAACGCAGGAAAAAGCACTCTGCTTGATTATTGAGAAAACTTATATGAAAAAATCCAAACTTCCATTGCTCTAAAAAGTATTGTATGCAAACATTTTATAATTAATTTCGCAATTTCGTCACTAGTAATGTGTTGCAAGTCAGTATTTCATTTTAGTACTAGTTACAATAATCAATAATTTTCTTTTTATAATACTTGCGCAGAAGAACTTCTTGGTCTCTCGAATGTTCTGATTGGACATGCACAAAGAATCATGTTTTTTCTCAATGTGTGCTTAATTTATTTCCATCCGTCTATGTAATTTATTGTTTCCACTGACACAAGGCTATCGATGAGTGAAAAAATCTCTAGAAATTATAAATTTAGAGTCTAAATGATTGATTAAGCTCAAAATGTTACCATTACAAACAGAGTGCTTACGAGCATTTTGTCATCATTGACGGCATTTGATTTCGCAAATACAAATCTTAACGAACAATAGGCAATTTAGAATGTATTCAAAAGAGAATAGAATGAAGTAAAGCACCTTTTACTTTTGGAAAGGATATAGCAAATATTTTGTTTTTTCTTGTTTGGAAAGCAAGAGAAGTTCAGAAAGTTGGCACAAACGAATACCCATAATCTGAATCTCTATTATCCGCTATATAATTAAAATATTTAACAATAAGATTTTAAGCATGAACGAATTATTTTTTCTGCTGTCTCTGGTCTCTATCTGTTTTCATTTAACTCTATTGTAAAGAAGAGTCAATACGAATTTTAATTAGATGGTCCTATACTTCAGAAAACTATTTCGAATAATTTAGATAGGAAACGTAGATGTACTTAGAAATTATAGAAGAACGAAAAATGGTGCTCTAGTAGTGCTAATAGGGGTCCAGATTTGAATGCAAACTTCTTGTCTATTATGTAATTACCATCACTCTCATTCCGTCTGCATCAATTTTGAGATTACGTATATGAACAACTACAATAAGTAAACACTTGATGATAATCCTTCCTTGCACAACAAAGAGATCTAAATCAAAGGGAAATGCAGCACAAAAATAAAAATTCGAATTTTTCTTCCAGTAGGATTTCGAAGCGACAAGGAGATCATGTTTTACAGTCTAGACTAGTTTCCCAGGCCAATCGGTCAAATATGGGGAATCCCCTAGACATGAGTCACACAAATTATGCGCAAGGATTCCAGCATTATCAAGTTGTCATGCCTGAAACTACTCCAACCAATTATGGTATTGAACCGAATGTAGAATCTCAGAACACGTTAGGAACTTCAAGTGCTTCTCATTGTACTTGGGGCGACGAAATTGCGAATTTAAACAAGCCAAAATCTCATCCTAACACACATCGAGCATCTTCGCAAAATGTTCAACAGTCTCAACATTGGAGTTTGGGAAGCATACAACAGCCAGGTGCAGAAAATCTAAATTTGTGGCAATCATACGGGCCAGTATTGCCTGATAATGTGCAAAGTCCTCAACCTTTCGACTTCGGCGTGGATTATAGAGAGAAATCCGCTGAAGAATTTCACAATAGTAGAAGTCCATCTATGATTAACTCTTACAATCAAATCAATCAGACCGCATCAACGATGTCAAACACACAACAAATGTTGAATTATCATAGACTGTCGCATCCACCACTTCCGCAATCACACTTATCCATGAACTATATGCAAGATACTTATCAGACCACAAATATAATTTCTCAGAGTCGCAACATCCTTCAACAACCTGAATCATTATACTCGAGAGAGGTAAATCAAACCCTTTCAAAAACGATAGGGAATCAAAACATGCCACACAATGGTTATCTTTCGGATGGAAATGATCGTATTAGTCTTCTCAAAAACTCTGTTGATTCATCATTGCATCAATGTAATTTTAAAGACGTTGCAGATCATTCGAAAGTTAATCGAGCTTATATCAATGGTGCTACGAACAAGAAATCTGAGCAAGCTGATACGAAAAAAAAAAGTCCCTGTAGAAAGGTTCCTAAATTCGCTATGGCATTAGGTGAAAGTCATTCTACTGAGAAAAATAAAATATCACTTCCATATCAAGAAATTGAAACACAACAAAATCCAATAGACTCGTGTGTCTGGCCACTCCTCACGAAAAAAGTGCTATTATCATTTACTAAATTTATTACTGCCGATCAGATACATAATAAAAAAGGTCCCACGAATCCTTTACTACGTTACATACTTGGAATACAAGAAAGTATGGAAGATTCTTTCTCGGGCGATGCTAAGAGTTTGATTACATTTGATTGTGGAGAAATTGAAAAAATTCTTCAAGATGAGAAAGTGGCGCAATTCTTAAGAGATGATTTTACTCCAAGTTTATTGGTTGCTCAACTTATCAAAAGAGGCAAAATGCCGAAGAAGCCAACATTCCTCACATCAAATGAAAAATATGTATCTGTGGCAACTTTTGAAAACAACGAATACACATCAGGTTATACTGCTGAAATTATGTCTGGGCAAACTACTAAACTTTTATGTGTAACGAAATGTAAGTGCTGTTATTTTGATTCAGTTGAGAAATGGGTAGAATCATGTTTAAAGGAGACCAATCCATCGAAAAAAAAATGCTGGAAGGACTGTTGGAAACAAGTTTTAATTCAAGTTCCATTGATAGAAAATAATAAAAATGTGTGGATTCTTTCCCATGTCAAAGATGGAGTAAAAACAAAATGCGCATTTGCACCACTCTATCAATATGTCAATGTGATGACACATGTCGGTCTACACAAAACAGGTAAAGTCAAGGAAATAGAAAAAAAGCTTAATTATCCAGAGAAAAGTAAAATTACAAGCCAACCGATCTTGGATACTGGAAGCAATGATATAGCACAACAGCAAAGCAAACGTATAATATTTGGAATAGATGAATCATCGAATGGAAGGGGGAAAACAGAAAAAGTAGCGATTGACGATTTAAAAAAGAGTGATTCGCATTTGTCAACTGTTGACAAACAGATAAAAAAGGATAAGTTTAAAGAAAAAGCATCAAAGGGCCCAACCACAAGGCCCACAAAATCAAAAAAAACAAGGTTAGAATTCAAAACTAAAAGTGAATTGCAACCTAAAAGAGATATTTTGAAGAAACGGACAACGGGTGAAGGTGAAAACAAGAAACCTGGAAAAAAAATCAGAAATGAAGAAAAGATTACCGAGGTCGATCATACAACTCATGAAACCAAATTACATGAAAATGTCCTAAAAGAACTTTCATATCATAAGGATTTAAGAAGCAAAGTTCCCAAAGAGTATCCAAATGCTCCTTTAGGAGAGATATGGATGTCACCCAAAACATATGTGCCTGAAACAGATATTGATTATTCACTGCTAGGTCGAAGATGGGTTTGGGACGAAGGACATTTTGCGGATGCCGAGAATGTCCAGGATACTAAGAAAAGATTTATACCTGAATGTGAAAACACTTCTTTATGTAGGGCTTACTGTAATTGCGGTGCCGAAGGTGATAGAGGAGAAAAGGTGGATGGAGGAAGGACAAGAAGGAGCGTTGGTAACAGTGTAAAATTAGGGCATGTAAGTTTTTCTAATTTTCAATTCTTACTTGTTCTGGTCGATTAGCTGAACAGATGTCTCTACCATTTTGAATATAAATGTCCATCAGGTTTTAACAGAATTGGCGAGTGGAAAGTTAAATCGTCATACTTTGGTGTCCTGTGAGGCTTATAGTCTTGGACCTGAACTTGATCAATACCCGATTACTGTTGACACTCGAAATGATGTTTTAGCAAAACTTGTGAAAGAAAAAGGAGGTTCATCTCAAGTGCAGCCATTCACCGTGCGAGTTTCTCCTGATGCTGCATGTTTGGCAGATTTACATGCTCATTTGGCTATGAGTGAAGTGATTGGGCTGTTAGGTGGACGATGGGAACCAGAAGAAAGATGTGTCTATATACAGGTAAGGTTTATTGAAGGATTTTCCTTTTTTGAAGCATCGAACTCAAATTTACTTTTGTCAATACAGGCTGCATTTCCTTGCAAAGCCGCTGATAGTGGATCTACTGATGTAGAAATGGACCCCGTCAGTCAAGTCATTGCAAGAGATTGTATTTCTTCTCATGGTCTGAAAGTAGTAGGTTGGTATCATTCTCATCCGTCATTTCAACCTGATCCAAGTGTGACAGATATTGAAAATCAAGGAAATTACCAACGTTTATTTGCATCGGAAGCTTCTAGTAATGATAACGAGAATAAAACTATTCCATTTGTTGGTCTTATTATTGGAACATGGGATGGTGAGTTTTATACCAACTCATGTTGTGTCATACTTTGCATTCAAAACTAATTGTTGGATTTGATTTTTTTTTTTTTTCATTACAAGGTCGCAACCCTTCGTCTCGATCTGTTATGAGATGGTTCCATGTGACTCCGAAAGAAACAGGCAACTTGATGTCAATTAAGAATCAATCATCAGAGAATGAAATTGTAGATTTTTCACTATCAGGAGGAGCAGCGAAGGAAAGGGTTTTGTTTCCAATGAAACTTCAAGTTACTCATCGTCGGTTTCGATGGGAGAGTAAGTAAAAGGAAGAGTTTGAAATAAGATTGTATGTTACCTTTAATGAAGGCTAATACTCAAATTTAACTTGCAGATATGAATTTGGAAGATGGAGAACGTTTCAAATTGACCTCTGATGGGAAAAAACGTCGATTAGAACGGAAAGTTCGTCTTCTAGATAAACTTCGGGATGAAAAACGTGGCGAGATAGAAATGTGGAAAAATATAAAGCCTACAACAAGTGCAAAAAAGAAGAACTTTATTCAGCAGATCAAATCCACGGGCTTCTGTAAAGAAATTATCGCAAAGACTGATACTAAAGTGAGCTCTACCTTAATAAGAGATATTAATTCGACTTTGCAACCTTGTAATAGAGAATTGACCGAAGAAAAGGATAGAGGCAACAATGATTATTTCCAAGAGAGTATACCCATTGCCCATTTGCATGTGCCATATGATCCTTTAAAGGCTTTCAAATTAGGAGAACATGTTACAATATCAACATTTAAGCACCAAATTCCAAATGGAACGAGTAATCTTGTTGCAGGTGAAATGAATTCTTCGAACATCTGGGTCCTGAAAAACAAAAGGACAGTAGTCACAAATTACTCTTCTGCGATAATTCTACCTTCAAAAGGATTACATAATGAAGAATCCCTTCGGAAAACAGTTCAAGATGGACACGAAGCTGAAGAAGACAAAAATAAGTTTGAAGATGACTCTTGTATTGTAGCTACTCCACTATCTTTCTCAATCGATGAATTCAACGCACTGAATAATACTATTCATGCTGATGATGAAGAAATAGCCAGAATTATCTGGGATGCTGTAGAGCGCGAACAGCATTTAAAATTTAGCTCCTACACAAATAAAATGTCCTATGTTGGTAAGAATATTAAGATGACCTCTCCTGCATCATCAAGTTCAATTTTAAAATTGCTTTTGCAAGATCATTGGTTTTATTTGCCAAAAAGTCATGCTTTTAAAGATGGTGCAACATTTTCAGATGATGATATCACAATGATTCATGGAATTGATGCTTTATTCAGCCACTATGCTTCAAACAAAAAAAGGATCGAAATACATGATGTCTGGAGTTGCAATGGTAATAGTAGTTCTAATGGTTTATTTGTTGGAAGTAACACCAAGTTTAGAAAAGGCCATAAAATATGTATTTCTATTCTTCGGTGGACAAAAAGTATGCAATTAAGTGGCTTTCAACCCAATACTAATGCGACTGAAACCGGCCAAAGAGGATTAGAGCCCGTAGCAAGTTTGAGGGACAGCATTTCCAAATTACCAGCATGGGATCATGAAAACGATGCGAATAAATCACATTTTGTGAAAAAAGATGGCTCTATTCATACAATAAAGAACCACGAGTGCGAATTTAGTAGGCAGAATACACCCATCAAATTCACTGCTGAAATAATGCGTCTATTTGCTGCCCGCTGGCGAGAGCAATCCAAAAGAAAACCCAGTTCCATCCGACACAAGCGAAAACGTGGTCGGCCTCGCAAGTTTCGCTAAGATTAATGTAAAAGCTTACATTATAATTTTAATTTTTCTTAAGTTGAACTAAATACAGCATTGCTTAAATTTCATTGAACATATCAATTGAATCATATATAGAATGTGCACTATCTTGGGATGATGAACCTCTTGAATCTTGAATTTCAAATCCTCGCAAAGTTTTTTCAGAAAATTGAGTATTGTGATATTTCACATTTGCAGTTGCACCATAAAAAGGCAATCCATCATCTCGGGTAACTTCATATATGATTCCTCTTTCTTGAAAAGCAAATATCATCCTTGTAAAGTTGTCGCAAAATGCCAAACCTGTTGCCTCGTCCCCGTCGAATTTATCTTTAATCTTTTCAATTATTGTGAAAGCTTTGTTTTCCTCTAAACTTCTGGCAAAGACACCTGGCTCTTTCCCTCCATCTTCTAAAAAATACACGTAAGAGTTACCATTTGGATCATCTCCAACGATGTGCGCTATTTGGTCAGGTTGAGCTTCAAAAGAACCACTTTTTGTTGTTGATGATTGATACGTATTTCCATCTAAATCAAGCACAAACAATTCTCTTCTTATTTTGCTAACAAAATATAGCTTTCCATCATGATGATCTATTCCTTCTAAATTCGGATAATATTTTTTAGCATTTGCATCTGCACTTGCTTTGCTGGCCGTCCAGGTATATCGTCCTAGGGCTGGATTAAGTAACAAATATGTTAGAGTTCCTCCAGGCGAATGCATGACATTAGAATAATCCTCTTCAGAAACTGCATCTTGCAAAACTCTCGGACTGGGTTGATATCGCCGCAAGGATTCATCCTCTTCGTCAACAGTCGCAAAGCATTCTAATTTATGCATATCCCTGTCATCGCAAATTGCTGATTCAAATTTGCCACGACCAAATTGAGTCATTCTAGCTCCTCCACCTCTAATGTCTACTTCCCACATCCCCCCTTTAGGATTACCATTGAATTCCTCACCAGAAAACCAAGTCCCCCATGGAGATTTCCCGCCACCGCAATTCATGTTTGTACCTGTTTGAATCATATGATAGTTTTCGAGATCCCCGTTTGCATTGAATTCGAATGCCCCAACCCCCCCACCTTTCTTATCTACTTCCGAATTAGACACATAAATCCATCCCCCATCAGGCTGATCAAAACAACCACCTGCATCGGGCTGTTTATGAACAGGATTTTGTGAATAAAATCGATTAGCATATCGTGCTCGCTTCCCCGCCTCACCAATTATTCGCACATTAAGACCTCCTGATACACGCATTCCCAGAATAATATCATCTCTTAAAACACCTGCTCTAAAAGTAGCTTGCACAGATGGAGAATTAGTTTTAATTATAGGCGAGGACGAGGGAATGGAAGAAATAGAAGGAGCAGGACTAGTTGTAGGAGGTACAGAAGGAGCAATAGAAATGGTTGGTACAGATGTAGGAGGATGAAACGGAACATAAAAGTCAAGATTTGCTTCCCATAATATTGTGTTGGGATCAAAATGATCGACTACAACAAGTTCACCAGTGTTGGTTACTTGCAGCCTCCTGATCTCTCTTTCTCTACGTATTAGACGTTCTTTTTCTTTGTCGGATAATTCATCATTAGATGCATCTATAGCATTTGGATCAGATGCCCAAATCTCTCTTTTTCCAACAAATCGATCAGCATAAGCTGAAACACATCCATTTCTCTTTAGCTTCAAAAATGGATCTCGTCTTCTTTCACAGCAACTATCCGCGCACCAGATCTTTTGATCGCCATCACATAAACATATATACTTATCCGTAGTGATTCCAAATCGATAGCGTTTATTTTCAGAACATAAAAAATCATCTACATGCATAATGCGATCGTCATCAGTACTATTTGAAATTAAATGGTCTTTGCAATTTGATTCTGGTTTCAGTTCCTGAGAAAAGAAACAAGTATTTTGAGGAAATTGCGTTGGTTCTATGCTAGGCATTAAGCTTATAGATGGAAAATTGGAGGGTGGGTTACTTGGATGTTCTGTTGGAAAAGATGAAGGTTCAATAGATGGAACATACGATGGTTTATGTGTTGGTAATATGGAAGGTAGCCGTGACGGAAAATGTGTAGGTACAGTTGACGGTAGAGAAGACGGTTTAGTTGATGGGTGATTAGATGGTTCGAGAGTCGGCTCAACAGAAGAATGACTTGATGGTAACATAGATGGAAATGATGAACGCATTAAAGTTGGTTCAGTTGATGGAAGATTCGATGGGTTCAGGGATGGATATAGAGAAGGTATGCTCGACTTTGTGGGTTTTATAGAAGGTGTTTGAGTTGGTTCATGACTTGGTAGGACACTTGGGGTTTCAGATATTTTATAGCTAGGAGTATTGGTTGGATATGAAGAGGAATCAAAACTTGGTTCTATACTTGGGGAAAGTGTTGGTAAAAAGCTTGCACTTTCACTGGGGGAAATTGTGGGGAAACTGCTCATACTTGATGAAGTTAGGGGACTTTTGGTAAGTGATAATGTGGTGCAATTTTGATTCATTATTGTAGAAATTTGTGTACACTCTATCGTTGATGAATCTTTCTTACTAAATTCCTCATATTTTTCTCTACCTGATCCATCGGTATTCTGTTTACCAAATTTGTTTTGTTTATCCCTTAAGGCCTCTTTACGAACAGTTTCCTTCTTCTTTTCCCGGTCATCCTCATCCTGAAAGACTTTTTTTTTGTTTTTTCGGAGTTTTCTATAATCAATTAGTGCTTGTAAATTGCTCTCCTTAATATCACTGCTGTTTGTAATGGAAGCTGCTGTCATGCAAAGCTTACATGTGAGATAAAGTAATGGTAATATTGAAAACCTCTTCAAGACAAATCTAAAACCCATGGTTTTTCTCTTTCTCATAAAAATATACTATTCACAGATATTTTAAGCGATACAAGTTTCTGTCCTTTGATGTATCATCTTTCTACATTGAATATGCTCATTATATCTCAATCCAAATAGTTGATATTAGGATATAATTCGCACGACTCGCATTCATTTCGTATTACTTTTTTATTTCGGCACACATTTTTTGGCACAGAATCCAGTCACGATTTTCGTGATTTTTTAAAATAAAACAACATCTAACGGTAAGCTTGCGGAACCATATCGATTTTAATTAGGAAACTTACCCCTAAAAACACAAGATGAAATACTAAAATTTTATAATTAAAATTTCTCCATATCTAATAGAGTAATTATATTTAGCCCTCGAAATTAAATCGTAGCATTTATTTAGACTTTTGGACCATGTGATTATTTTTAAAAAGAGAAGATGGACAATATGTTTGAATCACAATTTTTTCCTCATCAAAAGTGAAAAAAGATGAATCAATCACATTTTCTTCGACAAGAATAAAAAAAGAGACATCTGACTCAGAGATATTGTAGAAGCTGCTGATTACAATTAATGTTATGAAAACAAAAATTTCATTACTACATAAAAGTGAAAAAGACTTATCAACAGGACTGAATTCGTGAAAGATTAGTTGGAATTTTGTAGAACTTAGTTTCGAAGTTTGTTTGTCCGTTCTAATTTTTTTAATTTAGTTGAACATATTCTGTCTTCTGCTCACTAGGACTTGAACCATCATAGTGTATTATATCCATACATTAAACTGCTGGTAAGATAAATCATTTGATGAGAAGAATTTTTCATTGCCTTTCCTATGTTGCCAAAAATATGGAACGAAGCGGAAGTCCAAATGAAAATCGGGTACTATCTATTTTGACTCCTCAGAGTAAAGACGCCATTTTCGATTTTTTTGTTGAGATTGTAAAAGAAACCTGCCTACTTACGTATGCATATACATACTTGTAAAAAATAGACAATTTTGATGAGCCTGCTGATGAAAAAAGTGCGTATGAGAATATGAATTATTCAATGATGGCATCTCCAATTGACTAGTGTCAAATGCACTTGAAAAGAAATATGTTGTGCTCGACTGCTGTATTCGCAACATTCGTTGCATCCACCATCATCAGTAATAATGAAGCTTCTGCATTTTCGCATCATACTTTCTCAAATAAAATTAATAGCCGGGATGTAATAAGAACTTTCAAATCAAGGAACTGTTCCATTTTGCACTCACTTAGTCACAAATTCAGTGAGGATGAAGATAATTTCAACGACACTGCTGATATCAACAGAAGATCAGCCCTTTTATCAGCTAGTAAAAGTGCTGCCAGTTTATTAGCACTTTGTAATGTAATGTCAACATATCCTTTAATCGGAAATGCAGACGAAGGAATGTCATCTACTATGCAAAAAACACCAATCTCAGCATCTTGGAAATCCGTAGATGGTCTCAATAGTCTTGAAGAAAACAAAAAAATTGTGTCTTTTGATCCATCTGCGTACAAAGCGATGATGGATGATGCATCGCGAACACCTCTTTTTGAAAAAGCCATTAAAGAACGTTTGAATGATCCGAAAGAAGCTCCAGACGGACCTTCAAGTCAAATCGTTTTAGATATGGGAACAGGTCCATACGCGTTATTTGCTCTTATGGCAGCAAAGGCTGGTGCAGGAAAAGTTTATGCTGTTGAAGCTAATAAGGAAGCAGCAAAATTAGCTCGTCTTATCATAAAGAAATATGGTTATGAAGATGTGATCACTGTTTTGGAAGGATTTTCGTCAGAAATTACTCTTCCCAACAACGAAAAAGCCGATCTTGTAATTGCAGAAATTGTGGGATCAGTGGCTTCTGAAGAGGGGGCATATGCTACAATTCTAGATGCTCACAAACGACTAGTTAAGGAACCTAATAAATCCAGTTCGTGGATACCAAATCGAATTCAAACATATGCTGCTCCAGCGTCATACACTCTACATACTTTATTCCAACCCCCTGCCTTTGACTGGAGTAAACTCAACGGAGAACCCGTAAGATTCAATTGCCGTGATGAAGGATTGCAACTGTTATCATCACCAGCTTTATTGGAAGACATGTCATTTAGTGACATTGAAAAATATAAGTTATCTGCTACTGATGTCAATTTCATTATTGATGGTAAACGAATCCAAGCAAATACCCAAAAATTCAATAACGAATTTCGTATAAATGGGATAAAAAATATTGAAGCAGACGAGTTGTCACTAAAAGCAGGGAGTACTTTTACAGGTGTAGCACTCTGGCCTCGATTAGTATTGGATACAGATGGGAAGATCGAAGTGAACTCAAGATCTTATCCTTCAGGGGGGCATCAAAAAAGTCACTGGCAAACCGTTTTACCGATCATGAATGATAATCCAGTAGTTATCAAAGGAGGGGATAAAGTTCAAGTTAACTTTGATTCAAACCTAGGAGGAGGAAATCTTTTGATCCCGCCATCATACAAATTGAGTGGATACATCATTTCTTCATAACTTCCTTATAAATATTAATCTGGTTGAAACATGATTATCTTTGATGTGTCGAAACAATCTAATTGCGTGTTCAATTACCTATAACGAAATAGGTCATGAATTAAAATCTCGTAAAAAAGTACCTGGTGCGATTGGAACCAGTTTTTTACAAGTTACGAAGGCAAACGATTGTGTCATGTACAAATATAAAACTGGACGAATCTTTGTTATCAAAGCATGCAGAAACGTTGAATTTTATTAGCAATTCCCCAAAAAATGAAAGTTGAACCATTTTCAAGCAAAAAAAGATAAATGAGAAATAAGTAGTAAGTATTCTTTAACTTTTTATGGAAAATCAAAAAGATACTGAGAAAGTTCTCAAACTTATTCTGCTGTATGAAAATAAGCTGATGAAAGCAACAAACATTGAAATTTGAAAACATACGCATAAAAAAGATTTTTCACATTTTTTCATAGAGAAGGTTAGAAAAGGATACTCAAAATTATCTTCATCCGGAATACAGAATCTTGAATATTTTTGAGATAACCAAATTTGATCACTTCAGCAGCATGGATTAATTTTTGAGCATTTTTTGTGTGACTCTCCTGTGAAGGAAAGTGTTTAAAGTGATCAAAATAAAAAATAAGAATTAATTGTATTTATTTGGATTAATTTTGTTCATTTAAAGTTTGTGACGTTTTTCATTGATGGTGTTGTGACATTCTTCTCTAGTAAGTTCTTACTGGAACCTCTTCGTCCAGTCTCAAATAATATGTAGGCAAGAAGTCGGACCCTTGTCTCCGCAAAAAAATGTCCAAAAATTGTTTTTCGGAGAAACGAAAAACTAGATGATGAAATATTTAAAAATTTAAAATATAACATCTCCTTACTACTTAGATGTGAATCCCGCCATAATCAGAAATAAATAAATAGGAATTCGCCGTTCGTATCTAAAGAACAGTCATTAACTTCTTGAGAGGTGAGCAAAGATTAAATATTTCTCAATATTCGGTCTAGAAAATTTGATTTGATACGAATCAAATCACTACTTTAGTATCTTGCACGACCTATTCAAAAAATCACTCATCATGCTTTTCATCATTTTTTGTAAGAAACTCCGACAAAACTATCAGCAGTTCAATTGGATATGTTCCTTACAAATGAGTACTATACTCTAGTAATAGAGATTAAACTCGTATTATTTTGTGTAGAATAATTACGATTTTCTTTTCTTCCTCATGACATAAAAAATCATTGGGAGTGCGAAGATAACTTCTAGCAGACCGATTCCTCTTGTTGCCTAATAGCATCGATCTTTCGCAATTTTCGCAACGCACAAACATAAAGAAAGAGCCATGTTTCTTACAAGACGTTGGAGACATGTTGCAATAATGCTCTTGTTGGGTTTGTTAAGTCAGTGTTCATTAGGCGCTGACGTTGATAGATCTCTGCAATTTGATTTCGACAATGAATTAAACGGCAACTTTCTTGCAAATTTACCTACACCTTCATCTCCTAGCCCCCCTTCCATTATCATTTTTCCAACAAATGGCTTCGCAACCGGCAGTCCAACTTTGTATCCACAGAACACATGCTTCTTTTCAGAGGAAGCTGATAGCTCATGTAAAGATTCCATTGTTTCCAGCGACTCTCGAGTTGATCGTACTTTAGATGTTAATTCCTTTATTTGTTCACCAAACAAGCAATATAGATTTGGCATAACCGATGATAGATTCATTTGTCTATGTGATGGTATACGGAAGACTTGGTGTGCTGATCTTGATCGCAGAATGCAACGTGATGCCTACTTACGATTAAAAAAAGATGGCTGTTTGAGTGGATACAATGATAGAGTTGTCGGACGAAAAGCAATTTGGAAAACAATTGAAGGTGAAGACGGCTCTATTTTGCCAGCATTTCAAAATGACAAGGAAGAGATTATAACCAAGCTACAAATATTCAACGATGGATCATTATCTCTTGTAGATGTCACAGATATCTCATTTCCTTTGTGGGAACCAGACTTAGATGCCTATAAGCCATATGTTCCACCGACCTCTACGCCAACTATATCCCATTCGCCTACAGGAGCTCCTACGATAAGTTCCGCACCCACCACCTCACATGCGCCTACAACTGTAGAAAGGACGTATTTGCCAGGACATCTTTACAAACATGCTGCGTTAAATTTGCATATTTCCAGAGGTCTTAATATAAGACTAATTGGTAGGACCGGTAGCCGTGTGAGGTATAATAATGGTTTGTTTTCTACGAATAGGGTACATGATCAACCTGATGCAGGTGGCTGTTTTGATCAACCAGATGGAGGGTGGATTTATGTGTCTAACTCCGAAGTAGATAAGAAAGGTGGGGGGGTTGGAGCGTTTGAATTTAAGGCGAATGGAGACCTCGTAGATTACAGAATGATTCAAACTGGATCAACTATGAATTGTGGTGGCGGTGAATCTCCTTGGGGTACTTGGTTTTCTGGTGAAGAAACACCAATGGGAGGAGTATGGGAAGTAGATTTACGAGGTGGAGGCGCACGAATGACACAATTTGGAATTGGAAAATTTGAATCTGCAACTTGTGATGATAGGAATTTGCGCACATTAGAATGTTTTGCTTCCCTTGATGATGAAAAAGAGTCCATCAGACGATATCAGCCGAACCCACAGGTGTTACAGGATGCTGTCTCAATTGGTGACTACTCAAACGTCATGCATGCCGAAGGAGGTACCTTAACATATCTGTTCCTCAATGCTATTTTAGGTACGTTCACTTGGACAACGGACAAAAACAGAGCCAATAATAATGCAAAAGCACTTTTCCCAAATGTTGAGGGAATAGATCATCATGATGGTAAATTATATTTTGTGAGCAAAAAAACAAAAGAACTCTTCACACTAGATTTAGATGGGAAAACATTTGAAAGATCCTCCACTGTCAGTGGTGCATTTAATCATCAACCAGATCAAATAAGGCACATTATTGGGGACGACCCTAATGAAACAGCCTATTTGTACTTTTTGGAAGACGGCGGAAAAATGCCTGGAGTTTTTGCACGTAATTTAAAGAACGATAGGACGTATACAATTATGGAGAAGGTAGAGGACAAATTTGATGGTGATGAAAGTACTGGATTAGCTTTTTGTGATAATTCCAAAAGATTGATAGTCGCTCTTCAGGAGAGAGGAACGATTTACGAAATCACTCGTGAGGATGGCCAACCTTTTTATGGTGCAGCTGCTAATGTCAAATATCATGAGATGAGCTCACCTAGATCAGGAAGCACAAGCTTGAGAGCTTCAATGGATTAGTGATAAATTATACAACTAAATAGTAATGTGATTAAGTTTCGTAGTATTTCGTAACTCTATAGTCTTTTAATGTTTCGTCCTAGATATGGTTATGTTACAATGCTTCGCCTTTGAAGATGAACCAAACTTTCGACCGAACTCCATGTTCTCGGGAATAAATCCATGAGACAGCACTCCCTCACTTCATATGAGTCACCTAAAATTTGTAAATCTCTCTTCAAAGCTTCACGTCCACAGGATATATAAATAATATGCTGAATTTCACTGCATTTCATGGCTAATTCACAAACGGATATATCTAAACCTTGTTTAGGCGGGTCAACCAAAAGCATATCAAATGGAAGTGTATACCAAGAATTAGGTTTTGAATTCGGATGAGCGGGTCGATTAGACTTCTGTCTTTCTTCTTTCAACCATCGCTTGTGTAAAATTAGACGTGCAATATTGCCAGCATCTTCTTTCATGACATCCAATGTTGTGTACGTGGAACCTTTATCGACTTGCATACCTGAATGCCGGTTTAAGTTCCAGTTCTCTTTACAAGCCGCCACAAGCCGATCATCCATTTCAACTGCTACAATATGATACAAGACATTAAGTTTCGCTATTGGTATAGTGTGTGCTCCGCAACCACAATACAATTCCAAAAGACGAAGGTGTGGTGAGTTTTTAGTTGATTGAACAATACCTGATATTTTTGTTAAAATCCATGCCAAGGCTTTCATCATGACTTTTCCATTAGGATGATGAAATGCTTCCAGCGGTTTATGATATTTGATTTTGATTGCCGACAATTCTTGTGAATGATTTGTCGTATCTAATGTGTTTGGATAGTCAGGGCATATCGTATCACGAAGAATGATCGAAAAATCATCTGAAATTTCTTTGTCGACATGTAGAGAATTTAATGATTTGGACAAAACAATAAATTTCTTTTTCTTGGATCTTCCTATAATTCCTGATAATTTGAGAGGGGCAAGAATAGAATCACATACACTCTGAGCTTCCTGGATCCACTTTGCTGTTGCTTCTTCTGTAAAAGGTTCCGAATAAATCAATGTAATAAAACAATCAGTCACTTCATCCCATGATGAGTGAAAGGAAATACTTGATAAAGAATTTCGCAAATACCGAAACTGAAATGCGCTATCTTCGCAAGCTGTTGTATGATTTAACACTTGATGGAGAAATACATCCATCAACCTTTGAATTTTTGATAAAGCAATAGGAAAGTATGGCTTAGATTCCAATACTATAGGCTCTTTTTTCTCTCGCATAGAGTATTGATATAATTTTGTTTCTATGTCTTTTTGCATTATTTGAAAGGAACAACTGCATCGATATTGAAGAGTCTCTTCCTCCGTTAGACAAGGGGATTTACATATTGTAGCATCAGGATCACTGTTGAAGAATATGGATGGTTTGCAAGACAGGTGGAGATCTTCTGCAGCTTGGTTTATTTTGGTTCTTGAATGCTCTATTCCGCTTTCTGATGGATGGCAAGGGTAACCTGGAATACTCATTGGATAACCTTTGAGATTTTCCTGCTGCTGTTTTTGTTCTTTTTTCGCTTATCTTGTTCGAGAAACTCGAAATGAAAAAATGAGTGAACGTCACGAGACGAAATGATAATACACATAAAAGCGTGACAGCAGAGTTTCATTTTTTTCATACCCTCCTACGAGGTTTTTTCATATGTGCTTGATTTTACATATTCATGCACCTGTAATTACTTTACATACTGTCTGATACTGAAAAGAAAATAAAGCAATTTAAGTTTGAGCGCGAATCGTCGTGCTTGCATGTGATTCTTAACTTGCTTATTTTCTTTCTTCAACTATTCATACTCCAATGCCTCGTTTCAAGTATAGACAAACGCCCCCAAAACATTGTCTCACCCCTGTGCTGAAGAGGAGACTTTCTCTGAAAAGATCAAGAGAGAAAATCGAATCTTTCTCTTGGAATGATGATCTTTCTTTATCTCCTGAATCCACCCCAACACTCGAAAGTGAAGAGAAAGATTCCATGCACCAAAATACAGCTCTACATACTTCTCTTGAGTATGATGAAAAAACCGGCTTGCAAATCAATCTAACTTCGCCAGATGTATCTAGTCGTGAAGACAAGAGCAATCTAGAAAGCTTTCCTATTCATCATATTGGTGAAAACCATGATAGTGCTAATCGAACCAATTTTTCAGCTCGAAGACGAAGAAGGCGAAAAAAGAAAAGAATTAGTTTCTCATCACCACAAAATGAGAGAAATTTTGATTCCTCCACGCATACGAGTGACTTAAAGAAACCTTTAAGTTTAAATATTCTATCCATTCCAGATTATGTACCAAAAATGGCCCTTGAAGCTGAGTTAGACTCAGAAATGAAGGATGCTACAAAAAATGGAGATATTGCGGAAGACTGCGTCGATCAAGAGAATACTGTTGGAAATACAAGTATCTCTTCTTTTCAAGAATCTCAAGAACCGAATGAAACAAACGCGACTGCTTCAAGAATACAAAATTGTGAGACAAGACCTGAGCAAGAGTTCAAGACTCACGAGAAATTTGATTCACAATCTAGTTCTGAAGTAATTGCATATGAAACTCCAATTAACGATGGTAATGATGGCAACGAAAAGAAAGATCTTTTGCCTGATATCAATCTGGACACACAACGAACCACTCAAAATAAATGCAGTGATCAGAAAATGAAACCCAACCAAGAAAAGAAGAAAAATATTTCTTATGTAATTGATGTAGAATACAACGATAATTTAGTGCCTACACCTTCACCTACTCATTCAAAACTAATTCATGGATCGATTCAAGCGGAAGATATCCAAGAAACAACAAAGATACATATCACTTCTTTGAATAAAAAACAAGAACGAAGGAAAGGACAACCAAAGAAGTCAAATGAAATAAAAGCACATAATTCGATTATGAATAGAATCTACAGGGTTGATAATTGTTCAATATCATCGAATCACGAAAGAAATATGAAACAGAGCTTGGATGCAGAATTGTCATCAGAAATATTCATTACTGCAAACCCATGCACTGCTATTGAGAATAAGGATGATATTTGCAACAAATCTATATCCACAAAGATCATCAAAGCCAACACCGTCAGAAATACTACTACTGAGAATAGAGATGGGGATCATAGATCGGATCAGGAAACGAAAGAACATGTTTCATATTTAATCGAAGATGAATGCAATACTCAATTAGAATCTATTACTTCACAAGCCAATACAAAGCAAAATTATGAATCAAAACAAACAGAAATAAATCCAGAGGTACTCAATGCGTATTCAAGTGCGACAATAGTTTATAACAAATCGAGAAAAAAGCAAAAACGAAAAACAGCAAAAGCGAAGTCAAAAAAGTTGATAATATCAAAAGCTCGAAATAAGATAGTATCAAGTAATCATCGTAAAAATAGCACCAACCAAGATGAGTCCAATACAAAAATAAAGAATATGTGCGATAGAAGAAAAGCTGATCCCTTCGAGAAGAAGATTTCGAGTCCACCAAGGAAAAAAATACAATGCATGATAAATAAACAAACAGAGAAAAGTCCTCATATATGTGATAACACTGTGATCGAAAATAAAATGGACAAAAGTATCACGTTGGCTTTACAAGAAACTGGAACCAACGATATTTCACGATGCACGAACAAACAATATCATATGTTCTCGAATAGTAATGATACTTGGATTAGAGAACAATTGATACAAAAGCAAATGTCCCATTTAGCTCTTCCTTACATAAATTTTCTGCCACAACACATGTTCCAACAAATGGATGGCATTTTACACCACACTTTTTCGTCCCAAGTAAACAACGACACTCCATTTTTAGATCCTACCAATCTCACCACTCAAAGACAACTTTTTGAGCTCCAGCGACATTTTGGTGTTCGCGTGGATGACTACTATTCAAGGACTTGTGAGAAGATGATACAATACGAACAAATTCTGAAGAATAATTTAGAGATAATGAAGTTGTACACTTCTCTTCATTTATTGTCTGTTGGGTCTGCATCAGATTTTTTGGCAAATTCATCTCATTGTTGGACACAACAAGACAGTGCCCAACAAACATTTCAAGGTCATTTCAATAATGGAAACCTGAACCAAAATGCGATTCCTTTTGTTGCTCAGGAAAAACATACATCTGCCGACAAAAACATAGTAGACCTACATAAAAAATTGAATGAAGCTAAAAGTAAATTGAACAGAATGAGTAAGTCAATTCAGAGACATCACCGTTTTATTCATATATTGAAGAACTAAATGCATGTTTTCTACTCGTATTACCTAGAATTTGAATTGAATGAAATCAATAGATTTAAAATGGGAGACATTTTTGTCAATAGCGTAACAAACGGCGGCATTTAAAAGACCGTGCTTATGACAAACAATGCAACCATTTTCTTAACTGCGTAAACCTCGGCATTATTAGTGTATCTATCAAGCCATAGTTGTAAGAAGAAATAAACAAATTTAAAACTATCAACAAATTAATAAGCATATTAATGTCATGATACCAGCACCTTTCAAAATGATATCAAGCTTCTGTTTTTGTTTCATTTCTAATTCTGCAGAACTAATGGGTGGGGGGGGAATATTTGATTGAAACTGTAAAGCAACTAACGATGGAAAATGCCCCCATCCAAACTCTTCCAAATCTCCCAATCCTTGCAAGTTATTTGGATTCAAGTTGTTATTATTGTTTCTATTTCTTGCATTTTCTGCAAGCGTTCTTTGACGTTCTCGATGTCTAATCGTAGAATTTGAGGCATGTTTCGAAGAAAGTTTTAATTTAATCTCTTTGTAAAATAAATTGCAAGTAAACTTTGCATTAATAGAAACATCACTTACTCATCATTAGCAAGTGTTCTTGCTGCATTTTTCTCTTCCATTTTCAACTTAACATGTTCTTGTTCTCTCTTTATTTCTTCTAATAATTCCTTCCATTCTTGAATTGATGTGCCATTTTGATTCATTCTTTCCGTACGGAAGCGGAACGTTCGATCTTGACTACGAACGTTTTCCTCAATGATATCAACGCAATTTTTTCCTTCATTGTTACTGATACTAACTGATAGTGAATCATGTTGCAAAACTGTTTTTGCGAGTAGTAGGTTGGGAGCTTGGAGAAACATGAGTAGACACGTATTACCTTCTTCATCATCTCGAAACGTTGTGCATGCACCTGCATCAAGTAGTGCAGCTATCCGTGATCCCTTGTCAGGACAATCTCCTTTTTTTCTACGAACCACTTTTGCTCTAAAAGACGAAGTAATTGAATTATTCAAAATATATCAATAAGTAGAAGTAAAATCTTAATTGGGGATAGTTGCATACGCAAATTACACTTACCGTTCAAGTAATTCGATGCCCAACTTATCACGATGGGCTTGTGCCATACACTGAACCGCTAAATTAGGAAACACTTTTCTTCCCGACATGATAGAATTTGTCACAGGGGACCTGTTTCTAAACGTTTTGTGTATCATAATTCATAAGAACAAAATAAGTTAATGTCAGTGCAGTGAGGTCAGCAGTATGGCACAAAACGAATAACATACCTTCCCATGCTGAACCATTTCATTAAAGCAGAACGTTCATAAGTATGACCATCTTCAGCCACAACAGGGTCTTGTAACACTTCTTGTGTGATAGGACAAACCAGTTCTCGTGAAGGACTGATAGAATCTACGTAAGAATCAAACTCCTGCTCCAAGTTAAACGCCTTGCATTCATAGTTGCTACTAGCAGAAGATGTGGAGACATTTGAGGAAGGAGATTTTGAAATAGAGACTATTGTAGGATAAATCATTTTGCTTTCAGTGAATAGAATATGTCAACGACTAAGACTAAGACTAATAATAATAATAATAATAATAATAATAATAATAATAATAATAATAATAATAATAATAATAATAATAATAATAATAATAATAATAATAATAATAATAATAATAATAATAATAATAATAATAATAA
>Ga0209092_10001152_pt1 | contig 26461 bp, 22 predicted proteins | sample FraStrMetagenome_FD_187446 | JGI IMG/M metagenome (GOLD analysis project Ga0209092, IMG submission 187446) | Marine eukaryotic phytoplankton communities from Arctic Ocean - Fram Strait ARC3M Metagenome (SPAdes) (version 2) | ecosystem: Environmental > Aquatic > Marine > Oceanic | place: Fram...
CCGCTGCAGCCGTGGTGGAAGCCGAATTGCAAGCTATCACAATGGCCTTGCAACCAGCGTTCACCAAATGCTCGGCTATCCGCAGAGACCACGCACGCACCAACTCAGGCGAGCGGTCGCCATAGGGCATGTGTGCCGTGTCACCGAAGTAATGGATGCGCTCATTGGGCAATGCGCGCGAAACGGCATGGGCGACAGTTAATCCACCAATGCCGGAGTCAAAAATGCCGATGGACGCCTCAGAGGCCAAGCTTGACCTTGACGATTCCGAGCACATCCTCTCCCCCGTTGTACACGGTAGAACCAGTGGAAGTGTCGAAAATGTAAGTGAACCCTTCTTCCGTTCCCACCTCCTCAATGGCTTTGCGGGCGCGCTCAATCATGGGCTCAAGCAAGCTCTGCTCCAACATGCCCAGCTCTTGCTGCACGGTGGAATAAAACTGCTCCAATCCCTGCTGATCTTGGGTAATCTCCTGCTCCTTTTGACTGCGGATGGCCACTGGCCAAGATTCGGCCTTCTGCTGATACTCGGCTACTTTGGCCTCCATTTCACCTTGCATGCGGAGGATCTCTTGCTCGTATTCACCAGCTGCACTTTCAATCTCTGTTTGGATGTTGTTGCGCTCTGGCATGGACTCCAACAAAGCTTGGGTGTCAATGTGCCCAAAACGGGCCTCCTTGACCTGAGCCTCGGATTGCAATGAAAAGAAAAGGGCGGCCATCATCAGGCCAAAGGAGAAAATCTGCTTCATGGTGGATTGGTATGGGGCACTGCGTTTGAGGAACAGCTCTTATTGTTTGGGCTTTCCTCCACCTGGACCGGCGTTAACGCGGTTAATGACTTGTTCTTTGCGGTCGTCGAGTTTGTTTTTGCCCTTGTCGAGCGTGTCGTTCATTCGGTCTTGAAGGCTCTTTCCCTTCTCCTCTTCCTCTCCCTCGTCTTCGCCCCCAATGGTTTCTCCTGGCGTGTACCCCAATTCCTTGATCACCCTGTCCGAAACATCATATTTCGGGTTGGTGTAGAGCATGTTGGAGTCCTTCGCCTTGTCAAAAATAACCATGTATTGACGTTGGCTTGCCAAGTCCTTGAGCACTTGGAACAACTGCTCTTGAATGGGTTGAATCAGTTCCTGTCGCTTCTGAAAAAGCTCTCCCTCGACTCCAAATTTGGCCTTCTGCATCTCCGTGCCTTCGGACCGTTTGCTGGATATCTCGTTCTCACGCTTTCGGCGCATTTCTGGTGTCAACAACACCCGCTCTGCACGGTAGGCCACCTCCAACTGGTTTGCCCCTTCATATTTCGTCTCGATTTCATCGAGCCAATCCGAGGCAAGGGCATTCAATTCTTTTTGAGCATCCGCGTATTCTGGCAAGTGCTGCAAGATGTATTCGGTGTCAACGTAAGCATACTTCTGAGCTTGGGCTTGGAAAGCGACGAGCAGAAGCGCAAATGGAATGAGGTAACGGAAGAATCGCATGACGTTCAGGTGGGCGAAAATAAGGGCGTTCGGGGGCACAACGTATAAGTTGATCGGATTCGCACGTGCGGTTACAAATCTCCGATGTTCATGCCCAAGGAAAAGTGGAACTGACCCTGCGCCATAGAAGGAGCAGAGAGCACATCGTCAAACCTCCACCCATAGTCCAAACCTAGCAATCCAAACATGGGCAAGAAGATCCGCATCCCGATGCCTCCCGAGCGATAAACATCAAAAGGGTCAAATCCATCTCCGGTTTCCCACGTATTGCCCGCCTCCAAGAACGCCATGGTGTAAATGGTGGCACTGGGGTTGGTGGACAACGGGTATCGAATTTCCGTCCCGTACTTCACAATGGCACCCGCTCCTGTGTTCTGATCTGGAGCCGTCAAGGAAAGGTTGTCATAACCCCGCAGCGACACAATTTCACGGCCATCCAAAACGTAACCGCTCAAGAAGACGCCTCCGAGATAAAAGCGTTCAAATGGACTCAGGCCAATCTGTCGGTTGTATTGGCCAATCAAACCTCCACCGAAGTAAGTCCGAAGCACCAATGACTTGGGATTTTCGCCTCCACCAGTGGTCAACGGCGTGTACCAATTGGCCACAAACTTCCACTTGTGATACTCGACATAGCGGAAACGTTCCTGCTCATCTAGGCCCGTCCAATCCTTCCCAGGCTGGAACAAACTGTAAGGAGGGGTGGCCTTCACATTGAGTCGGATTTCCGATCCCCACACAGGGAAAATGGGGTCACTTACCGAATTCCGACTCACCACCAAGTTCAACGCAATGTTGTTGGAGCGGCCATCGGTAAAGCTGAACAACCCACTGTTGTATTGATCAAAATCAAAGCGCTGGTAGCTGAGCCCTGCATTCACACTGAACCAATCATCTGGCTGCTTCCAGCGTTGGCCGATGGAAGCCGATACCCCCGTGATCATCAAAGTCTGTCGCGCCGGGTTGGCCACGCCTTCCACTTTCTTGGGCTGGCCATTGGATTGAATGGACCGCCACGCTGCCACCGTCAAAGAATTCGGTTTTTTTCCGCCAAGCCAAGGCTCGGTAAAGCTCACGTTGTAGCTCTGGAAAAACAGACCGTTCGATTGTGCCCGAACACTGACCCGCTGGCCATCGCCCATCGGGACTGGCCGCCAAGCGTCTTTTTTGAAGGCCTTGCCCACAGCAAAATTGTTGAAGGTGACCCCCAAAGAGCCGACAATTCGACCGCCGCCCCAACCGCCTTGCAATTCAATCTGGTCCGTGGGTTTTTCTTCCACTACGTACTCAATGTCCACGGTTCCATCTTCCGGGTTTTGAATTGGATTGATGCCAAATGCCTCTGGATTGAAGTAATTCAGCTGACTCAACTCCCGCTGGGTTCGCATCACATCCGTTCTGCTAAACAAATCGCCTGGCATGGTTCGAATTTCCCGTCGAATCACATGATCACTGGTCTTGGTGTTGCCTCGGACGTCGACCCGGCCAATCCGGAACTGCTTTCCTTCGACCAAGCGAATTTCCAAATCAATGCTGTCCTGTTCCGCCCGCACTTCGACCGGTATGGCCTGGAAGGTCAAGTAACCATCGTCGCTGTACAATGTGCTCAGGTCTATGCCCTTCGGGTTCATGAACAGGCGTTTCTCCAGCTCAGCCACATCATAAAGGTCTCCGCGCTTTAGCCCCAAAAGGCTGTCAAGTTGAGAAGAACTGAACTTGGTGTTCCCTGTAAACCTGATTTCCCTGAGGTGAAACTGACCCCCTTCATCCACAGACATGGCAACACCAAGGTCCCCTTCTGGTGTGCGATACAAGCTGTCTTCCACCACCCGGGCATTGCGATACCCCTTTTCTCTGTAAAGGGCAACTAGCCCATCTATGTCGGCCGAGAACTCCGCCTCTAAGAATTTAGATGCCTTGAAAATGCGCCACCACGCTCGCTCTTTGACGTTTTTCATCCGACGCTTTAGCGTCTTCTGAGTCAGGTTGTCGGCGCCCAGAATCTGAATCTCTCCCACCTTGATCTTTTCCCCTTTTTCGATTTGGATGTCCACCCGAGCTGCGTTCTCCAAAATGCTGTCTTGCGTGCTAGAAACCCTGACTTTCGCGTCGAAAAAACCTTTGTCAATGAAGTGATCCTGCAAGATGCGTTGGGTGGTCACTTTGAGGTTTTCGTTGACGATTTGACCCCGGACAAGATCCAGTTTTCCTCTCAAAGTCTCCTGTTCCCCGCGCTTGACGCCAGAGAAAGAGTATTGCGTGAGGCGTGGCATTTCTACAACGCGAATCACCAAATACACATCGTCTCCCCGCTTCTCGGCCAATTCCACAGAAACATCACTGAACAGGCGCTGGTCCCATAGGTTCCGCACGGCTGCACTGATTCGGTCTCCAGGGATGGTCACATCGTCTCCGACCCTCAGCCCCGTGAAGAGCTTGACCGCCTGGACATCTGTGAATTCCGCCCCCAACACAGTGAGCCCTGCAATTCGATAGTCCGAAGGAACCGCCAGGTTGACTGAAGTCTCTGTCGCTTGGGACCATCCTGTCCACACCATTCCGGTGGCCAGCAAAGTCAACAAAATGCGCCGCACTTGATTCATGTTCAATTCAAAGGTTGGAAACATCATCCGGGGTTTGACTCAACTGCTCACCTGTTCGACCGAATCGGCGCTCTCTGCCTCGAAACTCGTGGACAGCGGCACGAAAATGATCTTCTCTGAAATCTGGCCACATGATGGGGGTGAAATGGAACTCGGAATACGCCAACTGCCACAACAAGAAGTTGCTCAGCCTTTGTTCTCCGCTTGTTCTGATGAGCAACTCCGGGTCTGGCACATCCGGCATGCCGAGGTGATTTCGGACGGTGTCTTCATCTATGGACTCCGCTGGAATTCCAGAACGGACGATTTTTCGGACGGCTTCGGTCAACTCCCAACGGCCGCTGTAGCTCAACGCGAGAATCAAGGTGAGACTTTTGCAACCTGCAGTTTTGTCCTCGACATCCTGCAAGGCTTTCCGGCACGCCTCTGGCAATGAACCGATGGCGCCCGTGGAGCGCAACCGCACACCCTTAGACACAAGGTCTTCGACCTCTCCAGCCAAGCTCTCCACCAAGAGCTCCATCAAGGCGTTGATCTCCGCCTGAGGACGAGACCAGTTTTCAGTGCTGAAGGCATAAAGGGTCAAGTACTCCACGCCAAGCTCTCTGGCTGCACGAACCATGGCGCGAACACTCTCGACACCATGGGCATGACCAAAAACACGGTCTTCTCCGCGCTCACGCGCCCACCGGCCATTGCCGTCCATGATCACTGCCACATGATGTGGCAAGGAACTGGCATTTTGGATGTTGTCGACCATAATCGGGAGGGGGTCTGCTCAGGCTGGCGAAGGTGGCGCGCAGCTTGACAGTATGCAAGGTAGACACGCTTCGAAAGCGACCTGTTGGGAGTTTTTCACCTTCTGACCCCAGAAGGTCAACGGTTCCAACAAGTGGTGGGCGATTTGTCGATGCGGAAGGTGAAGGACAACGACATCACAGCAAAGCGATCATCGAGGCCGTTGTAGCCCCTCATTTGACCATCTGGATCGTCCAGTCCCCCTTCTCGTTCGATCTGGGCTTCGCTCAACATCTCAGAAAGTGGACCGGCTTCCTCCTCCAACACGGCGAGACTTGCGTATTGACCCGCCACATCATCGAGGTGGTCAGTCCACGTTCTTCGCATGCCCCATTCCAAATTGAGCGCAGAGAAGTGGCCTAAATTCAACTTGAATCCAAATCCAAAAGGAACGGCAAAGCCCGTTGTGGCATAACGCTCACCCCCATCGGTTGTGCCCTGACCCTCTGTGCCCAAGGGCTGCAATTCATACCACACCCCATTGATTTCCGCCTGTGGCATGTGGCTGTAGAGGGAAAGGCCCGCAAACAGATAGCCCGCAAAACGATCCTTCGTGTTGCCAATTTGATACCGCGTGTAATTGAACTCCGCCACCACTGAACCTTCAGTGACGTTGTTTTTAAAGTGCAGGTTTCTGTTGACGATCCAAGGGTCATTGGAATCGGCATCGTAATACAGCAAGCTGGTCCGATTCAATGCCGCTCTGACTCCAAAACGCCGGTTCAAGTTGAACCGCAAAAAGCCGCCGATACCCGGTTGCAATCGGCCTTTGAAGTGGCCCGTGGGGTTGAGTTCTCCCAGATAATAACCTGTACCTAAAGTGAGCCCGAGGGTTTTGCTCTGTTCGAATTTGCGCTGCCCTGACGCTGTCCCCCAAATAAAAAGGGCAAAGACAAAAACGAGAAGACGGAAAGCACCATTCATGACTTCAGGACTTCTTCAACGCACGTCATTGAGGTTTTCTTGTGCAGCGCCTTGAGAAGGACCTTCTCGCCCATCCATTCCGAAATGCAGTTTGCGACGAACAGTCTCGATAAAATCTACGCCCGGCAATTGGACCAATAAGAATGGCCGTTGTCCCCTTCGGACTTTGAAATGGGCCGGAGCAGACACCTTGTGAGACCGGGTATCGAGGGTGAGCATCAAATGGTCATCCCGCCCTTCGGCGTAGATGTCGAGTGTGCCATCCGAAGGAATCACCAGCGGCCTGTCGTTCAAATTGTGCGGCGCAATGGGGTTCAGCACAATGGCATTGCTGTCGGGGTGAACGATGGGTCCCCCGCAACTCAAAGAGTATGCCGTCGAGCCTGTGGCTGTGGAAACGATCAGTCCATCTGCCCAGTAGCGGTTGATGAACGTCCCATCTCGGTGAACCGAAATTCGAATCATGCTCGCCACATCTCTTCGGTGAACCGTTACCTCATTCAACGCGTGACGACCAAGCTCGAAATCCACACCTGGAAAATCCACCTCGAGCCTGTTTCTAGACTCCACGACATAAGCACCTTCCAAAATGGAAGGCAAGGCCTGAGAAGCGCCTTCCAAAGGCAGGTGAGCCAAAAAGCCGAGCCGCCCTGTGTTGATCCCCAACACAGGAATGCCCTCTACGGCATCCAGAGAAGCCGTCTCGAGTACGGTTCCATCCCCCCCCATGGAGAGCACCATGTCTGGCTGAAACTCATTTTTCGGGCTCTGCAAGCCGTATTGGTCAATGTTGACTCCGCTCTCTTCGAGTAAATCCGAAAATGTCTGGGTCAGAGACATGCCCACGCCGTGAGCAAACAGGGTCGAGAGGACCTCTTTGATTTGATCCAGCGTCCCCTCTTCCAAGGCTTTGCCGTGAATCAGGACAGACTGGATTTTTGCACTTTTCGCCATGATCAGATGTTCATGTAACGCATGAAAGCGGCCATACGCTGTTTCATTTCCTCCGCATATTCCTCCGCACGATAGAAAGCGCGAACGCCATAACCGTGCCTTCTCAATGATTCAATCAAGCTTTCAATGTCACGGGAAGAGAGGCGAAGGGCCACCTCGGCATTTTCTGGTTGGGGGCCATCGCTGACCAAAACCTGCAAGATTTTAACGCCCTCCGATTCTACCCGGTGTGACACCTGGGCCAAACTGTAATCCTTCCACGGCATCTCAAGGGTGAGAATGCTGCCTTCGCTGTACGGTGTCAAACTGTGATGAAATGCACGCCAAAGATGCGCTCGGTCCGTGCAACCCACGAGCTGCCCATCCTTTACAACAGGGACCACGCTGACATCTGCCTCGCAAAGCACATCCACAACTTCGAGAAAATGTTGCTCCGGTGCCACCATCACTGGCATCAACTGAACATTGGTCAAAAAAACGGTTTCTCCTTCCTTATCGAGCAGGTGCTGTTCCGCCACCAGACCGAGATACCGCCCATCTGCCGCCACCGGAAGATGCTCCACTTTAAACTCGTCCATGGCGCGTAACGCCTTCTCCAAAGTGTCCCCTGGATCGAGCGAAATCAGCTCCTCGTTAATGATACTTCCTGCATGCATGGACTTGGCGACTCAAAAAGATGTGTCTATTGCGAAATTAGCCGTCTCGAAGACGATGAATAGGCCCATGTCCATAGAAACTTTCCCAACGCGACTGAGTGTGAACGTCAATAAGATCGCCACACTGCGAAATGCAAGGGGAGGAAATTTGCCCTGTCCCATTCGTGCAGCCCAGCATTTACAGGCCTGGGGAGCCGATGGGATCACCGTTCACCCACGTCCTGATGCCCGGCACATTACCTATGAAGACGTCCGAAAATTGCGCCCGGTCGTGCACACTGAGTTCAACATTGAAGGCTATCCAACAGAAGACTTTGTGGAGTTGGTTCTGGAAGTGCAGCCCGAGCAGGTGACCCTTGTGCCCGACCCGCCTGACGTTTTGACCTCCAATGCCGGCTGGGACACCCTCTCCAAAGGCCCTTTTTTAAGGGCGGTTCTCGGCCGATTTCAATCCGCAGGAATTCGAACAAGCCTCTTTATTGAAACCGATACTGAGCGGATCCGCGCCGCTGCAGACCTTGGGGCCGACCGAATTGAATTGTACACAGAGTCCTATGCCGTGGCCCATGCTCAAGGAGATCCGGATGCCGCCGCCCCCTTTTTAAAAGCAGCTTTGACAGGAAAATCAGTTGGCCTTGGCATCAATGCGGGCCATGATTTGAACCTCCAAAACCTGGCCCATTTCGCCCAAGTGGTTCAGCATTTAGACGAAGTATCCATCGGCCACGCACTCATCTCAGACGCCCTGTATCTCGGCCTTCAAAATGCGGTGGGCCAATACAAAGAAGCGCTCCGTCCAAAAGACTAACATGGTCCTGTATCACCGCATACTGTCTCCGGCTTCACCTGAGCCCAATGCCATTCCCTTGGTGGTCCTTCACGGCCTACTCGGCTCCTCAGACAATTGGCAAACGCTCGCCGGCCATTGGGCCCGCACCCGACCCGTGGTCCTGATCGATCAGCGGAACCACGGACGCAGTCCCCACCACCCAAGCCACAGTTACCCCGACATGGTGGTTGACTTGCTCGACACATTGGATGCCCTGGGGTTGGATCAGGTTCATCTGTTGGGCCACAGCATGGGCGGCAAAACAGCGATGCATTTTGCTGACCGTCACCCGCAACGATGCGCGCGCCTCATCATTGCCGACATGGCGCCTGTGGCCTATCCACCGCACCACACCCCCCTTTTTGATGCGCTGGCCGCATTGGACTTGACCGCCCACAACAGGCGCACTGAAATCGACAAAGCATTGGCGTTGGAGGTCCGTGAACCCGGCATTCGACAGTTCTTACTCAAAGGGCTCTATCGCGGCGAGGGGAACCGATTCGCTTGGCGATACAACCTGCCTGTTCTTCGCCGTCACTTGGCCGACATGACCGCCTTCCTCCCGATTGGAATTGTGGACTTGCCCACTTTGGCGATCTACGGCGCCAACTCCGACTATGTGGTCGGGCGAGGTCTCAAGGCGCTAAAGCAGCACTTCTCGCGGCTCGAAACCTTGGAGCTCAAGGCCGGACACTGGCTCCATGCGGAAAAACCAGACGCGTTCAAGGACGCCGTTCTCCGCTTTCTTTAACCGAAACTTCAACAAAGCAAAAAGCGCCCACTCGGTCTCGACCGGTGGGCGCTTTTCAATGGGTGTAAATCAGGTCAGCCTTTAGACCCAACCATGATGCTCACGCAGCCTTCATGTTGAATCACGGCGTCGGTCTCGGGAACTTGCACCCGCACAGTCATTTGCTGGGTATTGGCTACCCGAAAGTCGAAGTGATTGCTCTCCTTGTCCGAGCTGTCATAGATGCCGTTTCCACGGCTGTCTAAGACTTGGAAAGTCAAGTCTCCCAATACAGGGTGACCACAAATCAGCAAACGGTATGCACGGTCTCCAAAAAAGGTCAACTCCAATTCCGCTTCGTCGCCCGGAATGAGCACAGCGGTATTGTAATTGTCGTTTTGAACGTACTCTTCCAATTGAGGAAGGCAACGCTTCTTGGTGAATGTCCGGCATTGAGCCGCTGCCTCGGATGCCCCAAAGAGGACCATCAAGAAAGTAACAGCAGCGAGGGAGGATGTCTTAATCGCAGTCATGGCGAGGTTCTTTACGTTCACTTTGCGTATTGGTTACGAATCTTCGCCACAGATTCTGAAATGGCATTCAAAGTCGCCTGGTCAAACTCCACCATCGGGCCGCCACTGATCACCACAGTGCCGTCTTCTTCTGCAGAAGATGCCGCATCATTCTCTGTGATGCGAACCCCAGCAAATGCCGCCTCAATTTCCCGCAAGGATGCCTTCATGTTGGTCAAGGCTTCCGTCGGTGCGTAGCTGTCAACCAACCCAGTCAGGTTCTCAAGGGTCATTTTCTGTTCTGCAATGCGCAACTTCAAGTCTTCCGTTGCGGTGTCCAAGCGACGGGTACCGAGGTACACCCCTTCGATCCAACCCCCGGCGGCCATCAAGGCACTGACTTCTTCCATCCCGTTTTCACTAAAACGGCCGTTCAAAGCATAGAAGGTTTCTGTAACAATGCTCACGAGTGAGTCTCTAACGTCCCGGTTGTTGTCCGCACGGGCAATCAAATCTGCACTGATGATGTCCCCCACGCCCAGTCCGTCACAAAGACGGCGACACGTGTTGAGGTAATCCACAGATTGCTGATTCTGGTTAAAAATGACACTGTAGCTCAAGTCTCCAGCGTAAATGCCCAAGTTCACAGCTTGCGATTCTGTAGTCGCGTACCCCGTGGCTTTGTCGACTTCATTCAAGGCAGAAGCATCAAATCGAATGCCGCTGCGCTCCAAGAGCATCGCGGTTTCAATGGGGGATGGCACAGCAAAGAAAATTTTCTTAAACGCTTTCTGGCGACGGGCCGGCATCATGCCTTCGGTGTCCATGGTTTGTTCGATGGCGTCTCCACCATCTGGCTCCCCTCCATCAGGGGCGGCTTCACCACAACCAAAAAGAAGCAGCATCAAGGGCATGGCCAACCAAGCAGAACTCATCTGCTGGGGCATCAATCGGGCGAAAGCACGTTTCATCGAAGTTCCAAGTTTGTTATTGTACAAATTGAGGGGTTCCATTGTCGCAGGTAGTCAGGCGTTGGGAAAGTTATCCTCGTTCAAAGGTGAATGCGCTGCAAGACAAAAAACTGTACCGCAGGAACAGGTGCATTTACGCAGGACAAGCATGTAAAGTTTCGCCCTCAGTGGGCCTCCAGCCAATTTGTCCCTGTCTGAATTTCAACTTCCAATGGCACCGATAATTTCACCGCTTCTTCCATGTGGGTCTTCACCAATTTGGACAGGGCTTCAGCCTCGGTTTTTGGCACATCAAACACAAGTTCGTCGTGCACTTGAAGGATCATTCTGGCGTCCAGTTCTTCCGCCCGAATGGCCTTCTGAATGCGGACCATGGCCACCTTGATGATGTCTGCCGCTGAACCCTGAATGGGCGCGTTCACCGCATTCCTCTCCGCAAACCCACGGACGACGGCATTGGCCGACGTGATGTCGGGCAGCCAACGCTTGCGGCCGAGGACCGTTTCAACGTACCCTTTTTCCTTGGCGGTCTCCACCACTTGCGTTTGATAAGCCTTCAAATCAGGAAACTCCGTGAAATAAGCCTCAATGATGGACTTGGCTTCTCGTCTCGGGATTTTCAATGTCTCGGCCAACCCGAATGCGCCTTGGCCATACAGGATTCCAAAGTTGACCGCCTTGGCCTGGCTTCGTTGGCCTCGGTCCACCTCATCGGGCGAGATGCCAAACACCTTCGCCGCAGTGGCGGTGTGGATGTCGGCACCATCAAGGAAGGCTTGACAAAGCCCACGATCCCCGCTCAAGGCCGCCACAATGCGCAACTCTACCTGACTGTAATCCGCGGCAAGAAGCACATGGTTGTCGTCCCTTGGGACAAATGCCTTTCGAATCTCCCGCCCCCTCAATGTTCGAATCGGAATGTTTTGAAGATTGGGTTGGGTGCTGCTCAAACGGCCCGTGGCTGCAACAGCCTGCATATACTGGGTGTGAATGCGCTGTGTTTTCTCCTCCACCAACTCGGGCAAGGGCCGAACGTAGGTAGACAAAAGCTTGTTCAATTGCCGGTATTCCAACACTTCGGAGACAATGGGGTGGGCATTCACCAACTTCTGTAGAATGTCTTCTCCTGTGGCGTACTGCCCAGTCTTGGTCTTCTTGGCCTTCTCGGTGATGACAAGGTGATCAAACAAAACCTCTCCAAGTTGGCGCGGTGAATCAATGGAAAACGGAACCCCTGCATGGGCCTGAATGGACTCCGTCAACCGCCTCAAGTCTTCCTCTAGGCCTTTGGCCATGCCATTTAAGGCCTCCACGTCCAAGCGGACCCCTTCCATTTCCATCTCGGCCAACACGGGAACCAAGGGCATTTCGAGTGTGTCGAGCACCTGTCGCTCAGCAGACCCTTTCGGCATTCTGCCTTCAAAGACATCGGCCAATTGCAAGGTGATGTCCGCGTCTTCACAGGCATAATCGCGCACCTGTTCCGACGGAATGTCCGCCATGGTTTTCTGGTTCTTCCCGCGTTTGCCTAAAATGTCGGCTATGGGAATGGTCTTGTAGCCCAGCTCCACCTCGGCCAAATAATCCATGCCGTGCTTCAAATCCGGTTGCAACACATAATGCGCCAACATGGTGTCAAAAACACGGCACTGAATCTCCACTCCTGCCGTGCGCATCACCTTGTAATCGAACTTCCAGTTCTGTGCAATCAGCACTTTTTCTTTTGCAGACCAAACTGCCCCGAAGGCCTTCAAAATCTCCTGTACAGCGGGATCATGAGACTGGTGCTCTCCCTGCTTTCCAAAAGGGACTGGAACATACCAACCCGTCCCTTTGGCGGTAGAAAAACTCATGCCCACCAGTCGGGCTGTGCGGGCATCCAGTCCCGTTGTCTCCGTGTCGAAAGCAAACCGATCCACGGCCCCAATTTCAGCGCAGACCTGGGCCCACCCCTCCGGAGAATCCGCCATTCGGTAATTCACTTTCTCGGCGTCGAAAGAGGTCAGCCCTGGCTCCATTTGGTCTTGAGCCGCATCCGTCGACACACCAAACATGTCCATTTGAGACTGCCCTGAATCAGTGGCTGTTTTGGCCGCTTCGGACGGGTGATCAGCCGCGGCCACATTCGCTTGTGGCGGCGCTGAAGCCCCCAATGCCCGCCTGGCCAATGTCCTGAATTCCAATGCTTCGAATACCTCGGACAGTTTTTCGGCATCCGGACCATCGATTCGCATGGCGTCAAAATCTGGGGTCACGGGAACATCCAATGCAATGGTCGCCAAATGCTTCGACAACAATGCCTGCGCTCTAAAATTCTCTAGGTTTTCCTTCTGCTTTCCTTTCAAATCAGCTGTTGAATCCAACAACGTTTCCATCGAACCATAGGTGTTCAACAGCTTCGCTGCGGTCTTCGGACCAATGCCTGGAACCCCGGGAATGTTATCGGCACTGTCGCCCATCAACCCGAGCAAGTCGATGACCTGAAGGGGATTGTCGATGCCAAATCGCTCGCACACCTCGGCGGGGCCCCATACTTGGGGTGGATTTCCAGACCGGCCCGGCCGGTACATCCTCACTTTCTCGGTAACCAACTGCGCATAGTCCTTGTCGGGTGTCATCATATAGACATCAAACCCTTCTTTTTCCGCCATCACAGCCAAGCAGCCGATCGTGTCGTCGGCCTCGAAACCGGGAATGGTGATCGTGGGAATGCGCAAGGATTCTGCGACCTTGTGGATCCAAGGGACACTGGCTCGAATGTCCTCGGGAGTTTCGTCGCGATTGGCTTTGTACTCCGGGTATTCTTCGTGACGAAACGTCGGGCCCGGAGGGTCAAAGACAATGGCGATGTGGGTTGGCTTTTCGTTGCGCAGGATGTCCAATACCGCGGTCGTAAACCCAAACGCGGCGCTGGTGTTTTCTCCTTTGCTGTTGATTCTTGGGTTGCGGATGAATGCGTAATAGGCCCTGAAAATCAAGGCGTAAGCATCAAGCAAAAAGAGTTTCTTGTCGGATTCTTCAGTCAACATGGGAGGGCAAATTAGCCCCAACCCCCCGCCAAACCGCACTTTTCGAGACCTTCGTCAGCGTGACTTGTACACGGGAACGGTACTGCAAGGCTCTCCGAACATCAATGACTTGACCGTGGGTTGCAACCGCTCAACGATTCGCATCGCCGGGCCAGGACCTGACTTCAAGCCGCAGCCTTTCACAACCACACGTTTTCCTTGAAATTCCCGTGGGTCGAGCTCCTCCGCAATGCGCATCAACACGGCCGGAGTCAAAAATGAAGGCGAACAGGCGTGCACACTGGCCGCCGTGCCCATCAGCTTGGAACACACCAACATCCAAGCCCATTCCGGGACAATCGCCTCTGCACTGCAATGGATGGCGACGTCGGCGTTGTCAAAAGGAGCGGTGTCCCAAGAGGACAGCCAATCCCGGAATTCGGTTTCTCGAATGGCCAGCCCTTGCCACAATTGAGGTGCAAGGTCCACATCCATGAGGGTGCGCTTTGCAAGCAACACCGACAAATCAAGTTGGACAATGCCACTTTCTTCTACGCGGTTCCGAATGCCGTCTTCCATGGTAAAATCATTCCATCCTTTGGCCAGACACCTCCAATGTGGGTTATCCCGCTTGGGCTCCTTTGCGGACCGTCTCGACCATGCTTCGCGCTGCAGCCGCTATGTCATCCACGTTATACCCACACTCTGTGTAGAGCTCAGATTGGGTGCCATGCTCAATAAAGCGGTCTGGAACCCCGAGGCGCACAACTTTGGAAGTGTAGCCTTGATCTGCGGCGAATTCCAACACTGCGCTTCCCATTCCCCCCTGAATGCAGCCGTCCTCAACCGTGATCACCTTGTCAAACTTCCCGAACACTTCGTGCAGCAAGGTCTCGTCCAAAGGCTTCACAAAGCGCATGTCATACATGGCTGCCGAAATGCCCTCATTCGATAAGTTTTCAGCGGCTTTGAGTGCGTGGTTGCCTTGATGACCAATGCCCAAAATGGCGACGTCTTCTCCCGTTCGAACCCGGCGTCCTGTGCCCACTTTAATTTTGCGCAAAGGCGTCTTCCACTCTGTCATCACCCCTTTTCCCCTGGGGTAACGGATACTGAATGGACCGTGGTTGTCTGCAGAAGCCGTGTACATCAGGTTGCGAAGCTCCTCTTCGTTCATGGGCGCCGAAACGATCATGTTGGGAATGCAGCGCATGAAGGCCAAATCATAAACCCCATGGTGGGTTGGACCGTCTGCACCTGCCATGCCGCCCCTGTCCAAACAGAAGACCACATGTAAGTTTTGCAAAGCCACATCATGCAAGACCTGGTCGTAAGCACGCTGCATAAACGAACTGTATATGTTGCAGAAAGGCACCAAACCTTGAGTGGCCATTCCTGCAGAAAACGTCACAGCGTGCTGCTCAGCAATGCCCACATCGAAGGCCCTTTCCGGCATGGCCTCCATCATGAATTTGAGGGAGCAACCGGTGGGCATGGCGGGCGTCACACCAACCACACGCTCATTCTTTTCTGCCAACTCAATGATGGTGTGTCCGAAAACATCCTGGTACTTGGGTGGCTCCGGCGACTTGGGAATCACTTTGATGATCTCCCCGGTTTCCTTGTTGAAGAGTCCAGGAGCATGCCACTGGGTGGGACTCCCTGCCTCCGCAGGAGCATAGCCCTTTCCTTTTGTGGTCAAAAGGTGCAAAATTTTGGGGCCTGGAATGTCCTTCAAGTCCCGCAACACATGCTCAACTTGCTCTACGTCGTGACCGTCAATGGGACCGAAATAGCGGAAGTTTAACGACTCAAAAAGGTTGGACTGCTTCAACACAGACCCTTTGACCATGTCGCTCACCTTCGTAGCGATGGTCTGTGCATCGGGGCCAAACTTGGAAATCTTGCCCAACAACTGCCACATCTCGTCCTTCACCCGATTGTAAGTGTGGGAGGTGGTGATGTCGGTGAGGTAATCCTTCAAAGCCCCAACATTGGGGTCAATGGACATGCAGTTGTCGTTCAAGACCACGATCATGTCGTTGTCTTCCCAACCCCCATGGTTCATGCCCTCAAAGGCCAATCCTGCCGTCATGGCTCCATCGCCAATGACCGCAATGTGCTGGCGGTTGTCCCCTTTGATTTTGTTGGCCACAGACATCCCCAAGGCCGCACTGATGCTGGTGGAACTGTGCCCTACTCCAAAAGTGTCATAAGGGCTTTCACTCCGCTTTGGAAAACCACTGAGGCCTTTGTGGACCCGGTTGGTATGGAAAGTGTCCCGGCGCCCCGTCAAAATTTTGTGCCCATAGGCTTGGTGTCCGACGTCCCAAACGATTTGATCTTCAGGTGTATTGAAGACATAATGCAGGGCAACGGTCAGCTCTACCACACCTAAACTGGCACCAAAATGGCCTCCTTTTTCGCTGACAACATCGACAATGAACTGCCGCAACTCATCGCAGACTTGAGGGAGCTCCTCAACACTGAACTCACGACGAAGGTCAACGGGCTCAGCAATCTTGGACAAGAACGGACCGGCGGAATAAGGAACTTCAGACATGGCGTTTGTCCCCGGTGTATTGCGGGGTCAGGGGAGCAACAAACTTAACCCTTTCATGTTTTCAAACCGGCTTAATGCCAAAGCTGAGTAGGTTCACGTCAAGCGCCTACCACTGCCGAAGCCAAAGCAGACAGCATGGCCTTGCCATCGGTATTGCCCAAGGCTTCGCTGCATGCACGCTCAGGGTGAGGCATCATGCCAAACACGTTGCCGGAAGCATTGCAAACGCCCGCAATGTGATCCACTGAACCATTGGGGTTGAATTCGTCTGCAATTCCCCCATCAGGACCGCAGTAACGGAACAAAATCTGATCGCCGTCTTCCAAGGCGTCGAGGCCAGCATCGTCAATGGTGTAGTTGCCCTCCCCGTGTGCGATTGGAATGCAAAGGGGGTGGCCATCTGGCAGGCTCGCTGTCATTGGTGCCATCAGTGACTCCGGGCGAAGAAGCACATTGCGGCAAATGAACTTCCGACTGTCATTGTGCCGAAGTGCACCCGGCAGCAAACCCGCTTCGCACAAGACTTGAAATCCGTTGCACACCCCCAACACGAGGCCACCACGGCCAGCATGGGCCACGACCTCCTCCATAATGGGGGAAAAACGCGCGATGGCTCCGCTTCGGAGATAGTCTCCGTAGCTGAAGCCACCGGGCAATACGACCAAATCGACCCCTTTGAGGTCACGGTCTTTGTGCCAGAGCCGCTCGACATGGAAACCGAGTTCCGTGCCAAGGGCATATTCCATATCGTGGTCGCAATTGGACCCGGGGAAGGTGATGACGCCGACTTTCACATGGCGAAGTTCGGCAATACTGACCCAGTTTCAGCGGGCCACCCTCCAAGTCTTTTGACGGCCACTTTCCAAGCCCGTCCACAACACCAGCGAAACCGCAGGCATCGAAAGGGCATTCAGGGCCAATGGCGCACCAGGTGAGCCTTGAGCACGCAACACCACACGCCCGGTCAAATCAAAGACCTCCGCAGAAAACGCCTCGGTCGGATGATTCAGTGTCCACCCTCGTGAGTTTCGCTCCAACTTGGGGTCCGACATGGTCACATCGCCAACGCTGCTGACGACCTCAACGGTCACCACCATCTGATAGCTATCTGAGCAGTAATCGTTCCAAACATTCAAACCGACGTTGAACGTTCCAGCCTCCGAATAAACGTGCAACGGATCTTGTTCGGCACTGGATTCCCCATCACCGAAACTCCATTGAAACCCTGTGGCGCCCAAACTTTCGTTCTGAAATTGGACCTGTGCCTCTCCGTTGACCAAGGTCACCACTGCAGACACTGCGCTCATGACAGCCTCCACTTGAGGCGCTTCAAGAACCTCCACGGAGGTGCTGTCTGAACAGCCCGATGCATCCGTGATCATGGCGGAATACAACCCCGACTCTTGGACTTCGATGTCTTGTCCATTGTCGCCGTGTGCCCATTCAATGCTATACGGTGCGTCTCCACCTTCAATCTCCAGCACAACGCCTCCATGATCGTCGTAGCACCCAATGTGGTCAGGCATCGCCTCCACCACAAATGCCGCTTGGCCCTCTCCAGCTGCTTCCACGGCCAAAACACCAGACAAGTCGGCACACCCCTCGGTCAAGGCCGTCACGGTATAGACCCCGACAGACAAGCCACTGAACGTTCCCCCCATTTGGTCCCCTGAAAAATCCCCCGCTTCTGCACCCTCGCTGTCCACCAAGGTAAACGCCGTGGTCAAATCAGGCCCGGCCACCTCAACAGTGCCATTCGCCGCGCTCAAGCACGACGCCAAAGTGACCTCGGTGGTCAATGCTCCACCCAAAATCAAATCAAAACGGTGGTGGTCAGCACTGCTGCTCGACTCAAATTCATAACTCAGGCCTGGCACAACGGCACCGGACCAACCTGTCTCTATGTCCTGAAGAATCAAGCATGTATTCTCTGGAACGTGGGCAACACTTACCGTTAACGCCTCTCCATTGCCCGCTTTAATCCACACGGGAATCACCTGGCTGTCTTCGTGGGTTTGATTCACCATGACCTTGACTGAATCTGCTGTCTGGGTATACAAGTCCAAGTTGTTCCGCCCGCGCCAAGACGAACCAAACACTGCATCCTCTGTGCGGTTGTATGCGGCATCTGCGGCACCCGAAAACGCAACAGCACATTGCTCGCGACTCGTCGCACTGCCAAGCTCTAGGCCCAAGACTCCCTCGGGTGCTTGACTGAATTGCGCATCAAACGTCTCCTCTGACACCGCCATTTGCGCATCGAAACCCAAGGTGTAAGACGTGTCAGCGATGACCCAAAAGGCATCGCCAGGAGCCAAGATTCCTTGGTGGCCAAACAGACCCACTCCACCCACTTGAACAACATAAGTCTTCAAGCTGTCTACCCACTGATAGGTGGCTCCTTGGGTACCTGGTCCAATTTGGACAACCTGATTGAGGTCCACGAACGAGGTCAAAGGGTTCGACAACAAATTCCATCCACGCCAAGCGACATTGGCCGCTTCTGCAGAGACTTCAATGTCCGCTTCCGTCACAGCTTCTCCCTGCCAATTGAAACTGTAATTTCCAGCTGGCATAGAAGATGTGATCCCAGCCCCTAAACCCATTTCATCCTCGGCAACCAAGCTGAGGTAACTGGTTTGACTTTCCACCCATTCCTTCGCGTAAACCGCGCCGGTCTGGCCCAGCAAATTTTCCGTCAGGGCCCCAGACAAGCCGGAACCAATTTGAAATGTATACGGGGTTGTTTTGGTCCAATCGTAACGACGGGTGACTTCTCCCGTGAGGGTTCCCCCACCTGATGTCATGCCGGATGCGCCCTCAAAAACCAACATTCCTGAAGTCTCCAAATTGCCCGAACCCAAATCCAACTGCGACTGAATGAAAACCGTATCTGTGAAACTGGTGGTCCCTGAAGACAGTACCAACTTCCCCAGACGCGCCGGACCACATTCGTGCGGGCCATCACCAACAAACGCCACAACGCCATCGCCTTCTACTTGACCCAAAGATGACAGGACCGATGCGACCTCCATTCGAGATTGCGCGGGCAGAATGAGATTCGACCCGACACCCATGGACACCGTCTCGGCACGCAAGGTGTCCCCTGTCGCAGCTTCAATGACATGGCCATTGGACATGGTGACCTCATTTCCTGCACCTGGGATGCAGGCGCAATCCCAAGTAGACACGTCATTCCATGCTCCACTTTGAACGGAAATCACAGCTTCTCCGGCCGATGATTGAGCCATTGAGGCCAAACTAGGAAGCAAAAGAAGGAGGGTGACATTGATCTTCATGTCGTCCCTTACGCCACCTGCTCCGCGAAGGTTACACAGATGCCGAACCAAGGAAAAAAGCCAAGGTCAAAGACAACAGCAAGAGAACCCAAGGCACCCACCTTCCCCCCCTCCAATTTCGCGGAAGACACCACCCCAAAGTCCACGAACAGAAAAAGGCATAGGCGGGGTGTGCCGCTTCTGATGGCCCCAAATGACCGGTCAAAACCCACCCCAATGACGTTGAAAGCAGCACCGCCAAGCCCATCCATTGGGTCACCTGCCGGGCAAAACGTTGCCGGGCCGTGGCGTGGGACAACGATTGCTGCCGCAACGCCCACCCCAAAGCAGCAAACGGCAGCAGAATCCACGCACGCCAATCGAAAGAGAAGTCCGAATTAAACGTCTTCCCCCAAGGCCAACGAATGCTTCCCTCTGTCCACCAATAAAAGACCAAAACGAGGGCAACCGGCATCATCATTCCCAACAAGAGGGAGAGTGTCTCGGACACTCGAAAAGGCCGGAAAGCCAAAACAATCAAAGGCATCAACAAGGCCCAAACCCACATTCCAGGCGCCAAAAACGGACCGGCAATCAATGCAGCACCCATCCAAAAAAAAGAGCGCCCAGTTGACTCCCCTTCCCGCAGTGTCAAGGACAACCTCATGGCAAACAAGACCAAAACGCTGGCCCACCACAACTCCGCTCTTGTGACCCAAACCAACGGGGTGGCACTCACAACCCAAGCCCAGCTTGGAATAGCCGTCGGCCGGGTTCGCATGCCAGACTCTACGTGCATCAGGTGAATGATCCGAGAGCCAGCCAAAACGCCCATGGCCCCCAGCAAAGGACCTTGAACCCCGTCCACACCTTCTGCACCCAGGACCCCGGCCACCAAAAGCAGGACCACCAAAAGTGGAATAATGACCCATGAGGCGGGTTGATTGGACTGAAGAAGCTGAAGCATAACAAATGGTGACTAAATTCGCGTCAACAAAGTGGAATCATGAACCTCCAGGAAGTCATCACCCCCGTCGGCAAGTTCATCGAAATGACCTTCGAAACTGTCCTTGTTCCCGTGAGCGATCCGATCAATACGGCTGTGATTGTGCTGATTTTGGGCGGCTTGGCCTTTTGGCTGCGCACGCAGAGCAAATTCACGGCCAAGGCCCGTCAGAACGGGGACTTGATCTAAGATTCGTCTCGTTTTTTTTGGTCTCCGCATCAAACCGAACCAATGTCGGTCCGATGTGTCTTGCCCTCAAATTTGACTTTCCCTGCGAGATCGTAGGCCTGTTTCACGGCTTTTTCCAGCTCGGCACCAAGGCCGACACACGCCATCACCCTTCCTCCAGAAGTGACCACATCTTCACCATCCCTCTGCGTGCCCGCATGGAAAATCAACTGGTCCTCGTCCGCTTTTCCAAGTTCAGGCAAAGTCAACTTTTTTCCCTTTTCATAGGAACTTGGATACCCTTCACTGGCCAGGGTCACCGTGGCTGCAGTCCGGGGAGACAGCGCCACATCGATTTCTGAAAGCAATCCATTGGCCAAGCCGTCCATCAAGTGCAGTAAATCCGTTTCCAGCAAAGGCAATATGATCTGCGTCTCAGGATCGCCAAGCCGACAGTTGTATTCGATCACATAAGGATCTCCCTGGACCTTCATGAGTCCAAAGAAGAGAAAGCCCCGATAAGGGAACCCGTCGCGTTGAATGCCCCGAATGGTCGGAATCACAACTTGGTTTTTGACCTTCTCCATGAACTCCGGAGTCACATGAGGAACAGGACTGATGGCGCCCATTCCACCGGTGTTCAATCCGGTGTTTCCGTCCCCAATGCGTTTGTAGTCCATGGCTGAAGGAAGCAAACGCCAAGCTTCACCGTCGGTGACAGCAAACATGGAGACTTCGACCCCTTTTAAGAACTCCTCGATGACCACTTCTTTGCCAGCATCGCCAAATGCCGCGCCCCGGATCATGTCGCGCAGAGCCTTATCGGCCTCTGCATAATCTTCTGTGACAATGACCCCTTTTCCTGCAGCCAGCCCACTTGCCTTCACAACATAGGGGGGCTTCATCGTCTTCAGATAAGCCGTCGCTTCGCGCACTTGACCCTTTCCAAAGGATTTGAATTTGGCTGTTGGGATCCGGTGCCGCTTCATGAAGTCCTTTGCAAACTTCTTGCTGCTTTCTAGCTGTGCGCCTTCCTTTCCTGGTCCAATCACCGCCACCGATTCTAGGCCCTTGGCCTTTTGGAAGTGATCGACGATTCCGCCAGCAAGAGGGGCTTCCGGGCCAACCACCACCATGTTGATGGCGTTCTCACGAACAAAGTCCTCGACCGCTGGAAAATCCATCGGATTGAGGTCGACATTGTGGCCGATTTCAGAGGTCCCCGCATTGCCAGGTCCAAAGAAAAGCGCCTCCAGCAGAGAGCTTGTGGCGACTTTCCAGCCAATGGCATGCTCGCGGCCGCCTGATCCAAGTATGAGTACACGCATCGCACCTCAAAACTACCTTCGCCAACGACCCGGATGACGCCATCTTTTCAACAGCCGGCAACCATTCCTCACCAATCTGGACCTCAGACCCGCAAACTTTGGACAATCAAGCCCCAAATCAAACCGCAACGGACACCCCACTTCTGAGTGTGGTCGTCATTTCGTGCAACGAAGCCAACAACCTGCCTCGGTTGCTGGCATCCCTAAATGGGGTCGCTGACGAAGTGGTCATTTTTGACTCCGGGAGCACCGATGGCACGGTAGAATGGGCTCGAGAAGCCGGGGCACGCGTATTCCAATGTGCCTGGGAAGGATGGTCCAAAACCAAGAACAAGGCCAATCTGGAAGCACGAGGACGCTGGACCTTGAGCTTGGATGCAGACGAAGCCTTGACCCCAGAATCCGCGGCATCCATCCTTCAACACATCCAAGGCCCACTGAAAGATGATGCTGGCGCATGGCGGGTGGGGGAAATCAACCGACTGACCAATTACTGCGGGCACTGGGTCAAGCACAGCGGGTGGTACCCCGACCGGAAGTTGAGGCTATGGCCGACCGGAATCGCCACTTGGAAAGGCGCGATCCACGAAGAAATCGAAGTTCGCGGGCACTCCACCATCTCTCAAATCCAAGGGGATGTCGCGCACCACAGCTATCCAATGCCGGCAGACCACCTTCGGCAAATCGAGAGGTTTGGCCATGTTTGGGCAGAAGACCAGCATGCCCGGGGTCGGACAACATCTCTTGGGCAAGTCGTGGTCAAAGTCGCCGCGCAATGGATCAAAAGCTTTGTGATCAAAGCGGGGTTTCTCGATGGAGCAACCGGCTGGACCATATCCCGACGAAGCGCCTGGGCCACTTGGAGAAAGCACGCTTTGCTTCGCCAGATTTTGAAGCCAACAGCACCTGCCCTGAAAAAAGTCCTCATTTCCCGGACCGATGCTTTGGGAGACTTGGTGGTGACTTTGCCCATGGTAAGCGCGCTTAAGGCAGCCCACCCTGGCGTTCAAGTGGACGTTCTGGTTCGAGGTTATGCCCTTCCAGTGGCCAATTGTGCTCAGAACGTAGACAAGGCATTCGAATGGACGTCAGAAATGGCCTTGGACCCGAAAGGAAAAGGCGCGGCTTCACTCGCCGCTGAAAATTATGACGCGGTTGTTTTTGCCTTCCCCGACAAGGCCGCACTGCAGGCTGGAAAGGCCGCCAAAATTCCAATTCGCGTGGCCTCGGGAAGACGGTGGCATACCCTCACCCGAGTCCAACACAGGATCTGGGACAGTCGCCAACATTCTGGTGGTCATGAAGCTTGGCATGGCTTACGCATGCTGATCCCCCTCGGGATAGACGCCGAATACCCGTTCCGATCAGACGTGAATTTGACCGCACCCAACCCAGACCCTGTGGTCAACCAAATTCTAGAACAAACCCACCCCCTGCCGGTACTCTTGCACCCCGGCTCCAATGGCAGTGCGGGAAACTGGAGCGCCACAAGTTTTGCTTCACTGGCCAAGCGCATCGCGGAATCCGGGCAAGCCGTTGCCTTTACCGGCACCGAACGGGAACAAATTGAATTTGAGAAGCATTGCCCAAGCCACCCCTTGATTCACGACCTGGGGGGAAGGCTCAACCTGAACCAACTGCTGGCCTTGCAATCTGCTGCCGGCCTAGTTGTGGCATCGAGCACTGGCCCCCTGCATACTGCAGCGGCGTTGGGCGTGCCCACCTTGGGCTTGTATGGCTGTCATGCACCAGAATGGGCAGAGAGATGGGCTCCACTTGGGCCCTTTGTCCACGTTCTACGCGCAGAGAACACCACAAACCAAGGACAATTGGACTTGGCGGTAGACGAGGTTTTTAAAGCCTCAATGGCGGCTTTGTCGGGCGCCAAACGGACCGCGTGAAGGCTGGAAAAGCCAGAACCCATAAAGCCAAGGTCACCCCTGCTTGGGTTTCGAGGGTGTCCTCCCCCAAGCACGATAAAAACAACAGAAGAAGGCCTGACCAAGCTTGGCCCAACCCCTGCCCCATGCTCAAAGTCAAGCACCACATGAACAGGCCCAATAGCCCCATCCCCAGGACCAAAGAAAGGAATTGATTGTGCGGACGTTTTCGGCCAGACACTGGCCAATTCTTGAATTGGCGGGCATAGGTCTTGTTCATCAGCCCCTGTTGACTCCCCGTCCCTGCCCCAAAAACCAAGGCGCCAAAAGGCAAGCCGGAAATCGACAGCCACGCCGCACTTTGGTAGGTTCCACGCGACAAAATGCTGTCGTCTGACTTGCCCACGCCGTCGATGCCATTCCCCCAATTGAAGCAGATGCGGTTCCACCTTCGGGCCCAACCGACTCCTTTCCACTCCACGACGGAGGGAATGCCTGAGGCAATCGCATCCAATTCGGCCAAACTCAGTGCCAAGACGCCTTCACGGTCTTTCCGCAAACCTTTGGAGCTCAAAAACCGAACGAGTGGCCCCTTGATTTCTTGAAATGGCGCAGTATGACGCTTGCGCCATGCATCTGCCAATTCTCCCCAAGCGATATGGGTCCAAACCAAGTTCCCATTTTCGGTGACCCGCCTGTTTTCGAAATGCACATATCGCTCGCCCCCATTACTGAACTCTGCCAGGGCAGATGGGTCGGGATAATTCGTGGGCATGGCCTTCCAAATTCCAACCGACAAAACCAAGGCGGCGCCCCCGAAGAGCAACACGCGCCTGCCAACCATTTTGGCCCCGGGCCACGCGAAAACCTCGGTGCGCGAGGAAGCCTTCAATCGGCTCCACAGAACAGGCAACCACCAAACTGCGGCCACATACCCTGCCAACAAGCCGGTTAAACTCTCCGTCCATGTCCAAGCCACCAGCGCAAAAAACACGGCTCCAAACAACCACAAACGGGGCAGCGCGATTGCAATCCAAGGCAACAAAACGGCCCACCACAATCCAAATCGGATGTGCGAAATGAAGCGCGAAGACTGACGCCCGCCAAAGGGAAACCCCTCCAGCAGGTCCATACATACGATGCACACCGTTGCCAACCCAGCGCTGACCACTGCGCACTTCAACACGATCTCCATCGAATGGACGGACAAGCCCCCCGTTCTTCCAGAAGCCAACAACGCCATTCCTCCCACCAAAAGCGGAAGCTTAATCCGAGCGTCATGCAAAGCCAAATTGGGCGAATCACTCCAAAGGGAGGACGTTGCTGAATAGGCCACCAAAGCCACCAGCATCCAACCCGTGAGATTGGACCAAAAGTGATGCTTTGGCTTGTCACGCTGACCCTCGGACCGAAACAAAACCCGAAGGACAGCCAAGGCCAAGACTCCAGTGGCCATGCTCATGAAAGCATTGGACCATGGAAATGCCAGAGCGATGCCACTCCAAGCGACCGTCAGCATGGACCCTGATCGGGGGACCGATTTCATTCCTTCGGGGCCACCGTGCCCTCAAAAAGGGGATCGCCAATGATGCGGCTCCATTCAGGGCCGAAAACTGCCTGGGCCCTCAGCACGGCAGGGTCTTCGCTTAAGCTGCGTTCTACCATCCCCGCAGCAAGATGAAAGCGAAGCACCACCTCTTCTTCCAACGCCTGTCGAATCTCATCTTCAAACAGCGCCAAATCCCTGTCCAAATTGGGCTCAAGACGCGCGGCCAAATCTGCCGTGGCCTCTGCTGCCACTTGGTCATATTGCTCAATCTCCATGACCTCCTTAAGCTCCTTGAGCACCGCTATGCTCTCTGTAGAATATTCAAAGCCCGCCGCCTCAAGGTGGTCACCAAACCCAGACCAAGTTGCGTCGTCCATGGTGTAAGAAACTGGGTCGGGGACATCCGCACTGTCGAGGCGAGAAGCCACGGCTGTTGCATAGCCAAACACCTCGAAATCGGAGAGCAAGCGCGCCATCAAAGTCGACATGAAAGGGGTCTCCACTTCAACGTCGGGCTGTATGCCTCTGCCTTCGATCACCGGCCGGCCGTTCAACGTAGTGAAGGTCCGCAACAAAGAATCGGAAACCGCTCTCGCTTTGCCTTTTTCATCTCGCTTCCCGCCGTAATCCAAGCGTTGAATGCACCGCCCACTCGCGGTGTAATATTTGGCGACAGTCACCTTCAAGCGCGTGTTGAAGGCCATGTCCTTGGTCTGCTGGACCAGCCCTTTTCCAAAGCTTTCCATGCCCACAATCACAGCCCGATCCAAGTCTTGCAAAGTGCCACTCACAATTTCTGATGCGCTCGCTGACTTCCCGTCAATCAAAACCACCAATGGCAAATCCGGGGCGGTCGGACGGCCGAGAGCGGTGTAAGATTTGTTCCATTTCTCACCCTTTCCCTTGGTCGACACGATTTCGGTTCCCTTGGGCACGAAGAGGTTCACAATGCTCACGCTTTCATTCAGCAACCCTCCCCCATTCCCCCTCAAGTCCAATACCAATTGCTCCATGCCTGCGGAGTCTCGCAATGCCAGAAGCGCCTTTCGCACTTCGCCCGCAGAACCCCGCGTGAACTTGGCCAGATAGATGTATCCTGTTTTGTCGTCCAACATGCCAGAGTAGGTCACGGCAGGAACCCTCACTTTGGCTCTAGACACTTCAAACTCCAGCATTCCACCGCCATGTGGACGCTCCACGCCAATGGTCAATTCGCTGCCCGACTC